>Ga0265337_1000020_pt1 | contig 74117 bp, 68 predicted proteins | sample 42122metaG_FD_192441 | JGI IMG/M metagenome (GOLD analysis project Ga0265337, IMG submission 192441) | Rhizosphere microbial communities from Carex aquatilis grown in University of Washington, Seatle, WA, United States - 4-21-22 metaG | ecosystem: Host-associated > Plants > Roots > Rhizosphere >... | reverse complement strand
AAGGAAATCCTTGCCACCGCCACCCGGCTGCATGGACATGACGTTGAAGCGTGCCAGCCGGAACGCGCCGCAAATCAGGTAGATCGAGGCGATGAACCAGCCGATTTCCGGCTGTTTGACAAACACGTCCCGCAGCACGACGCGGTGCACCAGAAACGCCGGCGCGACGCCGAACGAAATCAAGTCCGCCAGCGAATCGAATTCGCGCCCGAACGGGCTTTCGGCGCCGCCCCATCGCGCGACGCGCCCGTCGAACAAATCGAAAATGCAGGCGAGCAGGATGAACGCGAGCGAAAGTTTGATTTTCTCGGAATAATCCGCGGTGTCGGGATGCGCCTCGACGATCTTGGTCAGCGCCACGAAACCGCAGAACAGATTGCCCGCCGTCAGCAGGTTCGGCAGAAAATAAATTTCCAGCCGGCTCTCGTCGTCGTCGGGCGGCGGTGTTGGGGCAACGGGTTCGTTCATTTTAGTCGAAAGAGGCAATCACCGTTTCGCCGCCCTTTACCTTGTCGCCGAGCTTGACCCGGATTTTGGCGCGCAGCGGCAGGTAAACGTCCACGCGCGAGCCGAATTGGATGAGACTGATGCGGTCGCCGCGCTGGACGGCGTCGTTTTGGGCGACCCACGGCACGATGCGCCGCGCGATGAGGCCCGCGATGAGCCGCACGCCGATTTTCTCGCCGGGCGGCTCGCCGGCGTCGAGGCCGATGAGAACGTTTTCATTGAACTTCGCGCTGTCGGTTTTCATCGCGTTCAGATACTGGCCGGGCGTGTGCCTGAAATGCGCGACGCGGCCCGTCACCGGCGCGTTTTGCACGTGAACGTCAAACACGGAAAGAAAAATCGAGACGCGCCGGCAATCGCCGCCGATGAAATCCGGCTCGGTGGCCGTGTCAATCACATCCACCTTGCCGTGGCCGGGCGAGACGACGAGGTCTTTCCCGGTCGGCACCATCGGGTCGGGGTCACGGAAAAAATAAATGGTGAACCCGGTGAAAAGCGCCCAGAGCGAAATCAAAACCCACGTCAAATATTCCAGCACGAACGTGCCGATGACTTTGCCCAGAAACGCGGCTGCCAGCAGCGCAATGACCGCAGCAGCGGACAAACCAATGAGGCGGAGCGCAGACAGAACCGCTTTTCCCGAGTGTTTCACGCAATCAGGATAAAATTTTCGAGCGCGACTTGCAATTCGGCATTTTAAGTGCAAGTTGGTTCCCTCGCGCAATTCGGTGCGGTTACCGGAGGCGCGATAAACCAAACCAAATTGAAAACGATTATGTCATTACACATACCTGATTTGACGAAGTTCCCGCCGCGCAGTCCGCGCGTGCGGTTAGGCGGCTACGTGATTCTGCCACGCATGCTGGACAAGGGCCGGGCGACCATCGCCGGCAAACACGGCGAGTATCATTACGCCTGTCCGATGGATCAGCGGTTCCTGGAATTCGTGGGAATAAATCCGGCAGCGTTGAAAAGGCAACTCGGCAAAAGCGACGGCGAGGTTCTGGAATGGATTGAGAAAAATGCGAAGCACAAGCGCTCGCCTCAAGAAATTGCCGCGTGGTCGGCCTTTCAGGAACAGCGCGTGCCGACGGACGTGGAATCGCGCGACTACCTCAACGGCATCCACAAGAGCGCCGGCCCGAAGCGTGAAGACATCGCGACGTGGTTCGACGTGCTGGATCTGGACGATTACGCGAGTTTTGGCGGCAAGGCCTGACCGATTAAGGGTTTGTGAGTGTGGGAGATTATGCCCGCCTCGTAAATCCACTTCTTCCCGCAAGTTCAAAGCATCCTCCGTCATTATTTGACCTGCCTGATAGTAACCTTGTATTCGGGATTTGCTGTCCAGCCAGCAATGTCCAATACTACAAAAATGAGACAGCCCACTGTGTTTTCCGGACAAATGCGCTCCAAACACACCTCAACGACTTCGCCGGCATTCCCGCGGCTGCTGGGAATCCTTGCGGCAGCCTTCATGCTGGCGCTTGCCGCCAGTTTCGCGCGGTCCGCCGAGAGCACGAACAACACCCCGGACGCGACGAAACTTACAAGAACCGTCGGGCTGGACATCGTCAGCCACACCGTCAATCCCGACAAGACCGTCAGCCTCGTTTTCAAGTGGAGCGACAAAGGCAAGGCGATGGAGCGGACGGTCGTGGTTAACGACAGCACCATCGTGGTGTTCAACGGCCAGCTCAAGAAGTTTGCCGACCTGACGGAAAAGGATTTACACGCCAAGGCGGTGGCGACGGTCGGAGCGGATGGCGTCACGACGGTGCTGCTGCGTTTCGGCAAGGCCCCGCTGCCGAAAGACCAGTTGACGCCCGCGCAATTGGCGGTGGTGGCCTCCTTGGCGCCGCCCGCCACGGCCGCCTCCGACGCCGCCTTGGAGAAACGCGTCGCCGCAATGGTCGCCTCGATGGAGCTGGCGGACCCGGCCAAACAGGAGCGGCTGCACGCCGTTCTCACCGCCAATCTGCGCGCCGTGCGCGACGCGCACAACGCCGGCCTTCAGCTCGATCCCACGGTCCACAAAGACCTCATCGCCGGATTGCAGGCCGACCTGACTCCTGAACAAGTTGACTCGGTCAAAGACAAGCTCACCATCAACAAAGTGCCCATCACCTTCAAGGGCTATCATCAAATCCTGCCCAACCTGAAGCCCGAGGACGACCGCATGATTCTGGAACAGCTCCAGCAGGCGCGCGAGGATTGCCTCGATGTCAAGAACCCGGACGAGATGACGCCCATCTTCAAAAAGCACAAGACGGAAATTGAACGCTACCTGAACAGCCACGGCTACGACTGGGCCAAATCCTACAAAGCGTTCGTGGATGGCCAAAAGGCCGGTTCGACTAATTCCGCCGCTCAATAGCCCACGCCCAAAAGAGAGGACATCGTGATGTGGTTCGATTTGCTGGACGTGGTCGACTACGCGAGCTTCGGCCGCAAGCCCTGAAAGCTCCAGTCATTCGTAGCGGCGGTCGGCAGACCGCCGCATTTCTTTTTTGAGATTTGAATGATGCGGCTCTCTGCCGAGGAGCCGCCACGGGGTTTTGGCGGCAAAGTCTGAAAGAATTTGCGATTGACGATTTACGAGTGCGGGAAATTGTGCCCGTCTCGTAAATCCGTCGCAGCAGGGGGGAGCGTTGAGGCGGTTGCAGCCTGTTTTCTAATTATACATGGTCCATGGTAATTATGGGCCAAAAAGTCGCACATTCCGATTTGCCCACAACCAAAGCAACGGCACAAAATTCGAAACTAAAGCGACCAAAGTAACAAGCCACCGTCTTTCGCGCCGCACGAATGATATAATCGCAAATAGAACGCCAAGGACTGAAAATCCAACATAAGTATAAATCGCAAAAAGAGTGCCAAAAAGTGGGCCGAAATTTCGGAAGAAAAGTAAGTAGGTCGCAACTACTATGGCGATCCCAGCAGGCTGTGTTCCCAGCGACATCATATTCCATCGTAGTTGGCTGCGTGCAGATGACATAATCATGCCTAAAAGCTACTGTTTGGCATGTTGTGCAAACAAACCCAGTTTCACGGGCAAACCTATTCCTGTCGTAAAATCCTGTGCAGCCCGTTCTTTCAATCAGGTATAAGGACTAAACCTGCGGCTGGGTTTCCGCCGGAGTGGCGGGCGGGGCCACGGGCGCCTCGATTTTCCATGCCTCGATTTTCTCGATGCGGTGCCGGTGTTTCGCACCGTGAAATTCAAACTCCACTTCCTCGCCGGGTTTGTGATTCAGCAGGGCCGCGCCGACGGGCGAAAGATAGCTGATGACGCCCTTGTCCGGGTCGGAATCCCACGCGCCCAGAATTGTGAACGTCTCCGGCTGGTTCGTCCCGAGATCGGTGGCCAGCACGACGCTGCCGATGTTGACGGTGTCGGTCGCGGTGTTTGAAAAATCCGTGCCCCGGGCGCGCATGAGCTGGGCTTCGAGTTCCTGTTTTTGGCGCATGAGGACTTTCTGCATTTCCTTGGCGGCCTTGAATTCGTGGTTTTCGCGCAGGTCGCCGTAGCTGCGCGCGATGGCGATTTCCTTCGAGTTGGCCGGGATTTTCTTCTGCACGAGATCCTGATACTCGACGCGGCGGCGTTCGAGGCTGTCCCAGGAAACGAGCAGCGAGCTTTCCTGCTTGGTCTGCTCGCCGGTGATGAGGGACTGGATGACGGGATGCGCCTTGACGAGCCGCGCGAGCAGCGAACGCTTGTCCATGTCGTCGAACACGGTCGAAAGCTGCAAGGCGCGCGTCAAATCCTTGATGACCTCGATGTCGGCGGACGCGGTCAATTCACCGAGCAGTTCCTGGTCGTCCAAGATGAATTCGCGCAGGCGGTTGGAGCGTTTCTCGTTGAACTGGTCGCGCTCCATCGCCGTGATCATGGCGCGGAAGACTTCCGGGCCGAGGATGTCCGCGAAGGAGTCGTTGCGCTCGCGGCCGAGCCAGAGCAACAGCTCGCTGCCGGCGGTGTGCTGGCTGATTTGTCGCGCGAGCGTCTCCTTGAGCAAATCCATCTTGCCGCCCTGGATGAGCAGGCTGGCCAGTTCGCGGCATAATTTCGAGGAGGCGGCGTTCAACGCGCCCCGCACCATTTCCGGCCAGCGGTCGGGAGTCGCCGCCTTGAACGATTCCAGCGCGCGGTGATGTTTGGAGGCGGGAACTTGTTCGAGCACCTGGCCGAATTTGATGCCGTCCTGCAACCAGATTTGCGCGTCGGTGATTTCATCCGCAGCGGGCGACAATCCCGCGACGGCGCGCAATTCGTCCCGCGCAAAAACCGCCTCCAGCGCGACCGCCGGCTGCGTGCGTTGGTGCGAGGCGATGTCCGCATTCAACGCGGTGATGATTTCACCGGCCGCCGCCGCCTTGTCCGCCAAATCCGAAGCGACCTTGAGAACCTCGGCGACCACCGCGACGCGCGCCTTCAGACCCTTCGCCGCGCGGAAATCCGCCAGCACACGATCCTGCAGCGACGTTTCCTGCATCTGGAACACCACAGGCTCGGTCTTCTTCGTCGGCACGATGAAGTGGCCGTCCTTTTTCATCTCGCGCTTGGCGGTTTCCCACCATTTTCGCCAGTCGTCGCGGATGACATCGGGCACGAGCACCTGCTGAATCTGGTCCGCCGTCGCCCGGCCGCCGTAGCTGTTCAAGACCAGCTTGATCAAATCAAGATGATGCGCGGCCAACTGTCGGATGCTTTCGAGATCGTTGGTCTTGCGGGCGAGGATGTGGTCCTTGGGAATCGGTTTGAGCGTCTCGGCGGCAAATGCCAGGTCCATTGTGTGTCCCGGTTTGCCGGCGAAATCAATCGTGAACCGCGCGAAGACCGTGTCCATCGTCTTGATTTTGCCGAAGCCCCAGCTCCGGTGCGTGCAGCAGCCGCCGTCCGCCAGTTTTGTCAAGGGTTCGACATGGCGTCCCTCGATTTTTCCCGCCGCCGCCAGCTTTTCAAATTCAGATCTCATAAAAAAATCGCATTCTTTCCGTCACGGACTCACAATACTCCATTAGACGCGATGAACGGACAAAATCCAAGAGAAATTGCGGCAAGAGTTTTGGGACTGCGCAAAGCCGGCGGTGAATTCACGGAAAATTTGCTGGAGAATGCGCTGGCGGGCGCATTGCTTTCACCCGCCGACCGCGGGCTTTGCCAGGAACTTGTTTATGGCGTCGTCCGCTGGCAGGCCGCACTTGACTGGCTCATTGCGCGGAAAACGAGCGGGCGCGAACAAAAGTCCGGCCTGCAAAATCTGTTGCGCCTCGGCCTCTACCAGATTTTCTGGCTCGACCGGATTCCCGACCACGCCGCCGTCCACGAGACCGTCGAACTTGCCAAGCACAGCGGCTTCGGCCAGCAGACAGGATTTATCAACGCCATCTTGCGCGGTTATTTGCGCGAGGCCGACGCGACCCGGAAGCTGCTCGCCGATTTGAAGACGACGGATCCGGCGACCGGCTGCTCGCATCCCGGATGGCTGGTCGCCCGCTGGCAAAAACATTTTGGCGCGGAAAAAACGGCGCAATTGCTCGAATGGAACAACACGCCGCCGAAAATCTTCGCCCGCGTCAACACCCTGAAGTTTGGCAGGGCGGGCAGTCCTCTGCCAGCCGAACGCACGTCGGCCGAAAGCGGCGCGCACGGAATGACGTGCCCCACCTTCGAAAATGCCGGCGATTTGCTCATCCGCTGGCGCGAGGAAAACGTGGACTACGACTTTGTCCGGCGCGACTGGCTGGAGGAAAACCTCGTCTTTGAATTGAAATCGCATCCATCGCTGAATTCGCTCGCCAGTTTTCGTGACGGCTGGTTTTACGTTCAAGATCCCGGCACGCTGTTTGCCGCGTCCAACCTTGGCGTGCAGCCCGGTGAAACGATTCTGGATTTATGCGCCGCGCCCGGCGGCAAAACGGCCTTCATCGCGCAACTGATGAACAACGAAGGCAAAATTGTCGCCTGCGATATTTCTGAAGAGCGGCTGAAATTGATTCGGGAAAATTGCGCGCGGTTGGGCGTCACCTGCGTCGAACCCGTTTTATTTTCAGCCTTCAGCGTTCAGCCTTCAGCCTTTGACCGCATTCTCTTGGATGCTCCCTGTTCCAACACCGGCGTGATGCGCCGCCGCGTGGATTTGCGCTGGCGGATTTCGCCGGAGGAAATTTCACGGTTGCAACAGACGCAACTGGAATTGCTCAAGCTCGCCGCGACGAAATTAAAACCCGGCGGCGTTTTGATTTACAGCACATGCAGCCTGGAACCGGAGGAAAACAGCGGAGTTGTGAAAGAATTTTTGCGCAAATACACCGCTTTCAAACTGGAAAATGAACGCGGACTTCTGCCATTTGCGGACAACGTGGACGGCGCGTTCGTCGCGCGTCTGAAACATTCAACCTGATTTTAAATTATGGAACTCGACCTCGAAAAAGAATTTGCCGACCGCGCCTACCCGATTCTCGCCAGCCTCGTCACACCGCGTCCCATCGCGCTCGTCACGACCATCAGCGCTGAAGGCAGGGTGAACGCCGCGCCGTTCAGCTTCTTCAATCTGCTCGGCGCGAACCCGCCCATCTGCGCGTTCGCGCCCGGCGACCGCGAGAACGGCACGCCGAAAGACACCGCGCTCAATGTCCGCGCCATGCACGAATTCGTCGTGAACCTTGTGGACGAATCCATCGCCCAGGCGATGAACCAGTGCGCCGCTTCGCTGCCGTTCGGTGAAAGCGAATTGACCCGCGCCGGCTTGACCGCCGCGCCGTCGTCCGTTGTGAAGCCGCCGCGCATCGCGGAATCGCCGGCAAGCCTGGAATGTCTCGAATGGGGCACGCTGCAAATCGGCGGCAACCGCGTCGTCATCGGTCTCATCAAACGCCTTCACCTGCGTGATGAACTTTTTGACGCGGAAAAGAAACGGGTGCGAACGGAAAAACTGTTCACCATCGGGCGCATGGCTTCGCCGCACTGGTATTGCAAAACGCGCGACCGGTTTGAAATGAAACGGCCGGATTAAAATGGGTTACATCCCCATGATCTGGTAGCCGCAGTCCACATAAATCACCTGGCCGGTGATGGCCGCCGCGCCGTCGCTGGCAAGAAAAGTTCCTGTCGCGCCAAGTTCTTCGGGCAAAACATTCCGCTTCAAAGGCGACTTGGCCTCGTAATGCTTCAACATTTCGCTGAATCCGGCGATGCCGCGCGCGGCGAGCGTGTTGACCGGGCCGGCGCTGATGCAATTGACGCGGATTTTTTTCGGGCCGAGGTCGTAGGCGAGATAGCGCGTGCTGGCTTCGAGCGCGGCCTTGGCGACGCCCATGACGTTGTAATGCGGCACAACCTTTTCCGCGCCGTAATAACTCATCGCCACGATGCTGCCGCCGTCGGTCATCAGCGGCGCGGCGGCGCGGGCGAGCGCCACGAGCGAATATGCGCTGACATCGTGCGCCACTCGGAATGCCTCGCGGCTGGTGTTCACGAATTCACCCTCCAGCGCGTCCTTGGGCGCGAACGCGACGGAATGCAGGAGCAGATTCAATTTGCCGAATTTTGCGCCGACTTCGCTGAACACGCGGGCGATTTCGTCGTCCTTCGTCACGTCACACGGCAGCAGCAGCGTGTCCGCGCCGAAGGTGCCGGTAAGTTCCATGACGTTGTCCTTGAGCCGCTCGCCCTGGTAGGTGAAGGCGAGCCTGGCGCCTTCCTTGGCCCACGCCTGCGCGATGGCCCAGGCGATGGAACGTTTGTTGGCGACGCCGAAAACGATCCCGGTCTTTCCTTCGAGCAATGGCATAAAATTCGTTAAAGCAATGAATAACCAATTTGTTAAAGTGTGAAGGTTAGGAGAAACGCCTCCCTGCTTCAACTCCGAAACGCTTCGCTTTCAGTGCTTGAAATAAAGCTCCTCGGCGTTCCAGGTCACTTGGTAGTAGCTCAGCGACGTGGCGCGCACATTGCCGATGTTTGGACGAATTGCGGCATAATACATTGGCGTCACGGTAAAGATGAACGGTTGCTCTTCGGCGAGGATTTCCTGGATCTCGTTGATATCCTTCTCTCGCCCGGCCAAGTCCAGCGTTTGCATCTGCGCATCCATCAATTGGTCAACCTGCGCCTCCCAAGGGGTTGAAGGGGTTTTTTCCCGCGGAAACCAATCGTGATCATAACCGCTGGATTTGAGAATGTTCATGAGGTTGTAAGGATCCACGCCGCCATCGGAATAATTGCCCAAAAGGATGCAATCGTAATCGTAGGTGTCGTCCATTTTGGTGATAAGGGTGTTGAATTCGACCGGTTGAAAGATGGCGTGGATACCGATTTTTTGCAGGTCCGAAACGATGAGGACGGCCATTTTATTCCGTTCGTTGTTCTCGATGTTGGTGTTGAAGACGAATTCAATCTGGTTGCCGTTGGAATCGGTCAAAAAATTGTCGCCGTTCCGTTTTTCCATTCCAATTTCCTTCAACAGCTCGGCGGCTTTTGCGGGGTCGTAAGGATAGGTCGTTATTTTCGGGTCATACCAATTTTGGTAACCCTCGGTCAAAACTCCATACTGCGGGACGCCGTGTCCGGATTCGACGGATTTGATGATGTTGCTGCGATCAATGGCGTAGGAAACGGCCTGGCGGAATTTTTCAATGCGAAACCATCTTAATTTGACCGGGTCAACGCAGGATTTCCCGGTCTGGGGATTCACGTTCGTGTTCTGATTGAACCAGAAGAAAGTAGTCACGAGGCCGACGCCGGGTTCGAGCAGATCGAATTTGTTATTCGCGGCGGCGGCCTTGAATTGATCGTATTCATACGGATAAATGAAATCGTCCGCGTCACTTTCACCGCTTAAAAAACGCAGGGATTGCGCATTGTAATCCGGCACAATGGAGAAAATAATCTGGTCAAAGTAGGGCAGGCGGGTTCCGTTGGTGTCCGTTTCGAGGAAATAGGGATTCCGTTCGAGCACGGCATATTCCGCCTGTTTATATTGTTTCAAACAATAAGGGCCGTCGCAAACGATGTCTTTGGGATTCCAATTGACACCATAGGCCGACGGGAAACCGGCGTTCGCATATTTCGCCAGGGTGTGTTTCGGATAAATCGGAACGTCAAAACCGAACGCCTGCAAAAAAGGCGCATAGACTTCCGGCGTTGTGACCTGGACGGTCAAATCGTCCAGCTTGGTCACGTTGAATTTCTTTCCATCAAGGAAAAATTGGTCCCGGACCGGATTCGGAATATCCGGGTTGTAAATGATGTCGTTCCACGTGAAGACAACATCGTCAGCCGTGATGGAGACGCCGTCGCTCCAATGCAGATTTTTCCGCAGCTTGAACGTCCAGGTCTTGCCGTCCGGCGAATTTGTCCACCAATACGCCAGGCCCGGCTTCACGGTTTGCGTCGGCTCATCGAAATTGAGCAGTCCCCAAAACATGAATCGCCCGACGTAGCGGGAGGACAATTCATCGGAAATGAGGAAATTGAAGGTCTTTGGTTCGCGAAGTTCGCAAATGATGAATTTTCCGCCGCTAACTCCCGGAGCGCAATCGGCGACCAGCGGCGGCTCGGGCAGCGGATAGTTTGCCGGCGCGGTTTCCGAAACGGGTTTCTGACCACAGCCCGAAAGGCACAGGACGGCCATTAAAATTCCGGTCAGTCGAATGAATTGTTTCTTCATCGGCGGCAATTGCGCGCTATTTCTTGAAGTAAAGCTCCTCGGCGTTCCAGGTTGCACGGTAACCGCCCAGCGCCGTTGGGCGTATATTGGCAATGTCCGGTCGAATCGCCGCGTAATAGATCGGCGTGGCGGTAAAAATCAAAGGTTGTTGTTCGGCCATAATTTCCTGGACTTCATCAAAATCCTCTTTGCGCTCGTGGTAGTCCAGCGTCTTGAGTTGCGCGTCCATCAAAGTATCAATCCGCGCCTCCCAATCCGTTGAAGGGGTCTTCTGGCGCGGAAACCAGTCGTGGGTGAAGCCGCTGGATTTGAGGACGTTCATGTTGCCCGAGGGGTCGATGACGCTGCCTGACCCCAACGCCGAGAAGGCGCATTCGTAATCACCTGTATTATAAAGTTTATCCATGAGGCTGTTGAATTCAATCGGCTTGTAAATGACATGGATTCCCAATTTCTTCAAATCGTCTGAAACCAGCAGGCAGCACTTGTCCGCCACGGTGCTGCCGGTATTGGCGTTCACGACAAATTCGATTTTATTTCCATTCGAATCGGTCAAAAAATCATCCGCATTCTTTTTTTCAATGCCCATTTGTTTCAAAAGCTCAAGCGCCCTGGCCGGATCATGGGGGTAGGTTTTGATGTTCGGGTTGAACCACTTTTTATCGCCGGGTGTGTCAAAACCATACGCGGGAACACCACGGCCTGAAAAAGCAGCTTTTATGATGTTATCGCGGTTAATCGCATAAGAAATGGCCTGGCGGAACCGCGTATTGCGAAACCATTTTAACTTGTTCGGGTCTACCAAAGGCTGGCCCGTCTTTGGATTCATGTTGGTGTTTTGATTGAAACAAAGAAACTGCATTTCCAAACCGATACCGGGATCCAGCAACCTGATCTTACCTTCATCTTGTGCTTGTTTGAACCGGTCATAATCCATCGGCCTGACAATATCATCCACGTCCGCCTCACCGCTCAAGAGGCGGAGTGCAACGGCGTCAAAGCTGGGCACAACCGTGAAAATAATGTTATCCAAATAAGGCAGACGGGTGCCGTTCGTGTCCACTTCGAGAAAATAGGGATTGCGTTCGAGGATGGTATACTGCGCCGCTTTGTATTCTTTTAGTCGAAACGGTCCGCTGCCAACAATGTCTTCCGGTTTCGAATTGACAGTATAGGCGGAGACAAAGGTCCCGTTTGTAACGAATTGTTCCAGAATGTGTCTTGGAATAATGGGAACGCCCGCGCCAAAGGCTGCTAGAAACGGCGCATAAACCACCGGGGTCTCCACCTGAATCGTCAGGTCATCCACTTTGGTGATTTTGAATTTTTTGCCGTCAACGATGAAACTGTCGCGGGTCACGTTATCAATGTTGGTATTGTAAATGACATCGTTCCAGGTGAAAACGACGTCATCCGCGGTTAGGGGCGCACCGTCGCTCCAGCGCAGGTTTTTTCGCAGTTTGAACGTCCAGGTTCTGCCGTCAGGTGAGTTCGTCCAGGATTCCGCCAGCCCGGGTTTTGCCTCTTGCGTTGGTTCATCCATGTTCAATAAATCCCAAAACATAAACCGGCAAATGTCTATGGAGGACTCTTCATTGGCGGTGATACAATTGAACGTTTTCGGATCGCCCAGTTCGCTGATGATAAGGCGTCCGCCCCGGATCCCGGGAGTGCAGTTAACCACAACCGGCGGGTCCGGCAGCGGATAACTCATCCGTGAATTCTTTGTCTCCGGATTTTTTTCGCAACCGGCAAGGCAAACCATCACAGCGGTAAAAATGAGAATCGTTCCAACACTTTTCATGTGCTTACTTTAGCCGCAAAGCGACCCGAAAGGGAAGCAGCGAAGATACAGGATTGAAGATGGAGGATGATCGCGGAGTTGCCATCTTCGACCCTCAATCCTCCATCTTCGTTGGAAAACTCTCGCCCCGGCCGGTGTTTTTTGCGACGTTTCCAAAAGTTGTTGCGATGTTGCAGTATATTTTCAAGCGGCTGTTGCACATGATTCCGCTCCTGCTGGGCGTGTCGTTGCTCACCTTCTTGCTCATGGCCATGTCGCCGGGCAATTACTTCACGTCGCTCCAGCAAAACCCGCAAATCTCGCCCGACACCATCGCCAGACTCAAGGCCCAGTTCCATCTCGACCGACCGTGGTATGTGCAATACGTCTTCTGGCTGAAAAATGTTGCGAGCGGCAACTTCGGGTATTCGATGGCTTACAAAATTTCCGCCACCTCGCTCATTGTCGCGCGGTTGTGGAACACGTTCCTGCTCTCGTTTTTCGCGCTCCTCATCGCGTGGGGCATCGCCATTCCCTTCGGCATCTGGGCGGCGGTCAAAAAAGATTCATGGGTGGACCACGCCTGTTCCTTCGTCGCCTTTGTCGGGCTTTCGGTCCCCGATGTGTTGCTCTCGCTGCTGGCGCTTTGGTTCGCCGCGGCAAGTGGCTGGTTTCCCGTCGGCGGTGCGGAAAGTCCGCTTCATGATTTCATGTCGCCCTCGCAACAATTTTGGGACCGCGCACATCATCTCATCTTGCCGGCCGTTGTGCTCGCTGCGTCCGATCTCGCCGGCATCATGCGCCGAATGCGCTCCTGCCTGCTCGACACGCTCCGTGCCGAATACGTCACCGCCGCCCGTGCGCGCGGCCTCGGCGAAGGCTGGGTGGTCTGGAAACACGCGCTGCGGAATGCCATCAACCCGCTGCTGACCATCTTCGGTTATTCGCTGGCCGCGCTGTTGAGCGGCGCGTTCATCGTGGAAAACATCATGGCTTGGCCCGGTCTTGGACGGCTGACGATGGAGGCGTTTTTCGCGAAAGATTCCTACCTCGTCGTGGATTGCGTCGTCATGGCCACGGCGCTGCTGGTGATTGGAAATTTCATCGCCGACATTTTACTCGCGTGGAGCGACCCACGCATTCGCTTGAAATAAAATGGAAACCGCCGCGCCCATCTCAGCCGCCGAAGCGAAAGCGCCGCTTTCGCCGTGGCAATTGTTCTGGCAACGGCTGAAGCGGCGGAGAATCGCAATGGCAGGCGGTGTCATCCTGATTTTCCTTTACGCCGTCGCAATTTTTGGCGGTTTCGTCGCGCCCTACCGTTATGACCGGATTGACAACAACAGTTTCTTTCACCCGCCAATCTGGCCGCGAGTGCAAGGATTTCATCTGGTGGTGCCGCGTTACGAACCGGGCAACGGCACTTTTGCTTATCGCCTTGTCCTGAACGACACCAAGCCGCTTCATTTTTTCGTCCGCGGCGGCAAATACGAATTGTTCGGATTTATTCCAACCTCCGTTCATCTCTTCGGAACGGGCGACGACAATTATCCGGTCTTTCTTTTCGGCGCGGACCAATTCGGGCGCGACGTTTTTTCGCGATTGCTTTACGGTTCGCAAATCTCGCTTTCCATCGGCGTCATCGGCATCTCGATTTCTTTTGTCTTGGGCATGATTATCGGCGGAATTTCGGGCTATTTCGCCGGGTTGACCGACACGCTCATCATGCGGCTCTGTGAACTCGTCATGTCCATTCCCGCGTTGTATCTCATCATCTCGCTGCGAAACACGTTTCCGCCCGGCATGAGCTCGGCGCAAATTTACGCCATGATTATCGTCATTTTAAGTTTCATCGGTTGGGCGAGCATGGCGCGCGTGATCCGTGGAATGGCTTTGTCGCTGCGCGAACAACAATTCATCCTGGCCGCGCGCGCTGCCGGCGCCACGCCGATTCGCGTCATCGTGCGCCACATTTTGCCGAACACGTTTTCCTACGTCATCGTCGCGGCCACGTTGAGCGTGCCGTATTATATCCTCGGCGAAGTCGTGCTGAGCTTCCTCGGCGTCGGCATCCAGGAACCCAGCGCCAGTTGGGGCAACATGTTGACCGCTGCGCAAAACACGGATTATTTGCAGCACTACCCGTGGCTCCTCGCGCCCGGCGCCGCGATTTTTGTCACCGTTCTCGCTTTCAACTTCCTCGGCGATGGATTAAGAGACGCGGCGGACACGAAGTCGTTATGAACCTCCTCGAAATCAAAAATCTGAAAATGGACTTTGGCAAGGACGCGGATGCCCTTCGTGCCGTGGACGGCGTTTCGCTCACCATCGGCGCGGGCGAAACCGTCTGCCTCGTCGGCGAAAGCGGCTGTGGCAAAACGGTGACCGCCCTGTCCATCGCGCGGCTCGTGCCGACGCCGCCGGCCAATTACGTCGGTGGAGAAATTTTACTGAACGGCCAGGACACTTTGAAAATGTCGTCGCGCGAACTGCAACAAATCCGCGGCGGCGTTGTCAGCTACGTTTTTCAAGACCCGGGCGCATCGTTGAATCCCGTTTTTCGCATCGGCAACCAGATCAAGGAGTCGCTCAAGCTGCACAAGCCGGAAAAGGCGAACGATGCCGAAGTCATCCGGCTTCTGAAACTCGTCGGCATTCCCGCGCCGGAATCGCGCATCCGGAATTATCCGTTCGAGATGTCCGGTGGAATGCAGCAGCGCGTGATGATTGCGATAGCGCTGGCGAGCGAACCCAAACTGCTCGTCGCCGACGAACCGACCACCGCGCTCGACGTGACCATCCAGGCGCAGATTCTGGATTTGTTGAGCGAACTCAAGCAGCGGCTCGGCATGGCGATTTTGCTCATCACGCACAACCTCGGCATCGTCGGCGACATGGCCGACCGCGTGGCCGTGATGTATGCCGGGCAGATTGTCGAGCTGTCGCCCGCGCGCGAACTCCTGCGCCGTCCGCTGCATCCCTACACCCGCGCGCTGATGAATTCCGTGCCGAAACTGCGCGGCGACGCCGACCGCCTCTCGGCCATTCCCGGCAACGTCCCGCGCATCGGCAATTTCCCGCCCGGCTGCCGTTTCGCCCCGCGCTGCCCGATTGCCAAACCGGAATGTTCTAAAAAAATTCCCGAACTGCTCGAAGTCGAACCCGGACGTTTCGTGAGATGTCCGTTTTGGAAGTGAATTGAAATTTAATTATGAACAGCCAATACACAGAACAGTTACAAAGACTGGTTTGTTTGCATTTTGTTCTCGAAGAAATACCTCGTCGGCCAGCCAGAAAACAGGAAGTCATTGAATATATCCGTCAAAGTCGCTATATGGATTTTCGCCCGGAAGATTGGGAAAGCTACAAGACTCAAACCGAACCTCGCTGGAATACGGATATAGCATTTCGCCGAAAAGATGGAGTTGAATGGGGTTTGCTATTTAAGAGAGAACGTGATGCTTGGGATTTGACCAGAGATGGGGTTGGGCTTTTAAAAAAGATAAAAGAAGCCTGTGTTTCGAAAAATTATGACATGCGAGAATGTTATCTTTGGACAAAACATTTGAAGAAAGCCTTCGATCCATCTTACGAACCTTCAACTGCCGACAAATCCAGACCTCGAAAGCACAAGATGAAGAAACTATTTTCAGATTTTTGCCTATGAACCTACTCGAAGTCAAAAACCTGAAAGTGCATTTTCCCGTGAAGCACGGGATGTTCAGCCGCGTCCGCGAATCCGTGAAGGCGGTGGACGACGTGAGCTTCAGCATTGCGCCGGGCGAAACGCTCGGACTCGTCGGCGAAAGCGGCTGCGGCAAGACGACGCTCGGCCGCGCCATCGTCCGGCTGGTCGAACCGACGGCAGGGGAAATTTCCCTCGACGGCGAGGACATCCTGAATATGAGCGGCGCGGTCTTGCGCGCGCGGCGGCGGAAGTTCCAGATGATTTTCCAGGACCCCTACGGCTCGCTCAATCCACGCATGACGGTCGAGCAAATCGTCGGCGAGGCTCTGGACATCCACAAATTGACGGACAGCAAATCCGCGCGGCAGAAACGGATTTTTGAACTGCTCAAGGACGTCGGCCTCGACCCGGTTTATGCGCAGCGTTATCCACATGAATTTTCCGGCGGGCAACGCCAGCGCATTGGCATCGCGCGCGCGCTGGCAGTCGAGCCGGAACTGATCATCTGCGACGAACCGGTGAGCGCGCTGGACGTTTCGGTGCAGGCGCAGATCATCAATCTGCTCCGCGATTTGCAACAGCAGCGCGGCATCGCATATCTCTTCATCGCGCACGACCTCGCGGTGGTCGAGCACATCAGCCATCGGGTGATGGTGATGTATCTCGGCAAAATCGTAGAAACAGCGGACGCGAAGGAAATCATCCGCAATCCACAGCATCCTTACACGCAGGCGCTGATTTCCGCCGTGCCGGAGGTTGATCCCGAAACGAAACGAAAACGAATCGTCCTGCCGGGCGATGTGCCTTCGCCGATTCATCCGCCCAGCGGCTGTCCGTTTCATCCGCGTTGCCCGATTGCGCAGTTGCCGAAATGCAAAGACGAATTTCCGGAATCACGGGAAGGTCAGAAAAATCACTGGGCCTCCTGCCATTTTGCGGGAACGAAGATTGAACAAAGCAGCCGTGCCGACAATCGAAACACCTGAACTTTCGCATGAAAACCCCGGCCAAAGTCAATGTGCGTGGGGCATTCACTTTGATTGAACTGCTCGTGGTCATTGCCATCATTGCAATTCTGGCGGCGATGCTGTTGCCCGCATTGAGCCGCGCCAAGGAATCGGCGCGAAGGATTGCCTGCACAAACAAAATTCATCAATTGGGTTTGTCGCTCATCATGTATTTGGACGATACCGGCGGCAATTATCCGCCGCGCCTCTGGATGACGAACACCTGGCCGTGGCGTTTGGAAAGCGGTTACCAAAACCCAAGCATCCTTTTATGTCCGAGCGACGGCCCCAATCCCGCCACCTTCACCGGCAGCCCCATGGCCATTGACCGTTCGCCGCGCAGTTACATCATGAACGGCTGGAACGATTATTTCGCGGCGCAGGGCAATGCAATTTGGACGCGTTATGAGAGTGGAGACGGAACTTTGGTGATGCCACAAGACGTCATCCAACAACCGGCTGACACGATTGTGTTTGGCGAGAAGGATTACAACGCGAACGATTACTTCATGGACTACCAGGAATACGACGACCTGCTGCGCCTTGACCAAAGCAAACATTCCACCGGCCCAAAAGGAAGCAACGGCAACGGTGGTGGCGGATCGGATTATGGCTTCGCCGACGGCAGCACGCGTTTTATGAAATTCGGCGGGGCGTTCAACCCGATTGATCTTTGGGGCGTGACCGAAGCACAGCGCAACACCCTGATCACTCCGTGAAAACCGTCACGGCAATTTGAAATCGCATTCCCCCCGCCGCCGTCCGGCCTCAATCAACAGAAGATAATCAACGTTTGTCGCCAACGGTTCCGCGCCCGCGCCGGAAACGGATTCCATGCCTTCAAGATTTTGCCCGTAAAGAAACGCCTTGACCGGCGACGAATGAGTTTTGGCGGTGAGATGCCAGAGCGAGAGCGCCTCTTTGTTGGTCGTCCATTCATCGAGCGGCACGACCTTGACGCTCGTCAGTTCGCAGCTTTGATCCATGCCAAAGGCCGCTTCCAGCCGCGACGGATTTGCGCTGGCATTGGCGGGCCGGGGAGCGCGCCGCCCGTGAACCGTGAAAAGAATCTGGATTTTCGGCGGTCTGGACAAGGCCGACCAATAACGAATCAAGACGCCCAGCGGAACCAGGAGCAGGACGATTTGAAACGGCGCTTTCTTGTTCGCGAAAAAATTCGGGGGCACGGTTTTTATTTTGAGTCCGCCGGTTTTCTGCCAATATGAGGATCATCTCCGGTTTCGCGGGAACAAAGTTCGGCGCGCGGACGTAACCCGCCTTCGGCCAAAGGCGTCTGAAGAGGGGATCATTGTTTCGTTGACACATTGGCGGGAGGGCCGCCAATTTGGAAAGTGTATTGGCCTTTGGCTTTTCCAGCGGTGACAAAGAGACGATAGATGACACCGCGCTGGAGCGGCTCGGGCTGTGCGCCCTCGACGGCGGGGTCCATGCCGTTGATTTTTTCGCCGTAGGAAAATTGCCTCACGTCGTCGGAGCCTTCATCCGACACGAGATGCCAGACAGGCTGGGCGAGCTTGTTGGTTTGCAGCGCAGCGAGCGGGACGACCTTGACCTCGGTGAAAGAATAGTAGTCGTTGAAACCGAAGAAGATTCGGTCAGCGGCCGGGCCGTTTCGCCCGGCGAGATGCGCGGGGCGGTTGGTGTGATAAATTTGAATGCTCTTTGGCCGGAACCAATCTGTAAAATAAACGGCATAAACCCCGGCGAGCACAAGTGTGATGCCGATGAGGACAAAATTTTTTTTATTCATAAACAAAGTGAACGCCGCGGGCGGTTCGCCCGTCGAACCACTTGTTCAGACGCGCGAAGGAATCGAATGGTTATGAAAATAACAGAACGGCGGCGGTTGGCCAGTGCGGAAATGGCCTTCACCTTGATTGAACTGCTGGTGGTCATCGCCATCATCGGGATTCTGGCGGCCATGCTGCTGCCGGTTTTGTCCCGCGCCAAGGAATCCGGCCGGCGCATTTCGTGCCTGAACAACCTCACCCAATTGAGCCTCGCCGCGCAAATGTTTGTCAACGACAACGAGAGCAGTTATCCGCCGCGCAGCGAAACCGACCGCTGGCCGGACCGTTTTTATGACGATTACGGAAGAAACACCAAATTGCTCCTCTGCCTTAGCGAAACAGCAACGCCCGACACCGCAGGCAGCAGTCCTTCCAACAACGTGGCCGACGCCTCGCCGCGCAGTTATATCATCAATGGCTGGAATGAATATTTTCAGAGTCATCAGGGCACGAATGGAACCGACCCCCTGGGCTTGAACGATGGAGACAGCATGAGGGAAGACGCCATTGTCATTCCGAGCGACACGATTGTCCTCGGCGAAAAGACCGATGCCAACGGCGATTTCTACATGGACCTCAATGAAGGCGCGGCGGGCAACGATTTCGGGGGCATTCTCAATCAAAGCCGTCACGATTCCCATGGGAACGATGGCGTCACTGGCACGGGGTCGGGCGGCTCGAACCATGCCATGGCGGACGGAAGCGCGCGGTTCATCAAGTTTCCGCAATCGGTGTCTCCGATCAATTTGTGGGCTGTCGCCAACATTGGCCGGACCAACTACGCTTGGAATAGGTGACGCTTGAGGTGGGTAACTGAATTCAGCAGCGTCAAAAAATGGAGCGGGCGATGGGAATCGAACCCACGTTACTAGCAGAGTGGTTTAGAGTGGTATTAAGTTGTTGATTTCATTGGACTTTTTCAATTTGTTCAAATAGGCTTACTGCACTAACTGCACTATGGCCTCAATTTATCGCAAACAAAAGTCGCCGTTTTGGTTCATCCAATTTATTGATACTGATGGCACGCGGCGCAACAAATCAACCGGCCTCCGTGCGGACGATCCCGGTGAAACCGTCAAGGCTCGCGCGCTACGGGCTCAATTGGAAGCGAAGGAGCTCAATCGCGACGCCGGTGACATTAGCGGTGGCGGTTGGGATACGTGGGTGCCGCAATACTTGGAACGACACTGTGAAACCACTCGCACGCTGGAACGTTACACCGGCAATTGGAAATGGCTGGCGTTCTGGCTTCAAGAGCGGCGTTACCACTCACCACGCGCCATCACCTACCGCAACGCCCTTGAATACGTTGAATGGCGCACGGGCTACAGGAAAAAGACAGGCAAGACGGTCGGGAGAAATACCGCAATCATGGAACTGAAACTTCTGGCGATGATTATGGGCGAAGCTGTGCGACTCGGCCATGCTGATGCCAATCCGTTGGTGAGCCTCAAGCTGCGGCGGGACAAAGCCGCGAAAAAGCCGGAAATGACGGATGCTGAAATCAAAGAAATCCGGGAAGCGTTGAAAACCGAGCCGGAATGGATGCAAACCGCGTTTGATATTTCCCTGCACACCGGCTGCCGGTTACGGGAAACGCGGCTTCCACTCAACTGTATTGATTTTGCGGAGAACAAAATTACTTTTCCCACGCCCAAAGGCGGCGAAGATCGGGCATTCTCCGTTCCGATGCCATCCGCTCTGCGACCGTTGTTTCAACGCATCCGCAAGGCCAAACAGAAATTCACGGTCGAGTTTCCGTTTCAACCGTCACGCCGGTGGCAGCAATTCTTTATCAAGATCAAGAAGCCGCACCTGACATTTCATTGCCTGCGTGTTACCTACGTCAACCGGTTGCGTCGTGCCGGCGTGCCGCGCGAAGCAGCCATGCGACTGGTCAATCACGCTTCGGAATTGGTCCATCAAATCTACCAGCGCGAAAAAGTCGAGGACGTAGCGCAATGGCGGGATGCGGTGCAATTTCCCGCATAGATTTGGAGGCGGAGGCCCATACGCCACGCACCCGTTTTTCATTGCGACAGGGTTTGTTTCTCTTACGATGCTCGCGGTAAACACCCTTGGCGTCATGGCCTCCAAACGCAACGAAGCCCAGACTCGGTTCGAGTTGATTGATCCCGCGTTGGAAACGCGCGGCTGGCTGCGTTCTGACATCCGCATTGAAGTCACCGCCGCGCAGATTGACATCATTGACGGCAAACCCATCCGCCGCCCGGCCGGGCGCACCGATTATATTTTGCGCCGTCCACTCGACGACGGCAACAGTGAACCCATCCCGTTGGCCATCATTGAAGCCAAACGCGAAGGACTGCCGCCCGAACACGGGTTGCAGCAGGGCAAGGACTACCGCGTCGGCGAATTGAACAACGTCCCGTTTGTTTTCAGTTCCAACGGCTATCTGTTCGTTGAATACGATGAGTCCACCGGCCAGACATCCGAAGCCAGACCGCTCTCGGAATTCCCGCGTCCGGAAGAACTCGTTGCCCGTTATCTCGCCCAGCGCAAGTTGCCGGTTGCCGCGTCCGCTCTGCAATTGCTCACCACCGGCTATTCCAAGGGCCGCGATTTTCTTCGTTACTATCAGGATGCCGCCATCCGCGCCACGCTGGAAAAAATCATCCGCGACCGTGCCGCAGGCAAAGCCCCGCGCGTGCTGCTTTCCCTCGCCACCGGTTCGGGTAAAACCCGCCTGGCCGCAGCCCTTTTGAAACGCATGTTCGATGCCGGCGGTTTCGGCACGGCCCTGTTTGTCTGCGACCGCACCGAGCTGCGCGACAATGGCGAAGGCGATTTCCTGACCCTGTTCGGCACCGACGCCGCCACCGTGGACACCCGGCACCCGCAGAAAAACGCCCGCGTCCTCATCGCCACCTACCAGACACTCGACCACAAATTCCAAAAACGCACCAGCCCCAAATATCCGGTCGTAAACTTTTTTACGAAGCACTACCCGGCGAATTTCTTTGATATCATCGTCATTGACGAATGCCATCGCAGCGCCTGGGGCGACTGGTTTGAATTTCTCAAGGCCAATTCCAAGGGCATCCACATCGGCCTCACCGCCACGCCGCGCCAGATCAAGCTGCCGGAAACCAAGGATGAGGAGACCAAAAAGGAAATCGAGAACGACCGCCGGCGGCTGGCTGACAATGTCAAATACTTCGGCGAGCCGGTTTATCAATACAGTTATCTGCAGGGGGTCCGCGACGGCTACCTGGCCCCCGCCGCCATCGGCCAATGGGATTTATATCACGATTGGCAAAAACAGCCGGAACGCGTGCGCGGCGTGCTTCGCTCCGATCTCGCCGGCAAGCAGCTTACCAACGCCCTCACTGGCCAGCCCGTCGGCCTCGCCGCTTTGGCCGAGCGCAGCGAAGGCCCCGCGCTGGAACAAAAACTCATCCTGCCGGACCGCGTCGAGGCCATGTGCAAGCACCTGTTCGAGCAAATGTTGCTGAATGGTGAAAACAACCCGCACCAGAAAACCATTGTCTATTGCGCCAGCGACCATCACGCCGACCTCGTGGCCAACGAACTCAATAACCTTTACGCCGCCTGGTGCCGGGCGAACAGCCAGCGCCGCCTGCCGCATTACGCCTTCAAGTGCATGGCCTCCAATGATGGCCAGAAAATCATCGCTGAATTGCGCGGCAGCCAGAAACGCAACTTCATCGCCACCACCATGGATCTTCTCACCACCGGCGTGAATGTCCCGTGCGTCCGCAACATCGTTTTCTTCCGCTACATCCGCTCGCCGATTTTGTTCCAGCAGATCGTTGGGCGCGGGACGCGCGTGGACGGCCTCACGGACAAGCTCATGTTTCGCATCTACGATTACACCGGCGCGACCGAGCTTTTCGGGGCGGATTTTGTTACGCCGCCGCCGGGTGGCGGTAGTGGCGGGCCAGGCGGCGACGATCCGCCACCAAAAGTGAAGGCCGTGGGAATCACGATTAAACCCGTCCACGTCGGCAATTATTTTGTGATGACCCGCAACGGCCAGCCCGTGCGCGTGACGCCGGAGGAATATCGCCAGCGGCTCGTGGAGGAACTGCTCGCCACAGTGCCCACGCTCGCCGGATTCCGCCAACGCTGGCTGGACCCGGAAGCGCGCCGCGAACTGTTGGAAAAATTGCGCGCGGATAATCTGTTGCCGGAAAATCTCCGCGCCACGGCGCAGATGGACGATTACGACTTGTTCGACGTGATTGCCGCCGTGGCCTACGGCGTGAAACCGAAAACCCGCGTCGAGCGTGCCGCCCGGTTGGACGCTCTTGCTCCGGAGTGGCTCACCCAATTGCCGCCACCCGCCGCTAAAGTAATCCGTGCCATTGCGCGGCAGTTTGAACGCGCCGGCACCGACGCGCTGGAGACCGATCAACTCTGGAACGCGGGCGAAGTGCGCGCCGCCAAAGGATTGAGCGCGTTGAAACAAGGCGGCGACCCGGCCAAGTTGCTGCGCCAGACGAAGGAAACACTTTTTGCTACCTAACACAAAACCCTAAAACACTATGGCAATTCAAAGCGACTTTGGTGAACGCACCATCAACGAATTGATGCTGATGTTCAGGAGTGGGCAGATTAACTTGGAGCCGGGCTTTCAACGCAACTCTGTTTGGCGCCCTCCCGACCGCAAGCGGTTGGTTCAATCCATTATTTCCAATTATCCGGTTCCTTGCATTTTTCTATACAAACGCGAAACAAAGGGCCGCCTTATTTATGATGTAATTGATGGAAAACAGCGTTTAGAAACTGTCTTCATGTTTATGCGCCTTGGTCGCTTCAAGCGTGACGCTTTCGATGCAAAACTTGAATTGGGTGACGGGCCTGAACATTACGACTGGAGAGACATCTGCCACGATCACCATGCTACCCGCAGCGCATTTTTGGGTTATAAAATTTCCACGGTCGAAGTTACTGGTGACCTTTCCCAGATAATTGATTTGTTTTGCCGCATAAATTCCACTGGCAAACGCCTGTCTTCTGGTGAAAAACGGCACGCACGTTTTTATAATAGTCAGTTTTTAGCGGAGGCGCAGTGGCTCGTCGAACGATACAAATGGTATTTTTTGGATTATGGCATTCTTTCACAAGATAAACTCGATCGCATGAAAGGCACGGAACTTGTTTCCGAATTGCTCATGTCCATTCATAACGGTGGTATCATTAACAAAAAAACTTCTCTCGACCGCGCCATTGGTAATGAAAGCATTAACGGGAATACCCTCAACTGCCTATCACGCGAATTTATTGGCACGTTAAATTTGGTAAAAAGAATGTTTCCAAACATTCACCAGACTCGCTTTAGCAATACCGTTGATTTCTATTCACTATTCATGCTTGTTTGGGAAATGCGGGACAAGAGCTTTGTGCTCGCAGACCGGAAGCTAAATAATATCGCCGAGCGGCTGTTGCGGAAATTGTCTAACGGAGTGGATGAACTCCGTGACATGATGAAAACGGGCAGGCCGCCAAAGAAAATCCATCCGTTTTATCGGGACTATCTGCTCACCGTTCAGGGTGATACCGACAGTGCCGCCACCCGTAATCGTCGTGCTGAACTGCTCCGCACGCTGCTCGCATCACTGTTCGAGTTCAAAGACGACTTGCGCATATTTACGCCGGAGCAACGCCGCCTGATTTGGAATAGCGATGAAAAACGAATCTGCCGCATTTGCAAAAAAGCCCTGCATTGGGATGACTTCACCGTTGATCATATACTTGCTTGGATCAAAGGCGGCAAAACCGACATCAATAATGCGCAGATGGCTCATCGCAGTTGTAATAGCAAGAAGGGGGCGCGTTAACATTTGCGCCTGACAACCACAATCTTGTTCACCGCATGAAATGAAGCTGGAAAAATCCAATGCGCGCAACGGCTGGCGGACGGTGAAACTCGGTGAGGTTTGCGAATTGAATCCGCGTCGGCCAAAACTCGACCGGGCAACCAGCACGCCGACGACATTTGTTCAAATGTCCGCCGTTGCTGAAAACGGCGGTGGAATTGTTCGGCCAGAAACTCGCCCGTTTGGTCAAGTCGCCAAGGGCTACACGTTTTTCGCGGAGGGTGACGTGATCTTTGCCAAGATTACGCCGTGTATGCAAAACGGAAAACACGCCATCGCCAGTAATCTTCTCGACGGCATCGGTTTTGGCTCGACTGAATTTCATGTGTTTCGTCCGGGCGGTGAAATTATTTCAGAATGGATTCTCAATTTTCTTTTGCAGCCAAAAATTTTGACGGAGGCCACACGGCATTTCACCGGCGCAGTTGGACAACTGCGCGTTCCTGAAAATGTTTTGGCGAACATGGAAATTGCGCTGCCGCCGAAAGACGAGCAACGCCGGCTCGCGGCACGGTTGCGGGAGCAGATGTCAGAGGTGGACCGGGCGCGCGCTGCTGTGCAAGCGCAACTGGACGCAGCACAAAATCTCCCCGCCGCCTTGCTCCGCGCCATCTTCACCAGCCCCGCCGCCCAACGCTGGCCGAAACATAATCTCGGCGATTTGCTTGAAGATGCTCGAAACGGACTTTACAAGCCCGACCAATTTTGCGGACACGGAACACCTATCTTGAAAATGTTCAACATCGGGCGACTAAACGGGCAATGGGATTTGACGCGGGTGGACAAAATCGAAGTCACCGTAGCCGAGCAGGAACAATTCGGGCTTCTTGTTGGCGACATCATGTTCAACCGCGTCAATAGCCGTGAACTCGTCGGTAAATGCGCGGTTGTAGATGAATCAACCGCCGGCGCAGTGTTTGAAAGCAAAAATATGAGATTGCGGCTCAAAACAAACGTGGCGGATCCAATTTTCGTCGCAACCTTCTTAAATTCTCACCCCGGACGTTTGCAGATTGAAAAACGAACACGCCAAATCATCGGCATGGCAACGGTCAATCGTTCCGACTTAAACAGTTTTGAAATTGTTTTGCCGAGCATTCAGGAACAAAGAAAATTTGTTTCCCGCCTCGACGCCGAATTGACCGTCGCGCGCACGCTGGTCGAGATGTTGGAAACGCGGCTGGCGGAAATCGAGCTTTTGCCCGCCGCACTGCTGCGGCAGGCGTTCAATCCGCCCAATTAAAAAATCTCGATGTCGGATTCTGTTGGGCTAGGTTTGTATCAAGATGAACGCCAACGAGCATTACGTTTCCCAAGTCTTGCTCCGGCGTTTCACTGAAAACGGTCATTTGCACCGTTACCATCTGCCCACCGGCAAATGGCGTCGTGTGTCGCCGAAAAAAGTGTTTTCCGGTTTCGGATACAATCAATTGTTGGTCTTTGGCCAGGAGGACCACACGCTAGAACAGGCTTTTTCGAAGGTGGAAACCCCATTGCCAATTACCTTTGAGGCGTTGGAGAAAGCCGCCGACAAACCAGCTACCGAATTGCCGGTGGAAATTTATGAGAACCTGTGCTGGTATTGCTCTTTCCTATGGCGCGTGTCGCCATTTGCCAAGGCGGCGGCCCCGGCTGACTTTGTCATCCAATTGGATAAGGATCTGGAAAATGGCCGGGTGGATATGCTCCGGGAAGTCTTGGGTTATCCAGAATGGATTTGCCAGACTTACCGGCGAGAGCATGCCTTGGGGCACAAAGTGATCATCAACTCGCAAAATTTCCTGCAGTTGATTTACCGCATCCAATTCCGGCTCAAATATGGCAGTGATTACAACAAATTCCGCTATTTTACCAAGTGGACAATTTGCCGCTCGCCGATTGAACTGCCTATCGCGGATGTCGCCCTGACGCAGATCCCCGTTCAAACAGAAAAAGTCGTGGTTTACGGTCTTCCAATCAGTCCAAAGCTATTGCTCAAGGGGCAAATGGCAATGGGTGAGCAAAAAAGCTCGTTGGCAACTACGGTCAAAGGAGCAACCATGACCAAAGAGGAGGCCGAAATATGGTATGAGGCGCTTTGTCTGTCAGCCGTAACGGAGCTGGTTTCAAAAAAGGCCATTCCCGATGTTCTGGAAGTTCGCGCCCGTGCTCGCTCCAAGGGGATTGCCTTCACCAAAATTACCGACCCGGATGCGTTGATTGCCGCCGGCCAGTCCAATTTTTCGGGCAACTTCGGCCTGGTTGCGGTTCCACCGGAGGTGTATGTAAAATTTATCCACTCATTCATCCAGCCTCCGGACAAGCCAACGCAATAGTAAGCTCTGAAAAACTATTTTGACCTTCCTCCTACGGCTTGGCCACGAGTGCTTTCTGTTCGTCGGAAAGAATGGTGCTGGCATGGATTGCCTTGCGCAGCGCCTTCCGCAACACCACGGGCAAATCCTTGTCAAAATACTTGATCTCGTTCGCGACAAAGCTCGTGTTAAAATCCGCCAGCGGCACTTCCTTGAGATCGTTGCAGTCCACAATGGACGGCTTCGTCAGCACGTCGAAGTCGTTTTCGCCCATCTCCACCAGCGTTTCCAGGCACTCCTTGCGGCGCAACTTCGCTTTCTCAATTTTTGAAGTCACCACCCCCAGCAACAGCAACTTTTGCGTGAGCGGATCGTGATTGACCACGATGAAATAATGCGGATCCGGCGAGGTTAGCGTGTGGTGCGTGAAATAGTAAACTGTCCCCTCGCGCAGGGAGAGCCGGAGTTTGAGATCAATGCCCCCTCCGGCCACGTTCAACTCCAATGTTTGTCAAAAGTCTGGCGCTGCTGGAAAAGTTCCAGCCCCGCCTCGCGTTCCTCGTCGGTGAGCGAATGGCACGGAATGTAGCCCGCATCCGGTTCCTTGAAAAAATCGGCCAGGTCCATCGGCACGCGCTTGGTGCTGGCCGTCAGCTTTTCTTCATGGCGCTTCCACTCGGGGTAATGGTGGGTGATGTTGCGCAGGGTGTATTTGCCGAACCGGCCAAAATTCCGCCACGCGAATTCCAGGGCTTCGCGGTCGCTGGCCGAGAGCACGGCGGTATCCAGTTCCGCGACGGAGGAAAATTCAAAGTCGCCATCCTTGCGGACAAATTTCCGCGCATACGCCCGCGCCGGAGCGGGCAGCTTGTCGCATTCCTCGGCAATGTGCTTGGCTTCCGAGGCTACCGGGCCGTGCGTCATGGCGAAATAAACGCATTCGCTGACGGGCCGGCCAAACTTGCGGAGGTGGTAGCGGTCGGCAAAAAACAGGAGCTTGAGGGCCTTGAGCTTGTTGATGCTGCCGCCTTCCTGGCGCGCAAAATAGTTCAAAGCCTGCGTCGCTTTGCGATGGGCAATGGACAAACTCATGTGAATCAATTTAGCACAAATGGAGCCAGAAAACAGGTTGATTATGCACAGGCCGGCATTCACCGTCAAAACAAAATTTCCAGTCTTTTTTCGGGCGTTGACTATCCCGGTTTTGGCAGCAAAAATCGCACTGTCCTGAAGCCTGACAGCATTGTCCATTAACATGCCACCCAAAAGCACCACGGAAAAAGGCAACAGAAAACGCCACGCCTCGCAACAATCGGTCAACGGCGCGGTAAAATCCATTTGCGACATCATGCGGCGTAGCAATTGCGCCGGGGCGTTGCAATATGTGCCGGAGCTGACGTGGCTGCTGTTTCTCCGCATCCTCGACGAGCAGGAAAACCGCGAGGCCGAGGAATCCGAAGCGTTGGGGCTGCGTTTCAAATCATCCATTCCCAAGCCTTACCGCTGGCGCGATTGGGCAGCGCCTCTCTCACCCATGCGCCAGGACAAAACCGCCAGCGTCTGGAAATTTGTCCATGATGATTTGCTGCCCAAGCTTAAAAATCTGGAAAACCAGTCCGGCGCAAACGCGCGTCAGAAAGTCATCAGCGAAATCATGTCCAGCGTGGATCGCAGCCGAATTGATTCGGAAAAGAATTTTCTCGACGTCCTGGACAAGGTCCACGAAATCAGCAGCGTCACCGTGGACGACACGCACGTTTTCACGCTGTCACAGGTGTATGAAGGGCTGTTGCTCAAAATGGGCGAGAAGGGCAACGACGGTGGCCAGTTCTTCACGCCGCGCGAAGTCATCCGCGCGATGATTCGTGTGGTGGACCCGAAAATCAAACAGACCGTCTATGACCCCGGCTGTGGCACGGGCGGATTTCTCGCGCAGGCTTACGAATACATGAAGGCCAAGGCTGGTGACACCATCACCGGCCCGCAGCTTGAGACGTTGAAACGCCGGACATTTTACGGACGCGAAAAGGACAACGCCGTTTATCCCATCGCGCTCGCCAATCTCGTGTTGCACGGGATTGACGAGCCGCACATCTGGCACGGCAATTCATTGTCCGGCGTCGCGTCGTATGAGGGATTGTTTCAGGATGCGCCCCAATTTTACGACGTGGTGTTGATGAATCCGCCGTTTGGCGGCAAGGAAGGCAAGGAGGCGCAGACGCCTTACGAATACAAAACCGGCGCCACCCAGGTTCTGTTTTTGCAAAATGTGCTGAACCACATGCGGGCCACCAGCAAATGTGGCATCGTGCTGGATGAGGGCGTGCTGTTTCGGGTGGACGCCGAGGCGTTCGTAAAAACCAAGCGTAAACTGCTGGAAGAATGCGACGTTTATTGCATCGTCAGCCTGCCGGGCGGCGTTTTCACGTCAGCCGGGGCCGGCGTGAAAACCAATTTGGTTTTCTTCACCAAGGGCAGCGAGACGAAAAAAATCTGGTATTACGATTTGTCCGACATCAAAATCGGCAAGAAAAAGCCGCTGACCTTGAAACATTTCGAGGAATTTTTCCAACTGCTGCCCAAACGTGCCGACAGCAAACAAAGTTGGACCATGGATTTCAGCGCCCGTGTGCAAACCTCGTTGGAGGAAGCCCGCCCGCACCGCGAAAAATTTATCGCACTGGCCGCGTCGGCCAAGGTGTTGGAATATGCTTTCCGGGACGGGCGCAAAGAGAAAAAGTTAAATCCCGAAAAGCTGGCGGCGCTGGAAGAAAAATGGAAGGCCGTTGATCGCGAGGCCCGCGAATCGTTGGCGAAAGCGGAGACCATCGAAAATGCGGCCTACGATTTAAAGGCGGTCAACCCGAACCGTGTCACCAAGGAGGACAAACGCACGCCGGTCCAGCTACTCGATTTCATTGCGGTCAAAGGCCGGGAAGCCGATGCCGCCCTGCATTCCCTCCGGGAACTCACCAATCAAATATAAAATTATGCCCAAAATTGAATGGTCACAAGCGGTGGAATTGATTACCCCTCACGTGGTTCGTATTTCAACGCCTCGTGGTTCAGGGACAGGGTTCCTGATCTCAAATAACAAGATGCACACGATCGCGGGTGTCGCAACTGCCGCCCATGTTGTAAATCATGCACACTATTGGGAAGAACCGATTCGTATTGATCACATCTCATCAGGAAAGGTAACGGTGGTTCGGCATAACCAGCGCGCGGTTTTTTTGGATGAAAACCGGGACACGGCGGCAGTCCTGTTTAACCTCGGAGATATTCCGTTGCCGAACGCTCCGCTCCCATTGGTTCCTCCAAAGATGTTTCTCAAGGTCGGCAATGAAGTCGGCTGGCTTGGTTTTCCCGCCATTCCATTGGCGAACCTCTGTTTTTTTAAGGGTAATGTCAGTGCCTGGATCGACTCCCAACTGGCTTACCTGGTGGATGGCGTGGCCATCAATGGCGTTAGCGGTGGTCCGGCTTTCCATTTATCGGGAGATCCAGCGGCACCGATGCTGGTCATTGGTGTCGTTTCCGCCTATGTTCCCAATCGCGCTACCGGAGAGGTGCTGCCAGGTCTGGCAGTGGTTCGGGACGTCTCACACTTTCACGAATTGGCACCAACTTTCGCCTCACTCGATCAAGCAAGAGAAGCCGCGCCACCGGCGCAACCGCCACTAGCCGTCCCAACCCCCGAAGTTTCCTCGGAAACGAAAGTAGTTCGCAAATTGTAACAGGCAAAACCCGCCGTCTCCCGTTCAAACCCTGCAAAGGCCAGCTCAAATTTTTCAAACCCAAGATTTAGGCCAAAGAAACAAAGTAACCAAAACAATATTTATGGAAATCATGCCTGATAAGCGGAAACTGATTAGCTTGGTCCAACAGGCCCACGAGGGCAGCATTTGTCTGCCAGATTTTCAACGAGACTTTGTCTGGCCACCTGACCAAATTGCTGATTTGCTGCGCTCGATACTGCGCGGCTATTTCATTGGCTCTCTATTGTTACTGCGTTGCGACAAAAACCAACCGCCATTCTCTCCGGCTTTGTTGCGTGGTGCCAAACAGAAGCACGTTTCTCCCCAGCCCGAACTTCTGCTATTGGACGGCCAGCAACGTCTCACTGCTTTGATCTACGCTCTAACCGCTCCAGACCTCCCACTCAAAGGCACAAAACTGCGGCGGTGGTTCTACATAGACCTGGACAGGTTGACCAGCAATCCGGACGACGATGAAATTGTCCTTGAACGTTCCGTGCGAGATGTCGGTGATTGGAACACGCCCCAAGCGCAGTTCGCTCACCGGATACTCCCATGCACAGTTCTCTTCGATACAGCCGGGTTTTACAAATGGCGGGACCAATTTGAAGAATGGCTTCACAGCAATCATCCCGAACAGGAATCTACCTACCGCAGCACATGGCGGCCTTCATGGCAGACCATCATTGATGATTTTTATGGCTTTCAAGTCCCCTTGGTGGAGCTTCCGCGCGTGGACGATTCGGACGCCGATTCAATCGGCCGGGTTTGTGCGATTTTTGAAAAACTAAACTCCACGGGCGTTGAGCTTTCAGTTTACGATTTGCTGACGGCACGACTTTACCGAAGCGGCATTGCCTTGCACAAACTTTGGGATGATGCCTGTAAAGATAATCCAAGGCTGGATTCCTGGTCGAACGGTAGCGCCGATACCAACAAATTTGGCGTGTTGGTTTTACGCACACTGGCCCTACTGCGTGATTTGGACCCAAAGCCCAAGATGCTGATTGCACTTAAACCTGAGAATTTTGTTGAAGATTGGAAACGCGCCGCACGGGCGATGGCTCGCGCATTGGAAATTGTAACGGCGACGCATGAAGATGGGTTCGGTGTATTCCATCCTCAATGGCTTCCCAATTTCGGTTTGTTGCCCATACTCGCCGCCTTGCGCGCCGAAATTGAAGCCCACAGTCTCGGTGATGCAGCAAGAGCACAGGTTCGGAAATGGTATTGGTGTTCAGTTTTCCTTGAACGGTATTCCAGCGCCGTCGAATCCAAGTCTCGTAAAGATTATTCTGAATTTACAAAGCACTGGTTTGAAAATGCCGCCGCGCCGGAAATTTTTAAAGATGCTCGCCGTATTGGCTCGACAGAGTTCAGCATTCGCAACGCCAGCAGCAACGCCAGTGGCATTTACTGCGGAATTTTTTGCCTGCTTGCAAAAAAGGGTGCCCGCGATTGGCGTCTTGGCGAATCCATCGAGCTTCAACAGCTTCAAGACCACCATATTTTCCCGCAAGACTACTTGAAGCGAAACGGCGAGACCGTCCGTGACCGCATTAACACCGTCGTCAATCGGACACTGATTGCAGGCCAAACCAACGGAAAAATCAAGGCTCTAGCTCCCGCAGATTATCTCGCTTCGACGGAAATTTTCCCCAATGGGGCGACCGACGATCTTCTTCTGCCACATTTTATATCAACCACCACCGTGGCTGCCATGAAAGAGGCGACTGACAATCTTGAACCGAAAATAGCCGCCGCATTTTATGACACCTTTCTCGCCGCGCGTGAAGCCGCCATCATTTCGGCCATCCGTGAGGCTTGCGGCATGCCGGCCTAGCTATCCCCCACCACTGCCGTTCAAACATATCCCGCTCAATCCGCACCGACTTGATGCAACACGGATTAACCGCCCGGTGACAGCTTCAGTGCAGAATTGACGCAGCCCCAATTCCGGCGCACACTTGCAAGCATCATGTCAACCGTGATTAATATAGCTTTTTAAGAAAGTAAAAAACATGGTGGATGTCGGGCCAATGAGAAACGCCACCTGTTTTCGGAATGCCATGATAACTGATTGTAAGAATTGAGAACGTGCAAAACTTTGAAACCAGCATCGAAGAACGTTCCTTGATGGACTTCATAGAGGGCGAGGTTCGCAGTGCCTTTGAGAAAGTTGAATCCCCACGTTACTCGTTCCCTTTGTCGGATGCAGTTCAATGTCTTTTCGACGTCCTTCACCACCGTTTAGGAGACTCGGAACTTGATGGAGTTGGAACACAGGTGTTTCAGGCTTTTGCCAGCTACCGCGACAGGAGTGATTTCCTAAACCTTCCCGACCGACTGGAGGCGTTTCTCAAATTTACACAACGCCTCCTTAAACCTACGATTCCCGACAATCTGGAAAAAGCCGCAAGCCGTGAACGCATGTTTCTACCTGAAGTTTTGCAAGCCTTCGGATTGGCCAACGCCTCGACAGTAGGAACTCAGACCCTCGCCCAACTTGAAGGCAAACCGCGTTTTGCCTGGTATGTCGAAAGGGCGGTCCAAGCCAGAAATCAAGTTCATCGCGCTCCTACATATTCGGCAAAAGAAAGGGCAGAGATATTTGAAAGTGCCTGTGTTGTATTGCTCTTCGCCATATGCGAGTCCAGGGAAAAAATTAGCTTAGCCCTTCTTGCATCCCGCCACCGCAGCCTTTTGCAGCGTTACCGGGATGATTTCGATAAATGGCGAGAAAGATTTGTTGATTTGGAGGGTCGTGAACGCCTGACTGACGAATTTGAGGGTATAGACCCTCTCGCCGTCGAACTTATCGAGGATGACTCCGGACCGGAAAATGACACTGAGGAAAATCCTGAAACCGATGAATTCGGTTCTATGAACAGTCTGGCTGACTCGGTTTCTGAACAGCGCGGCGGGCTGGTCCGCGATCTCGTTCGAGACATCCCAAAACTTGTCCTCCTTGGTGACCCGGGAGCTGGAAAAACCACCACACTCCAATACCTTGCTTGGCAAGCGGCAACCGGATTGCTCAAAAAACCAAGTGGTGAACGCTGGTTCCCAATTTACATCCCCCTTAAGGCATTCGCCTCGGGAGATTCGAGGGCCCTCGAAGCCGTCGTTCACACTACAATGGGAAGCACATCCATCAAGCAACTAGCAAACCAGGGTTGCCTGTTTCTTTTAGATGGCTTGAACGAAGTGCCCCAAGAGCATCTGGCAGCCGCCAAGCAGGAAATTCAATCTCTTATCTCACTAGGCGACAACGTCAGGGTTATACTGACCTGTCGCCCTGGGCAGTTCCAAAACGAATTCGCCCTCCCAGTATTCGAACTGCAACCCCTCAGGGATGAGCAAATTGTGCGTTTTTTCCAGAGGCATCTCCGCGACAACGACAAGGTCAGGAAACTTCTGAGCCTAATAAAACGCCAACCAAAACTCTTAGAATGGGCTCGCAACCCTTTCATGCTAGCGATGTTGGTGCGCGGTTTCTTGAAACATGGAAGCCTCCCTGAGAATCGCGGCAAACTCATGCAAGGATTTCTCGGTGATATCATGCGGCGTGAGCAAGCCCAAGGCGCAGCCAAAACCCTGTTGGCGACAAAGACAACTTTACTCGCGCACCTTGCGTTTGAAACCAGAAAGCTTGCTATGCTTTCTTTTACACGCATCGAGGCGTGTGCTTTAGTCAAACAAAGGCGCGACGACCTCGGGAGCACTCTAGACGTGCCCCTCTTTATTAACGAGGTTCTCAACAATAACCTCTTGGCGGAAACAGCCGGTGGACTGCTCACCTTTGATCATGAGCTCTACCAAGAATACTTTTGTGCGGTGGCGCTCGTGGAATTGGGAACCGCAGGAGTCGTTCTTATCGAGAAACTTCAGCAGGAGCCGAGATGGGAAGAGCCAATCATCCTATTCTCAGGAATTACAGACCATCGAAGTTCAGTTCTTCGTTCTCTAGCAACTTCGAATGTTCATCTCGCCGCTAGGTCGCTCGCCAGCTCCTCGGTGAGCGAAGAATTAGACCGAGAATTTATTCTCCAGCAAGCAATGGTGCTGGCGAGCACCGCAGGCGACCCTGCCAAAGTTGCCCAAGGCTTGCTCAGTTTTGCCGAGTTGGGAGAAGCGAAAGCGATGATAGCGGTTCTTAAGCAACGTGGAGCCCAGGACGCAATTGCGCAGCGAGCCATTCACGCTTTTATTCCCAAATGCTCTCCGGAACTTGTCGTCGACTGGATTCAAAGAACTTCTGAAGACTCGGACAAGTTTCTAATTAAGTGGATGCTTGCAGCAATTGCTCCTGACCAGAAGGACATTTTATTGCGAGATCATCGAGATACATTCAAAGAACTCCTGTTAAGGCATTTCCGCGGAGCCAGATTAATCAACAAAAACGAGCGCCAGTTACAGCGGCTTATGAAGTTTTTGGGAGACGAGCTTAGAAAATGGATGCTTGTCTCAATTGCCAAGGATATCCTGAAAATCACAAACATTGGTGGTTCTGAGTATCTGTGGCAGGCACTTTCGCACTTATGGAGCGAGAACTGCGAACTCGGTGAGTCCAAGAATCCGCCTGCTTTACTTGCCGCAGCGTTGAATCATTCCGGCTGGTTCTCCATCGAAGCTGGACTCCTAATATGGTTACGCTACTTTCAAGAAAGTGATTTGACATTTCTTTTCGAAACTGTGAGCGAGCATAGGCTTGAATTCTCGATGCGGTTTCTTCGCAAAAACAAAGGGTTAGATTATCATCGGCTATCCCTTGCCATCGCTGAGGCGCTGCGTGAACATCGTGCCCGCTGTTTTGGCCAAAACCCGGCCGCCCTAACAACAACTTTCACGCGGCTGGAATGTTTGGCGAACATTCACGTCGGCGAAGTCCGCAAGTGTTGCACGGTGGTTGCAGTCAAATACTTTGGCTACTTTATAGAACTGGAGCCCGGAATCGATGCCCTCCTCCATCTCTCCGATGTGACATGGGATGCAACTCCAGTTGATGCCCAGACGCTTGAGGTAAATCAGTCATTTGATGTAGTAGTTCTTGAAGTTGACGACGCAAAAGGCAATATAGTTGTTGGCCTGAAGCAAATGATTTATATTCATTGGAAGAACGCCGAATCTAGATACACATTTGGCACTAAGGTTAGAGTAAAGGTCATTCGTGTCGATACCGGAAGCGCTCTAGTCCAGTTGGATTCATGGGCAGAGGGACTAATTTCGCGCACAGACATGTCGTGGGATACTAGCGTTAAGCCCTCAGCCCTCTTAGCGGTTGGTCAAGAAGTTGAGGCCGTTATAATCGGCAAAGATACAAATAAACTTGTTTTCTTGCTCAGCACTCGACTCCTCCAACCAGATCCATGGGAAAAGATTGAGGTCGTCTACCCCATAGGTTCGATTGTCGCAGGGAAAATCATCAACATCGTCGACTTCGGAGCATTTGTTCGGCTTCCTTCTGGAATCCATGGGTTGATTCACAAAACCGATATGAGCTGGGGAAAGATTGACCATCCATCTAGCATAGTTTCTGTCGGGCAGGACCTCGAATTCGTCGTCCTTAACATAGAGAAAGAAAGAAGGCGGATCAGCCTCAGCCTCAAGCAGAAGATGGCCAATCCGTGGGACAACATCGAGACGAAGTTCACCGTCGGCCAGAAGGTCAAGGGCAAAGTCGTCAGCCTCGTGCCTTACGGCGCGTTTGTGCAGCTCGAACCGGGCGTGGAGGGCCTATTGCATGTCACCGAACTTTCCTGGACCAAGCGCATCGTCAAACCGAGCGACGTGCTCAACAAGAACCAGGAAATCGAGGCGGTCGTGCTCGGCATCAACCGCGAGGAACAGAAGATTTCCCTCGGCATCCGCCAGTTGGAGAGCAACCCGTGGGACAATGCCTGGCAAAAGTTCCATATCGGCGACCATGTCAAAGGCACAGTATGTAATCTCACCAGCTACGGTGCGTTTGTGGAACTGGAAGAGGGCATTGACGGCATGATTCATGTATCCGATATGTCGTGGACGCACAAAATCAATCATCCCTCCGAAATGCTCAAGAAGGGCGACGTGATTGAGGCCATCGTGCTCGAAGTGGATCGTCCGAACCAGCGCATCGCGCTCGGCATGAAACAACTTGGCACCGACCCGTGGGCAAGCATTGACACGCTCTACAAAGTCGGCGACCTCGTCACCGGCAAGGTCACCAAGCTCGCCAGCTTCGGCGCGTTTGTCGGCCTGCAACACGAGTTTGACGGTCTCGTCCACATCTCGCAAATCAGCGAGGAGCGCGTGGACAAGATCAAGAATGTGCTCAAGGTCGGCCAAGATGTGAGCGCCCGCGTCATCAAGATTGACCGGGGCGAACGCCGCATCGGCCTGTCCATCAAGGCCGCCGCCTACAGCTACGAGCAGCTCAAGGAAGAGCAGAAGATGCTCGACGCGCTCAAGCCCGGCGAAGACCTCGTGGCGTTGCAACACGCCTTCGACGCCGATGACGAGGCGAAGCAGGGGTCGGAGGAATAAATCACCGGCGCAAGTTGCGTCGGCGCGATGTTGTAACGAGGCGCGAAAAATGGCACCCGCGCCATGACGATGCCGACCAGTTTGATCAGCTCGCTAAAATCCTTCGCCGCCGTATATCGCCCGCACATGATGACAAAATATCAAACCACACGGACAATGCCTGTCCAACCATATTTTTATTTTTTCACTGGCGGCTCGATTTGAAGCAACTTGTTTTCCAATTCGCCCACTTTTCGGTTGGCGGACAGAAGTTGGTCAAAAAATGATTTTCGTTCCTTGTTAAGCTCGTCAATCAGGTAATCCTTGCCTCGATTCGTAATTTGCAAATCAAATATTTCCCGCTCCAATTCCTTAACCCGTGATTTATCATCCGTCAGTTGTTTGGTTTTTCCGACTGTTTCCGCTGCTGTCGGAACATTTCCGAATGGTTCCGAAGCATCTTTGTTTTTACTGGCTTTGGCTTTTTCTTCCGCTATTGCCTGTTCCGCACTTTGTGGAGAAATGTAATAACGTCGCTCGTTCGGATCGAAATATGAATCCAGCCGGGCGATGCCCGTCCGGTTCGGCTGGCACCAGTTGACGATGCTTCGTTCCGTCCGGGCGACGCCCGCCGCTTCAAACATCCGCGCCACTTCACGCACTGTCAACGTGTGGTTTTCCTTGCGTTCCGAAACATGCGGAATGGTTCGGAAACCTTCCGCATCATTCCGAACAGTGCGGAATGCTTCGGAATCGTTCGGCACGCTTCCGAAATCTGCGGAAGGATGCGGAACATTTCCGGCCTGGTTTTGCGGGTTTTGATCCATGAAAGTCACGAGGGGAGTTTAATTTATCCACAGAAGGGATTTTCCGGCCTCGTGCTATAATCATAGCACACATGAAAACAATCGGGGAAGTCCTCAAGGAAAAGAACCTTCAATTGGACACGGCCAATCCCGTGTTACAGGGCGGCTTTACCCAGGTCCCGAATTTCATCCTGAAAGACGCCAAACTGTCGTTAGGCGCTAAAGTGACCTATGCCATGTTTTTGAGCTATGCGTGGCACAATGATTCGTGTTTTCCGGGGCAGGATCGGCTGGCGGAAGACATGGGCATGAGCCGGTCTCGCGTGACCGAGTTTGTGGGGGAGCTGGAACAATCCGGCCTGATCAGCATTCAGCGCAGGGGACAGGGAAGAACCAACATCTACACCATCCATTTTCAGGTGCAGCAGGCTGGGGATAAAACCCCCAGAAGTCGGCGGGCCGACATCTAGGCGTCGGCAGGTTTACCTCTAGTCGTCAGCCGGCTGACTTCTCTCTATAGAAGAATATTCAGGTTAAGAATATTCAGTTATTCGGGGAGTTTTTAAGAAAAACCATGCAAACACAGCACAATGAATTCATGCACTGGCTTCAGGCCATGTTAACCGACGAAAAGCTCCGCGCGGCTTTGCGAGCCTTGTTGCAGCAATATGAATTGCCGGTGATCGAAATCGGGCAAATCACAAGCCGTTAAAGTGGGATCGCACCGCGTCACACATTTCTTTCGATGTCGAGGGAGGGCGACATTGCAAGTTCTGGATTCAACGCCCAAACGCCGGATCCACTCAGAAACAATCGCCACACAGAAACATTTTGGCGGTAGTGGAAATTCCAGATTTAGAAATATATTTCAAACGACGGCTTGGTTGAGCCGAATTCTGGCGCCATGTCGCGAAAGTTTTATTGTGCGACGTTGAAACATGGCTCTGTTGAGCCATTCCCCGTAATCGCATGTTTTTGAGATTACGGCACGCTACACGGCAGCTCCGGAAACTGGAGAAGTTGGCAAAGCCGGAGAAACAACCGAGTGTCGGTAATGCACTATGCGTATTCGGTCTCTTGGCTTGTCAGCAGACTCAATGATAGCCTTGGCATGTTTTCCACTAATTTCGTTCCGCTTGAGAAGTTGTTTGGCGAGAGCTTTCACCCCCTTCCAAACAAACGGCATCCCAAGCAAATTGCGGGTGCGAATTCGCAATAGTTCGACAAGGGCAGATGCTTCCTCCGCACTGCCGCAGATTGAAAAAGCACACTCGAAAACCGCTTTTATATCGCCTCGTGCCTGGTGCCTACGGATGCTTGTGGGCGCGAATTTGCGTTGAGCTTCCGGCCCCGCCAAGGCGACCATCATTTGCCTTTCCGCTTTCTTGGTTATGGAGTCGGAATCTTCACGGTCAAGTTTTTCAAACCAAGTTTGTTGAACCTGACTGCAGATCCCGTCATAGTTTGGATCAGGAACGACGGAGACACGTTTCAGCCCGATACGAAAATAAACGGCAACCGCAGCGTGCCCTGCTTCGTGGTAAGCAATTGAAGGGGCGATTTTCATTGTGAATTTACGGTGGAGAAAAATGTGTCAAACATAATTGAAACAAGCAAATCAATTACAGCCCCTACAACGACCCCTACATACATGGTATGTAGAGGCGCGAAACGCACCGGCCACATTTGTGGCTTCACTGAGCCACGAGTGCCCCAACGTGTCGTCGGCTACCGCGCGACTTCGCGCTTTTTCCTACGGCTATCGGGTTCACTTCCACCTAACCGGCGTCGTTCACCAAACAGCGCGAAGTCGCCCGGCGTCGGCTTATCAGCCTAGCCGACGACACGTTGGGGGGACGGGTTCGAAAAATGTCCGATTGGACACACGACTTGAGGACGACTTCGCAAATCCTGCGAAGGGACGGGTTTTCAGGACGAAACCGCCGATTGTCGGAAAAAGCGCCGCCGCTTATTGCGGCATCCATCAAGACGCGCGTAGCGCGACCTTACGAGGAAGGTGCCTGACCACTGGGGAACACCGTGCAAAGAAACGTGAAGACCGCCAAGGAGGTGGGGTTTATTTTTGTTTTCCGGTGGGGACGAGCGCAGCGAGCCGGAAAACCAAATTTCCACTTTTCCACCGGCACCTTTAAGCAGCAGTTGGCTGGCAGCGCCAGCGGATGCTACAATACTTTGGAATCCTTCGGGTTTCGGACTCAGCCGCTATTACCCCGCCGGCTCGCACCCAACAGCGTTTGCCGGTGGTTCCGCCACGCGGAACAGCTTTTCGGAAACCAGCGCATTCCATTGCCGAGGATTCCACCTGACGCGGGGATCAAGCGGCGAGGCCGGGAGTGGCGGCTGAATTTGCAACCATGAATGACCAAACCATCCTGATCGGCACGCATGAAACCTGGGGGGAAACGATTCCCTTCGGGATTTCGTTGCCAGATTTGCGGCAGCACGTTTATGTCATCGGCAAGACGGGTTCGGGAAAAACAACATTATTGCGGAACATGATCATTCAGCACATCGCGCTGGGGCACGGTGTCGGCTTGATTGACCCTCACGGTGACTTGGCCGAGGAATTGTTGAACCACATCCCCCGCTGGCGCACCGACCACCTGGTTTATTTCAATCCGTCCGATTTGGAATTCCCCGTTGCGCTGAATTTGCTGGCGAACGTGCCGAAAGATGAAAGGCATCTGGTGGCGTCCGGCATTGTCGGTGCCTTCAAGAGTATCTGGCCGGATTCATGGGGGCCAAGAATGGAATATATTTTATACAACGCCATCGCCGCCCTGCTCGATTGCCAGAACACCAGCCTTTTAGGGGTCAACCGGATGTTGACCGACGACAAATACCGGGCGCGGGTGATCCGGCAAATCAGAGACCCGTTCATCAAGGAATTTTGGGAACATGAATTCGCCGGCTACGACGAGCGGTTTCGGCGTGAGGCCATCGCGCCGATTCAAAACAAACTCGGCCAGTTTATGTTGAATCCAGTCATTCGGAACATTCTCGGCCAGGTCAAATGCAAGGTGAACTTCCCTTTCATCATGGACAACCAGCGGCTGTTCATCGCCAATCTGTCCAAAGGCAAAATCGGCCATGACAAGGCGAACCTGCTCGGCTCGCTGCTGGTGACACAATTTCAACTGGCGGCGATGCGGCGATCCGGCCAGCCGGAGGACGAACGCCGGGATTTTTACCTGTTCATTGACGAGTTTCAGAATTTCACCACGGACAGTTTTGCGGCGATTTTGGCCGAGGCGCGCAAATATCGGTTGTGCCTGACGCTATCGCATCAATACGTTGACCAGATTCCGTTGCCCGTCCGGCAGGCGGTGTTCGGCAACGTCGGCACCCTGTTTTCATTCCGTATCGGCAACACGGACGCCGAGGTGTTGCAGCAGGAATTTGCCAACGCGTTCATCGCGCAGCAGTTCGTGGATTTGGAACGGTTCAATGTGCTCGGCAGGATTTTGGAGGATGGCACGAACAAAGAGCCGTTCAAAGGGACGACGCTGCAACCGTTGGACAACAGCACTGGCCGTGCGGTTGCCCATATAGCCAACTCGCGCCAAAAATACGCCGAGCCGCGCAGAAATGTTGAGACAAGATTGAAGCAATACTCGGATCGTGGCGATATGGAATAATTGCACAAATGGCAAAATTCGTTATTTCAGAATTCGTCCGAGCGGCTTGCAATGCCTCGCGATGACGTTAATCGCATATAAAAGTATTGTGATATCGACGTGATGATATTAAGATGCGACTCCACATGGGTAAGGGCAAATCGGCCATTTTCGATTCGGCCTCTGACCTTGAGGCTGTTGTTTTCCTCGGGGCCAAACGCCACAGCCTTGGTTGATCATGATCACATTCCTACATCTTTCCGATATTCATTTCATCAATCGTGATCACGGAACCGCATTTGACTTGGACCAGCAGATCCGGCGGGCCCTTCTGGAAGACGTCGAACTGAAGCCCGCTGATGGCGCGAGCTACGACGGAGTCTTGATCACTGGCGACATTGCTTTTAGTGGCCAGCAGCAGGAATATAAGCGTGCTCAAGAATTCCTCGATGAACTTTTTGCTAAAAGCGGCACCTCTCGGAAAAATACCTGCGTGATTCCAGGCAATCATGATATTGACCGTAGATTTGTGGAACCGGATTTACCGCTGTGGGCGGCCCACGCCAAATTGCGTGAATCGAATGACGCCGCGACTTGGCGCGACCACATTTACAAACAACTGGTGAAAGACCCTCAACGCAGTTTGCTCGCCCCACTGAAAAGTTATAATGATTTCGCAATGGGCTACGACTGCTTTACGGGAATGGTTCAATCCCAGACAACCGGCGAACCAGATGTTCCAAAGCTTGCTTGGCAACGAACATTGGAAAAACCACTCGAAGATGGCAGTTTGGTCCGCTTGCATGGTCTCAATTCGGCGTTGCTTTCCGATGCAGGTGACGCGCCTGGCAAGCTTTTGGTATCTGATTTTCAGAGATCGCTTTTTGAGAGAACACCAAAGGTTGTGGATGTAGTGATGTGCCATCATCCTCCTGAATGGTTGATGGACAAAGCGGAAATGCGCAACGCTCTTCGTAGCTTTTCCCCGGTAGCCCTCTTTGGCCATGAACACAATACGCGGATTACGGCTGACAAAAAGGAAGTGCATCTTTTCGCGGGCGCGGTGCAGCCTTCCCGTCGTGATCCTGTAGGTTGGCTGCCAACCTACCACATTGTGCAGTTGAAAATCGAGTCAACCGATACCAAACGGGAATTGGTTGTGAGGGTTCACACACGCGAATTCACCACTGATCCACCAACTCGTTTTCGCCCTCGGCGCAATGAGGACGAACTCACCGTTGAGGAACATCGCATCGAGTTACCGAAGCTGAAATTACCCGCCGCGACGCAGAAGATTTCCATCGCGTCGGGGGATGCTCCTGTGCTATCATCTGGGGTTGTAAAAGTTATGACTGCTGCCGAGCCGACCGCGCCCACACCAGCTGAGATTGCCCAGCGGGAGTTGTTGGTTTTTTTCTTCCAACTGCCGACGCCGCTGCGTTACGAAGCAGCATTCAAAGCTGAATTGTTACGCGACGGTGATGACGCACTCGATCCCCAAGTCATGTGGGCAGAAGTGTTTCGTCGGGCGGCTGAGGAGAGCAAACTCGATGCCTTTTGGACGGCTATTGCCGATCATACACCAGCGATAAAGCAAAAATTAAACCCATTTACCAACAACGCCCATGCATAAAAACACTATTGATTGGCTCAAGCAAACCAACCTTACCGCCGATGTCGCACTCGGTGAGAAGCGTTGGGCAACAGCCGAAAGAGTTTCTGAAAAGCTTGCCCGCATTCGTATTATCGAATTATTGAGGCTGTTCCTATTTGCGCCAACAAATCTGGATTCCGCACAAAAAATTACAGATGAACTAAAAGTATTGGACGTTGAATTTCCAGGCGACAGCATTCAAGAACTCCGTTTAATGGCTGGGTTTGTCATTTTGACTACCTATGCTAACTCCTCCCCCGAGGCTGATGTTTTCGCGTTAGGCATACGCGCAGCCGGGTTTCCACAGGGTCGCGTGCAACCAGTTCAACCCGCCATGATGATCGAAGGGGAAGAATATTTGCGCGAAAAAGCGGGCAGAATTCGCTCGGACGAGTTTCCTAATGATGCCGCAGTTGTCACCAAAAATTTGGCTGCGCGGCGGAAGGCATTGGCTGACGCGGTTGCAGGTGGAGACGAAGCCAAGAAAACTGCTACAGTCGAAGCTTATCAGAAATCGATTGTCGAAACAATATCTGACAGCCATACCAAACTATCTGCGCGCGTGGCGCAGCTTGCCGAAGAAACCGCTCTGCTTTGGTGGGTGCTCAACGAACACAGTGATACGCTTCAAAAACCGGTGGCTAATCTTGACCGCGAAGAATATGCCCTTGCGGCCGCGTGTGAGGCCGCGAAGCGAACCCACCTGTTGCCGCCACCACCGAGTATTGGTCCATTACTTGCCCGCTCGCTTAAATCCTGCAAGCCCGGCAAAACACGGCCTGTTTTTGCCGACTATCTTGAAGCCGCGAAGCTTAACGGGTGTATTATTCAGATGAAATCGCCTTTGCTTGCTGATTGCCGGGATCTTCTTCCAATCTGTGCTGCGCTTGAAAAGATGGCAGAGCTTGGAGATTTGGATTCGGTGTTGAAAGTTATACCGAAGTTATGCCCCGGTGTTTCCGGAAAACAACCGCTTGCACCCGAACAGGCTGCACAGCAGTTCTACAATGAACTCATTTTTCTCCGGGCGTTGGAAGGTTAATGATTAACTGTCATGCCGCGTTGTAAGCTGCCAAATTGCCCCGTCGCCAAAGACGGACGCTGCCTCGAAGGTCGCGGTGCGTCATGCCCGAATTTGATCACCGAGCCTGAAGTCGTTTCGTCAGATGCACAAGCGCTCGCTGTCCCGTCGTTAAAGGTTGATTCCGGATCAGCTTTTGAGCCTCTCCCACGAACCGACCCTCTGGAGGTCGCCGAAGCGCGCTATTTTTCGCGTCGCGGTCGAGCCATTGTGGTGGCACTGGCAGGAATGCGCGAGTGTGGCAAAACTTCACTCCTCGCGCGGCTACATCAACTCTTCCAAAGTGGTCCTCTGTCAGACATTGATTTCGCCGGAAGTCGTTCACTCCCACTATTTGAGGAGCTCAACTGGCTTGCCACAGTTCAGAGCGGCGCTCCACAACCAAGAATGCTCCGCAGCTCCGCACAGTTCGACAATTCCTTTATTCACCTATCGGTGCGTCCCAGCAAAGGTGGGCCGCGCGTGGATCTGCTCCTTAACGACATCTCCGGCGAAACTTTTGAAAGGGCGGTTGCTGCACAGTCAAGCTGCGACAAGCTACTCGCCCTCTCCCGAGCCGACCACCTAGTATTGCTTGTAGATGGTGCAGTATTAGCTGGCAGCCTTTGTCATCACCATGTCAGTCAAACGAATGATTTTCTGATACGCGTTCTTCAAGGTAGACATTGCGGCACACACACCGCGCTGGAGATCGTTGTATCCAAACTCGACGAACTGAAGGACAAGTCAGCTATAGTGGATAAGCTGGAAGCTGATTTTCAAGCGGCATTTCGAGGAAAGTTCGGCAGTTTTAATTTCTGGCGCATCGCTGCGAGGCCAATGGACGGCTCCCTGCCCACCACTAAACCAATTGCTGAATTGTTTGCCTCAATAGTGCAAACGACACACCGTTATCCCGAACCGATTCTCCCCTCTTTACGCCGCGACGCTTGGGTGCGCGATTTTTGTCGATACGGTAGTTGAAACTTCAGATTGATGGAAACTAACGAACAACGATTGCTTGTATTAGGTCTGCCCGAGACTGGAAAATCCAGCTTTATCCAGGCCCTGGATGAGGTCTTGAAGCATCCTGCAACACCGAACGCTCTTCAGGCCGACGGTCTGGCTCATGACCGTAGCTATATCCAGAGCGGAAAACCACAATTCCTCGCTGGTGAAAAACTTGTGCGCACTGATCGCCAGATCGAGGATACTTTTGTTGAATTATGGTTCAAACATTCACCTACGGGGCGGCGCGGTCGCTTGTATTTGCCAGACGAGAGAGGCGAGATTTTCCGAGACCAGTGGGTAAATCGAAGGTGGGCGCGAGATTACCGCGACAGTCTTACTGGAATTGCAGGAGCTCTGGTATTTGTTCGTGCCGATGAAAAGCCACGGAACGACGAACGCCTTGGTATATTAGCCAAAGCTGTTTTGGGGTCAGGTGAAGAGCGTCCTTTCCCGATGAAAGAGGCCGGCGCGCAAGTGCAACTTGTTGATGTGTTACAGTTCATCGCAGAGCATAGCCAAGCGCCAAAGCCACTCCGTGTTGCGGTGCTCATATCAGCGTGGGATACAGTTGGTCGAGAGGGGGATCTCCGGCCTCGTGAACCTCTACTGTTTTTCGAAAGAGAGTGGGCGCTTGTCGCTCAATATCTTAGGGCCAATCCTGAATATTTCACCTCGAAAATTTACGGCGTAAGTGCCTATGGAGGAATACCGGGTGAACTCGGGCCGCTCACAGAGCAGCCACCACACGAACGCGCACGACTCATCGAAGGTGGGGAAGCATCAAATGACCTCACGCGGCCATTGCTTTGGCTGCTTCAAATAGAATAAGTTTCACAATTGTGGAATTAACCTTACACCAAGCATTGTTTGGTTACGATGGTGGTCACCAGTTGCTGGCGGCTTCACTTCACTTGCCTACGGACGCCAAACATTTCCTCGCGGTTGCAACCGATCTATCAGGTTCGGCGCCGCCAACCGGTTTTGACCAGGCTTATACTGGCATGCCTCTGCCGGAGACGGATTTTTATGCCTTGTTTTCCACTTGGCTTGCGCCCGAGATGCCACGCCCAGGTTGTGTGTGGAGTCATGTTGTTTTGATTGAATTAGCCGACCTTGCCCGATTGAGCGACCTCGATGAAATGCGTATGTATTTTCGGCGACCAAACAAGACTGACGAAAAAGCATGGCGTGAGCCTTTGTCCTTTGTTCCTCGGCGTAATAGCGCGATACCGGTTTGTTCCTCTCAGGAAACAGATTGCCTCCGATTGCTTGGAGCGCTCTACGGCACGGCACATTCTCCTGCTGTCATAGATGCACCTACCTCTGAAACCTATTCAGACTTAGTATTCGCGCTGTGGTCACAACAATGGCCTCGGTTACGTCGTAATTTCCGGTTTTCTACTGGATCATTTGCCGACCGGGGTCGAATTGGCACGCCCTTTGACCTGCAAATAACGCCAACCGCAAATCTTGGGGCGTGGCAGCGCCGCGAAAAAGAACGATTTCTCGAAGTCACTGAAAATTCACCTGACCATTTATCTAATGACAAGCAGGATTGGTTACGTGTTGCGCTCGACGACTTGCGCAATCCGGATGCCACCGAATTTCGGTCGTTCCTCTCTGCGTATGGAGCTGATGTCGAGAATCCGCGGAGCGCGTTCGGACGCTTAACGACCGCTTTTGAGCGATTGCACCTCCACCCAGGTAGCAGTTGGATGGATAAGCTGCGTTCCATTGCAGAAATCTTCCCGAATGAGTCGGACGCAGTGCGACTCAAAGAATGGTTAACCAAGCCCCAAAAGGATTTAAGTCCAGTTCAGGATATTGAACGCGCTTGGGCAACAGCTTCTTTTCTCCTCAGCCCTCGTGAAGCACGGGCTTACGCGAAGATTTCATTCGATCACGCTGCGTTGGCTCCATGTCTTTGGCAGCAGAAGCGAGAGAAAGTTCTTTCGTTACTTGCACGGCTTGTGCGGCAGAAGGAAAATCCAACCGCTACTGCCTTCGCAGCGGCGATAGCGAATGCCGCACAAGCGAGCGAACTCAAATCCATTTCAGAGACGCATCCGGATCTGATTCCAGCATTCATAAGTCACCGCCCATCGCTTGCCTTTGAAGTCAGCACCTGGGAATTGCCCGAGTCGACCCAGTGGCAAATTACCGAGGTCCTCAACAAACTGTCGTTGGACCAAAAAACCTGGGGCGAAATCATGGCGGCAAAATTCGTTGCCGCAACTTTTGTGGCCGTGCGAGAGTCCGTGGAAAAAGCTGGCGGTTGTGCAATTAAAGGTATCTCCCGATGGCTCGAGAGCAGCATTGGACAGGAATGCTTACCGTCACAACTTTGGCGTGAAGCATTGGCAACCCCGGTAGCTGATTGTCTCCGCGATCAAGAGTCATTGTCGCCCACCGTGCTGGCACTTTGTGCTTGGATTGTTCCGCCAGAAATTGTGCGGCAATTGCTCGCCGCCTCGCGCCAAGATGTTCAGCAATTGGCGCAACAACCTCTTGACCGACTCCCTCGACCACTACTTTTACCAACAGCTTTTTTGCTCGTGACTTTGGGATTACGGGCATCCGGGCTTGAGGGTATTAAATTGATTAAGCGCGGTTACTTTGAAGTTTATGATGCGCTGGCGACTAGCACTGCTACCAATCTTAATTTTCCCTGGGAATCATGGTTGTTGCTTTCCAGTGAATTACCGCAACCAGGAATATTTAGAGACTGGGATCGGTGCAAAAGATTGCGTCGAGCCGTCCGGCAATGGATAGCCCGGTATGCACCGTTTGAGAATCCGCTCCTGACGGTTGCGGCGAAGAAAGAATATACCGAAATCGCCCGTAAGACTCTTGAGCCTGAAAGTGAAACCGACGAGTTTACGGATTAACCAGATTATCAGATGCAGACTATTTCCAATTTCGGCAGGATTCCACAAAAGCGACAAAATCATCATTCTGTAGAACTTTAATCTTTTCCCATACTTCGCGGGGAATCGGCAGCGAAAAAAATTGCGCGATGTCCCGGCGCAACCCCTCCACTTTGACGACGAGTTGATCGCTCATCGCATAAAACACGCTGCTCATGTGAAAAATGACAAAAGTGACAAACACCCGCTCGGTATCGGTGACGGGCTGTTTTGTCGTATCCGCCGAAGCGTCACGCACTCGTGCCAGTCCCTTTTCGGAAAGGAATACTTTCCAGATTTCACGGTGGTTGGCAGTGACGGTAAGCAGGTTAGCGATACGTCGGGTCTTGGTTTCCGAACGGAGTGATATGGACGTAAACCACAAGCTGCCGATGACACCAACGGCGCTTAAAAGGTTGAATGAATTGTTGGCAAGCCAGCCCCCAAATTCCATGCCGCCATTCTACCACAATATCAAACGTGGTTGGGAATGTCCCGCTTGGCGTTCACCAAGAGATTGCGCGGCAGGCGGACGATTCGTTCGTCCTGCCCGCAGCCGGCCGTAGGCGGCAATTTCGGAATCGCCGCATCTGTGATGTCGATGCCGATGATGGCGAAGTCGCCATTGTCGAGTTCCCAAATGTCGGGACACCCATCGCCACCGACGCTTTTGGCGCCGTTGGCGTGCGGGTCCGGGCCGATGCGTTTTGCGAACATATTTAATATGTAACTATGGTGGCATACCATGTCAAATTATTTTTTGTTAAAAATAACACATGGCAAAAAGCACGCTTCCCGGCAAAATATGTTCGCTTGTGGCCCGTTCGTTGCGGAACGAGCGGTTGAAGCGAAATGTCTCTCTAAATGTGTTGGCGGCCCGTGCTGGCCTTTCGCGTCAAATGGTCAGCTACGTTGAACAAGAGCTGCGGAAGCCAACGCTCGATACGCTGCTGCGAATCTGTGAGGCTTTGGAAATTCGGGTTGAAGATTTAATTGCCAAAGCGCGGAAAGCGACCGCGAAAACACCGAAAGAATAACTTTCATGCTAAAATGAAACGGTGACTCGACTTCCCCGTTTCAAACGCTCCCCTGAAATCCCGCCGCTCCGGCTGACCAGCCGTGACGGTGAGATATTGAAATGTCTCCAGCGCCACCGGTTTCTTCGTTCCGACCACATCGTGGCGTTAAGCGCAGGCAGTCGGCAGCAGGTGTTGCGGCGGTTGCAGCGGCTATTTCATCACGGCTACTTGGAACGGCCACGCTGCCAGATTGATTATTACCAAAGCGGCTCACACCGGATCGCCTACGGTTTGGGCAACAAGGGCGCAGCCTGGTTGAAACGGGAATTGTCTCTGCATTTCCATCAGCTTGATTGGCAGCAGAAAAGCCACGTCGGCAGATTGTTCCTTGAGCACGCCTTGTTGGTTTCCGACATCATGGTGGCGGTTGAACTGGCGTGCCGGAAACACAAAGACTTCCGGTTGCTTTCGGCGGGTGATTTGCGAATCGCAAACATGCGCGAACCATTTCAATGGAAAGTGGACATCGGCCAGCGGCAAAAATGCGGGGTCATTCCCGACCGGGTTTTTGGCTTGGAATTCAGCGGGAACCAATATTGGTATTTCCTCGAGGCCGACCGGGGCACCATGCCCATGACACGCGGCAATCTTGACCAGACCAGTTTCCAGCGAAAACTGCTCGCCTACGAAGCGACTTGGTCGCAAAACCTTCACCGCACCCGGTTCGGCTGGCAGCGGTTCCGCGTGCTGACCGTCACCACCAACAAACAACGGGTTCAAGGAATAATAGAAGTGTGTCAGGGCTTGGCGCATGGACATGGCCTGTTTCTGTTTTTGGATGCGGCGGCACTTGCCAAGCACGGGGACATCCTCACGATTCCATGGCAGACATGCCGGCCTGATAAGACCGCAACTTTGACATAATCGTCGTTTTGTTGCCTGCTGTTGGCACCTCTGGTTTGTTTTTCAACTTCGTGCTAAGGTGCGATCAGAAGCCGGATTCTCCGGTTTTGTTCCCCTGAAACAGCACATTGAAAGGAGTCATCCTATGCCTAAAAAACCGTTCGTAGATTTTCGGGAAATTCGTTCCCGAATCACCATGGAAAAAGTGTTGGAACATTACGGTGTTCTCGACACGTTCAAACGCACCGGCACCCGCCTGAGCGGGCCTTGCCCGATTCACGGCGGCAGCAACCCCACGCAGTTCAGGGTCGATTGCGAAAAGCAAATTTGGAATTGTTTTTCTGAATGTAAGCACGGCGGCAACGTCCTAGACTTCATCGCCAAAAAGGAGGACGTGTCCATTCACGACGCGGCCATCAAAGCTTGTGAATGGTTCAACATCCCGCTGGAGGAAGTCAAAACCAACGGGCAGTCAGCGCCGGAAACGGAAGAACATTCTTCCGAGGCACCCACCGCCAAGCCCAAATCAGCACCGGCACCGGCACCAAGGCCGGACGACAACGCGCCCAATCCGCCCTTGAAATTCAAACTGGAGAAATTGGATCGTTCGCATCCGTATTTTGCGGAACGCGGCATCAGCCAGGAAACCGTCATTGATTTCGGTCTTGGTTATTTCACCGGCGACAAGGGTTTGATGATCGGCCATGTCGTCATTCCGATTCACAACGCCAAAGGCGAATTGGTCGCCTACGCCGGACGCTGGCCAGGTGATCCACCCGAGGGCACGCCAAAATACAAGCTCCCCACCGGCTTTCGGAAGGGGCAGGAATTGTTCAACTTGGATCGTGCCATCAAGGAACCGGCGGACAAACCGTTGGTAATAGTCGAAGGCTTCTTCGATTGCATGATGCTCCACCAGCACGGGTATCGGAATGTGGTTGCGCTCATGGGCAGTTCCCTGTCGCCAGCGCAGGAGGGGCTGATTCGGAAACACACCGACAGCAACAGTCGCGTCGTGGTCATGCTCGACGAAGACGAAGCGGGGCAGGCGGCGCGCGAGGAAATCGCGGGCCGGCTGGCCAAATTCTGCTACGTCAAAGTCCACCTGTTCAATGACCCCGGCACGCAGCCGGAACACCTTTCCTTTGAGGAGGTGCAAGACCTACTTGGAGGTGCGTCGTGAGGCGTTACGAGGGCAGGCGTGAAGGTTACGCCGCCGATGTAACCGTCAATGGCCGTCCGCTCAATCCCCGGCTGGACTTGTGGAATCACAGTCCGACCGGATTTGAGTGGGGCTATGGCGGCAGCGGCCCGGCGCAACTGGCACTGGCATTGTTGGCCGATCACTTCGGTGACGACCAGAAGGCCGTCGAGCTTCATCATTACTTCAAATGGGAAGTGGTGGCGAAGCTGCCAAAGCGGGGCTGGACTCTTACCAGCGAACAAATCACACAAGCGTTGGAATCAACCGCGATTCAACAAAACCGGGTGGAGGCGGTATGAGCACATCGGCGGTTCATGCCGTTGCCAAGTTTCGCTTGGGTCATATCGTGGCGACACCCAACGCCTTGGAATCCATCACGCAGGACGACATCCTCACAGCGATTGGCAGGCACCAATCCGGCGATTGGGGCGACGTATGCGCCGAAGACCGCCAGGCCAACGACCAAGCCTTGGTTCAACGCACGCGGATTCTGTCCGTGTATCACGCCGCCAACGGGACGAAGTTCTGGCTCGTCACGGAAGCTGACCGTTCGGTTACGACGGTTTTGCTGCCGGAAGATTACTGATCACACGGCCTCTTTCTTGCGAAGGAGGCTTTTTTTGTTGTCCCCGCGCATCGCCTCAGTCGCTCTTTAGGGGCGTTCTTCCGTCGCGGAGCGTCCTGCGGCGCGCGCCGCTAGAGCGCAGGAGCAAGGGCGTGAGGTATTGGCTGCCGTGTGATGTGACAGAGCCGCGGCGACAGCTTGACTTCCGCTTGCTCGCAGATGCCACCCTAATGGCTTCCCGCCTGGCTTGGCGGTCATCATCCAGGCTGCAAACACCCCCTTTTCACAAAAACCGGCATCCATGTTAGGATTCTATGTTAGAGGGGACTCATCTTCTTTGAGTCCGTCATTTGTTCAACCCCCACAGCACATTGAAAGGAGAATCCCATGAATGCTCACGTCTTTGAGCAGTCCCATCCAAGCCGATTGAAGGAGGCTTTATGAAACACGCCAGAAATCATTTCCACGACCCGGCGCAGGCCGAGTTTATTGGAATCATCTGGCAGCCATTGCAGCATCCGTTCCGGCTCCATGCCGGCGATGTCATCCGATTGGCCGGCAGGCTTTGCCGTGTCGTCCGCGTGAATCAATGCGCGGCGGTGGTCCTTATGAACCGGCCAATCCGGGATTTCAAGACCCGTTTTGACAAGCCCGTTCGTTTTCAGCAGCCGCCCGCCTTGTTCCGCATCTCGCCCAATTCCGACCTTGAAATCCTGAACCTCAAAAAAAGGAAAATAGTATGAATGCACATGTCTATGAGCAGATCACCGAGCGAATCATCACCTTGCTCACGCAAGGCACTGTCCCCTGGCAAAAGCCGTGGAAAGCACGCACCGGGTTGCCCCGGAATCTCGTCAGTCAAAAGCCGTATCGTGGCATCAATGTATTCCTGTTGCTGGCCATGAGCTACGAATCACCGTTCTGGCTCACGTTCCGGCAGGCATTACAGCTTGGCGGCATCGTCCGCAAGGGCGAGAAATCATGTCCCGTCGTCTTTTGGAAACAGACGACCATCGAAGACAAGGAATCCGGCGAGCCGCAGAAAATTCCGCTGCTCCGCTATTACCACGTCTTCAACGTCGCGCAATGTGACGGACTCAAAACCGGCACCGGGCCGGTGGAGGAACCCGTCAACGGCATCCTCAAGCCGGATGAAATTGTCGCGCACATGCCGCAGCGACCCGAAATCAAACACGGCATGAGCCGTGCCTTCTATTCGCCGCGTGAGGATTGCGTCGGCTTGCCGGTGCGGGAACGGTTCGAGCGGGCGGAGGGCTATTACGCCACGCTCTTCCACGAACTGGTTCACGCCACCGGCCACGAGTCGCGCTTGAATCGCGTCACGCTCACGGAAAAGGCCGGTTTTGGCTCCAATCCCTACTGCAAAGAGGAATTGATCGCCGAAATGGGCGCAACGTTCCTGTGTGGCCAGGCCGAAATTGCCGAGCGGACGATTGATAATTCCGCCGCGTATCTGAAAGGCTGGCTTGAACAATTGAGAAGCGACAAAACCTTGATTGTTCAGGCGGCAGCGCAGGCGCAAAAGGCGGCGGACTTCATCCTGGGAAATGGCACTGAAGATTCTTCAGTCAGTGCCACGGTGAAAATCACGCCACCCCCACAGCTTGTGGAGGTGTGTGCATGAAAACCATCAATCCCAAGGAATTCAAAGTCATGGCGTTGAGGGATTGTCCTGTGCCGAGCGACATGTTGATATGCGAGACGCCGCAACAGGCGGTTGATTACTGGCATTTGCACATTGCCACCACGCCGCATTTCAATCCTGAATGCGAATGTCTGGCAGTGTTGATGTTGAACACCCGTCGCCGCGTGAAGGGACATCAGCTTGTCACCATCGGCACGATGGACACCATTCTGGTGCATCCGCGTGAGGTATTCCGTTGCAGCATTATTGCCGCTGCGGCCGCCATTTTGTTGATCCATAATCATCCGAGCGGCGAGCCTCAACCGTCCGACGCTGACATCAAAGTGACCCGCGATTTAATTCGCGCGGGTCAACTCCTTAAAATCGAAGTGCTCGATCATATCATCATTGGGAATCCAAACCATAATTCCCTGCGTGAATTGGGTTACTTCTACAATTAAAAACAACCCCGACCAGTTTTGGCCGGGGCTTTTTTTCATCCACAAACTCAAAAATTAAGATAAATTGCCCGCGCTTCGCGCCTAAATGAATCCGGCTTCGCCGGATGCACGGTTTATTGCCCCCTCGCCCCTCGCAGACAGTCGTTCGCCGCCGCCCTCTTTCCATTTTACCGTCCGCTCCGCGTCCGGTGCGTCAAGAGTGCGGGACGGCTCACTCCGCCACGCACAAAGGTCGAACTTTATCAGACCACTTAAAAACGAAACTTCCATGTCATACATCGAAACGTTTGAGCAGGAGCTTACACAGAAGCTCGAATCCGGCACGGAGAGCACGGCGGAAATCGTCCGCTGGGTTTCCGAGAAGGTGCTTGAGTCATATCGCAACGGGATTACCGCCGGTCAGAAGGGCGCAACCGTTAAGCGTCAGGGAGAGAACCGCCGCAGCGGTTTTGTCCGCCGAGCCGAATAGTCGCAGGCTCGTTTATCAGCAACAGCGCAAACATGACGAACATCTACACCGTCGCGCAGCCGAAGTTCCCGCTCGGTGAGCTTTACGTCACCGCAGCCGTGGACAAGACGCTCGCGCCGGAGGAAATCCAGACCGCCCTTGTGCGCCACGCGCGCGGTGATTGGGGCGACGTATGCGACGAGGACCGCGACGACAACGACGCGGCGCTCAAAGAAGGCTTCCGGCTCTTTTCCGTCTATCACGACCAGAAAGGCGTGAAATTCTGGATTATCACCGAGGCCGACCGCAGCGTGACGACAGTTCTTTTGCCCGATGATTATTAAGTCGAAAGCCCGAAGTCGAAAGGGCTTCATTAACAGCCAAATCCAAACTGCAATGAGACACATCAGGAACGTCAGGGAGTTGCGCGAGGCGCTTCTGCGCGGCGACTACGAGTTCAGGCTGTGCTTGAACGGCGGCGCGTTCTCGCGCAAGACCATATTCCCCTGCAAGGACGGACGCTTTGAGGTGTGGAACGCCATTGACGGAACCACCCAGAAGCTCACCGGCAAGGAACTCTACACGATGAGCAACATCGGCAGAGGGATGCGCTACAACTCGTTTCTGGCAGAAGAAAAGTAGAAGCAAGCCCGATAGTCGCGAGGGCTTCATTAAGAGCTAACCACCACCACTATGGGAATTGATATTTACGCTCATTGGAGAGGTCAGACGAAGGAGGCCAAAGGCAAGCAGTCCGAAGCGTGGCTTTCAACCGGCGCGGGAGGCATGGGCTACCTGCGTGAAGCATATCACGGGGAGCCGTATGCCACCAAGTCCCTCTGCGCCGAGGCGTTCGAGACGGGCAAGGCACGCATCAAGGCCGCCGTCTTGCAGGAGCGTTTGCCGCACGTGCTCGACATCGTCGAGGAGCGGGAGCGGAAAATCTACCACAGCACGGACGAGGAAATCGAAGACGTGAAGCAGAGCTTCCGCGAGTTCGTCACCCTGTGCGAGGAGAAGGAGAAGGAAACGGGCGAGCCGGTGCTAGTAATCGCAAGCTACTGACCTAATCCGTTCGGGAAAGCCCCGCCGAGGCGGGGCTTTTTCGTGCGTGGCGAGGGGCGTGCCCCGACCCCAACCCTGCCATCGGCTTTCATAAGCGGATGCCTCCCCCAGGGGGTAAGTGAAATTCATTTCCCGACCGAAGCCGATTTTCGGAAAGCCACAAATTTGACAAATGCCGATGCGTGTGTATTATAAATGGTAGTGAGAGGGCAATACGCGGGTGGAATAACTCGCCCGCTAAAGCTGGCTCATGACCATTAGCTACGGGTCGTTTCCCGTAGCGACCATTCCGGTGCCAAAGGGACAGTCGTTTCTTGTCCGCAGAAGCGATTAGAGTGACTTGGAGCCGGCGTTAGAAAGTCAGGATTCGACGCAGATTTAGGCGCGAATTGTAAAGCAATATCAGCGGACAATTGGAAAAAGGACGTTAAGTCCTTTGTATTGCTTTATGTATTCGGTGAAGTGCATTGCATTAAATCTGCAAACCCCTTTTTCAGGGGGTGCACAGCGTTTTTTCAGCTTCTATTGCAAGACCCCCATTTTTTGTGCGCGCCAATACGCGCAGCCAACTAAATGCCCGGTTGCGTTTGCACGCAACCGGGCTCTTTATTTCTCCACCGCCGGATACCCCTTCGGGCGGAGCCATGTAGGACGGACGATTGAGCCCGGCCTCCCAACAGGCAGCGTCAGCCATCCAAGGATTGCTGATTATCCGGTGGTGGAAATGTTTTCATCAGACGGGATAGTTAATGTAGGCAGCGTTTCCCGATTGTCTAGGTCTTTCTGAAAAAATCTTACGCTGTTCCCACAGGGTTGTAAATATTGCGCCTTTTGTCTTTTTGTCTCGTAATTTATCACCTGATTGCGGCCTTTCCATGCTGGCATTTGTATCCCCAAGGCGAACCCAGAAATTTTATTTGACCTCGACTGCAATCGTGGTATAGTTTTCACCAATGGCTCAAACCGCAGAACGGTTTGGGCCGTTTTGCTTTCCGACCGAATCTCCCACCACCAGTGTTGTTCTGGGAAACGTGTATCAATCCATAAATCGTGTCGGCGCATTCGGAAATGCGCCGGCACAAATCAAAACTGAAAGAATACAAATGAAAAACATAACCATCGTTCCCGCCACTGGCGGCGCATATTCGGACATCCAAATCGCCCCCGGCACGACGCCGCGCGACATTAAAAAGCAACTTAACCTCGCGGACAATTTTGTCCTGACGCGCGGTCGCGGGAGTGAGCCAATTCCGGACGGAGAAAATATCTACGAATCAATTTCCGACGGGACAAAACTATTCGCGACGACTGATGTCCAATGGGGGAATGGAGGATGAGCAATCTACTCCAATTCATTGGCGATCTGTTGACGCCGGAGCCTTCGGTGCCGAAGGTTGTTGTCTTTCGGCATCGCCCGTCCAACTCTCCTGCGTTGCGGCCAGCGGGATCCAGAATCCTGGTGCAGCGCAACCCGCGACCGTATTGGGAGGAAAATGGTTGGCGCAAGCAGGAGGGAGTCTACACCGGCGAATTTATTACCCGCTTCGGCAGGTGGCACGGTTCGATCACCGTGGCTCCAAGCAGGCGCATAGATGTCTATATTTGGAATCCACCAGCAGCACTCGAAAAACATCCGCATTGGCCCTGCTTCAGAAAGCGCGATGACGGCTGGTTTTTCATCCACCCGGTCGCACCTGTCACAGATGTGTCGGCGGCCATCCTCAGCGTCGAGAAAACCATAAACGAATCATATGAAAACTGAAATATTCCGTTTGTTCATCACGTGGCCGCTACAACAAATGCGGCGGGTCAGGAGAGTGGAAATCAAGCACGTTCCGATTGTGAAGATGGAGCCGGTCGAACCGTCCCCCCAGACCTTTGTTCTGGAATCGTTTTTCCTGCGGGAATTGATCACGGCGCTGACGCCCGGCGCCAATGAGGAGATGCACTTCCTGACCGGACCCAAAATCGGCCCGATCCGGATTGTTTGCCGGATGGCCGCGCCGGTGTCGCCCAACCGGCAGTCGCCAGTGTTCATCGGCGCGACGGCAAAATCCGTGGCGGACATCCTCATCCCTATCATAGAACAGGGCGCGGAATTGCACGTTTGTGCGCACAGCCATCCAGGTAGTGACGCCGGCGCCACCACGCCCTCGGGAACGGACATTGAATGCCTTGGCAAATTGCAAAGAAATGGCTCGCCGGCCATCGGTTGCATCGTGACCCGTGACGGCTACGTCCGTTTTTTTTCCATCCACACAAAATTCTGCGTCATGGTTTTAGGGACCGGCGTCAAGAAGGTATCACCCAATGTATTCCACATTACCGCTCAGAATAGTCACTGAAATCGTGCCGGCGACCGACCCGCGCTTTGCGGTTACTCACCGCCAGGAATTGATAGCCGGATTCGACCAGCCACGCCTGACAGCCGCCACCGGCGTCCTGGTTGGCGCTGGCGGGATTGGCGGCGAGGTTGGCGAAGGACTGTGCCGCAAGGGCATCGGCCACCTCCGCATTTTCGACCACGATGTTGTGGAGCACACGAACTTGAACCGGCAACACTTCTTCCCATCCGACATCGGCCAGAACAAGTCCACCAGCCTGGCGCGCAACCTCGCGCCGCACTGCCACGCTGGGACCATCTTGGAAGGCTTCCCCATGTCGTTCGAGGATGCCCTGGCGCTGGGAGTGGACATGACGGCGGCGTTCGTGGTGTGCGGCGTGGACAACGCTGCCGCGCGTGTGGCGGTTTCCCGCCATTATCACCGGCTCGGCACGCCGGTGATTTTTATCGCCGTGGACATGCTCGCCGAGGCCGCCCACGTCTTCGTTCAGGAGAACGCGCCGGCAACAGCGTGCTTTGGCTGCGCCTTTCCCAAGTCGCTTGCCGCGCGCAAGGCCCCCTGCTTTGTGCCAGCCTCCAAGGACGTCCTGAAAGCCATCGCCGGTTTCGCACTTTATGCTATTGACTCCGTGCTCATGGACCGGAAGCGGAATTGGAATTACCGGCTCATCCATCTCGCCGGTTTTGCACCCGACGTGATCCTAAACATCGAGCGGTATTCAGAATGTCCGCTCTGCGGAAATCAACGAGAACAAGGCTCCCCGGCGGTGGGTGCAGCCACCGGCCGGGCCTCCACAGGGGAGGCACCCCTTTGACCCCCGATGAAGCGCACCAAAAACATCAAAATCCGTCTGACCGAAGATGAGCTCGAGCGGTTGAAACGCCGTGCCGGCAAGCGCGGCGTTTCGGCCCTGCTTCGGAACCGGGCGCTGGGGCCGGACACGAGGCAGGTGCAATCCGAAAACTTCGCCGTTCTGGCCGAATTCACCCGCGCCCGCAACCTGCTCAATCAAATAGCCCGGAGTTGCCAGCGTCAGCCGCCGCTGGCGTTGACCGAAATCGTCGCCCACCTCATCGCGGTCGAACGGCAACTTTCCACCCTGAAAAAATCATGATCATCGGATTTTCAGGTTATGGACGCGGCGGCAGCGGGCCGGCCTTGAATTACTTGACCGGCTACTTGGTCAACGGCGAAGCCCGCGATCCCAAGCCGGAAATTCTGCGTGGCGACCCCAGGGTCGTTGGCGAAATCATTGACGCACTTCCCTTCCAGTGCCGCTACAGCAGCGGCGTGTTGAGCTTTGCCGCCGAAGACCGCGTCACGCCGGTCATGCAGGAGGAAATCATGGACCGGTTCGAGGCTGCGGTTTTTGCCGGCCTGCCGCCAGACCGTCGCAGCATCGTCTGGATCAAACACACCGACAAAGGACGCACAGAAATTCATTTCGTCGTCGCGCGGGCAGACTTGGGCACGGGCAAGGCCTTGAACATCGCCCCGCCGACGCCGGCGAGCCGCCATCTGCTCGACACACTGCGCGAGGCGATCAACCGCCGGTATGGCTTCCGGGATCCCAGCGACCCGGAATGTGCCCGCAAAGTGTCGCTGCCGTCGCACGTCGCCAAGCTCGCCGCCCAAGCCAAGCGTCATGGCCGGTCTGCCAGGGTGGATATTCGGGAGACGATTGCCGAACGCCTGCAAGAACAAGCCGAGGCCGGCACGATCCGTAGCCGCGCAGATGTCGTTGCATATCTCAAAAACCATGGCTTCACCATCGCGCGCGGGGGAATAAATTATCTGACGGTTGTCCGACCCGACACCGGAGAGCGCGTCCGGCTCAAGGGAAATCTGTTCCGCGAAAATTTCTGCCCCCGCGACCTGCAACGCACCCACCGGACTTCTGACCCCGCACACCTCCTCATGTTGGAACGCCGGTTGGAACGGCTGGTGGAAAAACGCGCCAGCTATCATCGCGCCCGCTACGGCGTCGTTGAGCAGGCCGTCGAGCCGGGGCAAACCAAGGAGCAAATAATCTATGACCGAACTCGAAACACACCTCCTCAACGCATTCAAACAATTGGAACAACAATCCCGGCAGCGCGATCAATCACTGGCGAACACGCTGGCCGATTTGTCGAAGCGGCTCAACGAGGGTGCCGTGCGGACGGCGAACTTGAACTTACAATTGGCCGCTTTGAGCGCGCGAATCGAGCGCTTGCAAACGGCATTGAACCGGCGTTAACCGCCGCCGCCGTGCCGCGCCGAATCGTGGTGTCGCCCTATCAATACCCCGCCGCCATGCCGGCGGCGCGTTCGCTGGCGTTGCATGACCGCGATGACGATTTGGAGCCGGATATGGAGGTGGATTTTCCATGAAAACGATTTCGCGATGGCTCGCCCGACTTCAGCAGCAGCCCAATCTCCACACCACGCTGCCCGCACCGGACACGGCACTGGTCACGCCGCTGCTCTGGCTCGGTAAAAATGATCCGTGGACAGTTCGTGACGCCTGCGAAGGCACGGCCATCTTTGGGTCAACCGGGTCTGGAAAAACTTCGGGCAGTGGTTCTGCCTTAGCGAAAAGTTTTTTACGAGCTGGCTTCGGAGGCCTCGTTTTGTGCTGCAAAACAGATGAGGTGCTTTTGTGGCAACGCTATTGCCGCGAAACCAACCGCTCCAATTCCCTGATTGTTTTTGGCCCGAATCAACCGCACCGGTTTAATTTTTTGAATTACGAACTGTCGCGCCCCGGCGTTGGTGCCGGCCACACGGAAAACCTCGTCCGGCTTTTCACAACGGTGATGGCCGTGGCCGAACACAAGGGCGGCCAGGGTGGCAGCAATCAGGATTTTTGGGAGCGCACGACCAAGCAATTGCTGCGCAACTGCATTGACTTGGTGGCCATCGCGCGTGGCCGGCTGATGCTTCAGGAACTTTACGACTTGTTGGTCAGCGCGGCGCAGACGCCGGAGGAATTTGAATCCGAGACATGGCGCAAATCCTCGTTTTGCTGGCGCTGCATGAGGGAAGGCGAAGCGCGGCCCAAGTCCGCGCGGCAGGCGCATGATTTCCAGCACGCCGCCGCGTTTTGGTCGCGGGAATACCCCGGGATGTCTTCGCGGACCCGCAGCATCATTTTGACCAGCCTGACCAGCATGATGGACATTTTTCTGCGCGGCGCGCTCCACGACCTGTTTTGCACCAGCACCACCATCGTGCCCGAACTGACGCACGAGGGCGCCGTTCTAATCATTGATCTTCCAGTCAAAGAGTTCACTCAAATCGGGCAATTGGCTCAAACTTTGGTCAAGTATATCTGGCAGCGCGCCAGCGAGCGCCGGGATGTGAAGCGCCATCCGCGTCCAGCGTTTTTGTGGTGTGACGAGGCCCAGTTTTTTGCCACCGCGACCGACGCGGAGTTTCAATCCACCGCCCGCAGTTCGCGCATCGCCACGGTGTATTTAAGCCAGAACATTGGCGCGTATTACAACCACCTTGGGCAGTCCGACACGCACAGCCTCATGGGCAATTTGCAGACCAAGTTTTTTCACGCGAACGGCGATCCCATGACGAACAATTGGGCCGCCGACTTGTTTGCCAAAAGCTGGCAATTCCGGGGCAGCACCAGCGTGGGCACCGCCGAGGAAAAAACGGTATCCAAAAATTATGCCGCCAGCGATTCCTTGGATTTTGAGGTGCAGCCCGGCGAATTCACCACCCTGCGGAAGGGCGGGCCGGATTCCGGCTTTTGCGTTGAGGCAATCGCCTTTCAAGGCGGGAGGATTTGGAATGAATCATCTAAGAACCATATCAAGGTGGGCTTTGCCCAGCGCTAAATTCACCTACAATATACTGGCGGTGAGTGCTGAAGCGTTTTGCCGGCATTCCTTTGGCCGGCGTTACGCACCAAGTCTGCTGGTGAGTTTTTGCTGCTGCTTTGTCGCCTTGAACCTGGGACGAGCGAACGGGCCGCAACTTGTTCCCGCCTTGACCGACATCTACCTCCTGATTTTTTTCATCCTTGTTCTATACCACATCGCGCGGATGTGGCGCCAACGCGCTACAATCCACAGTCATTCCACCGGACAATCATGGGAATTCTGGCAGCGGTTTGACATCCAACCCATCATTGTCAAAACACTGTTAGAGCCGATAATCCACGTGCTCGCCGGCTTGCTCATTTACCCCTTAAACAACGTTTTATCTGTCTGGCTTCTATTCGCCGGTCTTTGCCTGTTTATTAAGGAATTCATCGCTAACCGGCATTACAGCAACCGTGTTCGCGATGCCGTCGATGCCCGGATCGAAGGCGAACGCATCGGCACTGGCGTTCGTCAGCAAACCGCGCCGCAGGGCAACCGTGAACAACGCGTCGCTCCGGTTGTGGCGGCAGGGCCGGCGTTACCGCCGGGCGATTCGATCCAGCAAATCTATTCCCGCCTTGACCCGGCGCTGCAACGATTGGTCGCCCCGCCAAATGAAAATCGTCCCAATTCACGTGTCCCCAATCGGCCAACCACCCCTCTGGTGGTAATCAGAAATCAAACCAGGCCGGTTGGCGCACGTCCAAGAATCACTCCCAACAGAAACCACACATCAACACCAACAACAGACAAAAACAAAAGATGAAAACAACAGCAACACGTCCGATACATGAGGTCCGGCTCGGCGCCATCAAGGCCGCAGTCTGGAAAAACGAAACCGAAACCGGTGTCCGCTACAACGTGAAGTTGAGCCGCATCTACAAGGATGGAGACACTTGGAAATCGACCGATTCATTCGGGCGCGATGACCTGCTGCTGGTCGCTAAAGTTGCAGACCAGGCTCATTCATGGATTCACCAGCAGGAACAGGAAGAATCGGGCAATAAACAGCCGCCTGCTGAAACAGTCGAAACACCCCCCGCTCAATAATGAGGCGGGGGTAAACCGGGCGGGGGAGAAACCGTCTTCCGCCCGGTTCAACCGGCAGTGCGTTTCGCAATTCAAACACGACAAATAATGCCAGACGACAAACAACTTCGTGGAATCCGATTGACCGACGTGTTGGAAAAGCGTCGCTTGGATCAGGCATTAAACGCCAAAGAATTTGCCGTCTGCGCCGGAGTTTCCTACTCAACGGCGCGTAGCTGGTTTCACCAACCTGGTTTTCCCGCGTTTCATGGTGTCGTCTTCTGGCAAGATTTTGTCCAGTGGCGCACGGGAAGGAATAATTTGAAGGAACAGGGCGAAAAAATTTCACAGCCGAATACTGCAAAGACGGTTTCCAACTTCCCGCCGCGCGCTCAAAAAATTCTGCGGGCAGCGTGAAATCAACGGTTGCGGGGGTTTGCTAGGAAGAAGATTTTGAGGGGCTAAATTTACTGCACTTCTACTGCACACATTCATAACTCGTTGATTATGAATGGAGCGGGCGATGGGAATCGAACCCACGTGTTTATGGCAAAAGCACATTCCCCAAATATTTTGAGAATTTATGCCGAAATCATCAAACCAATAGGTGCGCCTTGACCGGCGGTTCGTTGGGAATTTACAACAACTGCGAATTGGGGTTGAATCCTGTCGTTTTTGACCCCATTTTGCCATTTGGTGATCAAGGCCGTAAGGGGGGATTCGCCACCCTGCAATTCAGACGGTGAAATGCTTGACAACTGTTCGTCAACGCTGCCTCTTGAGCAAGAGTTCGCGCGATTATCAACGGCTTGCCCGGACAATTTCAATCTTGCTGGGCTGTGACGTAACCTTTATTTCCGCACGCAACGGATAATCCCAGTTGCCGGTCTGATTCAACGGAACGGCCTTTCCATTCTGCAAAACTGCATAAGAGCTTCCCGCCGGCAATGAAAGCCAGAGGCCGGTCGTGTGTTCGTCACCGGTCCGGTTTTCGAGCGTGAACGCGATTTCGTTCAGCGATTTGTCCGTGACGATGTTTTTTTCAGCGGCGAAACCATCGCGGTCCAATTCCATTTTGAAACGACGAACGGGCGGATTGGAGGCTTTCGGATCACGGAGAATAACAGCGAAACGCTGCCGCAACCCATCGCGAGGAATGATGTATAAATGGTCTTTTTTGACCGTCAGGGAGCCGCCGTAAGCGAACCAGTCGAAAACCGGATCGCGCGTGAGCACCGTTGCGGCCATGCGCAGCGCACCACCGAAGCCGAGATCAATCTCACCGTCGTAATGCCAGGGGCCGCGCGGCTCCATCACGCCGCCCGGATAGCTCGAACCCATCCAGGCGCTGCCGGCTTTCGACGAGGTGAATTGCCATCCCGCCGCGCCGTCGTTTTCCTTGCCACGAAACCAGTAACCAAAATTATTTTCAGCCGGCCCGGAATTCACCAGGCACCACGAACTCAAATACGACGCGTAGCCAAGCTGCAGCCAATCGTTCGGCTGCTCGGAAAAATTCAGCGCGTAGTCCAGAATCCCCCAACCGCCCATCGCAGCCATGTAACTCAAACCGGGGTCGGCCCCGAGTTGATAGTAACTCGTTTCCAACCAGCCGCGGATGCAAAGACCTGCGGCAAGCTGGCGCTCCATGAAATCGCGCGACTCCTCGCGTTTCACGTTGGGGTGTGAATATGATTTTTTCAACTTCACGTCATACCAGAGATTCGTATCCGGCTGCATGTCGTGCGTCACGCCGTATTTCGCCAGGGCGTAAGACGATTCAAAGGCGGTGCGGTCGAATGCATATTCGGAGCGGAATGGATATTGATCGTCATAGACAAAATACTTCACCTTCTTTTCCCATTCCGCGCGCAGCCACGCTGCCCGGTCGGGAAAGCCTTCGCGATCGAGTGCGTCGGCGAGTTTCAACACGACGAGTTCATTGTAAAGTCCCCATTTGTAAGTTTCGTAGTAGGACGGATAAATTTCATACGGATAAGTGAAGAGGGCGCGGGCAGTCTGGTAAGCACGCTCAAGGTAACCGGAGGCGTCCAGATACTTCGACATCGCCGGATATTTCTTCCCGATTTCATACATGTGAAAATAAAGCATCACGATGTGCGGATAATCGTAGGAACGCCAGATGTGCTCCTTGCCCAGATCGCGCCACGCGGCCGAGTTGGTTTGTGCGGAGATGGGTTGGAGGTCGGCGGTTCCACTCGCAAAAATGACCGCGGAAGAGCCATTGGGATTTCTCGCGCTTCCCAGCGTCCAGGCCCTCCGCCGAACGGGGTCACTATCTACAAACCAGTTCGGCGTCCCATAGATGCCGTAGGGATATGGTTTATCCTGGTCAGTGCGCTGTAATTTGCCCCAGACGAAGTGCTTCAAGTAATACTCCAGTCCCTCGATTTCCCGCCTGTCCGGGAAACTAACGTTTTTTTCCGCGACAAATGGCGCTTTGCACAAACCGGGATCGTCGCAGGTCAGCGTGTAAACCATGCGGCCCAGAAAAATGTCCGGATCGTCAATCGTGCGGACGGCTTTGTTCTTCATGTCGTAGGGGCCGAACACGCCGTCCCACCACTTGGAAGGATCGCGGATTTGCTGGCGGTTGATGATGAACGACGCGCGCTTTTTGATGAGTGTCTCCAGTGGTTCGGTGACGAAATATTCGAGGTAAGTTTTGCGCCCGCCGTCGTGGTGAATTGTCAGCATATTCTCGCCCAGCCTTTTGAAAGCGACTTCATAGACATGCACATCGGGTTGCGCCCCGCCAAGCCCGGTGATCTTTGTTTGCGCCGGAAACTCGGCTTCGACGGATTCGATTTTTGCTTTTGTGTGCAAAGAAAATTTTGCGGTGAGGTCTTCGGGAATCGTCATGCCGGGAACGGCGCGAACATCGAACGAGCCCTCGTTGAAAAGGATTTCGCGCATCTCATCATAAGACTTCGCCCAGTGAAACCGAAAGCCGTAGCTCACCCTCCCATCCTTGCTTCCGGCCGCGCCGAGTCGCAAAAACGTGTGCGGTTGCCGCCACGTGCCGCGTTTTTCCCCGCCGCCGCTCAAACCGGAGTGGATGAACACCTGCGCGCCACCGCGTCCAAAGCCGCTCGTGAAATATTCAAGCTTTGTCCCGGGATGGACCGTGACGATGAGAAACGGCGGCATGCCTGAAGCACGGACAAAATAGAGAAACGACCCGTTCCCGGAAATAAACTGGTGCTTCAAAAAGCCGTGCTCGAAGATCTCCTTCGGATCCTCGCCCCGCGGACCCACGACCGGAATGTTGACGCCGAGGTCGCCAATTTCGACGGATGAATCCGCCGCCGCCTCCAACACGATGTTCCAGTCCAACGTGGCACCATCCGTTTCGAAAGTCTGCGTGACCTTGAGCGGACTGTTGGTCGCGCCACCGGTGTAAACGACACTTGATTCATCCGCCGAAGATTCGGAGTAACTTTCAATGGCGTCGGGCCCGGCGCCATCGCCCGTTTTAAATCTAACCGTCAGTCCCAGGCGTTGCCCGCCTGGCAGCATCTCCGCGCTGAACGGGTCCTGCGGATTGGCGAGGCCGGTGATACCGCGCTCGTCATAGGACAGGCGGAAACTGCCCTTTTCAATGGTGCCGGCGGATTTCTCCGCGCCTTGCGCCAAACCCAGCATCAAGGAACACAGAGTGGCGGCGATTCGACAGGCGATGGATTTCATGGTCGTTCAAATGTTATCTGACTGTCGTTCATTGACGGTTCACCTTCATGTCCAGCCACCGGTCCAGGTTCGAGTAAAATAGTTCCTTTTGTGCCTCCGAAAAACCGCTGACGCGCGCGCCATGATGGCTGTCGGCGACGACGATTTTTATGGCGTCGGTGCGCCCGATGAGTTGCATCTGCGTTGCCGACCAGGCGTCGAGTTCGCCGTAGATGTAAACCACGCAGTGCGCCTGATACTGGAGAAAATGATAAACGAACGCCATTGTTGCCGGATTATAGACGATCTTTACGCCGTCGGGACAGATTGCAAGATTCGACGGATCCTTGAGTGTTTTCATATAAGGCTTGAAATCAGTGATGTCGTAGTTGTAGTAGCCCATTTCGGTGAACGCCTGGTAGAGAAACGGCTCGAATTGTTTTTTGCCCTGATCGGAATAGTAATACAGCGTGTTCACCCGGCCGTAGTGTTCGGCGAGTTTGTCGGCGGGCGCATCGGGCGCCGGGACATCGGCGGCCCTGGTTCCATACTGCCAGAACGCGTAGGGATACTCCAGGACGCCATATTCATAAGCCGCTGACAGGCCCATCGCGAACGTCCAGTGCCGGCGCTCAGCCTGTTCCTTGACCAGCGGCAGGATTTCGTCTTCGCGTTTGAACATCGCAATCTGAAAATCCTTGATCTTCTTTCGCGTCGCCTCGTCGCCCGCCGTCTGGAGGAACTGATAAATGCGCGGATCCTCCTGTGCCAGGTTGACCGGCGCGACATAGGCCACCGTGGCATCCACGTCGTCCGGATGGTAGCACTTGTAAAACAGCGCCGTCTGGCCGCCTTTGCTTGTTCCCGAACTCACCCACTTGCCCGGATACAATTGCTTCAACGCGGTGACGATCGCGTGCAAATCGTCCGCGGATTGTTTGACGGTGAGAAATTCCCATTTCAACGGCGACGGGACCGACCGTCCGAAAAAGCGGTGCTCGACCGTGACCAGGTTGCCGCCGAGAATGCGCTGGAGTTCGCCGCCGGAATTTCCGCGCGCGGCGTAACCTTCCGTTTCGAGCAGCACCGGCTTGGAATAATCACTATGCGAAAGGAAAAACCGCTGCCTGAATTTTTCGCCGCCGGGATTCTGATGATCCAGCGGTTGCTCGAACATCACTTCGTAGGATTCCTTGAACAGCTTGGAATCGCCCCGCATTTCCCGCACTTCGACAACTCCGGGCAACGCTATCAATTTCCGATACAACTCGGACTCGGAGCTTGGGGGCGAGTTCGTCAATTGCGACTGAACCGCGGGACCCAACAACAAAATGAGCAGGGCCGGAAGGCAACAAAGTATGTTTCGCATGATTTTGATTTGATGATGGGAAGCAGGTGCCGACATTCCCGTTCTATTTCGTTACGAGTTCACGCACCGCGCGGCCGACGGCTTTCAGATTTGCCACGCGCATTTCCTCATACTCGCGTGAAACGACAATTCCGCTGGCTCCGGCTTCGAACGCCCGGCGCGTCGCCTGGTAAACTGTTTCCGGATCGTCCGGCGGGCTGCCGGGCACGTCGAAGCCAATGCCGGTGTAAATTTTTGTTTTGTTGTTCGCGGACGCAACGCTGCGCTTGGTCTCGCGAAAAACATAATCGGGAGAAAAACCTTTTTGCATCAGCTCGCCAAGTCTTGGTTCCACGGTTTTGTCGTAGCCGAAAACGTCGTAATAAAGATTGAGCGACTCTTCCAAGGAAAGTTCACCGAGAATCGTCCGCTGAAATCTCGGCAGATACCAGTTGCGAATGCGCGGCGCGAGAACGTTATGATACGCAATGAATTTGATGAAGTCCGCGTGCAAGGCCATCTCCCCGTAACTCATCTCCGCGCGATACACGATGTCCCACGACGACGGCTGGTGATCCACATGCCAGCCGACCTGCGCCGCGGGCTTGATGCTTTTAAGGCGCTGGAACATCGCTTCGTAAATTTTCTCGCGCGAAAGGCGATACTGATATTCCCATGAAAGAATTTCCGGATAGCGCATGAGCACGCGCAAAAATTCCGCGAACACACCGTCAACCGCCGTTTTATTTCCACCCTGCACGTAGCGATAAAGTTCTGCATATCCTTCCCGTGCGCGCCCGGCGTCAATGCCATTCGCCTTCGCGCGGGCGCGGCAGTGTTCGCAAAAGCACGTCGGCGGATCGTCATTCCACGGGCAGATGACATTCATGAGCGGTCCCGCCCGCTCGGCGCCCCACTGGATGCCGTCGATGTCGTAACTGCGGAACAAATCTTCCATCGTGTCCGCCCAAAAGCCGATATATTCGGGGTGATTCCAGCACGCCGTGCCGGTCGGCCGATCGTTGATGTCGCGCGTCACGACCTTGCCGAAATTGGCGATCGTCCGGCTGCCGGCTTCAAGCACCCGGGCGTAGATTTTGATTCCGCGTTTGCGGCAAGGCTCGACCAGTTCGGCGAAGAGATCACGCTTCGCGTATTCGAAGGTGTCGTCCACGCGTTGATTACGCAGTGTGGTGTTCTTGTAAAACTTGTCGTGCGTTTTGACCCAGACCAGCGGGAAATTGCGGCGGGCGTTGTCCGTCAACGGCACGCCATGATCCGCGCGGTCGCGCAGCGGCTTGATGAACGCGTTGTTGTAGCCGTGGCTGTAGGGCATCACGGCATTGACAACCGCCGCCTCCTGAATCAAATCCAACGTATGCTCGATGCCTTCATCCAAAATCGTGTGCGGTCCCATTTGAATGCCGACAAAGGGTGCTGGAGGTGAAATCGCTTCGCCTCTGGCAATCTGCGTGACTGCGTAAGCCGCGAGCGGGGCGGCTTTCAAAAAATCGCGGCGGGGCATTTGCATATGGGTTATTCAACCCGCCATTGCAGCAAACCGGAAGAGAATTTTTCAGGCAGTTGCACATCCAGGCGCAACCCGTCCGTTTCCACTGGATCAAATGTCGTGCGATTGTAGCGATTGCCTTCGCAACCGTAACCGCCCGGATGCGTCACGGGTTTCCATTCGCCGTTCTCGCGGAAAAGCACCCGCCATGATTCCGGCAGCCGACATTCACCGATGCCCGTGTCATCAAACCAGTAAACCTCGACGGCGAAAACGCGGGCAGGCCTGGCGAAATCATATTGCACCCACTGGTTTGTCCCTTTCGCCGGCCACCAGTCGAAATGTTTCTTGAGCCGGTCGCCGGAACTTTTCGGTTCGTGCTGGTCGTTGATCGCGTTCACGATGAACTGCCAGTTTGTCCGCGTCGAACTCGCTCTGCTCATCGAGGCAATGGTCGGCGGTGGAATTTTCACGACGCTGACATTCGCCACGCCGCCGACGCGTAAGCCGGCAGCGGCCTGGAATTTTACGGTGATCGCGGTCCTGCCTTTCAGCAGTCCGTTCGTGAGAGAATAATATTCAGCCCTCGGACCGCCGGCGAGTCTTACCACGGCCAGTTTTGTTTCATCCGCAAAAATGTCCACCGCGTCCGGCGGTCGTCGCTGCTCGCCGCCGAATTCGATGTCCAATTCCTGCGGCACGTCCGGCAGGACTTTCAGTTCCCAAGAAAACCAACCGTTCGTGCCGGCGACACGATAGGTGTGATTGTTGAGTTGTTGCGTTTCGGTTTGTTCACCTTTCAAATTGTGGTCGCGCTCGTTTTGTTCGTCGCCCGCGATGACCGAGTCCACGGTTTGAGGCTCAACTGACTGTCCGCGCGCGATGGTTGCGAGCAACGTCACACCGAAGCTCAACGCACAACAATTCATCCAACACATTTTCGATTTCATGACTTCATCAGGGCAAAAGATCCGCATGAAACGAACCGGCTGATGCGCTCGCCATTTCTACCGCGGTCTTTTGAGCATTTTGGGAATTCATAAAGCTCCCTACCACAAAACAAACGGCAGCTTGTCGTTGTCGAAATACATCCGATACGCGAGCGATTCGATGGCGTCGTAGAACGGAAGCCATTGAGCACGGACGATTGTCCCGTCGGGCGGTTGCATCCGAAAATAGCCCGGCTGGTTGGCCGGCACGAACCACTTGTTCAGGTCTTCATCGGTCTCCGGTAATTTGAACACCGGTTCGTGGGCGTTGCCCTCCTGCACCAGCACCACCGGCCCGCGCACCACGGCGACACGCTGCGGATGCCACTTGTCCACGGTGGAAAAACGCAGCCGCAGCGGAATGTTCACTTCCACGGTGTCGCCCGGTTTCCAGTTGCGCTCGACGACAGCCCACGTTCCCGGTTCACATTTCACGTTCGCCGCCACGCCGTTCACTTTCAGAGTCATGTCGTGCGACCAGCCCGGCACGCGGAACTTCAGCGCGAACACCGAATTTTCCTTTACGTTCACCGTGAATGTGCTCGTCTCCGCCTCGGGATAGCGTGTGTCCTGAACGACTTTCACGTCGCCGTCAGCGCGGTTCCACGTCACTTCCGACGGCAGATACAAATTCACGTAGAGGCTTGACGCATCCCGGTAAAAAACCTGGTTCGGGAAATCGCTCACCGCCTGGCAATAGGTTCCTGAACAACAGGTGTAAACGTCGCGCGCGCAAACTTTCACGCCGCCGGCCACGCGATAGTCTGCGTAATAGAAATGCCGGCCATTGTCCTTGATCCAGAGAATTCCGCCGATGCCGTTATACATCAGCCGCTCGACCCAATCGCCGTAGCGCGCCTCGCCGGTGAATTGCGTCAGATAGCGCGCGAGCTTGAATGCCGCCCACGAACAGCACGGTGTCTCGCAGGTGTTCTGTTGATATTCGAGCGCTTTGCCGAGGTTCCCGTTCGTCGGCATGATGCGTTCCGCCGGGCCGAAGCCGCCGGTCGCGTAGCATTGCTGGTTCTGCAAGAAATCGTAAGCGTTGCGGATGATGCGCAGAAATTTTTCATCGCCCGTCACCGCGTAAGCCATCGCCGCGCTGCTGAACGTGTTGACATGGCTGTAAGCGTGAACGCCCCACGCGTCGCCGGGACCGGACGTTTCAACGAATTTGTTCCAGTAGTCGTTATAAAGCCAGACCTCGGCGAAATCCTTGAACTTCGTGTCGCCGGTGAGCTGATAAGCGCGAAAAAGATTTTCGCCGACCGTATACCATTCGAGCGGTCGACCGGAGTGCATCTCCCAGGGCCTCGGTGCGGCGGGCGCGCAGGTGCGATCAAAAGTCTTGCTCGCCCAATCCGTGACGCGTTCGAGCATCGCCGTCGTGTCGTAATCCAGGTAAAGCTGCATGTCCACGAGGCCGCAGACGAGTTTCTCGAATGGATAATGCGTCATGCCGCAATTGCCGTCGGGTTTCACCGTCTTGGACCACCCGGTAAACAGGCGGATAACTTTTTCGCGCAACGGCGCGTCATCCGTCGCGCACGCAAAGCGCGACAGGCCGCTCAACCATTGGCCGAAAACGGTGTTGCTGTTTCGCGCGCACCAGCCGCCAAGCGGTTTGCCGGGCGCGGGCTGCCCCGCCGCACTCCGGTAACCGCACAAGATATCGTCATCCGAAACGCCGAAATAAAAATCGCGCGCGGCCTGATATTGCCGTTGCCACCGGCTCTCTCGCAACTTCACGCCGCGATAATTGAACGGCTCAATTCTAATTTTGCCGGAAGCAGCTGGCATTTTGAGCGTTGCGCCTTTGGCGATTTGAGTGATTGCATACGCCGCAACGGGCGCGGTTTTTAGAAAGTCACGCCGGGGAATTTTCGAGTTCATTGCATTGCGTGGTTAGGTTTGTGAGGCAGCCATCGCGGGCCTGCAGGCAAATATTCCTCAAGGAATCCATACCGCAGCGTGTCGAGATGCGCGCCGCTGATTCCGTAATGGCGATTCGGATGTTCCGCGAAGTCACTTCCATCACGTGCGAGAATAAATCCGGTTTTTTCACGTCGTTCAATTCACGGGATTTTGGCCAATAGAACAGGTGTGTTCAAGCGCGACAAGCTCTTTCCGATGCGGAAAACAGTCGGCAAGTTATGTTTTTTTGCGCAGGCGTTTTACTGCGCTTTCGCTGCACTCATTCATAAGTCGTTGATTATAAATGGAGCGGGCGATGGGAATCGAACCCACGTGTGAAGCTTGGAAGGCTTCCGTTCTACCATTGAACTACGCCCGCCTTCGCGCCTTCGCGCTTCGGCGCGGCAGGCCCGCAGGCCCGCCGGAAGCACCAATCATAATTGTCCGGCTTGCCTTGTCAACCGCGCCGCGCTATGCTCGCGCCGATGAATTCGCTGCTTCTGACCGGCGGACGGGTGATTGATCCCGCAAATCATTTTGATTCCCCTGCGGACGTGCTCATCATTGACGACAAGATTTCCGCCGTCGGCAAAAATCTTTCCGCGCCGAAGGGAATTGAGCGTTTCGACGCCAGGAGAAAAATCGTCTGCCCCGGCCTGATTGATTTGCATGTCCATCTGCGGGAGCCGGGCCAGACCGCGAAGGAAAATCTCGCCACCGGCACCGCCGCCGCCGCGCGCGGCGGATTCACCTCCGTCGTCTGCATGCCCAACACCTCGCCGGCGATTGACACCGCCGGCACCGTCGCGCTCATCCGCGAACGCGCGGCGCGCGAAGGAATCGTGAATGTTTTTGTCACCGGCGCCATCACCAAAAACATCGCCGGCGAGGAACTCGCGCCCATTGGCGGACTCAAGCGCGCCGGCATCGTGGCCATCACGGATGACGGCCATTGTGTCCAGAACCACGAACTCATGCGCCATGCCTGCCAATACGCGAAAATGTTCGGCCTGCCGGTGATGGACCATTGCCAGGATTATTCGCTCGTGACCGACGGCGTGATGCACGAGGGTTATTGGAGCACCGCGCTCGGTTTGCGCGGCTGGCCATCGGCGGGCGAGGAAGTCATTGTCGCGCGGAACATCCTGCTCGCGGAACTCACCGGCGCGAAAATCCACTGCCAGCACTTGAGCGCGGCGGGCAGCGTGGCGCTGTTGCGCGAGGCGAAGAAACGGGGCGTGCCCATTTCCGGCGAGGCGTGCCCGCACCATTTCACGCTGACCGACGCGGCGGTGGCCGGCAGCGAAAAGTTCTGGAGCGCCGATGGGAAAAGTCTGGCCAAATTTCAAGGAGGCGAACTTCCCGAATGGCCGAAATACGACACGAACTTCAAGATGAACCCGCCGTTGCGCTCCGCCAAGGACCGCGAGGCAATTCTCGAAGGCCTGGCCGATGGCACGATTGAAATCCTGTGCAGCGATCACGCGCCGCACTGCGATTACGAAAAGGAAGTCGAGTTCGATTACGCCCCCTTCGGCATCACGGGACTGGAAACCGAACTCGCGCTGTCGCTGATGCAGCTTGTCCATACGAAAAAGATTTCGCTGGCGGACCTGATTTCGAAATTCACGGTGAATCCGGCGCGCTTGCTGAACTTGAACAAAGGCACGTTGAGCGCTGGCGCAGATGCGGACGTGACGGTTTTTGATCCCGATTGCGAATGGATTTTCCAAGCGGAAGACTCCGCGAGCAAATCCAAGAACAGTCCGTTTTTTGGCTGGAAGCTCAAAGGCAGGGCCGTGGCAACAATTGTCGGCGGAAGGAAAAATGAATCTGAACAGACGGTCGCGGCCTTGGTCTAATTTCAACCATGAAACACAGCGCCATTGTGATTTTCACCAGCCTCGTTCTGCTGGCCGGCTGTTCGCCAAAGGAATCAAAACCCGCAGTGGACTTGCCGTGGCAGACGGATTTGCCCAAGGCGCAGGCGCAGGCCAAGGCGGAAAATAAAATGGTGTTGATGGATTTCACCGGGTCGGATTGGTGCAGCTGGTGCATAAAGTTCGACGCAGAAGCGCTTTCAACACAGGAATTCAAAGACTACGCGGAAAAAAATCTGGTGCTGGTGCAATTGGACTTCCCGAATTCCAAACC
>Ga0265337_1000019_pt1 | contig 74250 bp, 68 predicted proteins | sample 42122metaG_FD_192441 | JGI IMG/M metagenome (GOLD analysis project Ga0265337, IMG submission 192441) | Rhizosphere microbial communities from Carex aquatilis grown in University of Washington, Seatle, WA, United States - 4-21-22 metaG | ecosystem: Host-associated > Plants > Roots > Rhizosphere >... | reverse complement strand
TCCGTGGCGAGCGGTGTGGTGGTGACGGACGCGGTGCCGGCGGGGGCGACCTTTATGGGTGCGAGCGGCAACGGGGCGAACAACGGCGGGGTGGTGACGTGGAACCTGGGCGACCTGCCGAACGGCGCAGTGACCAATCTGACGTTGACGGTGACCGCGCCGGCGAACGGGTCGTTGACGAACAGGGCGAGCGCGGGTTCCCCGACGAGCGATCCGAACCCGACGAACAACACGAGCGTGCCGGTGGTGACGACGGTGTTCACATCCGCCGACGTAGGCTTGGGCAAGAGCGCAGCGGGGAGCGTGTCAGCGACGAGCAATCTGGTATACACGATTTCAGTGACGAACTTTGGTCCTTCCATCGCGAGCAGTGTGGTGGTGACGGACGCGGTGCCTGTGGGAGCGACGTTTGTGAGCGCGAGCGGCAACTGGGCGAACAACGGCGGGGTGGTGACGTGGAACCTCGGCAATCTGGCCAGCGGCGCGGTGAGCAACGTGACGTTGACGGTGAAGGCACCGGCAAATGGCTCGGTGACAAACAGGGCGAGCACAGCTTCCCCAACGAGCGATCCGAACTCGGCGAACAACACGAGCGCGCCGGTAATAACGACGGTAACTGGGCTGGCAGATTTGGCGGCTGGCAAAACCGGTCCGGCGGCAGCGCTGGCGTTGAGCAATTTTAGTTACACCATTTCCGTGACAAATCTGGGTCCGTCCACGGCCAGCGGCGTGGTGGTCACCGACACGCTCCCGGCGGGAGTGACCTTTGTGAGTGCGAGCGGCGGCGGCGCGAACAACGGCGGGGTGGTGACGTGGAGTTTGGGAACCTTGGCGAGCGGTGCCGTGAGCAACGTGACCTTGACGGTGCGAGTGCCGTTCAGCGGAACGATTACCAACACGGCGAACGCGGGTTCCGCGACGCTGGATTCGAGCTTGTCGAACAACTCCGGCAGGGCGGTGACGGCGGTGGCGCCGGTGATTCCGACCGCCAACGGTCAGGCCGTGGCAACTTTGCAAAATACGGCGAAGGCCATCACCTTGACCGGCAGCGACCCGAACAGCTTGCCGCTGACGTTCGCCATTGCCAGCAATCCAACCCACGGCGGGTTGAGCTTGTTGAACACAAACACCGGCGCGGTGACTTACACGCCGAACGCAAACTACTCCGGCCCGGATAGCTTCACCTTCACGGTCAACAACGGCCTGACGAACAGCGCCCCGGCAACGGTGAACATCACGGTGACGCCGACGGCGGATGTGATCGTGCTGCTGTCCGGCCCGGCCGGTTCGGTGCTGGGGAGCAACATCACCTACACCATCACGGTGTCCAACGCCGGGCCTTCGACCTCTTCGAACATCGTGGTCAAGGACACGTTCCCGCCGGCGCTTGCGTTTTTCAGCGCATCCGCCGGGGGCACGAACGCGAGCGGCACCGTCACCTGGCCGACGATTGGGGCGTTGTTGAACGGCGGTTCGACGAATTTCACGCTCACCTTTACCGCGACCAACAGCGGCGTCCTGACGAACATTGCGTTTGCCTCGGCGGCCACGTTTGATCCGAATACGAATAACAACACGTCGCAGGTGGTGACTGTCATCGCCTTGACGCCGTTTGGTGTGTCCGCCACCACACCGGTATTCAATCCGCAGACCGGCCTTTACGAGGAGAGTGTTTGGGTGACCAACAACAGCGGTGCGGTTGCGTCGGCGGTGCGCCTCTATGTGACCGGCTTGCGCAGCGGTGTGTCTCTGTATAACGCCTACGGCACGAATGCCGGCCAGCCGTATGCGCTCTACAACTACCCGCTGGCCAACGGCGGGAGCCAGTTGTTCCTGCTGGAATTCCTGTCTGCGGACCGCAGGACATTCACCAACGGCATCCGCGTGGAAATCACGACGAATATTGTGCTGGTGCCCCCTGCGGGTATCACCGCGAACATGCTGGCGCCCACCCTCCCGCCCTTCAGGGAAACCTATATTCCTCATGAGGTCATCGGGTTCGCCTCGATTGCCGGCCGCACCTACATGATAGTTTACGGAGACACGATTTTGTCGATGACCAATGTCGCCATCCCGAACATTGTTGCCACTGGCAACCAGACACTGTGGATTGACTCCGGTCCGCCCAAGACGGCCACGCCCCCCCCACCATTGGGCACCAGGTTTTATGAGGTCATTTTACTGCCATAAATTCCAAGGAATATAAAAATGAAAACCATCAACCTCACACTGGCCGGACTCATGGTTTCAGGTGCGTTTGCGCGCGCCGCTGACGTGACGGACCTGAACCAGAACGAAAATCACCTCACCCTCTCAGCCCGGCTGGGATTCAACATCCACGCACAGTTCAGCAACCGTGCGACACCGGACGGCCTTCCCTACAATTATCTCGATGGCTATGTGCTTCACGACAGCACGGGTGATTACGATCCAACCGCGACGTTCCCCGGCATCACTCAGAACTGGGGGTATGATAACAGCACCCGGCAGGTGAATAATCCGATGATCAACAATTATCCGACCGTGGCCATGACGCGCTTCGGCTCCGGCGTGAACCCCATGACCAGCCAGATGCAGGAAGACCCCGTGCCCGGACTGGAATTGAGCTACATGCGGCACATTGGCAGTTACGATAAATGGCACTACGGAATTGAGGGGGCAGCCAATTTTCAAACACTCAATCTGGCTGAAAATGGCACGACGAGCGGAACCGGAGTGCGGGACTATTATCAGTATTTTAATGGAACAACTCTTCCCAACTCGCCGTATCAAGGTCACTACGATGCTTCTGTCGCGCCGAATGCGGCCCAAATCAGCGACACCGTTGCCGGATCCGCTCCGGTTTCCACCATCAAAGATGTCTATCACCGCGAGTTTGATGCGGACATCTGGGGATTCCGGCTCGGGCCTTATCTGAACCGGCAGTTTGGCCAGCACTTTACGTTCAATGCCGTTGGCGGCCTGGCGGTTGCCGTTGTGGATGGCAGCGCCTCATGGAATGAAACGCTCACCGTGGGCAACAATGCCCCTGATCCGACCACTTCCGGCAGCGGCAGCGGCACAAGTGTCCTTTGGGGATATTACGTCGGGCTGGACGCCAACTACCATTTCAACGAACGCTGGAGTGCCAAAGTGGGCGCGCAGTTTCAAGACTTGGGGACTTATCGTCAAAATGTCGGTAGTCGCGTGGCCGAACTCGACTTAAGCCAGTCGGTATTTGTCCAACTTGGCATCAGCTACAGTTTTTGAACCGCTTGAAGAACATGCCGCAACTTTGATTGGCAGTCCTTGATTGAAGGACTTGCAGCCATTTTTCTCCGGCTTGAATTGCGGCTCGTTTTTTATCCTGCCGGTTTCGGAAGGGTGTTGCCATCCTGCTTGAATTTGGCATAGTAGGCACCACTTGCGACGAGCAACTCAAATTTGATACACCATTTTCGAGCGTCCATGTCCGAAAGGTCGTGTCAAATCGGTATCTTAAAGAGTCTGTGCAAGTTGTTGACGGAGAGATGGCCGAGTGGCTGAAGGCGGCGGTTTGCTAAACCGTTATACGGTCAAAAGCCGTATCGGGGGTTCGAATCCCCCTCTCTCCGCCATGTTTTACAGGGGTTTTGTGAGGTAGGCACACAACTAGACACACAAACCAAAGTCCCCGCCTGTCCTCGTCTGGCGCAAGTTGTCACTGCTTGGGCAAAACTTCCTGAACCACTCAAGGCGGCGGTTCTCGCCATTATCAAATCAACGGAGGGCGTTCAATGAGCGCCACCGTCTTTTCTGCCGGGGATCAACGCAGCGAGCTAGAACGAGCAGAACCGAAGCAGCGAGCCGACAGCTCGTCGGTTCTGCGGTCAGAGGCTCGTGAGGCAGACGCGCACAAAGAAGGTGAGGCTGGCGCGCCCGCGCGGAGCGCGGGCGTGCCGGACTCACTTCTTTATCAAAGGAGTAATAACTGCATTGAAAAAGAAGATGATGAGAATAAATCATCGGCAGAAAGTCTCTCGCCTTACCGCCGGAAATGCCGTCACCGGCTTATCATGGCTGTCGAATGGATGGTTAAAAAATATGGGATCAATCATGTCGGCCTGCTCACGCTGACTTTTGGCGTCCCCGGCAGTGGTCGTGGATCGCAAGCCACCAAGGAACTGCGCGAACAGGCTAAAGATTTGGAGTTTGTCCAGAAACGCTGGCATTCGCTAAACACCAACATCATTGCCAAGCGTTACTCGGACTGGATTTGCATCCCGGAACCGCACAAGGATGGTGTCTGGCACCTGCACGTCGTCGTGGCAACTAAAGTGGACATTCGCACCGGCACGGATGTTGAAACGCTCACGAATTACAGCCTGCCCGCCTGGATGCGCCGGGGCAAACATCTGCGGAATGAAGCTTTGGCGGCGGAATGGCGGATGCTGCGGGAAAACGCCTGCAAGTATCGTTTTGGCCGGATTGAACTGCTGCCGGTCAAGAAAACCGGCGAGGCGTTGGCGCGTTATCTGGCCGCCTATTTGAGCAAGTCGTTCAAGGTGATTCCTTCGGGTAAAAGGCATCGGCTGGTCCGGCTTTCGCGCGGCCTCAGCCGTCAATTCTCTATGACCTTTTCCATTTGGAGTCTGGGCAATCTGATTTACCGGACCCGGTTGAAGATGGCGGCGGGCATGTTGCATTTTCAAGATTATGCGGATTTCGCCAATTTCTTCGGTCCACGCTGGAATTATTACCTGGGCGACCTGATTGCTGCCATCCCGGTGCCGATGGTGTTTCCCAAGGGTAATTTTGAGCGCGGCATTGCGGCGAAAATCCTGAATGACTTTGCCGAAAATCCGATTCCCTATCTGGATGAGGAAACGAAAACGAAGCTTCGGGCGGTCAATTCTATGCTGTTTCGGAAATTCACGGAACTGGCTTTTGATGAAATGGCGGAAGCGCGCTGGCAGGAATCCATGCCGGCGGAAGCCGATAACATTGATGTCGGGCCGGTGACGGCGGACGATTTGCAAACCACGTTGCTTGAATCATCCAATGATCCGTTCTAAATAGGCCGCTAAAACTGCTGAAGAGCAGTCGGGGAAATCGGGGTTTAAGTCTGCCGCAGTATGTTTCCAAGAAACTCCCGTGGCCGGATGCAAGCTGAACCGTAGGGCTTTTTAAGCGAAAGCAAATCATCGTCGGTGGTGACAATATAGGCGGCGCGAACCGCCACCGCCGCCATGATCACCGGATCGTCATTCGGATCGCGTTTCACGGTTTTCTTGACGGGAATATCCTCTTCCAATTTCGAGGCGCGCTTCAACCAGGCAAGCCAGTTGATCCAGTTGGGATTTTTCCACCGTTTTTCATGCTCGGCGACGTATTGAACCGTCTCCGCCCATTCGGCCGTCAGCCAGGGAGTGCGGTAAGATTGAAACCCGCCCGCGGCCAGCAGGGTTAAAATCTTGCGGGCATCGCCACCGCGCCAGCCGATGCCGGAAACCACCACGGAACTGTCTAAAATGACGCGCGGTTTAAGCGGCACGGCGGGCCTTTTTCACTTTTTTGACCATCGCCAGGACTTCCGCCGGTTCCGCCTCATTGCTCCCATCCGGTTCCATTTGCCGGAACTGTTTCAACAGCGCTGCTTTCTCGCGCTCCTGCTCGCTGCGGATGAGATCGCGCACCACGTCGCTTTGGCTGGAAAACCCGCCGGCCTCCCGGCGTGAATTCAGCCAGCCCTTTTGCTCCTCGGCCAGTGATATGTTTAATGTGATCGGCATGACCTCATCCTGCCATATTGTTTGATTTTGTCAATATCCGCCATCCACCCACGCGCCGCCCGAATTGCCCTCCAGCCAAGACACCGGTTGCACCCGCAAACGGGACGGACGGATCGCACACTCCGCACTCCGCATTCCGAATTCCGCATTGGCAACGGTCTCTTTTCCTGTATGCATTTTAGGATGGACGATGGGGTTGGAAGAGCGTTGAATCTTTGCAATGTGAAAGCGAAGCGCCTGCAAAACCATGAAAGACGAAGCCAAATGTAATTGCCAGCATTGCAGTGGACACGTCTCCTTCCCGGTGGAGATGGTGGGGCAAACCATTTCGTGTCCGCATTGCCAACTTGAAACGATGTTATTCATACCTCCGGCAGACATGACCGCGCCACAATCTGCACCCGCTAAAAAGGGAATTCCGCTTGTTTGGTGGATATTCGGCAGCGCAGCGTTAGCGTTCTTACTTCTTTTTACATTTTTGGCAGGCTTCGCCTTTTTACAGAGATCGCCCGGAAAAAATGAACAGGTGAGTGAGCCGAATTTGCCAAATCAAACAAATCAAATAACTGTTGAACCTAAACAAAGCTCGCCGCAACAAACGAATCTGAAACCCGTGGACGGTGCTTTTGGCTACAAACTTGGCGATAAGGTATCCGGAGAGATTGACGATTATATGCCTTTACGGGATACGCCGCCATTCGATGAATTTTCAATTGACAGACTTTCTGACGGCCGCATCTGCCAAATAACCGCAATGGGGATAGTTGAAGAGTCGGATTTATACGATTGCAGGAAGCGGCTGATTTCCGTTTTGACAGAAAAGTATGGTGCGCGCGGCAAAATGGGTGCTGAAAAATACGCCCTCGATCTAGGCGGCGAGAATTATTATTTTGGAACCACTGACCGTGTCGCGTATTTAGCAATAACTGACAATCAAACAAATGCATTTTTTCACATGGACTATTATGACGTAAAACTTCGTGCGATTTATTTCGATGAGCAGGAAGTCATAAGACAAAAGGACGAAGAGGATAAAAAAGCAGCGTTGAGAAAGGGTCTTTGAAATCCCATGCAGCGCCGTGGAAACCATGAGCAGTTTTCTCAAATGTGAGTTTCCACACTGCGGCCAATTAGTGCGCCGATGGATGTCGTAGTTTCAGAACCTCCAAGATATGTTGATTCTTCAGTTGTTTCAGGATCTTCAGGATTTGTTTATTTTTCGCAGATTCGGTTCCGAGCAGAGCTTTGAGCAGTGGAACTGACAATTTTTCTGGGAGCATGAACCATGTGGGCGACTTGCCTTGGTGGGGAAAACCGTGTTCATTTGATTTCCCGTTCCAGCGCATAGCAAGGCGTTCTGGCGAGTCTTGTTCGATGTTGAGTATGCCCCACGCAACTGTAAAGTAGCGGTCCTCGCACAGGATGCATTTGAGAATGAACTTCTTTTGACGAACTTGTTTAGCTGATGGCATATGCTTCTGTTTCTATATTTAGCGACGATAATGCTCCCGCGAGAACTAAAAGTCAAGGCTGAACGGAAGTTTGAGGATGTGGTGAAGTCGGCGCAGGCTGCGGCGGTGCTGGTGCTGGTGTATTGAAATTCGCGACGGAAGCGGTGTTGCGGTTCGGAGAAATCGCGCCAGTGTTTCGGAGAATGGCAACACCGCTTCGGTCGCGCCATCATCGGGTCGGGGCCAAGTCTGGCGGCTTGATGGAACTTGTGGAATCTGGCCGGCAGTCTTGGCCCCAGGGGGAAAAGCGCTTGACAGATTCAAAGGTCTTGAATATATTGTTCACAACATTTGAATATTCTAAATAAATGAACATGGACGAACAAAATCAGCAATCGGAATGCGAGCGCGGCTGGTGCCGGGATTGTGGCCATGCCCAAACCGCGCATGAGAGTTCAGGGCCAGAGGAATTGATCTGCCCTTCCTGTGGCAGCGAAATGGTTGCGCTTGACCGGTTGAATAAGCGTGATCTGGTGATGTTTCGTTTTCAGGAATGGCTGTCCGAGGTTTATACCAGTGGCAAATCCGGGCCGTCCCCTGGCGGGGCCGCTTCGCAATTGGGTTGTGACCGTAGCATGATTGATAAACTCGCTGACCGGAACATTTTGGAAAAGAGCGTTTATGACCGTGACGGTTACTATGTGGTGATGATTTCCGACCGGTCTATCAAGCAAGCCAAAGCAAACAAGGCGAAACGGGGCAAGTGGACGGATTCAGGAGAGGATTGATGGAAACGAAAGAAAATAATTTGCAAGAAAGTGCCATAAGCGTTAAGGACGCGGCGGTGATACTTGGGGTCAGCCCGCGCACCGTGTGGCGGATGATTGCCGATAAGGAATTGACAGCCTGCCGGTTTCGACGCTGCACCCGGCTGCTGTTGTCACAGGTTATGGGCTATTTGAAAGGCAATGGAAAGGTTGGTGGCGTATGATATGCAATGTTTTTAGACCGAAACGAAAGATCAACGGGCGGTTGCACGTCGGGCGGCTGTATCGCGGCCGTTTCAAGCTGGACGGCGAATTCAAGGTGACGACGCTTCCGCTGCACACAACGGATAAGCAACTGGCTAACCAAAAGCTGCTGTTGGTGGTTCGCCAGCGCGAAAAGGAACTGGCCGGGGTGACGGGCCGGAAACCGTTGCGCGAAGCTGCACAGTCACCGCTGCTGGCACACCTGAACGACTTTCTGGCCGATCTGCGGGTGCGGAAGCGTTCGGAAAGCCATCTCAAACATCTGGAGACACGCATCAAGCGCCTTTTCCTTGAATGCGGTTGGGAACACCTGCGCGATGTCAGCGCGGATTCGTTTCAATTGTGGCGGGCGAATCAAAAGGAATTCTCTCCAAAGACGCTGCACGAATACCAGCATGCCGCGTCGTCGTTGTTTGCGTGGATGGAACGAAACGACCGGCTGGAAAGCAATCCGTTGCGCCGGGTCGGCAAGGTTGAACGCAAGGGCCATGAAACCGTGAAACGTCGTTCGTTCACCAATGACGAAATGCGCAGGCTGCTGGCGGTGGCGGGGGTTCATGCGCTGGGTTATCTGGCGGCGGTGAACACGGGATTGCGGCGCAAGGAACTGGCCTCGGTGCAATGGGGCGACGTGCATCTGGACGCTGACCGTCCGTTTATCCTGGTGCGCAGTGCGACGACGAAAAACCGCAAGGCATCCAAGATTTATTTGAAATCGCAGTTAGCGCGGATATTGGCGGACATCAAACCGGCAGCGGTGGCGGGGGACAAATTGGTGTTGGCCGGTCGGATTGCGTCCATGCGCAAGATGCACGAGCATTTGAAGGCGGCAGGCATAACCGTTTGGAACGACCAAGGCTGCAAAGTGGATTTCCACGCGCTGCGGATGACCTACAACATGAATTTGGAACTGGCTGGGGCGTCGGTGCAAGTGCGGCAGGAATTGATGCGCCACAGTGATCCTCGGTTGACTACGGGGCCTTACACGGACACGACACGATTGGAGACGGCAAGCTTGATAGAGAAACTGCCGGACTTCATGGATGGGAAAGATACTGACACACAACTAGACACACAAACCACAGGCGCAAGCAGTCCCGGCGTGGCACAAGCTGTCACTGTGAACGCGGGGGATGGAAATTCAAAACACGTTAAAAACAAAGGTGAAAGTCACGATCTGACGCCGGCTGTCGCAGTCTGTCACACTGGCCAGTCAAACGGTGTTTTGGAGTTCGAATCCCCCTCTCTCCGCCATTCTGACTTTTCGTGACTCATGGTGACAAGCTGTGAGTCACGATGACTTCCGCCTGTGTTTTCATGGTGATTTTCAGTTTGTGTCTCCCTGATTTTCGTGACAGTCCGTGACACCGTTTGACTCGGTGCGCCTAAAGTTCGGGAGTCTATTCGGGAGTCAGTCCGCCCGCCAAAACCCGGCAATGTGTCCATGACTTCGCGCAACGGCAACTGCCCGGCGTCCGTGTAGGTCTTCATCGTCAGACGCATATCGCTGTGCCGCGCCAATTCCATCGCCAAGCGTGGATGCACTTTCATGGTCGAAAGCCGGGTAATAAACGTCGTCCGCAACGCATGATAATCCATGCGGTGTCCGCGCTCGTCCAGAAACGGGATGCCCGCTTTTGCCAAGTCCTGCCGAAATTCTTTCATCTTCGGAACGCCGTTGACCACCACCAGATCGTCCGTTTTGCTGTCCGTCGGTTTCTGCTGCTGCAATACTTCGGCCAACTCACGATGCAACGGCAACGCCTGTTCCTTCCGATTCTTGTTCACGGCGGCATGAATGCGCAGCAATCCGCCAGATTCGCCAAGCACCAGATTCGACCAGCGCAGCGTTTTGACTTCATTGCGCCGCAAACCCGTATACAGGGGCAGCATATAGGCCAGTTGATTCTTGCCCGCCGCTTGCAACAACTGGACGACCTGTGCATCCGATAACGCCCGCCGTTGAACCCGTTCCTTGCCGCGCGTGTCCGTCCGTTCCACCAGTTCAAAGGGGTTCACGCTGACACGGCTTTGCCTGCGGAGCCACGTCCAAAAAGCTGAGAGCGTGGCCAGATATTCATTCAGGGTCTTGGGTGCTTTGTAGGCTTGCTCCTTGCGCCACGTTTGAAACGAGGCAGGCGTCACGTCGGCCAATCTCGTCCAGCCGCATTCCCGCACCAACCGCTTCAACCGCTTGTCCACATGGCGCAAGTGGTCTTCCGACCGCCCTAGGACGGTCAGTTCGTTGACATATTCTGAAACCAGATCAAGCAACGGACTTTGCGCCGCCTCCCGTTCCCCTTTCGCCGGAATCAGTCCCGCCGATTCGTGTTCCAATTCCTGAATCAGCTTGTTGAGCTTTTGTTGGGCGACCTGTTTGTCGGATACTTGCAAGGCGATGTCCCGCACCTTGCTATCACCGGCGAGTTTGATACGCGCACGGTATAATCGGGCGGTAACGCGCTTGCCGTTCTGCCGTCGTTTTGGTTTGTAGATTCTGGCTTCCATAGTTCATGCTCCTTTCAATTACTCGGTTGACTCAACTTTTGAAAATACGCTTTGACCTGGCTTTCGAGCATCCCCACCGCACGGCCAATGCGCCGCAACGGTGGCAACTCGCCACTCTCCGCCCTCCGTCTCACCGTCCGCTTGCACACGCCGAAAATCTTCTCCAATTCCGGGAACCGTATCAGACGGTCATTAAATTGATGCTCGACTGGCATAAAACATCATTTTTCCTCCTTCAATTTCCAAGTCTTGTTTTCCTTGTCCCATTCCACTCCCTTTCGCAGCCGTCTCCGCAAAGCAGCGGCCTTTTCAGGGGAAGCCATTGCCGCCTTCAATTCTGTCAGCAGATAAAGCATATCCTGCTGCTTGTAGTCCTCGTAAATAGTGCTTCGTTCCTTTTTATATTTCACTTTCCGGTTGCCCTTGTCCTTCGGGTCGTGTTCGGTAAATTCCCTGGCATCCTTGGCTTCTTGCTCTGTTGGTTCATCCCCGCCGCCGGCTTGCAACAGACGTTCACTTTCCTTAAACAGACTCTCATCCGGGTCGTCCACAAATCCGACTCGGCGCTTTATTTCCTCCGCCCAGGCCTTGCACTCACTGACCGACACGACGATGAAAGGACGTTCCTTGGCTCTGCGCTTTGCGCCGAACAATCGGGTTTCCTCGTGAGTGACGTAAAAGAAAAAGGCCGTCAATTTGCCTTCCTTGATGCGTTTATAGACGCTGGCGCGCGAGACGGGAACGAATAGGACGACGCTGCTGGTTGAAAGCCCCACGTCCCCTTTGTAATACTCACCGAGTTTCTCAAGCCACTCGCCGCATTCTTTGAACGACCCTTCACGCCGATAGGCACGGGTGCCAGGCGTCGGCTCGCCGACCAGCTTGTGCAATTCCTTCGGCACTTCGATGAAAGGGAACTGAATAAACGGCATATTCCCTATCGTAGCATGATAGATACAGTTGTCAACTATAAATCTTGAAATTGTATTTCTGAATTTCCTGCAATCGGCTTGGATGCGTCTTGCGCATGGCTTGCGGTTGAATGTGCTTGCAGAAATCTCCGGCTGGAAATCCCGACGCGACTTCCTAACCAGCCAACTCCCGGGCTCGACGAGCACTGTCAAGGTGGAGCCACAAAAAGAAAACCCCGCGCGAAGCGCATCGTTTTAATTTGGACAACCTTGACAGGCGCAGTCGAGCCATACAATGGACGAAACGAGGCGCGCCGGAACTCACCATGCGGTCGCACTTTCCATGTGAATATCTTTTTTCAATTTTCCATTTGCAAGCCAGAGAAGTGATATACCCCTCTTTCTTTTTGAAGTGCTCCAGCTTTGTTACCAGACCAACAGGAAATTACACTGGAAACTTTAAATCAAGCGGAAAGAACGTAAGGAATCCCTGAAAAGCACAAATGGCCAAGTCATACCAGATCATCGGCTCGCCCTTACTTGGTGGTTTTTTCCAAATGTCCGCCAAAACCGTAGCGCATGGCCGAGAGCAGCTTGTCTTGAAAATCAGCATCGCCGCGCGAACTGAAACGCGCGTAGAGCGCCGTGGTCAGCACCGGCGCGGGCACGCCTTCATCAATGGCCGCCTTGATCGTCCACCGGCCTTCGCCCGAATCGGAGACGCGTCCGGCAAATCCGGCGAGTGCCGGATCTTTGGCCAGCGCATCAGCCGTCAAGTCAAGCAGCCACGAGGCGATCACGCTGCCGCGCCGCCAGACCTCGGAGATGTCGGCGAGGTTTAGGTCGAACTCGTAGTTTTCCGGGTCGCGCAACGGCGTGGTCTCCGCATTGCTTTCGCCTTGTTGTTTGCCGATGTTTGCGCCGCGCAAGATGCCCAAGCCTTCGGCATACGCGGCCATCATGCCGTATTCGATGCCGTTGTGAACCATCTTCACAAAATGCCCGGCACCGTTCGGGCCACAGTGCAGATAACCGTGTTCGGAAGTGCCGCCAAGCTTCTCGCGTCCCGGTGTGTGCGCGATGTTGCCAATGCCCGGTGCCAGTGTGGCAAAAATGGGATCGAGGTGCTGAACCACTTTTGAATCGCCGCCAATCATCATGCAATAACCGCGGTCAAATCCCCACACGCCTCCGCTGGTTCCCACATCCACATAATGAATTCCCTTCAGTGCGAGTTCCTTCGCACGCCGAATGTCGTCAATGTAATAAGAATTGCCGCCGTCAATGAGCGTGTCACCCGCTTCGAGCAGAGGCAGGAGGTTGGCAATGGTTTTATCCACCGCTGCCGCCGGCACCATCAGCCAGACTGCGCGTGGCTTTTCCAGTCTTTTGATCAGGTCGGCGAGCGAAGAAGCCCCGACCGCCTTGTCTTTGGTCAAATTCTTCACCGCTTCCGGCAACTGGTCGAAGACTACGCTACGATGCCCATCCTTGATGAGCCGCCGCACCATGTTGGCGCCCATCCGGCCCAAGCCAATCATACCAAGCTGCATGGTTGGTTTTTTCTTCATGAGATTGTTTGCCGCGCGGACATCTTCCGAATATAGCAACGAATTATGCTCCCACCGCGCAGGTTTTCGTGCTGGCGGACGCCGGCTGACGGGTTTCCAACGCCTCCGGGTTGGTGCGGCTGATGATTTCGCGCGCGTGAACCGTTTCCACATCGGAGCCGTGGGCGATCAAGACATACTTGCCGCTCTTCATAATGTTTGTTTTTTTTATTTTTGTGTTGTTGCTCTTATCGCGGATGTCACTTTAGGTCGCAGGCTGGCCCAGTGCTATAAGGTGTTGACCTGATTGTTCGCGATGGCCAAAGGCGACAAAATCCTCACGGCACAAATGTATTCACCTGATCTTTTTCACCAGGTTGTTTGGGCGCGATTGAAGCGACGAACGGCCGAGGCAAAACCACCATGGCGGTTCACGGGGCAGTGACCGCTGTCATCGTCCGCAATAAAATATGGCTGATCCCTTGACCATTTTACAAAAAAAGCGCATCGGCATTGCCGCTGACCACGGAGGTTATGAGTTGAAAGAATATCTTGCTGTAAAGCTACGCGAAGCTGGTTACGAAGTGATTGATTTCGGCGATGGCCGTCCGAAAGAGGAAGACGACTACCCGGATTTTATCGTGCCACTGGCCAGGGCGGTTGCCGACAGAAAGGTGGAACGCGGCGTGGGCATCTGCGGCAGTGGGGTTGGTGCATCGGTCTGCGCGAATAAAGTGGCAGGGGTTCGGGCCTGCTTGATTCATGAAAATTTTTCGGCGCATCAAGGCGTCGAGGACGACGATTTGAACCTGATCTGTTTCGGCGGCCTCGTGGTCGGTCACGCCATCGCTTGGGAACTGGTGCAAACCTTTCTCGCCGCGAAATTCACCGGAGCGGAGCGTCATCGTCGCCGTCTGGCGAAAGTGGCGGATTTGGAAAACAAACTTTGAACACAGAAAAAACTATGACGACAAGCAAACAAGCACCGGCCAGGAACGCGACCGATAATTCTCTGCCAACGGAAATCGAAGGCTTCGATTCCTTGGCGGAGCTGGCACTGGACTTGCGCTGGTCTTGGAATCACGCCACCGACGAAGTGTGGCGGAAGCTTGATCCCGCATTGTGGGAGTTAACACAAAACCCATGGGTGGTCTTACAGACCGTCTCCAAGGACAAACTAAAGGGCGTGCTGGCCGATTCAACTTTCCGTAAAAACATTGATGACCTGTTGCAATCCAAGCGGCAGGCGGCGGAGACGCCTGCGTGGTTTCAGAAAAACCATCCACAGTCGCCCTTGAAGTGCGTCGCGTATTTCAGCATGGAATATATGTTGAGCGAAGCGCTGCCCATTTACTCCGGCGGCCTCGGCAACGTGGCTGGCGATCAGCTCAAAGCCGCAAGCGACCTGGGCGTGCCGGTGGTTGGCGTGGGGCTGCTCTATCAACAAGGCTATTTTCGTCAGGTGATCGACAAGGACGGAGCGCAACAAGCCCTTTATCCGTATAACGACCCCGGACAATTGCCAGTCACGCCGTTGCGCCACCCGAACGGCGAATGGTTGCGCTTGGAAATCGCGTTGCCGGGTTACTCGGTCTGGCTGCGCGCGTGGCAGGTCCAGGTGGGTCGGGTGAAACTTTACCTGCTGGACAGCAACGACGCGGCGAACTTTCCCGCGCATCGCGGCATCACCAGCGAGTTGTATGGCGGCGGACCGGAGTTGCGCCTCAAGCAGGAATTGCTGCTTGGGATTGGTGGTTGGCGATTGCTCGCGGCACTTGGCATCAAGGCGGATGTCTGTCATTTGAACGAAGGTCATGCAGCCTTTGCCGTATTGGAGCGCGCCCGCAGTTTCATGCAAGAGAACGCGCAGCCTTTTGAAGTCGCGCTGACCGCCACGCGCGCCGGAAATCTTTTCACAACCCACACGGCGGTGGCTGCGGGCTTTGATCGTTTCACTCCGGCGCTCATCGAGCAATATCTCGGCGGTTATGCGGAGAAGAAACTCGGAATTTCCCTCCACGACTTACTGGCCTTGGGCCGCCAGAATCCGAACGATGCGTCGGAAAGTTTCAACATGGCTTATCTGGCCATCCGTGGTAGCGGGTCGGTGAATGGCGTGAGCCGTTTGCATGGAAAAGTCAGCCGTCACCTTTTCGAGTCGCTTTTTCCCAACTGGCCGGCGGATGAAGTGCCCGTCGGCCATGTGACCAACGGCGTTCACATGCCGACCTGGGATTCAGCGGCTGCCGATGAACTTTGGACGAAGACTTGTGGCAAAGACCGCTGGCTGGGAAAGTCGGAAAAGTTGGAGCAGGACATTCGTGGTGTCTCCGACGACACCCTTTGGAAATTTCGCCTCGCCACCAGCAAGTCGCTGGTGGAATACGCCCGCGAACGCCTGGCCCGGCACTATGCCGCCGCCGGATCATCGTCCGAGACGGTTGAGGAGGCAAAACGTCTCTTTGATCCCAATGCGCTGACCCTGGGTTTTGCGCGGCGCTTTGCAACCTACAAAAGACCAAATCTTTTGCTGCACGACCCTGAGCGATTGCTACGCCTGTTATCGAATCCTCAGCGCCCGGTGCAACTCATCATTGCAGGCAAGGCTCATCCTGCGGACCAAGCGGGGCAGGCGTTGATTCAGAAATGGATTCAATTCATTCGCCGGTCGGATGTTCGTCCTCATGCAATTTTTCTCAGCGACTATGACATGCACTTGACCGAGCGTCTGGTGCAAGGGGTGGATGTCTGGCTCAACACGCCGCAGAGACCCTGGGAGGCGTGTGGCACGAGTGGCATGAAGGTGCTGGTCAACGGCGGCATCAATCTCTCGGAATTGGACGGCTGGTGGGCGGAAGCGTATGTGCCGGAGTTGGGCTGGGCGCTGGGCGACGGTCAGGAGCATGGCAGCAATCCGGCTTGGGACGCGGCTGAAGCAGAGGCGCTTTACGAACGGCTTGAACGCGAGGTGATCCCCGAGTTTTATACCCGCAACGAGAAAGGCATTCCCACAACCTGGGTCGGACGAATGCGGGAAAGCATGGCGCGGTTGACTCCCCGCTTCTCCGCCAACCGAGCCGTGTGTGAATACACCGAGCAACATTATCTCCCGGCGGCCATCGCCTGCCAAGCGCGCGTGGCCAATAAAGGCGCAGTCGGCAAACAAATGGCGGACTGGCGTCACAGCGTAGAAGAGAAATGGGCCGAACTGCGCTTCGGCACCGTGAAGGTGGAAACTCGCGAGGGGAAACACGTCATTGAAGTCCAAGTTAGCCTTCATGGCCTCGATCCCAAGGCCGTGCGGGTGGAACTTTATGCCGATGGAATCAAAGGAAGTCCTCCGGTGCGGCAGGAGATGACCTGCCTTCACCCACTGGCCGACGAATCAGGCGGCTACGTTTATAGCGCAACGGTTGCTGCGGCCCGCCCATCGTCGCACTATACGGCGCGAGTGATACCGCGCTGCGACGGAGTTGCAATTCCATTGGAAAACCCACGAATTCTCTGGCAACGATAATTTTATTGAAGCCAATAACATGAAAACTCCAATCGAATACATCATCGTCGCAGTGCCTTTTCACGCCGATGCCGCAACCCATGACGAGCTTGCGCGAAAAGTGAATGAAAAACTAAACGTCGGTTACGAACTGCTGGGCCCGCCACTCCTCAGCAAGGAAATGATGTATCAGCCCATGACGAAAGCCATTCAGTTGGTTTCCCCATCTCCGACTCCATGAAAAAATCCGTTCCGATAAAAACCTTGTTTGTGGACATTGGCGGCGTCCTGCTCACCAACGGCTGGGATCATCATACCCGCCGGCGGGCGGTGAAGTATTTCAAGCTGGACTGGGCAGAGGTGGAGGAGCGGCATGGCTTGAACTTTGAAACCCACGAGGAAGATAAAATTACTTTCAACGAATACTTAGACCGCGTGGTCTTCTATCAAAAGCGTCCGTTCACGCGCGCCGAGTTTCGCCGCTTCATGTTCGCACAGTCCAAACCCTACGCCGAGATGATTGAACTGGTTCGCAGCCTGAAAGCCAAATACGGACTGAAGATTATCGTCGTCAGTAACGAGTCGCGCGAATTGAATGCGCATCGGATTCGACAGTTCAAGCTGGACGGGTTTGTAGATGCTTTTATTTCTTCCTGCTTCGTTCATCTCCGAAAACCGGACATGGATATTTTCAAACTGGCGCTGGACATCGGCCAGACGCCAGTCCGCGAGATAATCTATATTGAAAACACGGCGATGTTCGTCCAAGTCGCGGAAGGTTTGGGGATTCGTAGCATTCTTCACACAGATTATAAATCCACTTGCACGAAACTGGCTTCGTTCGGATTGGAGGTGACAAGGTGAGTGAGAAACCATCCATCCTGACAATCAACGGCGGCTCTTCGAGCATCAAGTTCGCACTCTACCAAGTTGGCAAACCACTGAAGCGAGGGCTTTATGGAAAGGTTGATCGCATCGGCTTGAGCGGGACGAATCTGACGTTCACCGAACCGACGAAGCAAAAGCCGCAGCGCCGCAAACTCGCCGCTGCCGATCATAAATCAGCGGCGAATGCCCTGATTGACTGGCTTGAAAAGCAAATTGACTTAAAATCGGTAAAAGGCGTGGGACATCGCGTGGTTCATGGGATGAAACACACCGAGCCGGAGATTGTCACAAAAAAACTATTGGATGAACTGCGTCGAATCAGCCCAAACGACCCGGATCATATGCCGCGCGAGATTGAACTGATCGAGACATTCTGCCAGCGGCATCCGAAACTACAACAGGTAGCCTGTTTCGACACGGCGTTTCACCAAACCATGCCGCGCGTGGCCAAGTTGCTGCCGATTCCACGACGCTTCGACGCCTCGGGAATTCAGCGTTACGGTTTCCACGGTTTGTCCTACGCCTATCTGATGGAAGAACTCGCGCGTCTTGGCGATCCGGTGGCCACAAAGGGCCGCGTCATCCTCGCGCATCTCGGCAACGGCGCGAGTGTGGCCGCCGTGCGCGATGGCGAAAGCATTGACACCAGCATGGGCTTCACACCGACGGCGGGATTGGTGATGAGCACGCGCTCCGGCGATTTGGATCCCGGTCTGGCGCCGTATCTAGCGCGAACCGAGCAAATGACCACCAAACAATTTTACGAAATGGTCAACCACGAGTCCGGGCTGCTCGGCGTATCGGAAACCAGCTCCGACATGCGCGACTTGCTTGACCATGAAAAAGAAGATGTGCGCGCGGCGGAAGCTGTGGCGTTGTTTTGTTATCAGGCGAAAAAGTGGATCGGCGCTTATGCCGCCGCGCTCGGTGGCTTGGACACGCTCGTCTTCGCGGGAGGCATCGGCGAAAACGCGCCCATCGTCCGCGCCCGCATTTGTGAAGGGTTGAACTTTCTCGGCATTGAACTGGATAAGTCGCGCAATGCGGAGACTACGCCGGTTATTTCCACGGACGCCAGCCGGGTCACGGTTCGCGTCATTCGCACGGACGAAGAACTGATGATTGCGCGCTCGGTGGGCCGCTTGCTTGGACTCACCACGGCTAATTGAAACAGACTCCGGGGACGCGAAAACACATTTTTCGCTGGATCAATTTTCGGCGGGCGCTGTTCCGCATCATCCACGTTCGGGTTTTACCTGATAGCGAAGCCGTCCCCCGCAACCGCAAACTTGAGCGTTGGCACCCGCGCCGATCGCGTTCCGATTGATTTCTCAACCGCGCTGCCGGCAAGACGCCAATAGTGACCAACATGAAATCAAAATAACGAAAGAAAAATTATGTTAAGCAAAGTCAAAGCACTGGAAGGTTGCAGATTGAACAGCCTCGACGGGGAAATCGGGAAGGTTAAAGAATTTTACTTCGATGACCGGCACTGGACCATCCGCTATCTTGTCGCAGAAACCGGAACTTGGCTCGCGGACCGACAAGTGCTGATTTCTCCGTATGCGCTGGTCGCCGTGAATAAAGAAGAGCGAAACATCGCCATTGATTTGACCAAAAAACAGATTGAGGCCAGTCCGTCTTTGGATAGTGACAAGCCTGTCTCCCACCAATTTGAAGAAGCCTACTACGGGCATTATTTATACCCGATGTATTGGGGTGGCCCCTACAGTTGGGGACCTTACCCTTATCCGATGCGCGACCGTGAACAATGGAAAAAATCCACCCAGCATCAGAAGGCATGGGATCATCATTTGCGCAGCACTTGCGGTGTGAGCGGCCATCACATTCAAGCCCTGGACGGCGAAATTGGCCATGTTGAGGATTTCATCATTGATGATGAGACGTGGGCGATTCGTTATCTCATCGTTGATACCCATAACTGGTGGCCGGGCAAAAAGGTCCTGCTTTCACCGCAATGGATCGAGCGCGTCAGTTGGGGCGAGCGGAAAGTCTTCGTCAATCTTGATCGCGAAACCATCAAGCAGTCACCGGAATACACGGAGGAATCTCTGCTGACCCGGGATTATGAGATTGGCCTGCATCGTCATTACCATCGCAAAGGCTACTGGGTGGATGAACTGGTGGCCGTGTAGCATTCAAATTGATCTGCTGCCTCCGCTCACGGTCTGGACTTCCCAGTGGTGGGCTGGTCGCAGCGCAACCAAAGGCTTTTTATGATGAACCATACAAATGGATGGATGGGTGGATGGACGGGCGGCGGGATGTGGATTTGGGCGGTGATCGGCGTAGCGGTGGTGGTCCTGCTGGTTGTCGTGATCGCCAAGTTGTCCAAGAAGTAATCGTGATGGCCAGAGACCCCATCTGCGGCATGACGGTGGATGAAGCAACGGCACTCCGCGCTGAACGCGGTGGAGAGACGTTTTACTTTTGCAGCGGGCAGTGCCAGAAAAAGTTTCTGTCAACGCCCGAAATCACAAAGCACGAGGAGAAGACGGAGCAGAAGCCACAGGGCAAAACCATCTACACCTGCCCGATGCACCCTGGAGTGCAGCAGGACCATCCCGGCAATTGCCCCAAGTGCGGCATGACACTGGAACCGATGGCCGCAACCGCCAGCCCGGTTGAAGGTGAGAACACCGAACTCCATGACATGACGCGACGGTTTTGGATCGGTGCCGCGCTGGCAGTGCCGGTCTTTGTCCTGGCGATGGCGCACCTGATTCCGTCGATTGGTCCCAATTCCTGGGTGATGAGCGATGCGTCGCGGTGGATTCAATTTGCGCTCACAGCGCCCGTGGTCTGCTGGGCAGGTTGGCCATTCTTCCAGCGCGGCTGGCGCTCCATCGTGACACTTCACTTGAACATGTTCACGCTGATCGCTATCGGCGTGGGCGCGGCCTTCGTCTTTAGCGCCGTGGCAATGCTGGCACCCGGCCTGTTCCCACCCACGATGCAGCACGAGGGCAAGGTAGGCATTTATTTTGAGGCTGCCGCGATGGTCACGGTGCTGGTGCTGCTCGGCCAAGTGCTCGAACTCCGCGCCCGCAGTCGCACGGGCAGCGCAATCAAGGCGTTGCTCAACCTCGCACCGCCTACGGCACGGCAAGTCGCCAAAGACGGCGATCATGAAGTTCCGCTCGACCAGGTGAAAGTCGGCGATTGGTTGCGCGTGGTTCCCGGTGACAAGGTGCCTGTGGACGGCGCGGTGGTCGAAGGTCACTCCAGCGTGGAAGAATCAATGATCACCGGCGAACCGCTCCCGGTGGAAAAGACCGTCGGTGACAAGGTGACGGGAGGCACGGTCAATGGGTCCGGCAGCTTTGTCATGAAAGCTGAACGCGTCGGCAGCGACACGTTGCTCGGACAAATCGTGAACATGGTGGCCGAAGCCCAGCGCAGCCGCGCACCCATTCAAGGTCTCGCCGACAAGGTCGCTGCCATCTTCGTGCCGGCGGTGCTGGCGGTTTCAGTGATCACCTTCATCGTCTGGATGTGGCTGGGGCCGGAGCCAAGGCTCGCGCACGCCATTGTCAACGCCGTCGCGGTGCTCATCATTGCCTGCCCGTGCGCCCTCGGTCTGGCCACGCCCATGTCCATCATGGTGGGTGTCGGACGCGGTGCGCAGGAAGGCGTGCTCGTGAAAAACGCCGAGGCACTCGAACGGTTGGAGAAAGTCACCACGCTGGTCGTGGACAAGACGGGCACTCTCACGGAGGGCAAACCGAAGCTGATGGATGTCCTGCCCGCCGGCGGCTTCGACGCGAAGGATTTTCTGCGTTTTGCCGCCTCACTGGAGCAGAACAGCGAACATCCGCTCGCCACTGCCATTGTGCAGGGCGCTAAGGAGCAGAGCCTCACGCTCGAAACCGTGAAAGATTTTCGCTCGGTAACGGCAGGTGGAGTTGTCGGCGTCGTCGCTGGCCGTGCGGTGATAATCGGTAAGTCAGATTTCCTGCGGAACGAAAAAATTAGCGGCTTGGAGTCGCTTGAAACGTCGGCTGTAAAACTTCAAGAAGACGGCAAGACCGCGATGTTCGTCGCCATAGACGGCAAGCCAGCCGGAATTCTCGCCGTTGCCGACCCGATCAAAGCTACTACTGCTGAAGCCATCAAAGAACTTCACGCGCTCGGTCTGAAACTCGTCATGCTCACCGGCGACAACCGCCGCACCGCCGACGCCGTGGCCAAGCAACTCGACCTTGATGCGGTGGAAGCGGAGATCGAACCTGCCGGTAAAGTCGAGCATGTCAAAAAGCTGCGCGCGGAAGGTAAACACGTTGCGATGGCTGGTGACGGTATCAACGACGCCCCCGCCCTCAGCGAAGCTGAAGTCGGCATTGCCATGGGCACCGGCACCGACGTGGCCATGCAAAGCGCGGGCATCACGCTCGTGCGAGGCGACCTTCGTGGCATCGCCAAGGCGATTCGCCTCAGTCGCGCTACCCTGCGGAACATCCGGCAGAACCTGATCTTCGCCTTTCTTTACAACGCGCTGGGCATTCCGGTTGCGGCGGGGGTGCTTTACCCGTTCTTCGGTTGGCTGCTCAGTCCGATCATTGCCGGTGCCGCGATGAGCCTGAGTTCCGTCTCGGTCATCTGCAACGCCTTGCGGCTGCGAAAAGTAAAACTTTGATTTATGCAAAATATGAAAACAAAAACTCTCACGCCGGAACTACTCTACAAGATGGATGCCTACTGGCGTGCTGCGAACTACCTCTCGGTCGGTCAGATTTATCTTTATGACAATCCACTGCTGAAACGTCCGCTGAAACTCTCTGACGTGAAGCCGCTCGTAGTCGGGCATTGGGGCACGACGCCCGGCCAGAATTTTATTTATGTGCATCTGAACCGGGTCATCAAAAAGTATGACCTGAATATGTTCTACGTTGCCGGTCCCGGTCACGGCGGCCCGGCGATTGTGGGCAACGTTTATCTTGAAGGCACCTGGAGCGAAGTTTATCCGAACATCACGCAGGATGAAGCCGGGCTGAAAAAGCTGTTCACCCAATTCTCGTTTCCCGGCGGGATTTCCAGCCATGTGGCACCGACGACGCCGGGCTCGATTCACGAAGGCGGCGAGCTGGGCTATTCATTGTCGCACGCTTTCGGTGCGGCGTTCGATAACCCCGATCTGATCGTCGCCTGCGTCGTCGGCGACGGCGAAGCGGAAACCGGCCCGCTGGCGACGGCGTGGCAGTCCGATAAATTTCTCGATCCGATTACTGACGGCGCGGTGCTGCCGATATTGCATCTCAACGGTTACAAAATTTCCAACCCGACTGTCTTGGCGCGCATTGAGCCGGATGAGTTGGAACAGTTTTTCCGCGGCTGCGGCTGGACGCCTTACTTTGTGGAAGGTGACGAGCCGGAAAAAATGCACGAACTCATGGCCACAGTTTTGGAAAAAGCCATCGAGGACATTCGGCAAATCCAAACCAATGCGCGGGACAAAAAAGACATCACGCGTCCGCGTTGGCCGATGATTGTCCTCAAGTCGCCGAAAGGCTGGACTGGGCCGAAAGAAGTTGATGGCCTGAAAGTGGAAGGCACGTTCCGGGCGCATCAAGTTCCACTCTTGGTGGATTCCGCGCATCCCGATCATGTCAAGCAGCTCGAAAAATGGATGAAAAGTTACAAGGTCGAAGAATTGTTCGATAAAAATGGCCGGCTCAATTCGGACTTGGCCGAACTTGCGCCGAAAGGCAACCGGCGGATGGGCGCTAATCCCCATGCCAATGGCGGAATTTTGCTGCGCGACTTGCGGATGCCCGACTTTCACGACCATGCGGTGACTGTGCCGTCGCCCGGCGCAGTGGACGGCCAAGATACGATGGTGCTTGGAAATTTTCTGCGCGATGTGGCGAAGTTGAATCAAAATAATTTCCGCGTCTTCGCCCCTGACGAGACACTCTCGAATCTTTTAGGCGCAGTCTTTGAAGTTACCAACCGACAGTGGGACGCGCGCGAAGTTAAGAATGACGAATTCCTCGCACCCGCCGGCCGCGTGCTCGATTCGATGCTAAGTGAACACCAATGCGAAGGCTGGCTCGAAGGTTATCTGCTCACTGGTCGGCATGGGCTGTTCAACAGCTATGAAGCCTTTATCCGCATCGTGGATTCAATGTTCAGCCAGCACGCGAAGTGGCTGAAGGTAACTTTGGAACTGCCTTGGCGTCGAAAAATCGCGTCGCTGAATTACCTGCTCGCCTCGCACGTCTGGCAGCAGGATCACAACGGCTTCACGCACCAAGACCCCGGCTTCATGGATCACGTCATCAACAAGAAGGCCGACATTGTGCGCGTTTATTTGCCGCCGGATGCGAACTGTCTGCTCTCCGTCTTCGATCATTGTCTGCGCAGCCGGCATTACGTCAACGTCGTCGTCGCCGGCAAACACGCCCTCCCGCAATGGCTGACCATGGACGCCGCTGTCGTGCATTGCACCGAAGGCATCGGCATCTGGCAATGGGCCAGCAACGATCAGGGCAGTGAGCCGGACGTGGTGATGGCCTGCTGCGGCGACACGCCCACGCTGGAAATTCTCGCTGCCGTTTCGATTCTGCGGGCGCATTTGCCCGAACTAAAAATCCGAGTGATCAATGTTGTTGACCTGATGAAGTTGCAATCGGCGAGCGAACACCCGCACGGATTGAACGAAGCGGATTACGATTCGCTCTTTACCAAAGACAAGCACATCGTTTTTGGCTTTCATGGCTACCCGTGGCTGGTCCACCGGCTGACCTACCGCCGCACCAACCGCAACCTCCATGTCCGTGGCTACAAGGAAGAAGGAACGATTACGACAGCATTTGATATGCGGGTGCAGAATGATCTGGACCGTTTTCATCTGGTGCAAGACGTGGTGGATCGGGTGCCGAATTTAGGTTCCAAGGGTGCCTACCTGAAGCAGCAGATGCGGGACAAACTCATCGAGCACAAGCATTACATTGATAAACACGGCCAGGATTTGCCGGAGATTCGGAATTGGAAGTGGGGCCAGAGTGGAACGCAAAATGGGAAACCGCTGGTGGAAAAGATTTGTGTGCCGGAGCCAGAACTGCGGCGGATCACAAGAAACAAAAATGGGAAACATGGTAATCTGAAACGAATCAAATGAATTAAATTTACCTCCCGCCGACAACTGCTCGAATACGCGAAGAAAATTGCCGGGCGCAAATCTGGCAAAAAATAATTTAATTTCCGCCCGGCCATTTCGACGCTCGCCAGATTCGATTTATTGGTCGCCGTCACGGCGTTGACGGTTGCCGGATTCAATCTGCCGGTTGAAAAATCGCATCTGCCGGTCGCCAGATTGGTTCTGAAAGGTTCCGTCTGCCAACTGGTTTATCGCCTCGTGCTGTTGACTTTTGACCACTGACGATTGCCGGATGGCCTCTGTCAGTCGCCGGACGACCTCTGACTTTTGGTTTATCGCGTCTGCAAGTTGCCTTTTTGCCCTGAAAACCCGCTTTTTCACAATTTTCATCTAAAATATGGCAATTTTTGGTGAGAAAGCCCGTCCAGCGGGTTCACGCTTGACGTGTTATGACTACAAAACAGCAGAACAAGCTGGCCATGTATCTAGTCGTAACGCCAAATTCGTGAGCGACTACAACAATGCGCGCACGATTGTTGACACCTCGGCCAGCCACGCCAGCCCGAACCAGCCGACGCCCGCGCCGACACCGGCAGCGACACCAAAGCCGTAAAAATCAAAAAATTGAAAACGCAAAACGGCCTTCGGAAATGGAGGCCGCTTTTTTGCTACACAGATTATTTTGAGGTGATAACGCAGCTATCAGCGATTCCTCTGTCGGGCGAAGATTTTACATATTCCACAACGACTTTGTCTGACGACACGGTGACATGCACATGGCCCGCATTGCCAAGAAATGTGCCCTGCTTGTAGCCGTAATTGTCCAAGTCACGAATACGGTCGTTGCCGGCAAAACTCGGCTGCGGAACCATCAAGTAAAGAATCCCGTCTAGTTCCTGACGGGCATAAAAATTGTCATGCGCCTTGAACACCGCCGTGACGTGGTTGCGGAGAAGAAGTTGATGTATTGGAAGCGGCCAACCGGGGCGATGTGACGCAAAGCCGTCCGTGCCATCCAGATTTTTACCACCCCATTCATCGAATCCGGCAATCTCCACACCGCCACGCGAAGCCTGGTCGCCGCACAGAAGATTGTGCAGGAATACGAATTTGAATTTCGCATGGCTGCCCGCCAGCGTTTTGGCGAGCCAGTCATATTGCGTGCGACCGAGCGACCAAGCCCAGCCATCGCCGCCACCGCCACGCTGACGGAGCGAATAGCGATAAGGATCAAGCACGACGAAGAGCGCATCGCCCCACTCCCACGCATAATAGTTTTCCAGCAGACCGCTGGGCGGCTTGGGAATGGCATCGCCGGTGTAAAAACCATCTGGAACGGGATTGGGAAAATAGCGTTTGCGCAGCAGACTCGACCAGACGGCCAAGCTATCTAGCGAACCGTCATCGTAACGGCTGCTCTCGCCATCGTGCACGCCGAGCGCGAGAAAAAGCGGAACGGAAGAGCCGATTTGTCCGAGATAATACCGTTGCGCCAAATACTGCCGCGCCGCCTCGTCGCGAGTCGCATGTTTGTCGGTCATGAAGAGGTTGCCGAGATCAATGTGAAAATCCGGCTGTTCGGCATGAATGTTGGCAAGCGATTGCTCATACACTTCCGCGCTGGTGTGTTCATCCAGATGCACATCTGCCGTCATGGTGAAGGTGAAGGTGCTGCCCGGAGACCGCGCAGTTTGGAAAGAATACTCCGGGCTGATGGCGAATTGGGATGCGCCCGCAAGCCGTGAATGAAATTGGTAGAAATATTTTGTGTTAGTTTGCAGCGGAGTGGTGACGAATTCAACGGGCACTCCGGCTTTGAATTGACGCATGGGCGTCTGATTGGTGCATGCGCTGGATTGCATTCCGTAAGTCATAAAACCTTCCATGCCTTGATACGCCAACGCACTCAAAGTGACGGAATTCTTTTCCGGACGGGCGAGAATCAAATCATACGCATGAGCAGGCACAGCGACGTTAAAAAAATTTGTCACGGCTTGACCGCGATGTCCATGCCCATTTTCCTGCTTGGCATCTTGCGCCGAAACATCGAACGCAAGGATTGCCAATGCGTTTGCCATCACGACGAAAAGTGATTTAGACATGGCTCGTTTTCACTTTGATCGAGTAGCTGTGCGCGATGTCGCCGGTCTTTTGCTGGGCGGTTTCATCCTGCGGCAGATAGCAGCGCACATAATCCACCTTCACATTTTCCGGCGAGACGGTGACGCGCAAATGGCCGGAATTCGGGAGCTTTAAGCCGGACTGGTAACGATCCTCGTTGTAGGCAAAGTAGCCTTGGTCGGCGGGCATGGGCACCTCCTGATAAACGACGCCGTCGCGCTGTTGCAGCGCATAAAGGTGATCATGTCCCTGAAAAAAGATGGTCACGCCATGCTTGACCATGAGTTGATGGACGGGCAATTCCCAACCGGGCCGGCGCTCGGCAAATTCCCAATCTCCGCGTTTGTTTTGGCCGCCCCATTCATACAAGTCACATTCATCCACGCCACCACGGCCTGAACCCATGACGTGATGGGCGAAGACAAATTTGTATTTGGCCTGGCTCGTCTCCAGCGTCCGCTTGAACCAATGATATTGGGCATCGCCGAGCGTGAGTCCCCACCAATCACGCTGCTTGCCGCCCGCGTGACCGTTCCCATTTTTTCCGCCGCCCATGTCGTCTTCGTGAAAACCGCTATCCACTTGCACGGGTGAATGCCAGTAGTTGTCGAGAATCACAAACAGCGCATCGCCCCAAGTCCACGCACAGTAATCTTTGCGCAGACCGACAGACGGCAACGTCTCGGTATCGCCGGAATAAAATTTGTCCGGCGCAGGAGTGGGATAAAACTGGTTGCGCGCGTTTTGCGCGTGAACGGCGACGGCGTGACGCTCGTCAGTTTGATTGAAATTGAACAGCGATGCCTGCTCGTGATTCCCGTTCAAGAGAAAAACCGGCGCGGACTGCGCGACAAGGCCGAGGAATGGCCGTTGCAACATATATCGCGCGGCGACGGAATCAAAGTTGACCTCTTGCACCGGCGCAACGCTGAAATCGTCGCCCATGCAAATGTAGAAATCCGGCTTGTCGGCGGCTGCATTGAGTAATGTGCGCGCATACAAATTCGGTTCGCTCATCTGCGGGCGTTCGGGATGTGAATCGCCTTGAATGGCAAACGTAAACGAACTGCCGGCGGGTCGTTGGGTGTGAAAGTGGCACTCCGGACGGGCGGTGAAGCTCGTTTCGCCCGACTTGCGGAATTGAAGGCGGTAAAAGTATTGGGTGTTTGGTTGCAGGCTCGCAAAAACCGTTTCAACCGGCTTGCCCGCCGGAAAATTGAGCAGGCCAGTTTTGATGGAATAATTGCCCGCCGAAGTTCCATATTCAAAAAAGCCTTCAATCGTTTCTTTGGCGAGCGAGTTCACCGTCACCGATTGATCGCTGACCCGCCCCAGCGCCAACGACAACCAACTGAAAGCCGATAGCTCTGGCGGCAGCACATAATCGTCCGTGCCGCGCCGTCGGCCTCCACCCTGACCAGGACGTTTAGGTTTTTCAGGGGCGGCGTTTTGCGCCACCGCTGGCGTGAAGAACCAAGCCAGCGTTGACGACAATAGAAACAGAAATTTTCTGCGATTCGTTACAGCTTTCATAAATCACCTTTGTTGATTTCGAGCAATAATGGCCGTCCGGTCATAAACTACCCTCAATTCAGCACTGTCGAGAATGCTATCCTTCATGGCAGCCAGCAGTATGCTACGGTTCACCTCGGAAGGCGGCACGGAAATTTCCACAGGCGCAGACAGTGCATACACCGTCAAAATATAAGTCTTCGGGCCGGGGCCTTTGGAATGTGGCGGAGCATAGCCGGTTTTATGGTTGACGCTGTTGTTGCCCAATGTGCCGATGCCGGTAACATTTTTTGGCAGGCTGTGGATATTCGCTGGAATATTGTAAAGCGTCCAATACCATTTGGTCCGGCCCTGCGGATCAATATGGTGCATGATGATCGCATAGCTTTTGGTTTCCGGCGGGGCACCAATCCATTCGAGCGGGAGCGTTGAACTGTTGCCATCGCCAGTGAATTCCACTGGTAACGCTCCACCATTGCTCACGGCAGAACTGCCCAGGACGAACTGCCCGCTGGATTTAGGGGTGAAACTTGAGGTCATGTTCGCGCCGGTGCCGGTGTATTGCCGACAGCCGATGATGCAGAGCGCAACACCCAGACTCATCAAAGCTGGCAGCAACAAATTGAACGATAAATTTTTCATCTGGTGTTCTATGTGCCCGGCACGAATAGGAAATCCGTGTTCGGAATGGTCGGTGACGAAATTGGATCGGCGTAAATAAAAGGACTCTTGGCGGAGAACCCTTCGATACCACGAAGCTTTTTCAACGAGGCACGTTGCTCTGCTGTCAGCGTTTTATTTACCTCGGCAAAATGAGTGGCGTAATAAAAGGATAGTTCGCCGTCGAGTTCGCCGTAATGCTGACACAGTTTCAGGACTTTTTCTTTGCTGGCTGAACCGCCGGACATGAATTGCCGCAGTTCCGTTGCGACTGCGCGGCGTGTGCTGACGATGTCCTGCAAATCTTTCCGTTGTAAATCAACGAGGCTCGTGATCTGTTCGCGCTGCGGCGGGTTTAGCGCGGCGAGAAAAGCCTCGCCACTATCGCCGGTGAGCGCGGTGCTGATGGAATAATTCTTTTGATGCACCGCCGGCGCATCTTTCATGTAAAACGAGCCGAAGTAAGTGCCGTGACCTTCCGGACAGAAATAGGTGTCCGATTCAACCGACCCGGCATACCAACTGAAAAACTCGCTCGCGTAGGTCATCATCGCCACATGGACAGGGTGCGACACGGTGCGCTTGTCGAACGCTTCCGGCTCATCCGTCCAGGTGCGTGAGTCACCAAACTTGAGCTTGGCGAACTCTGCCTTTTGTGCGTCGGTCAAAGAACTCACGATTTTCCCATAGACTTCCGCACGTTCAAACGCCAGCTTTCCACTCAATTCAAAGATGTCGGACGTATATTTCATGACAGCCTCACGATTCAAACTCTGGCTGCCGGCGGGAAAATCGCCCGCGAGATTGCGGCAAAACGCCTGGATAAGCGGCAGCCGTTTTAGCGCCAAGTCGCTGATTTGCGGTGCCTGCGCTTTGCCAAGCTCAACTAACTGCGCCTTTTGATCATCATTTAAGATGCGCAGCGTGTTGTTGGCGATGCGCGTGAGAAAATCCGTGTTGTGTCCCATCGCCGCGCCATCCACGTCTCGCATGTTTTGAAAACCGAAAAAGTCGGACACTTTTCCCGGTGGCAAAAACGTGTCGCAGTTGAAATCCCCGGTGATAAACGCCAGGCCGTCGAAGGCGATGGTGTTGAGCTGCGCCCGGTCGGAGGTGGCCTGGGCGATGGAGTATTGGCTGTGGTTCTCGGATCGAGGACGATCAAGTCTGCCATCCCGATTTGGTTGCTGGTTATTGTCTTGCGCGAGGGCATGAATTGCTAATCCGGCGAAGGATAATGTGATAAAGATGCTAGTTTTCATAGCAGTAATCTAAACAAGCCAACCTTAAGAAAACATGAAGCCGGAAATTATTTCTCTCCGGATGAATTGTAACTTTCGGCACCGGCGAGCAATGTTTGAACCGTGTCATTCCAAATCCAGACGCAAGGGAGGAAAGCAAGGTTTCGAGATGGTTCACAAGCCAGTGCTCTTCGCAGAAAGTTATTTTGTCTGCAAAGACAGTTCCTCCAATTCATTGACCGGGCAGTTCATCAAAGATTTTCTGGATGACCGTTTCGCTGGTTTTTCCCCCGGCCTCTGCGTCTCTGCGTTGAAAAATTATCCGCGTTCACCCGTCGCGGCAGGTCAGCGGTTAATTCTTTTATGGGGTGTTCACCGCATTCATTTTTCCGCGTCCAAAGGTTATGATTTTAGAATAAATGCCCATTCAACTCAATGAAGAAAACGGCGGGAAGATTCTCGTCGTGAACATCAGCGGAATGCTGGTTAAAGCAGATTACCCCGATTTTGTGTCCGAATTCGAGCGACTGCTCCGGCAACACGGAAAAATGCGTGTGCTGTTCAATATGACCGGTTTCACCGGCTGGGATGCCGGCGCGGCGTGGGAAGACATCAAATTTGACCTCAAACATTTTGCCGACATTGAGCAACTCGCGATGGTCGGTGACAAGAAGTGGCAGCACGGCATGGCGATGATTTTCAAGCCGTTCACGAAAGCGACCATTCGATACTTCGATCATACTGACATCGCCGGGGCGCGAAAGTGGTTGGACGAATCGGTAGCGACAGGAAACAAAACAGGAGGACGACCCATGCTTAAACACCAACTGCTTTTGCCGGAAGGGATACTCATTCTCGAACCCGACGCGCCGCTCGAAGCGGCCGACTTCGAGGGCCTGGTTCGCGAGATCGATCCCTATATCGCCGAACATGGAAAACTATCGGGCTTGATGATTCACGCCAAAGCATTTCCCGGCTGGGCGAATCTCGAAGCATTTCTCGCCCATATGCAATTCATCAAGAGCCATCACCAGAAGATTGTCCGGCTGGCGATGGTCACCGACAGCAAACTTCTGGGGGAATTGCCCAAAATCGCCGCCCATCTTGTGGATGTGCAGGTCAAACACTTTTCGGAATCGCAGCACGAGGACGCGCTGCGCTGGCTCAAGGATGGAACTCCGGTCAGTCCCTAATCCGCACTGGATATATGAATGAATTAAAGCACGATCACAAGTCGCACGGCGATCCGAATGGCGGCCCGATTCATCACGGCCAACCACCTTATTGGAGACGCGCGCATCGGGATTGGCGAATTTGGTTTTGCGTGATTGTGATGCTCGTGGCCATGGCGGTCTATTTGATGACCGGTGATTTGCGCTGGCCGTTTCATGGCCATCCGCAGCCAATGGTGCCAATCGCCGGCTGAAAATATTTGGCGAGCCGCCAATTACCTATATGAACACGCAACTGTTAATAGATACTGCCAACAAACTGGTTGCCGACGACAAAGGGCTGCTGGCGATGGATGAAAGCAATCCCACCTGTAACAAACGATTCGCAAAGCTCAACATTCCGCAAACGGTGGAGGCCAGGCGCGCCTATCGGGAGTTGATTGTGACCACGCCCGGTCTCGGCGAGTGCATCAGTGGCGCGATTCTCTACGACGAAACAATTCGACAGCAGAAGAAGGACGGCACTCCGTTTCTCAAAGTCCTAACCGATGCGGGAATTATTCCCGGCATCAAAGTGGATGCCGGAGCCAAGGACCTGGCCGCTCATCCCGGCGAAAAAATCACCGAAGGTCTGGACGGGTTGCGCGACCGGCTCAAGGAGTATTTTCAAATGGGCGCGCGTTATGCCAAGTGGCGGGCGGTGATTGCCATCGGCGATCGCATTCCGAGCCGAAGTTGCATCGAAGCCAACGCGCACGCGTTGGCGCGTTATGCCGCGTTGTGCCAGGAGGCCGGACTGGTTCCGATTGTCGAGCCGGAAGTGCTGATGGATGGCGATCATACTCTGGAGCGGTGCCGCGCAGCGACGGAGGAAGTCCTGCGAACCGTTTTCAACCAACTGAATTCCCAGCGCGTGCTGCTGGAAGGCATGATTTTGAAACCCAACATGGTGCTGCCGGGATTGACCTGCCCCACGCAAGCATCCGTGGACGAGGTGGCCAACATCACAGTGAAAAGTCTTTGGCGAACTGTCCCTGCCGCCGTTCCGGGGATTGCGTTCCTGTCAGGCGGCCAATCTGCTGAACTCGCTTCGGCCCGTTTGAATACCATGAATCTTCGATTCAATTCGCGACTGCCTTGGGCGCTGGCGTTTTCGTTTGCCCGTGCCATCCAGCAACCGGCCTTGGAAATCTGGCAAGGCAAGGAGGCCAACGTGCCAGCGGCGCAACAAGCTCTTCTTCATCGGGCCAAGTGCAACCGGGCTGCGCGTCGTGGTGAATATACTGCCACGATGGAAAGAACATGAGCATGACAGCAAAAAGACATGCCAAGGATGAAATACCCCTGTATCCGCTTCGATTTGAACCGATCTATCAGTATCGACTTTGGGGTGGTCGACGTTTTGCCAATCTGCTCTCTGCTCCGCTGCCCGGCGATGATCCCATCGGCGAAGCGTGGCTGTTGAGCGACCGCGAGGACCATCCGAGCCGCGTCGCCTATGGACCGCTCAAGGGACGGAGCATTGGGCAATTGCTTCATCAGTGGCCGGAGCAGTTGCTAGGAAAACTGGCCGGGCGTTTCCACAAGTTCCCGCTGCTGCTGAAGTTTCTCGATGTGCGCGACACGCTCTCGGTTCAAGTGCATCCATCGGATCAGCAAACCAAGTATCTACCTGTGGGCGAAACCGGGAAGACCGAAGCCTGGGTGGTGCTGGAGGTGGGGGCAACAAGCCGCATCTACGCCGGTCTCAAGCCTGCCGCCACGACAGACACTCTGCGGCAGGCGCTCGCAAACGGAACGGTGGCGGAACAACTCGCATCGTTCACTCCGAAGACTGGCGACGGAATTTTCATTCCGGCCGGAACCGTCCACTCGCTGGGCGATGTGGTGGTCTTTGAAGTGCAGGAAAACAGCGACGTGACGTTTCGCCTTTACGACTGGAACCACATTGATGCCAAGACCGGTAAGCCTCGACCTCTGCAAGTTGATCAGGCGATGGCCTGCATTGATTTTGCGCAAGGTGCCATCAGTCCGGTGGCGCCACTGGTGGATGAGATGAAGCCGGTGTTGCGAGAGCGGCTCTTTGATTGTGAACATTTCGGGTTGTGGCGGTTCGGCGCAGAATCGCCGTTTGGAGTCGGTGCCGAAAGAACCGCACGAGTGCTGGTGTGCCTCGCCGGTGACGGTCAGGTGGAGCACAATGGCGCCAATTACGCCATCGGCAAGGGGAATGTGTTGCTCTTGCCCGCCGTGGTTGGAGCGTGTTTGTGCCGACCGCGTGGTGCCATCAGTTTGTTGGAAATTTCACTGCCGGAAGGAACCTAATCCATGAAAAAACTCATTGTTTTCGATCTGGATGGCACTCTGGCCGAAAGCAAAGCATCGCTCGATGCCGAGATGGCTAAACTGCTCACCGCTCTGCTGGGAATTGTAAAGGTGGCCGTGATTTCCGGCGGCGATTGGCCGCAGTTTGCGAAGCAGGTGCTCTCTAATCTTCCCCATGACGAACACTTGAAGAATCTGTCTCTGCTTCCCACCTGTGGAACAAAGTTCTACCAATACGCAAGCGATTGGAAAAAGATTTACTCGGAAGATTTCACCGGGGACGAAAAAAAGAAAATCATCAGTTCGTTAAAGCAGGCACTCGAAGCGGCGGATTTCAAAGTCGAGAAGGTCTGGGGAGAAACCATTGAAGATCGGGGAAGCCAAATTACGTTTTCAGCTTTAGGGCAACAGGCTCCCATCGAAGAAAAGAAAAAATGGGACGCTGACTTCGCCAAGCGGAAAAAGATCAAGGCGCTCCTTGATAAACTGATCCCCGAGTTTTCCGTGCGGCTGGGAGGGACGACCTCCGTTGACGTCACCAAGCCAGGCATTGATAAAGCCTATGGGATTAGAAAACTCCGGGACATCCTCGGCATTGCCATTGATGAGATGGTTTTTATCGGCGATGCGATATTCCCCGGCGGAAACGACTATCCGGCCGAACAAGCCGGTGTCGTGTCCATCCGCGTCCGCGACCCCAATGAGTCGAAAAGGGTAATTGAAGCCATCGTCGCTTGTTTGGATGGCGTTCAAACCACAAAACCTCGCGAGGAGAAGACCGGATGAGTGGCTTTCAATTACAGCGCCTGGGAATGTTGATGGAGCCGGAGCCGGGCAATCCGCAGGAGATTGAAGGCGTCCTGAATCCGGCGGCCACTCGCGGCCCTGATGGCAAGCTTTACCTGTTTCCACGGCTCGTCGCCAAGAACAACTATTCACGCATCGGCATCGCCCGCGTAAAATTCAACGAAGCCGGCGACCCGTCCGGAGTCAAACGTCTCGGCATTGCGCTGGAGCCGGAAGTTGATTACGAGCGGCGGTCTGACGGTAGCGGCGGCTGCGAGGATGCCCGCGTCACCTTTGTCGAGCCGCTCCAGCATTACGTAATGACTTACACGGCGCTTTCGCCGAGTGGACCCCGAATTGCCCTGGCGATGTCGGAGGATTTGTTCCACTGGGAGCGGATTGGGCTGGCAACCTTTGAACCCTTTCAAGGTATTGATTTCGTCCGCGTGGACAACAAGGACGCCAGCATCTTCCCGGTCGCCATTCCCAATCACGCCGGGAAGATGCAACTGGCCCTTCTTCACCGACCGCTTTTTCCCGGCACCCGCCCCGAGGAAACCGTCTGCCAGGGCGAGTCCCGGATCGTGGATCGCGAACATGAAAGCATCTGGATTTCCTATTGTCCAATGCCGCCCAAGGGCCTTGCACCACATCGCCCCGGCCTGTTCAACTCGCATCATCGGCTCGCGACTCCGGTGTCACCTTGGGAAATGCTGAAAATTGGCGGCGGAACTCCACCCATTCTAACTAAACATGGCTGGCTGATTATTTATCACGGTGTGGGAAAAATGGTTGAGCCGGATGGCGACGCACGCCAGCTATGCTATTCGGCCGGAGTGATGGTGCTCTCGAAGGAGCATCCGCGCACGATTCGCTATCGTTCGACGGAGCCGGTGTTGACGCCGGAATTGCCGCAAGAACGCCACGGGATCATCGCCAACGTCGTGTTTCCCACCGGCATTGACCGGCGTGACGATCTCGGCACGCCCGACCGCTTTGACGTTTATTACGGTATGGCCGACAACCGAATTGGCGTGGCACGCCTTGACCTGCCGGAACATCTGCCACCAGGAGCAGCCGCCGACTCGCCGGAAGCAACGCGTAACACACCCGTTCTCGAAAATTTTAGAACGTAAAAGGACACATATCATGAAAGCCAATGCCGACCAGCCCAAGGCTCCCGAACCAAAACCGAGCGCATCCGCAGAATCGAAGCCCAACGCTACCGATGCCAAGACTGACGCAAAGCCCACAGCACCCGCATCCAAACCGGGCGCGAAGCCTGATGCCAAACCGGATGCCAAGCCCGATGCGAAGGACGATTTGAAAACTCTGCCGCTGGCGGAGGTGGAGAAAAAATTGGAATCGTCACCGGACGGCCTAACTCAAGCCGAGGCGCAGAAACGGCTCACCCAATATGGGCCGAATGAACTTACCGAAAAGAAGACAAATCTCTTCCTGAAATTTCTTTCCTATTTTTGGGGGCCTATCCCGTGGATGATCGAGATCGCTGTAATCTTGTCGGGCGTGGTCGGACACTGGCCGGATTTTTTCATCATCCTCCTGTTGTTGGTCGCCAACGCCGTGGTTGGTTTCTGGGAAGAACGCGAGGCGAGCAACGCCATTGAGGCCCTCAAGGCCAAGCTGGCGATCAAGGCCCGCGTGAAACGTGACGGGAAGTGGATCAATCCTCCAGCCCGCGAGTTGGTGCCGGGAGATGTCATCCGCATGAGGCTGGGCGACATTGTGCCGGCGGATGTTCGTTTGTTGGACGGTGACCCGGTGGAGGTGGATCAGTCCGCACTGACGGGAGAATCGTTGCCTGCCGAGCGCAAATCGGGCGACGCAGTATTTTCCGGTTCGATCATCCGCCAGGGTGAAGCGGGTGCAATGGTCTATGCCACGGGTGAGAAAACCTATTTCGGCAAGACGGCGCAACTGGTGCAGGAGGCGCACACTGTCAGCCATTTTCAAAAGGCGGTTTTGAAGATCGGCAATTACCTGATCATCCTCGCGGTGGCGCTGGTGGCGGTGATTATTGGTTTCGCAATCTATCGCGGCGACGCGATTCTCACGACTTTGCAGTTTGCCCTCGTGTTGACCGTGGCCGCGATTCCCGTGGCAATGCCGACGGTGTTGTCGGTGACGATGGCAGTCGGCGCGCGCCTGCTCTCCAAGAAACAGGCGATTGTGAGCAAGCTGGTAGCGATTGAAGAACTGGCGGGCGTGGATGTGCTGTGCGCGGACAAGACCGGCACCCTGACCCAAAACAAGTTGACGCTGGGCGATCCGTTCAGCGTGAACAATGTCCCCGCCGAGCAAGTCATTCTCAATGGCGCACTGGCATCGCGCGCGGAAAACAATGACACCATTGATCTGGCCGTTCTGGGCGGGCTGAAAGACAAGGAATCTTTGAAGGCTTATGACGTGGTTCATTTCCAGCCATTCGACCCGGTGCATAAACGCACCGAGGCCACCGTCAAAGCTAAAGACGGCAAGACGTTCAAGGTGACGAAGGGCGCGCCACAGGTGATTTTGGCGTTGTCCGCCAATGCCGGGCAGGTGAAGCCTGCCGTCGAGAAGGCGGTCAACGAATTCGCGGCGCGCGGCTTTCGTTCGTTGGGTGTGGCGCGGGCCGAGAGCGACGGGCAATGGCAGTTTCTCGGCGTGTTGCCTTTGTTCGATCCGCCACGCGAAGATGCCAAGGTCACCATCGCGACCGCGCTGGCGATGGGCGTAAAGATCAAGATGGTGACGGGCGATGCCTTGGCCATCGCCAAGGAAACCGCCAAAAAGTTGGACATGGGCACAAATATCCTTGATGCCACCAGCCTGGGAGACACGAAGAAGCAAGAGTCCACAGAGGTGGCCGAGTCCATCGAGAAGGCGGACGGTTTCGCGCAGGTGTTCCCCGAACACAAGTTCCACATTGTGGATGTTTTGCAGAAGCGCGGCCACATCGTGGGCATGACGGGCGACGGGGTGAATGACGCTCCTGCGCTGAAGAAGGCCGACTGCGGCATCGCCGTTTCGGGTGCAACGGACGCGGCGTGCGCGGCAGCAGCCATCGTGCTGACGACGCCCGGCCTGTCGGTAATTATTGACGCGATCAAGGAGAGCCGTCGTATCTTCCAGCGGATGAACAGCTATGCGATCTATCGCATCGCTGAGACGCTGCGCGTCCTGCTGTTCATGACGCTGGCGATCCTGATCTTTAATTTTTATCCATTGACGGCGGTGATGATCGTGATGCTGGCGTTGCTCAACGACGGAGCCATCCTGTCCATCGCCTATGACAATGTTCATTACAAGGATAAGCCCGAAGCCTGGAACATGCGCATGGTGCTGGGGATCTCCACGGTGCTGGGCGTCATCGGGGTCGTCTCCGCCTTCGGCTTGTTTTATCTAGGCGAGCGTGTTTTTCATCTCGACCGGGCGCACATCCAGACGCTGATGTATTTGAAGCTGTCTGTGGCGGGGCATCTGACAATTTTCCTGACGCGCACGCGTGGCCCGTTCTGGTCTCATCGTCCGGCGCGGATTTTATGGGTGGCCGTGGTCGGCACACAAATCGTGGCGACGTTGATAGCGGTTTATGGTTTGTTTATGACACCCCTCGGCTGGGGATGGGCCGGGTTCGTGTGGGGTTATGCGCTGCTGTGGTTCCTCGTGAACGACCGCATCAAACTGCTCGCCTATCGGATTTTTGATCCTGTAAAAGCTGTGGTCAATATCGACTCCAAGACCGAAGCAAAAGCCAAGGCTCAAACGGACACGAAAGCCGACCCGCAGGCAGATGCCAAAGTTGAAACGAAACCTGATCCCAAGGCCGAGGCTAAACCCGAAGAAAAAGTTGCACCGGCACCGGAAGCTTCTTCTGAAGCGAAGCCTAAAACCGAAACCAAACCTGACGCGAATTCCACACCTGACACCAAAGCCAAGACGGCGACCGATTTGACCCCGCAGATCGCCGCACGCGCCTATGAGTTATACGAGCGCCAGGGTCATCGGGACGGCCAATCGGCGCAGAACTGGAACAAGGCCGAGCAGGAGATTCGCGCAACTCAAACTAAGGCTGAACCCAAAGCCGAAATCAAATCAGCGGCCAAAGCCGGGTCAGAGCCGGAAACAAAAGCTCAACCTGATTCTGACGCCAATTCAAAACCGGAAGCCAAAGTGGACCCGACACCGGCAACTAAGGTCGAGCCTAAATCTGAAACCAAACCTGACGTTAAATCCGAGGCAACCCCCGAACCTAAATCAGAACCCAAGACCGAGCCGGCACCTGAAGTCAAAGCCCCAACCAAACCGGACGCCGTAGCCGTGCCGCCGTCCGCCGTCAAATCAGAGCCAAAACCAGACCTCAAAGCCGACGCCAAACCAACCGACAAAGTTGAGCCGAAGCCTGTTGCCAAAGAGGAAACCAAACCGGAACCGAACGCGAAGCCAGCAGCCGAGGTGTCACCGCAACTCGTCAAACGAGTCCATGAATTTTACGAGCAATTAGGGCGCGAGGATGTTCGAGCGGTTCAGGAATCTGACGAGGCGGAGCAAAAGACTCCAGAAGCGGAAACCAAAAAATAAACCGGCGCGAACAAAGCGGCTTTCATCGCAAAAGGATAAAGATGAAAAGCCGCCTCGAATTAAACCTAGACGGTAGTGCATTCAACATCCGATTCCAAAATCCCGCGACTCAACAGCCGTTACGTCCGCTCCGATTTCTGAAATGGACGTTCACCGTGCCCATCATTATCCAACTTGATACATTCAACCGATCAAAATTTGTGACGACTTACTGGAATTTGAAAGCCGTTAATTTTGGAAGACACCATCTCCTATAGCAATTAACAATAACATTGGGACATATTGGCGATAAAAAGGAAGGGGTTGGCGGCGGTGGCGAGGTCTTTGCGCAGGCGGGTCTTGAAGGCGGCCCAGAGATGTTCGATGGGGTTGAGGTCGGTGGAGTAGGCCGGTAAAAACATCAACTGGCAGCCAGCGGCCGCCACCAGCTTCTGCGTCGTCGGGGATTGATGGAACCGCGCGTTGTCCAATATGATCACACTGCCCGGCGGCAGTTCGGGCAGGAGCACCTGTTCAAAGTAAGCGTCCACCACCTCCGTGTTGCAACTGCCTTGAAACACCAGCGGCGCGACCAATTTGCCCTGTTGGGAGGCGGAGATGATGCTGGTGCGCTCCCGCCGTTTGCCCGCCACGGCCTGATAGATCCGCTCACCCCGGGGCGCACGGCCATATTCACGATACAGCCGGTGATCCACGCCGCATTCATCGAGATAAAAGACGGGCCGGCCCGCCAGCTTTTCGAGTTCCCGCCCGAAGAGCCACCGTTGCACCTCGTTGCGCTCGCGATATTTTATGAGTTTTTTTTAGCGTGAAGCCCAGTTGTCCCAGTCGCACCCAGACCGCGTGATGGCTGACGCCGAAAACCGTCTGGAGTTCCTTGAGCGTGGCGTCGGGATGGGTTTTGACGTGCGCTTGGAGTTGTTGGGGGTCGAGCTTGCGCCAATGGCCCCAGCTCTTTCTCGGGGCCAACGCGCCTTTTTTGGCGGCGGCCAGATACCGATAAACGGAACTCCGCGCCAAATCAAAACGCCGGGCGGCCTCGGTTTTGGAACCGCCGCCCTGAATGAATTTCACCACCCGTTCCCGCAAGTCCAACGCATAGGCTTTCATGCCCGCGAGTCTATCAGCCTATGTCCCAATGTCAATATGAAATGCTATACCAGCTTCGGTAGGAAAAAGCGCGGCTCGAAACCGAGCGGCAAAAAGCGACAAAAAGCAGCAACGAATTTGCCGCAATTTATCGCTTCAACTTGTCGTTTTTTGCCGCCTTTTGTCGCTAGGCGCGCAATTGGTTTTTAATGTGAAATTCGCCATTTTAGACAGGGCACGCGTTACCCCGTAGTTTCACACGGTTTTTACGGCTCGCCAAAATCTCGCCGATGGTTGCGCGATATGCTTCGCTGGTGCTAACCGCATTTTTGCGTCAGTTGCTAACCCTGTTATTTCACCGTGTTGCTAACCGCGTTACGAACTTTGTTGCTTCGGATGTTGCCTCGCGTCGTTACCACCGTGTTGCGAAGCCGGTGCTAACCGTGCTGCTACCAAAAAAACTTGCTTCTATGGTGGCGTTACTGGCTTGTCGGGGCGGCGTCCGAACCTTTGCTGTTGCGTGTGGCTGGCGAACGTCGCTGGCCTGCTTTGTTGGCACTCTGGCCGCCGTGCCGGGCTGCAATGGCGATGCTGGCGCATCGCCTGATTGCTTTCTGTGCTGTGTTAGCTCGCTGGCGATTTCGATTTCAGGCTGGCCTCGAATTCTTCCCGTTCGCTCGAAGTCATCATTTTTACGTTGGCGATGTGCGGTCCGCGTGAACGGTATGGAGAATCTTCTTTTGGTGGCGGCGTGCCATTGCCCGCTGGCGCAGCGGTCGCCACTGGCGTGGCCGGCACGGGCTTTGCGGCCACGGCTGGCGCACTTTGAGGTGTGGTCGGGATATTTACGCTTGGTGCGGTTTTCACCCGTTTCTGCCGCTTGCGCGATTTCCCGCCTTCCAGGACGATGCGGCCGTATTCGGCCACACGCGCCCGGCTGGTCTTGACGCCGTGTTGTTGCAGCATTTCAGCAATGGCAGTGTAGGACGCATTTTTGCCGCGCAATTCCACGATGGAATCATGGAACGGCTTCAAATTGCTGAATGGAATGCGACTTGGATCGGGTTGATATTCCCGAATTGCTTTGCGCAGCAATTCCAGATTGGGCGTTGTCGGTGATGTGGGTGAGGTGTTCATAATTTTAGAACGGGATGGTTAAAAACATGACGGCGGGATTCTGACGAGTCATCTTGCGAGATGATTCGCGGCTGTTGCGCGGCCAAGTTGCGAGTTGTCTCGCAAGCTTCCGGCGCGGACATTGCGCGGCCAAGTCCGGCGCAACGCGAGCCGTCTTGCGAGTTGTCTTGACGGACGTTCGGCGGCATTGCTGCTGCTACTGTCCGGCCATTGCCGGGAAGTTGCGCGGACATGACGCGAGACATTTCGCCGGATTTCTTGCCGGATGTTTCGCGCTCATCGCGTGACCGTCTTGCGGGAATCCGCTGATTTTTCGACGAGCCATTGGCGAGTCGTGAAAACCTCACGAAGCTGAGGGGTAGGGCTTGTCCTCCCCTGAAGCGGTAGCTCACAGCCGTGCGACTGCACCGTGACGTGAAAATGGTTGCATCGGACTTTTCGCACTTCGTGAATGCAACTGTGCAAATTGATGGAGCAATTTGTGATGTGAAATTGAACGTGTCGGAGTTTTCGTTTTTGCGAGCGCGCCGGGCACAGTCTGATCGTCGGGGATGAAATGTGATCATGGTTCGTCAATTATTTTGCTGTCGTGATTTTGCACCGGGTCAATGTTGGCGATGATGAATGGCGGTGGTGACTGAATCGGCGGTCGCGTCGTAAATATGATGCCGGGAATGACCGTGGCGGAGTTTTCCTGTAGCCGTCTCCGCCGCAAGCCGCCGCTCAACACCCAGGCGATCGCTCCCAGTGACAACCAGACGAACACGAGGTAAAGGTAAACGCCGTAATTCGAGATAAGGGCGTCCAGAGCGTCGAACACAGGATTCAGCACCGTAGCGGGATTTAAGCTCATGGCTGGCCCTCCGCTGAATTGATGATGGCGAGGATTGCCGCCTTGAGTGGCGCCGGCAATTTATCCCATGCAGTGACTACTTGGGACAAGTCGTGGCTTGACGGGACTGAAATTTGTGTGTCTCTTTGTGTGTCGTTGTGCGGATTTCCCTTATTTTCATGGGTAAAATGTGGGGTTCGAATCCCCCTCTCTCCGCCAGTTTGGTTTTGGAAAAAATTCGCGCTGACGCGCAAGGATGGCGGTCAGTTCCATGATTCCGGAACGCAGCTGGATTGGTCTTCATTTCCTTCAACCGTGCTTTCCTTCATGATCGCAGCGAAACCGTGGCGGCTCCATTCCAAATTTTCTTGAAGATTTTAGTGGCGTATTTGTCCCCCTTTGCTACATTCCCGCGCTCTTGACGAACCGGATTTGAAGCCGGAAATATTTTTGAATTGTGACAGCAAAGAAAACAGAAAACAGAAAACCGGCGCCGCGCGGCAGGTCGCAGGCGTCTGCCACGTCCGCAGCGATTCTCGGCCGGCCGATGTCGAAATCCATGGCCGTCGCCGATCCCAGGAAAATCAAGGCAGAGTGGCAGAAGTATTACAACCGGCTGCTCGAGTTGCGCGAGCAGTTGCTCCACCAGATGAACGGTCTGGCGAAGGACTCGGCGCAGGAGATGCCGGGTTACAGCCTGCACATGGCGGATTCAGGCACGGATAATTTCGACCGCGACTTTGCGTTGAGCCTGCTGTCGTCCGACCAGGACGCGGTCTATGAAATCGAGGAGGCGCTCAAGCGCATTGAGAAAAAGACCTATGGCGTTTGCGAGCTGACCGGGAAGCCGATTCCGCGCGCCCGGCTTGAGGCGATTCCGTGGACACGGTTCACCGTGAATGCCCAGGCCCAGTTGGAAAAGGACGGGGCATTGCGCCAGCGCCGGCTCGGCGCGCTTGGCACGGTTGACAGCGCCGGTGTCACGGAAGTTGAGACGGAAGACGAGGAGCCGGCCGACGAGCAAAAGACCAAGGAAAAGGAATAAATTATGGCGCGCGAAACCATCACCATTGAATGCACCGAGGCGCGCAAGGAGGGCAAATCGCCTTCCCGCTACAGCACCTCGCGTAACAAAAAGTTGAAGACGGAAAAATTGGAAATCAAAAAATACAACCCTGCGTTGCGCCGTCACACCTTGCACAAGGAGATCAAATAATCATGCCCCGCAAAACGCACACCGAGAAATCCGACAAGCGCGGCTCGCGCCGCACGATGGAAAACCGCACGCCACGCCCGAAACCGAAGATTGACTTCACCGTGGACGCGCTTGATTTCAAGAACACCAACCTGCTCCGGCAGTTCGTGACCGACCAGGGCCGCATCCTCCCGCGCAAATACACCGGCCTGCCCGCGCATTACCAGCGCCGCCTCACCACGGCCATCAAGCGCGCGCGCCAGATGCTGTTGATGAAGTAAATTTCCAAATGGTGATTGTGGCGGCGGTGATCGAGACCGCCGCTTTTTTATTTCTGGAGGAATCCGGGACCCTGACAAACTGCCGGCACGGTTCCGTGCTGAAACATTTTGAAGCGATCTGCAAATGATTTGCAATTCACTTGATTTCAGAAATGGCCGGTGCGATTTTTAACCGCAATGAAACCGCACGCGCACTCGCATCCTCCAAAACGGCAGGAAATGTCCGCGTTGACAAGCCGGTTGCGCCGGCAGTCGCGCAAAATCACCGGCCCGCGCGCGGCCATCCTGGAAATTCTGCGCCAGCACCCGCATCCGCTCACAAACCGGGAAATCTTTTCCGCAATGCCCGGCGGCCGGTGTGATTTGGCGACCATTTACCGCGCGATTCACCTGCTGGAGGAAATGGGCATGGTGAAGCGGTTTGATTTCGGCGACGGCACCGCTCGTTTCGAACTCGTTGGCGAAAACGACGATGGCCATCACCATCATCTGGTCTGCACGCAATGTTCGGAGGTGGTGGAAATTGAAGAATGCTTCCCGGAAAAAATTGAGAAACGAATCGCGGCCCGGAACGGCTTCAAAGCCGTCACCCACAAGCTGGAATTTTTCGGAATCTGTCCGGACTGTCAGAGGTGATTCCTCTCCGCCGTCCGGTCAAGGCTGGAACCGGCTGGCGCTTTATGGACATGTTGTCCAAAAACGGACTTATGCCATTTCTTCGGAAAACAAATCCGTCAGATGGAGATATTCCTTGATTTTCCTGCGTTCGTAGCGGTTTTTCCGCGCCTTTTTGGGCTGGTTGTCCGTTTTGCGGAATGGATGCTTTGGATTGCGAATCGCTTCGCCCATGAACTCCAGTGTCTTCATCATAGCATTTTTCCTTTCACCAAGATTGCAGCGTAAAGCATGCCAACCTCCCCGCGGCGATGACCTGCCAGTCTTCATTTTCACTTCTACAAATCAGACTTCATTCCCTGCTTGAATGTTCAAATTATTTTTTACTCCAGCCGAAACGAACCCGACCACCACTCCTTTTCAGTTTTGCTGGAAAGCGGTTCCACACCTAGTGCTTCGAACGCCGCCCGAATTTCCTGAATCTCCGATTTCAAGATTCCCGCCAACACCAGCGTCCCTCCGCGATTCAACTGCGCCGCAATCCGCCGCCGCTCGGCGATGAGTAGGTTGGAAATCAAGTTGGCGCAAATCAAATCGTATTTTCGCGCCGGGTGCGCCGGCAATTTTGCAACGTCGCCGTGCCAAAAATGGATTTTGCCGGCGACACTGTTCATGCGTGCGTTCACGCGGGCAATCTGGATCGCATTTGCATCGAAGTCAAATGCATGAACGGGTTCGTAGCCGAGTTTTGCCGCCGCAATTGCCAGAATGCCGGAGCCGGTGCCGATGTCCAAAAAAGATTTGGCTGTAGCGGCGCTCTGTGAGCGCCCGTTTCGGCGGTCGCAGACCGCCGTTACAATTTGATGCAGGCAAAATGCCGTCGTCGGATGCTGGCCTGTGCCGAAGCTCAAGCCAGGATCAAGGATGACGACCGCCTGATTTTTTCGAGGCCTGTGCTTCGACCAGCTTGGCTTGATCAGCAGTGTGTCGCTGATTTTGATGGGCTTGAAATGCCGTTTCCACGATTCCGCCCAGTCCTCACGCCGGACTTTTGCAATCATCATTTTGCCGGGGCCAACTTTCAACCCGCAGCTTTTGATTCGCGCGAGCCCGGCGAGCATTGCTTTACGAAAACCAGCCGCCGGTCTCGCTTCGCAATAAATCGTGACAGTGCTCGTGATGGTTTCCGCGTTGTGATAGGACGAAGCAGCGCGACCTGAAGCCGCAGCGAGCATTTCCGCGACGGCGTCTTCGGCTTCAAGTGTCGTGGCAATGGAAACGCGCCAGAGCGGTTGGCGCTTTATGGCAGGTCGCGCCACGGTGTGAAGTTGAGTAATTCGATTTCCGCCAGTCGCGGGTGCAACATGACCTGCGTGATGCTGGCATATTCGACCTCGAAGGCGTTTGTCTTTGGCAGCGGTAGCTCGAGTAGGATGGAAAGAATCATGCGAACCACACCGCCGTGACAAAATATGCCCACGGTTTCGCCGGGATGCCTTTTGATTATTTCACGCAGGCATGGTTCGACGCGGGCGCGGAATTGAGGGCCATTCTCGCCGTTGGGTGTAATGCCGCGCTCGATGTGGTCGAGCCATTCGTGTGGGTCGAGATTGAATTGCTCGCACACCACCTCCCAGTTCAGTCCCGTCCAGTCGCCAAAGTGGATCTCGCGGAGCGCGGGCATGATGGTTTGCGCCGGCGCGCCGTTGTTCAAAAAGGGCGCGAGCGTTTGCTGGACGCGCTTCATCGGGCTGGCGTAAATGGCATCAATTGTTCTCCGGCGCAAAAATTCCGCAAGGATGCGCGCCTGTTCCTGGCCGCGTGGCGAAAGGTCCATGTCAATCGCCCCGCCGAAAATTTTGTGGTAACGCTGCTCGACCTCGGCATGGCGGACCAGCAGCAGGCGCGCCGGCTGCGGATGTTTGGGATCAGAAGTGCTCAAGTGAAATCAGGTCTGTGCGAGCGCTTTTTCCTGCGCGGCGAGCAGTTCGCGGATGCCCGATTTGCCGAGCTCGAGCAGGCCGGCGAGTTGTTTTTCGCTGAACGTGGCTTCCTCGCCGCTGCCCTGGAGTTCGATGAATTCCCCGGCGGAGTTCATCACGAGATTGAAGTCTACCGCCGCAGCCACGTCCTCGGTATAGCACAAATCCAGCAGCGGCCGGCCATCCACGATGCCGGTGCTCACGGCGGCGACGGCGTGCAGGATCGGATTTTCCGCAAGTTTTCCAGCGGCGATCAACCGCCGAATTGCGATGGACAACGCGACAAACGCGCCGGTGATGGCGGCGGTGCGTGTGCCGCCGTCCGCCTGAAGCACGTCGCAGTCAATCCAGACGGTGCGTTCGCCGAGTTTTTCAAGGTTGAGCGCGGCGCGCAAGGCGCGGCCGATGAGCCGCTGGATTTCCTGCGAGCGCCCGTCAATTTTCCCCTTCGCGGCGTCGCGCGATTTTCGTTCCAGGGTGGAGTAGGGGAGCATGGAGTATTCGGCGGTGAGCCAGCCGCCCTTCGCGCCCTGTTCCTTCATCCAGCGCGGGACGGTTTCCTCGACCGTCACGCCGCAAATCACGCGCGTGTTGCCCCATTCAATGAGCGTCGAGCCGGTGGCGTTCGGCGCGATGTTGTTTTGAAAGCGCAGCGGACGGAGCTGGTTTGCGGCGCGCCCGTCGGCGCGAATGGATGAATCTGACATAAACATCAGATGTTAAGCGTCCCCTGCGCAATCGGGCAATGAGGAAGTTGATAATCCGGCGAATTAAAGAAGCCCCACTGTGGACGCGGGGCGGGCGGTGCCGTGGGTCTGTAATTTGGATTCATTTGCCGCCATTGCCATTCCGATTGTGCTTGTTCGTTCATTGCGCACCCGTTTAGCAAAAAGTGGCTAAAATTTAAATCAAACCAACAATTGCACACGCCGAATTTATTGCTGCCAAACGATGTTTGCAAATGACGCAACCTTCAGATTTTTAATGGTATTCGTTGCCACAATCTGAAAGTTGCAGATGGTCTGAATGAATCAAGTTATCGCAATTCAACGTTTCTCCGCTTCAATGCTGGCGAAGATGTTTTCCAGGCTGTTCAATGGCGCATTCGTCTTCGGTTGCAAAATCTGGCGCAGGTAATCCACGGCATCGGGAATGTTGCGGATGGATTTGGGCAGGATCGCCCCGGCGGCGTTGGCGTGTCCGCCGCCCTGGAATTTTTCAGCCACCTTGAGCGCCTCGCCGTTCCGGCTGCGGAAGCTGGCAAAAACGGCGTTCCCGCGCCGGAACAACGTCACCAGCGCCGGATATTTCACGGCCTGCTCCTCTAGCAATTGGTGAACAACCAGATTATTGTTCCCGACCACGGTGTCCACGTAGCCAACCGTCGGGCAGATTTCGCTGACATTGTTCTTGCTCCACTCGAAGCCGAGCGGGTTTTCGATGCGCCGTTTGACGGCCATGACTTCCAGCAGCGGATGATCCAGCAGTTTCTCAATCTCACCACCAATGAGCGTGTGCAGGTTCCAGAACTGGTAAATCTTCACGAGGTTCGCGTAATCGGTGGCAATGACAAAATCCGGATCGTCCTCCAGGAACAAATCGGCGACGTTGTTCAGGTGGACGAGCCGGTCCAGCGCCGGCGATTCAATTCCATTTTCCTTGCAAAGCTCGTAGCAGAGCAACCCGGCGGACTTGTTCACGTCGTGGATGAGCGAGGCATATTTCGGCGCGGTGTCGGTGACGTGGTGGTCAATGACCACCCATTCCGGCTTGTCGAGGCGCGGCTCAAAGGTGAAATCCGTCGCCCAGCCGGCCCGTTCGCGCAGGTCGCGCTGCCTCCACTGGTTGTAATGGTAGGCTTCGAGCGGGATGGTCGCGCCGAACAGTTTTTTCGCGAGCCGTTGCAGCAAAGCGCCGGCGAGCAATCCGTCAAGGTCGCTTTCGTGCGTGATGATGATTTCGGGCTTGGACAGGTCTGTCATGGCGATCAAAGAATAATTGAAATCAGAGGCCAGCGCGAGCGTGGAATTCGCGCGGCAATCCCATCAACGGCCGGGACGCGACATTGCGGCTGCTTCAGGGCAGCTTGTGACCAGAAATGCTGCAAGTCGGCTGTTCACCCACGGCGCCAATGATGTAGCTGCCCCCGGCGGGGCAAACCGGCCATTTGCGAAGATAGGGCAAAAGGTCTTCCTTGCCCGGAATGTCCGAGGCGGATTTGGTCTTTTCCAATGCCCATTGCTGTTTGGCCGCGTCAATCTGCCGGAGATTATTGATGCAGGCATTTTGCTGCGAGGTGGCGCGGGCCTTGACGAAGTTGGGAATGGCAATCGCGGCAAGCATGCCGGGCACGGCCACGGCGGGCAGCAGCGCCATGTTGGCGTAGCTCTGGCTGCCGTTGCCGACGGTCAGGCAACCGTCCGGCGTGTTGATGCCGACGGAATAGGCGAAGGCAGGCTGGCTGTGGTAAAAGGATTGAATCCATTGCGCCATCTGCGGCTGGGTCTTGGCGCTGCTGGCCATGGCCTGTTGCTGCACCTTCATCAAGGCCTCGGCGAACCGCGGGCTCATGTAACAGAACTGGTTGCCGTGGTCGGGCAGGCCCTGCGCAATGTGTTTGAATTCGTCGCTGGCCTTGAGGCCGGGGTTCTGTCCGCTTTTCACGGCGAGCGCATCGTCAATCAGCGCATCGCTGCTGGCGATGAACAGGTAGCCGACGCTGCTGGCGGCGCTGGGCCGGAGTTCGCCGATGAACGGAACCGGCACGCGCATCGTCCGCATTTTGAGGCCGGACTTGTCCACGCTGATGACTTGCCGGTTGGCTTTCAATTGCCTGTCAATGCGGTTGAAGATGGTGTCGTCGTTGACCTTCACGGCAATCAACAAGCCGGGCGTGGGAACGGTCAACGCGCCGCTTGGCAGCGGCACCGGGATGGTGCTGGACGGGTCGAGCGTGACGACGAGGCCGAATTCGCCGCCGAGCGAATTGAGAAAGGCGTTCCATTTGACCTGGGTTCTCCGTTCAAATTGAACGGGGAGCTTTTGCAGCCATGCCTGCGCCTGGGGCAGGTCGGATTTGCCGATTTCCTTTTGCGCGACGGTCCAGAGCAACGGCAGGTCCACGTCCGAGAAAACGGCCAGCGCGGTGTCGGCGGAAAGGAAGTCGAGGCCGGTGAGCGGGTGCGGCTCCTTGCCGAGGAATTGCCAGAGGAAGCCGTCGCCTTTGCCGGGATAATGATGCAACAGCGCCTTGTTGCGGAACATGCCCTTCTCGATTTCCACCGAACTCATGCCCACGCCGCTGACATCTTCGATGCCGCTGTCCTTGATGAGGCGGGTGGCGATGTCGAACGCCTTGGTGATGTTGGCAGCGTCCTCCGGCTTCAGGTTGGACATGGCGGTGAACGTCTGCCGCCAGGCGCCGACCCTGGTGGAAAGATTGTCGAGCCATTGCGCGGTGCCGAGATACAGGTAGAAATTGCCGCCCGGGTCAAGTTGCGACGTGACCTCGGTGAAGCTGGTCTTTACCGCCGGGACGGCGGGGGATGCGTTCACCCCGGTGGCCGCCACGGGCTTTTTGCCGCAGCCACAGTTGAGGGTGGCGAGAACGCCGGCCAGGACGAACGCCGGCAGGCAAAGCAGCAGGTTTGTTTTTTTCATGATGAAAGAATGATTTGAGTTGCCCGAAATTAGAGACAGCCAATCAGGTTCCAGAAAGAAGGTAAAGCAAAATAACTGTTGCTGAATTCAGCCGCCAGTTTGATTCGGACGAAGAATGTCTTGAAAGCAGCGGCGGGCGGTTCATAGTGTGGGCATGAACTCCATCTCCGGGCGTTGCTCAAAATCAGGATTTACCCTCGTCGGATTGCTTGTCGTTATCGCCGTCATTGCCATCCTCGCGGCGATGCTGCTGCCCGCGCTGGCGGCGGCCAAGAAGAAAGCGCAGCGTATCAACTGCGTCAACAATCTTAAACAATGCGGCCTGGCCTTCCGCATCTGGGAAGGCGACAACGGCGACAAATACCCGATGGATGTTCCGGCGGCTAGGGGCGGCACAAAAGAATTCGACACCGGCGCGGGCACGTTCCGGCATTTCCAAGTCATGTCGAACGAATTGAGCACGCCGAGAATTTTGATCTGCCCGGCGGACACGCGCGTCGTTGCCGCGAACTTCATCCGGTTGAAAAACCAGAACGTCAGCTACTTTGTCGGCCTTGAGGCGAGCGATGAATTTCCGCGGCGGTTTGTTGACGGCGACCGGAACATCACGGGCGAAAGCGATCCGGAAAACGGAATCCTGAAACTCGTCCCCGGCCAGCGCGCCGGTTGGACACAGGACATGCATGTGAACCAGGGCAACGTCGGCCTGTCCGACGGCAGCGTGCAGCAATACTCCAATTCGGAGTTGCGCGCTGCGCTTCAAAATTCCGGCGATCCAACCAATACCTGGCGGATTTCGCTGCCGGAATGACTTTGGTTCCGATTGTCGCCATACTTTTGCTTTGAATTCCGCCGGTTTTTCCGCCAGAATCCATGTTCGCTTTGGATACTGAATTCTGAAGTCCGCAATACGCATTTGAATGAAACGCACGCACCATTGCAACGAACTGCGCCCGGCTCACATCGGGCAGATTGTCACGCTGTCCGGCTGGGTCCATTCCCGCCGCGATCTCGGAGGGCTCATCTTCATTGATGTCCGCGACCGCGAGGGCCGCACGCAAACGGTTTTTGACCCGTCCGATTTGCCGAAGGAACTGTTTGAGCGCGCCGCCGCGCTCCGCAGCGAATGCGTCGTCAGCGTTACCGGCAAAATCCGCCAGCGCCCGGAAGGCACGAACAATCCAAAAATTCCAACCGGCGAAGTCGAGGTGATGGTGAAGGAACTGGAAGTGCTCAACGTCGCCGAGGTGCTGCCGTTTCCGGTGGACGACCCCGAAATCGCCGGCAAGGTGAACGAGGAATTGCGGCTGAAATACCGCTACCTCGATTTGCGCCGTCCGGAAATGGCGCGCAATCTCCGCCTCCGCAGCAAGGTTGCCACGGCGACGCGCCTGTTCATGGACGAGCAGGGTTTTCTCGAAGTCGAAACACCGACGCTCTTCAAATCCACGCCCGAAGGCGCGCGGGAATTTCTCGTGCCGAGCCGCGTCAATCCCGGCCAGTTTTATGCGCTACCGCAATCGCCGCAGCAGTTCAAGCAAATCCTCATGGTCGCCGGCGTCGAAAAATATTTCCAGCTCGCGCGCTGTTACCGCGACGAGGATTTGCGGGCTGACCGCCAGCCGGAGTTCACGCAGATTGACATCGAGATGAGCTTCATCGAGCGCGAAGACATTTACGCGCTCATCGAGGGTTTGTTGAAGCGTGTCTGGAAAACCGCCTTGAACATGGACGTGCCGACGCCGTTCAAGCGCATCAGTTTCCAGGAAGCGTTAAATCGCTGGGGCATTGACAAGCCGGACACGCGGTTCGGCATGGAACTGGCGGATTTCACGGAGGAATTCCGCCCCAGCAAGTTCAAGGTGTTCAGCGGCGCGGTCGCCAACGGTGGCGTGGTGAAGGCGCTCAACGCCAAAGGCATGGCTGGCGCGACGCAGGGCCAGATTGAGACGATGACCGAATACGCCAAGAGTTTTGGCGCGAAAGGCCTGGCTTACATCAAGGTTGAAGGCGGCGAATGGAAATCGCCCATCGTGAAATTCTTCAGCGATGCGGAGAAGGCAGCGCTCGCCTCGAAATTGAAAATCGAGGAAGGCGATTTGATTTTGTTCGCCGCCGACCAATGGCTGAACGCCTGCGAAATCCTCGGCAAAATCCGCCTGTATTGCGCCGACGTTTTGAAAGGCCAGGGGAAGCTGACGATTGATGCGAACCGATTTGATTTCCTCTGGGTCGTGGATTTTCCGCTGCTCTCGTTCGACAAGGAGCAGAACCGCTGGTATTCGAGCCATCATCCGTTCACCGCGCCGGTGGCCGGGGACATCGCCCTGCTCAAGACCGACCCGAAGAAAGTGCGCGGCCAGCATTACGACGTGGTGGTGAACGGCGTCGAACTCGGCGGCGGTTCGATTCGTATCCATCAGCCGGACGTGCAGAAGATGGTGTTCGAGGAGGTGCTGCAGATCCCCCCGGAGGAAACAAAGCTGCGATTCGGTTATATGCTGGAAGCCTTCCGCTATGGCGCGCCGCCGCACGGCGGCATTGCGCTCGGCTTCGATCGCCTTTGCGCAATTCTTTGTGGCACTCCGAGCATCCGTGACGTGATTGCGTTTCCGAAGACGGCCAAGGGCACGGACTTGATGACCGATTCGCCGGCCGCCGTTTCACCCCGTCAATTACGGGACTTGCATATTGAAGTGAAGACGGCGAAGATGGTATAGCCATGGGGGTTGGTCAGATGTTCAATTTCCCATGACAGCAACGCGACAAGAACAAGCTGTCCGTTATCTTTCACTTATGACGCGCAAAATCCAAATGGTTTTCGCCGGGCACGTTTCAAAAACAGTGCTGCTGACAATGCTTCTGCCGTTCAGCATCGCTTCGTTTTTTGGCACTGTGATCGCTGCCGCGTATTTCTTCCCCGTGCCGTATCATTGGAGCGTGCGTGCCATCTCGGATCTCGCCTCGCCGCGTGATAACCCGGGCGCTTACTGGCTTCCGTGCCTCGGTTTCGTGTTGTCCTCGGTGCTGGCATTGCCCTTTGCTGGTTATGTGGAGCAGCGCTTGCGCGGCATCACGCCCCGCCTCGCGCGCACTGCCGGCGTGGCGTTTGCGCTTGCTTGCGTCTTGTTTTTGCTCACAGGCATTGTGCCGGAAGAGGTGCTGCCGGTGTTTGGCTGGCCGCGAATGCATGAATTTCTCGCGCGCAGCTCGGCGGCGGCCTTCTTCACCGGGATGCTCTGCTGCTGCGTCTGCGCGTTTAGGGACCGTTTCCGGGTTTTTGGCGGACAACGATCCCTTGGCAGCGCATTGTCGTGTTACTGGGGATGGGTCACACTGCTGCCGGTCGGTTGCGCGGCAGTCATTGGAGCCTTGCAGTTCCTCGGTCACCAGGCGGACCAGGCATGGGCCGAACAAGCCCGCCAGTCGTTTCGGCACACAGTCATGTGGCACGTTGCTTTCTGGGAATGGATTGGTTCGGTGATATTCTTTATGTTCATGGTGGTCACGGTGCTGTTGCTTCCAGACGGAATCAAGGCTCCCGCCATCATCGTTCCCGTGCGCGTGCAGCTGGGACAGTTCATAGACCAAAGTGACGGGGAAACGCGGACGCTGGTCGGCTGAGACTTGTTGAAATTTGAGCGGCTTCTCGTTGGCCTTGCTATAAAGAGGGGAAGTTGCGTCTTGCGGTTGCTTCCCTCATGGGGAATTGAAATCGTGATTCGAGACTGTGGTGTGCCGACCGGCTGCGACGTGATTGCGTTTCCGAAGACGGCCAAGGGCACGGACTTGATGACCGATCCGCCCGCCGCAGTTTTCGCCACGACAGTTGCGCGACCCTGCATACCGAAGAGAAAGCCGCGAAAAAGGAATGGGAAAGTCCGCTGTTTTTTCCGGATGCGGATTCGTCTTGCCGAATTCCGCCAATTTTGTTATGAAAGTGATGCACGGTTATATGAATGAATTGCTGCAAAATCTTATAAAGCTTCAAGCCATTGAATTTGAAGAGATCACCGAAAAAAACGCCGGGGCGACCATCGAGGAGCTGCGCGGCACAATCCCGCCGCAAATCCTCGGCCACTACGACCGCCTGGTCGCACAAGGAAAGAAAGGTGTGACCGCCATTCGCGGCCAGGTCTGCTCCAGTTGCCACATCCGCGTGCCCATCGGGGCCATCACCACCTTGAAGCGCGGCGAAGACATCCAGCTTTGCGAAAACTGCGGACGCTATCTTTATCTGCTGGATACGGTGGAAGCGGAAGCCCCGCCACCCGCCGCCCCTGTGAAGCGGGCAAAAAAAGCCCGCGCGGCAAAACGCGGATTGCATCCTGTTTGAGCAGGTTTTCGTTTGGGAGACTCATCCTTCCGTGCAACGCCTGCTCGCAGGAACGAGGGTGTTTTGCTGTGAAGGCGTTTGTTCCGCCAAAGAATGAGGATTTACTCCTGCGTAAAATAACTCAAGTTTTCCAATTCGATGGCGAGGTTCACGTTGTTGACCATGACTTTTTCGGGCACGGAAAGCACAATCGGCGAAAAATTCAAAACACCCGATATACCGGCCTGAACGAGCCGGTTCGCCACTTCCTGCGCGGCGGCGGCGGGCACCGTGAGAATCGCCATTTTGACATTCTGCTTTTTGACGAACGAGGGCAGTTCGTCCATGCCGTAAATCGGCTGTTTGATTTCCTTGTCGCGTTTGCGGCCAGGCTCGGCGTCGAACGCAGCGATAATTTCAAATCCCTCCTTTTCAAATCCGCGATACGACAGCAATGCCAATCCGAGGTGCCCGGCGCCGACGAGAATCACCGGCTGCAAGCGTGATGTGCCGAGTTCGTCGGCAATCTTATTGGATAGTTCCGGCACGTCGTAGCCCAGGCCGCGCGTGCCGAATGTGCCGAAACAGGCGAGGTCTTTGCGGAGTTGCGTGGATTTCACGCCGGCGGCTTTCGCGAGCGCCTCGCTGGAGACCGTGCCGATGCCGTTCTCGCGCAGCCGGGCGAGGCAGCGCAAATAGATGGAGAGACGATAAATCGTCTTTCGCGGAATGGCTGGTCGTGCTGATTTCTTCAAAGCGCGCGGATAAATTAATAGAGCGAATGTTTAAAAGCAAGTATGCGAATGATGGGCGATAGGCGGATTCCACCACGAGGCCGGCGGCCAATTTCCTGCTCGCCAAGCCCGCCCGTTTCGCCGATGCTGCCTGCTGGATTATATATGTTCACGGGAACCTACACAGCGATTGTCACGCCGTTCAAAAACGGCGAACTGGATGTCCCCGCATTGGAGCGCGTCGTCAGGATGCAAATCCGGGGCGGCGTGGACGGCATTGTGCCAGTGGGCACCACCGGCGAATCGCCGACGGTGGATTACGAGGAGCATCTTGAAATCATCGCGCTGGCGGTGAAGTGCGCCGCCGGCAAGGTCAAAGTGCTTGCCGGCACGGGCGGCAATTCCACCAGTGAGGCGGTGTATCTCACGCGCGAGGCCGAAAAAATCGGCGCGGACGGTTCGTTGCAAGTTGCGCCGTATTACAACAAACCTTCGCAGGAGGGGTTGTTCCAGCATTTCCGCGCCATCGCGCGCGAAACGAAACTGCCCATCGTGCTTTACAGCATTCCGGGGCGTTGCGGCATCGAAATCGGCGTCGAAACGGTCCGGCGGCTCGCCGCGGAATGCAAAAACATCATCGGCATCAAGGAGGCGGGCGGAAGCTGCGACCGCGTTTCGCAATTGCGCGCGGCGCTGGGGCCGAAATTCACGATTTTGTCCGGCGACGATTCATTGACGCTGCCGTTCATGGCCGTCGGCGCTCAAGGCGTCATCAGCGTGGCGTCCAATGTCATTCCGCGCGAAGTTTCACAAATGGTTGCAGCGTTCGCGCGCGGCGACGTGAAAAGGGCGTCGCAATTGCACGCGAAATGTTATCCGGTGTTCAAGGACTTGTTCCTTGAGACGAATCCTGTTCCCGTCAAGGCCGCGCTGGCGATGATGGGCGTCATCGCCGAGGAATATCGCCTGCCTCTCGTGAAAATGAGCGACGCGAACCGGGCCAAGCTCAAAGCGACCTTGAAATCTGTCGGCATTTTGAAGTAAAAACACTAGACGCGAATTGCGAGAATTTTCGCGAATGGAAATTTGAACTCGTGTTGATTCGTGAAATTCGCGTCAAAGTCTTATGACCAAAATCATCATTACCGGATCGAAAGGCCGGATGGGCCAGGCGTTGGTTTCGTGCGCGAAAAGTTTTCGCGAGCTGGAGATTGCCGCCCAGATTGACAAGGGCGACGATCTTGCTGGCGTCATTGACAAGGGCGACGTGGTGGTTGATTTCAGTGCGCACTCGGTCACGCCGGAGGTCGCGGCGCTCTGTGCCCGGCATCACAAACCGCTGGTCATAGGAACCACCGGCCACACCGACACCGACAAGTTCGAAATCACCAAGGTCGTGGCCGGCATCCCCGTCGTGTGGGCGTCGAATTTTTCGACCGGCGTCAACATGCTTTTCTGGCTCACGCGCAAGGCGGCGGAAATTCTCGGCCCGAACTTCGATCTTGAAGTCGTGGAAATGCATCACCGCCTCAAGCGCGACGCGCCCAGCGGCACGGCGAAAACGCTCGCGGAAATTCTGGCGGGTGTCCGCAAGCTGCAATTGGACAAGGCCGCGCGGCACGGTCGCGTCGGCATCGTCGGCGAACGGACGCAGTCGGAAATCGGCATTCATTCCATTCGCGGCGGCGATGTTGTCGGCGATCACACGGTCATTTTGGCCAACACCGGCGAACGGGTTGAGCTGACGCACAAGGCGTCGAGCCGCGACACATTCGCCAACGGCGCGTTGCGCGCGGCGCTCTGGGTCGTGAAACAAAAGCCCGGCCTTTACACCATGCAGGACGTGCTGGGGCTGAAATGAATGTGGAACGCGGAATTCGGAGTGCGGAATGAAAAACGCCGGCCAACCCGCGACTGACTCCGCACTCCCCACCCCGCACTCCCCACTCGCAGTTGCCGCGCTCGGTTCCAATCTCGGCGATTCGCGGAGAATCATTTTAGATGCGATGGCGCGGCTGCAAACTTTTTCTGACAAGCCCATCCTCAAATCCTCGCTCTGGCAAACGTCGCCGGTGGATTGCCCGCCGGATTCGCCGAAGTTTGTGAACGCAGTCGTCGGCCTTGCGCCGCGAGTCGGTGAAACTCCAGAATCCCTGCACGCCAAACTACAGGCGTTGGAAAAGGAATTCGGGCGGTTGCCTAAAATGGTTCTCAACGAGCCGCGGCCGCTGGATTTGGATCTCATCACGGTCGGAAACGAAATGCGTCATTCACCGGAATTGATTCTGCCACATCCGCGCGCTCATTTGCGGCGGTTCGTGCTTCAGCCGTTGAGCGAAATCGCACCGGAGCTGGTTTTGCCGGGGCAGGGGAAGCCGGTCGCTGAATTGCTGGCGGAACTTCCGGCGGACGAAACGGTCAAGCGAATTTGAATCTGTCGCCGCAGAGCCGGCGGTGCTCCTGGATGGCGTAGCGGTCGGTCATGCCGGCGATGTAGTCGCACACGACGCGGTGCAAGCCCGCCTTGCGCGTCAGCCGGCGGGTTTGTTCGCCGATTTCCTTCGGATGCTTCAAATAAAAATGGAAAAGGTCCCGCAAAAGCTGCTTCGCCCGGATATGCGGCTCGTTCACCACGCGGTTGAAGTAAAGGTTTTTGTAAAGGTAACGCCGGAGTTCGAAGTTCAGTGCGCGACGCTCCGAGCTGTATCGGACGAGTGACTTTGTGCAACGGCGCACATCGTCGGCGGATGATACGCCAGCGCTGTGGATGAGCCGTTCGCTGTTTTCGACAACGTCCTTGATTTGCATGTCAATGATGGTGCGGATGATGAAGTAGCGGCGGCATTCGTCGGGCAAATCGCCGTGCTCCTTTTTAACCAGCCGCGCGGCGTGCGCCCAGATGCGGACACACCGGCGAAGATTTTTTTCCGAAAGCAGTCCGGAATCCAGGCCGTCGTCGAGGTCGTGGCTGTAATAGGTGATTTCGTCGGCAAGGTTGGCAATTTGCGCTTCGAGCGAGGGATTTTTCGCTGCGAAACCCCTTTTCATGCCGGGCCGGTCAAAGGCTGTCTGGTGCTTCGCCAGACCTTCCAGCACTTCCCACGAGAGATTGAGGCCGGAGAAATTCGGATATTTTTGCTCCAGTTCCTCAACGATGCGGAGACTGTGGCGGTTGTGCTCGAACCCGCCGTGGCCGCGCATCAATTCATTGAGGACGGTTTCGCCCTTGTGTCCGAACGGCGAATGGCCGAGGTCATGCGCGAGCGCGATGGTTTCGGCGAGGTCAGTGTTCAGCCGGAGCGCGCTGGCAATGTTGCGTGAGATGGCGGCCACTTCCATCGTGTGCGTAAGCCGCGTGCGAAAATGGTCGCCGGTGCCATTGAGAAAAACCTGCGTCTTGTATTCGAGCCGGCGGAAGGCGCGCGAGTGGATGACTCGATCGCGGTCGCGCTGATACTGGGTGCGCCATTCGGGGGGCGGTTCGGGATATTGGCGGCTGCGGGTGTCGCCGCTGAATTGCGCGAAGGGCGCAAGAATTTGCCGCTCGATTTGCTCCAGTTCCTGTCGCGTGCGCGGCATGGTCTTAACTCGCCAGCAATTCCTGAACGGATATTCCGCGCAATTCAAACAGCCGGCGGATGGTGTCCTCAATCAAATTGTTAGGACAACTCGCGCCGGCGGTGACGCCGACGGTGATTTTGCCGGCCGGCAGCCAATCCGGTGTCTCGACTTCCTGCTTCTTGTGCTGATCGTAATGATGGATGAGCTTGTCCGAACCCATTTTTGCGGCGTTCTTGATGAAATAGGTCGGAAGCTTGGCCTCGCCCATTTCGGCAAGGTGCGACGTGTTCGACGAGTTGTAGCCGCCGACGACGATGAGCAGGTTCATCGGCTCGCGCAACAGTTTTTCCAGCGCGTCCTGGCGGTCCTGCGTCGCGCCGCAAATCGTGTCGAAGAAACGGAAATGTTTGCCGATATTTTCCACGCCGTGTTTTTTTTCCATGGCGGCCCGGAAGCGGCGCTGGACCTCCTCGGTTTCGCCGCGCAACATCGTGGTCTGGTTGGCGACGCCGACGGCCTGCAAATGGATGTCGGGGTCGAAGCCGGCGGAATACGCGCCCTTGAATTTTTCGAGAAATTCATTTTTGTTCCCTCCGGTCAAAATGTAATTGCAGACGTAATCGGTCTCGGCGAGGTTGAACACGACGAGATAATGGCCGTTGCCGTAGGCGCGCGCCTGCGAACTCGTGGCCTTGGTTTCCTCGTGCCACGATTTGCCGTGGATGATGCTCGTGACGTTTTCCTTCGAGTATTGGCGGACGCGCTTCCACACGCTCATCACGTCGCCGCAGGTCGTGTCAATGAGCGCGCAGCCCTTGGCCTCCAGTTTTTTGCGCGTGCCGACCTCCGTGCCGAAGGCCGGAATGATGACCGCATCGCCGGATTGCAACTGGGACATTTCCTCCTCGGTCGGTTTGGGCGAGATGATCTTGATGCCCATGTTGCGGATCTGGTCGTTCACCTCGGGGTTGTGGATGATTTCGCCGAGCAGATAAATCGGGTGTGCGGCGCAACGTCGGAAAAATATTTTCGGGCGGCGTAGGCGAGATCAATCGCGCGCTCAACGCCGTAGCAGAAACCGAACTCCTTCGCGAGCTTCACGGTGAGTTCGCCGGCGGAAAGCACCCCGCCGCCGGCGCGGATGCGCTCAACGATTTCACTGCGGTAATGCGAGAGCACCTGCGCCTGCACGGCTTCCATGATGTCGGGCCGGCGAAGGTTGATTTTTTTTTGCGCTGCGGGCGCTCCTGTTGACATGACGAGAGGAATTTAACACGGTCAGCGGTTTCGTCCAGCCGGAAAGCCGAAAAGAAAACCGGGATGTTGCACTCGGGAACACCTGGGGGGTGAAAACCCCATCACCTGAACAATTGCATTGCACCTTTAAAAATCCGTGTAATCATGGATGCGAATCGGAGCGTAGCTCAGCCTGGCTAGAGCGCGTGGTTTGGGTCCACGAAGTCGCAGGTTCGAATCCTGTCGCTCCGACCATTTTTTCTTCTAGAAAGATTCGCACTCTATTCGACGGCCAACGCCGGAAAAAATTGACAACGCTTCCGCGCGTTTCTAATTTCTCACCGCAAAGGCGCACGCTTTGCCCCGAATCCACGTTCGGGGATTTTTATTGGAAACACCCGGTGCGGCTTGCGGAAAAATTATGGCAAACACGATTCTGGTCGGCGCCCAGTGGGGCGACGAAGGCAAAGGCAAAATCATTGACGTGCTGACGGAGGACGCGGACATCGTCGTCCGTTACGCCGGCGGCAACAATGCCGGGCACACCGTCTTCATTGGCAAGAGCAAATACGTTCTCCACCTCGTGCCGTCGGGCATCCTGCGCAAAAACAAATTGTGCGTCATCGGTAACGGCGTCGTCGTTGATCCGATCGGTCTCGTCGAGGAAATTGAAGGGCTGAAAAAGAACGGCGTCAAGGTCAGCGCCAGGAATTTCGTCTTGAGTGAAACCGCGCACGTCGTTTTTCCGTATCACCGGGAACTGGACGCGCAACGGGAAGTGCTCAAGGGCAAAAACAAAATCGGCACCACCAAGCGCGGCATCGGCCCGGCCTATGGCGACAAGGCCGCGCGCGTCGGTTTGCGCGTGAACGACTTGGTTGACCCCGCGCGGCTCGAAGAAAAACTTTCCCTGCGCATCAAGGAAAACAACGAGGTGCTCAAGGCACTTGGCGCAAAACCGCTTGCGTTCAAAAAGGTTTTTGCCGAATACAATATTGCCGGCAAATACCTCAAACCATTCGTCACAAACACCGTTGTGCTTCTGCACCACGCGATGCGCGACAAGGCGGACATCTTGTTCGAAGGCGCGCAGGGGACATTTCTCGACATTGACCACGGCACCTATCCGTTCGTCACGTCGTCCAACACCACCGCAGGCGGCGCTTGCACGGGTTCGGGCGTGCCGCCGCACAGGATGGACCGTGTCGTCGGCGTGATGAAGGCTTATACCACGCGCGTAGGCGAAGGGCCGTTGCCGACGGAGAATGCGGAGATTTCAGATTTGCTGCACGGCATGGGCCGCGAATTCGGCGCGACGACCGGACGCGCGCGGCGTTGTGGCTGGTTTGACAGTGTTGCCACGCGCCACGCGACGATGGTCAACGGTATTGACGACCTCGCCATCACGAATCTGGATGGTCTCGACACGGTGGAGAACATCAAGATTTGCGTCACCTATCGCCGCGGCAAGAAACAATACGACTTCGTGCCGAACGACGCACAGGTGCTTGCCGAATGCGAACCGGTCTATGTGGAATTTGAAGGCTGGCGCACGCCGACGGACAAGGCGAAGGCGTTCAAGCAACTACCCGCCAAGGCGCGCGAATATTTGAAGGCGATTGCGGCATTGAGCAACGCGAAACTGTTCATCGCCTCCGTCGGCCCGGGCCGCGACCAGACGATTTTTGTTTAGCGGCAAAGGCTGTCCGCAGATTTTGTGCGTGGTGAGGAGGTGAACAATCCGAAAACGGACGCAAGGTTCATCATTCAGTCATTGATTTTTAATACGCTATCGCCAGCCTCCACCCAGCAACGATTTGGAATTGACTATAAATCTGATCGGTTCATGATTCGCACAAACTGCCAATCGAACGAATCCGGAGGAAAAAAATCATCTTTTTTGAAATATGGTTCGGCAATTATTATTCAGAGCGATTTGTCTCTGCGGATCAGTCATCGGGAGTCTGGCGTTGGCGCAACCCGCCCCGCTCACGGCATTTCGCAACACGAACCTGGTTGTTTCCGCCACGGTGCTAACCTCGAATGGCGTGCCGGGACTGACCGCACCAGCGTCAAAACTCATGGTTTCCGCCGTGACGACCAACTCCACTCAAGGCGGACGCGTGGCTCTCACCGTTGCGGCTTGGGGAAAGTCCTACAACGGGCCGGGCAATTATTGGGATTACCCGGCCAAGGTGGTCGTGGATGCCATGGGCAATGTCATCGTCACCGGCTATTCCGCCGGCAGCGGCACTAGCGACGATTACACGACCATTAAATATCCGGTCGGAGGGAATGTGGGCTGGACTAACCGCTATGACGGACCCAATCACAGTCAAGATGACGCCCAAGACATGGCGGCGGACACCAATGGCAACGTTTATGTGACCGGCTATTCCGTAAACTCCGATGGCAGCGATGTCATCTCCACTTTCAAATATGCCGCTGATGGGACTTCTGTCTGGACGAACTTTTTCAAGCTAGCCGTTGCACTTTACTGGCGGCCTTCAGGCATGGCGGTGGATCCGGTGGGAAATGTTTATCTCGGAGCCGGAGCCTTCGATTATTCACCCGCGTCCTACCTGCTGGTGAAATATGACACTTCCGGCAAATCAGTTTGGACCAACGCCTTCAAAGCGTCGCCCACCAGTTCCGACGGTATTTCCGGCGTGGTGCTCGATCAGGCGGGGAATATTTTTGTGACTGGCGGTTCACTGGACGGAGTGACCTACAGTTGTGTCACGTTAAAATATAACAACAACGGAACCTGCCTCTGGACGAACCGCTACGTGCGCGACGGCTCGGAATCCCCCGCCCACCTGATCGTTGATGCGTCGGGCAATATCATTGTGACCGGTGATTCGGATGGTGGGAATGCATCACACATCAACTGGACCATCAAGTATTCCAACAGCGGCACGCCGCTCTGGACGAACATCACACCCACGGCATCCTTTGTCGGTGGTGGCACGCCGACCATCGTGTCTGATCCGGTTGGGAACATTTTTTTGACGGGGGCCTCGTCCACCGCCAACGGTTCCTACGCCGATTTCACAACCATCAAATTCTCGTCCGGCGGAATCCCTCTCTGGACCAACCGCTTTCTGGCCGCCAGCTCCAGCGGTGAATTTATCGGCGGCACGGCGGTGGACAGCGCGGGTGAATTCTTCCTCTCCGGGAACTGCACGCGGTCGTTTGGCACGGACTTCTTCACTGTCAAATACACCGCCGGTGGATCCCCCATCTGGACGAACTATTACAATGGCTACGCTGGTTCCGGCAACGCGAACGACGCCGTTCAAAGCATCGCCGTGGATGCTCATGGCAGCGCCTTTGTGACGGGTTACATCACTATCGGCACCAGCAGCGCCGTGGATTGGGAAACCATCGGATATACCAACATCATCCGTTACAGTCCGCCTACGAACTTCATCGGAACCGACACTTTCAACTTCACTGCCTACGACAACCTGGGTAATTCGGCGACCGGGCTTGTGACCGTTGCCGTGCTGCCGCTCACGCTTCAGTTCAATACCGCGTCCAGCAATTATCACTTTACAACCCAAGGTTTGCAGTTGCAGGTGGACGGCGCGCGGACCACCAATCCCGTCGTCATCTACGCCTCCACGAACCTGTTGACTTGGGATCCCATCTTCAGCAATCCGCCGGCGCTGGGTTCGGTGCAATATGTTGACCCGGCGGCAAAGGACTTGCCGCGGCGATTTTATCGGGCAAGCCAGTAGGCTCAATGAATCATCAACCGCACCTTGCCGCCCCGAAACATTTTTGCAGGCGGGTTATACGCCTCCGTCTCGGTTCCCTTCACTGCAAATGAAGATTAAAGTCCGCCGGAAGTTTTATTTTCCACTTTTTAAATCCACACATTCCGCCTTCGCCTTGCTACGGCGCGGCAGGCCGCGTAATCTGCGGTTAAGCAAATGAGTTCCGCCACAGCACATTTGGGCGACGAGGCTGTTGCCAATCTGCCGCGCCATGTCGCCGTCATCATGGACGGCAACGGGCGCTGGGCAAAGCAACATGGCCTGCCGCGTGTCGAGGGACACCGACGGGGCGCGGACTCGGCGCGCGAAATCATCCGCACTGCGGGCGAACTCGGCATCAAGTATCTCACGCTCTACGCTTTCTCCGCCGAAAATTGGAACCGGCCCAAGGACGAGGTGGATGCGCTGATGAAATATCTCATCCACTACCTCAAGACCGAGACGCCGGAACTGAACAAGAGCAACGTCCATCTCGAAGTCATCGGCCAGATTTACCGCCTGCCGGAAAACGTGCAGGAGCATCTCAAGAAGTCCATCGCGACGCTTTCCAAGAACAATGGCCTGACGCTGGTGATGGCGTTGAGCTACGGCAGCCGCATTGAAATCGTGGACGCCGTCCGCCGCATCAGCGAGGAAGTGAAGCGCGGCAAGCTGGACCCGGCGGACATCAATGAGGAGGTCATTTCCGACCATCTTTGGACGCGGAATATTCCCGACCCGGATTTGCTCATCCGCACCAGCGGCGAGATGCGCGTGAGCAATTTCCTGCTCTGGCAGATTTCCTACGCCGAACTGGTCATCACGCCGACCCTCTGGCCGGATTTCCGCAAGGCGCAATTTTTCGCGGCGCTGGAAGAATACGCCCGGCGCAACCGCCGGTTCGGCGGGGTGTGAGATTTTTGGTGTGCGGCCGGATTTTTGGAATTGTGAACATGAGCATGGGCGCTTTCAAAGCCTCGCTTCGTCTGGCGTTGGTCATTTCCTTGCTGGGGATGTGCCGGGCTGGAGCCAATGATCCCGGCGGCGGGAATGCCGGAACAGCAGTGACCGCGGTCATGGCCGGGAATAATGTGGTGCTGGCAAATGGCATCGTCACCGCGACCATCCAGCCGGATACCGCCCAAGTCATTTCCTTGCGCTACAAAGGATATGAAATGGTCAGCCAGACCGGCCGGCACAAGACCGTTTATTTCTCCATGAACGGCGACAAGGATTACACGGCCTTTTCCGGGTGTGCGCTATCGGTGAAGACCCGAACGCCAGACATGGTGGACATCTCCTGCAAGAGCGTCTATTCACCACAAAGAACCAACATGTATCCGTGCAACGTGGACATGCATTTCGTGCTGCGGCGGGGCGCGAGTGGAGTGTATGTCTATGTGCTGCTTGATCACCCGGCCGATTATCCCGGGCTAAATGCCAATATCTTCCGGCTGGTCTGGTCCATGCCCGAACTCCAGGGAGACTGGTTGATGGAGAAGATCTACGTGGACGAGGCGCGGCATTGGGAATTGCCGACACCGGATGATTTTGCCGAATCGAAGACAATGGGTATCAAGGAGGTCACCAAATTCAATACCGGCACCTGGCAAGGCAAATACGATTGCAAATACATGTATTCCGCCAATTACCGGGACTTGGGCTGCTGGGGCTTTGCCAGCGACCGGAACAAAATCGGTGCGTGGGCTGTCTTCGGCAGTCATGAATTTTTCAACGACGGGCCGACGTTGCAGGATTTGACGGCCGCGTCGGGCTTGTTCCACGTCGAATTTGAAATGCAACATTACAACAGTTCAAAAATTGTCGTTCCGAAAGGCGAATCGTGGCAAAAGATTTATGGCCCGATTCTGCTTTACTGCAATTCCAATCCGGACGGCGGCGACGCCTGCTGGGCCGACGCCCAACGGCAATCGGAAGCGGAGCAGGCGGCGTGGCCTTACGCATGGCTGGCCAATGAACCAAATTATCCGCTGAAGGATGGGCGGGGTGCCGTTACCGGGAGATTCGTGGTGAAGGACCGGCTCAAGCCGGAGGTAAGCGGCGCGGGGGCGTGGGTTGGGATGACTCAAACGGATCCGGGCGGCAACTGGCAATTTGAAAGCCAACATTATCAATATTGGGTTCGTGCGGACGCCGTTGGAAATTTTTCGATTCCGAACGTCCGGCCGGGAACTTACACGCTCTACGCGTTCACCACCGGCGCGGTCGGTGAATTTTCGCAAACCAATGTCGGGGTGAATGCCAACGGAACGACGTCTTTGGGCGATGTGACTTGGAACGTGCCGCATCCCGGCGCGAGCATCGCGTGGGAGATCGGTGTGCCGGACCGCACAGCGAAGGAATTCCGGCATGGCAATGATTATTTTCAGCCGTATCCGTGGGAGAAATTCTCCGGTGAATTTTCCAATCCACTGGAATACACCGTAGGCGTCAGCGACTGGTCGAAAGATTGGAATTACGTCCAGTGTGGATATTTGACGGGCACGAATTGGGCGCCATGGAAATGGCGGATTCACTTCACGCTGACCAATGTCCCGGCCAGCGGTGATGCCACGCTGACCATTGCCTACGCGGGTTCCAATCGGGGGCACACTGAGGTTTATGTGAATGACGGAAGCAATCTGTTCAAACTGGTGCGGCCTTCTGTGGACGGAGGCAACGCGCTGATTCGTGAAGGCATCCACGCCAAATACTGTGTGGAACTGGTGCCGATTGAGGTTTCTCTGCTGAAGACAGGCGCCAACACAATCACACTGGTCGAGCCGCCTGGCCCCAACACTCTGCCGTTTTTCCACGTGATGTATGATTATCTGGATCTGGAATTGCCCGGCGAGGTGCCTCGCGGGAAGTGATCGGCCAACGGGCTGAAATTTCGAACTGTGAGATGTTTGCTCCTTTTTTTTAGAATCTCAACGCGACTCGCGTTGGGCATCGGTTTGCTGGGAATTTGCCACGCCGGTGCCAATGTCCCTGGCGGTGGTAATACCGGGCCGGATATGACCTTATCCATGTCTGGCAAAAATGTGGTGCTGGCCAATGGCATCGTCACCGCGACGATTGACCCGGTTGCGGCGGAGATTCTTTCGCTGCGTTATCAGGGCCATGAGTTGGTCAGCCAGACGGGCCGGCACAAGGCGATTTATTTCTTTCTGGATGGCGACAAGGGTTATGACCGGACGGCGCCCTGTGTCCTTTCCGTGAACTCGCGAACGGCGGAGATGGTGGACATTTCCTGCAAGCGGATTTACAACCCGCAAAAGACCAACATGCATCCGTGCGACGTGGAGACACATTTTATCCTGCGCCGGGGCGTGAGCGGGTTGTATGTCTATTCCATCCTGAATCACCCGGCGGATTATCCGGATTTTAACGTGGGCCAATACCTGATGATCTGGTCAATGCCGGAGTCCGCCGGCGAGTGGTTGATGGAAAAAATCTACGTGGACGAGGTGCGCCACTGGGAACTGCCATCGCCGGAAGATTTCGCGCGCGGGGAAACGACCGGCATCAAGGAGATTTTCAAACTTAAAACCGGTCCGTGGAAAGACAAATACGACTGCAAATACATGTATACCGCCAGCTATTGGGAGCTTGGTTGCTGGGGATTTGCGAGCGACCGCAATAAAATCGGCGGCTGGGTGGTTTTCGGCAGCCATGAATTTTTCAATGACGGGCCGACCATGTCCGATCTGACCGCTGCCAGCGGCATCATCCAATTGATGTTCAATATGAACCATTACAACGGCTCCGGCTTGGAGGTTCCGCATGGCGCGGCATGGCAAAAAATTTATGGCCCGTATCTGATTTATTGCAATTCCAGCCCGGACGGCGGCGATGCCTGCTGGGCAGACGCCAAACGCCGGGCGGAAGCGGAGAAGATCGCCTGGCCTTACGATTGGCTTGCCGGCGAGAAACTTTATCCATTGAAAGCAGGACGCGGCACCGTGACCGGGAAATTTGTGGTCAAGGACCCGTTCAAACCAAACGTGAGCGGGGCAGGGGCATGGGTCGGTTTGAGTCAGCCGGGTCCGGGCGGCAACTGGCAGTTCGACAGTCAGCATTACCAGTATTGGGCTCATGCGGATGCGGACGGAAATTTTTCGATTCTCAACGCGCGGCCGGGAACTTACACGCTCTCCGCTTTTGTCACCGGCGCAGTCGGGGAATTTCTCCAAACGAACCTCGCCGTTAAACCGGGGGAGACGATAGCATTGGGTGATGTAACTTGGAACGTGCCCCATCCCGGCGCGAGCATTGCGTGGGAAATCGGCGTGCCGGATCGCACAGCCAAGGAATTCCGGCACGGCGACGATTATATCCAGCCGTATCTGTGGGACAAATTCACCAGTGAATTTTCCAATCCGCTGGAATACACCATCGGCCTTAGCGACTGGTCAAAGGATTGGAATTATGTGCAATGCGGATATCCGCTAGGCACGAATTGGAGCCCGTGGAAGTGGCGCATCCATTTCAATCTCACCAACGCGCCAGTCGGCGGCAACGCGACGCTCACCCTCGCCTACGCGAGTTCGTATTATGGTCGCACGGAAGTTTATGTGAATGACGAAAGCAAAATATTCAAGCTGGTGCGACCGTCCGCCGACGGCGGCAACGCCCTGATTCGCGAAGGCATCCATGCCAAATACTGCGTGGAGCGCTTGCCCATTCCCATGTCATTGTTCAAAACTGGAACGAACACCATCACGTTGGTGCAGGGAGAGGATCGTTACGACCGCCCGTTTTTCCACGTCATGTATGATTACCTGGATCTTGAATTGCCGGCGTCCAGGTAATTCTTGGAACATCGCTCCGTCAATTTATTTCGGCGGTAGCGCGTTTCCGTCCAGTTCAAGCCGCAGATAATCGTAAAGGATGCCGCTGGTCAGGCTCCCGGCGGGAATCGTCAGTTTCAAAACGTTTTCACCGGCTTTCATCAGCGACGCGTCGAAGGCGAGGTCGTGGTCCACCCAATAGCCGCCGATGCCGTCGCGGTTGATGGTCGCGTTGTAAACCAAGTTGCTGACATTGCCGATGGACCGGTCGTTGATGGTGGTGATGAGGCTGCGTGTGCCAACGCCACAGATCGCAAGCCGCAACGTCGCCTTGCCGTGCGGCGCGCCGGACAGGAAGAAGGTGACAGACCACGTGGTGCTGCGGCCCTGGCTGTTGCCGGTCCTGTTGCTTATGTCTTCATTGTGCGGCACCTGCTCAAAAAACCAGTCCCTGCGAAAATCGCTCTTGCCGATGACGTAATTGACGTCGTTCGGAAATAGTTTCGGATATTCGAGATACCAGCCCCAGTGGAAATATTCGTCGCCCTTGAAGAACTCGGAGCCATCGCGAGTCGGGATGCCGATGTCCCAGAGTTGTTTGCCGTAGCGGACAGGCTGCCAGGTCACTTTTCCAAGCGTGAGCTTTCCCGGCGTGACGACGACATTCGACACGGTCAAATCACCGAGAACACCGTCAGCAATTGCGTGAAGTGAGTAAGTGCCGGGGCGGACATTGGGAATGGTGAAATTGCCCCTGGAGTCGGCGTGAACCCAAAATTCGTAGTCCTTCGCGTCATTCTGCCAGTCCACCGTGCGCGGGCCTGCATTAAACCCGCCACCGCCGAATCCACCACGGCCACCGCGTCCGCGTCCGCGAAAACCATTTGTGCCGAAACGCCCAAAACCGTTCGTTCCAAACCTGCCGAAGCCGTTTGTGCCGGATCCGTTTCTGGAATTGTCAAAATTGGTGGGATTAAAATCGCCATTCGTGTTGTTGAGACCGAATCCGTTGAAGTTGCGCAGGTAATTCGTTTCGTCTTCGCCGCCGCCCGCCGGGCCGAAGCCGCCGCCGAACGCGCCGCGACCGCGTGGAATAGTTGCGGGGGTGTAATCCGGCGCAGTCAGACCGACGAGTAGGTTTTTCATCTTCAAGCCCGGCGCTTGCGGATCATTCAAAACGATTTTTCCGCTGACGGTGGCCCGTTCATTTTTGTGCGGATAATCCACACCGTTGACCCAATCATAGGGCCAGGCTGCGGATTCGGTTTTCACCTTTGCCAGAGCGTCCTTCCACACCGCGTCATGGCTTTTCCCGGAGTTGCAATAAATCAGGAACGGCCCGATGACCTTCGTCCACGCGTCGGTCGCGGCAATATTGCAGATGCTGCCGCCGTAATGGCTGCCGCGCCAGTAATTCAGCAGCGTTGGCGGAGCGGGCGCGTCGAGGGCGTTGGTGTTGAACGTTGCATCGCGGTGCGAGGAGAGTTCATATTTTGTGGGCCCGCCGCTCAAGTATTCGACGGACGGATTCACGAGCCAGATGCCGACGTGGTTTGTGCTGCTTGACCAGCCCCACGCGCGAACGTCAAACTGGTTTGCGGAATAATCGTATTTGTGCTCAACCTGGCCTTTGTAGATGCCGGTGTTCATCAGGCGCATTTCCTTCCCGTTCATCACCGTGCCGTGATTCCAGTCATAGACGGAGATCAATTTCATGTTCCGGTTCGCGTCCACGGTCATCCAATCAAAAATGTCGTCATTCAGTTTCATGCAAAAGCGCGCCTCGCCGATGGACGTGGCGGGATAATTGGTCGGATGGTTGAAGATGGAATAGGTATAGACGCCCGAATCCCCGTGACCGAGCGCGTAACGGATTTCGACGTCGGCAACCACGCTGCCGCCCGGCCCGCTGCCCATTTGGTTGCCGCCGGAAATTCCCCTGATGGAAACCTCACCGCGTTCACCGCCGTTTGTCTTCGGGTCAATCGTGACTCGCGTTTCCTGCCGGCCCCGCGCGGCATTGTGCGACCAGTAACCCGCCTGCCGGCCTGATTGTGCGTCGAGCATTTCGAGATTTTTGTATTTGAGCGACAGCAAATCGCCGGAGCGCTTCGAGACCTGCGCCGTGACGATGCCATTCGCCAGCGTGTAGGAATTTTGGTCCTCGGAAACGCTGACCGACAGCGCCGCAGGGAGGATTGCGGGATATAAAACGGCCACCGCAACGATGGCCAGCCTTGAAAATTTCATAATTTGGTTCAGTGCCAGATTGATTGTCATTAGACGCTCTCCGTAGGCGTGCAGTTACATTGAATTTGAACCGCGCCGTTCGCTCTGCTATTCAATCGCCGTGAACAAGCAATTTCGATTGGGCGTCCTCGGTTCCGGCAAAGGCTCGAACTTTGCCGCCATAGCCGATGCCATAGACGCCGGGAAAATTTCGGCGCAGGTCGGCGTCGTTATGAGCGATGTCGAGAGCGCGGGAATTTTGACGCACGCGCGCGAGCGGGAAATCGCGGCTCAATTCATCCCACCCGGAAAATTCCGCACGAAGCTGGACGAGAACGCCGAGCGCAATTACGTCGCCGCGTTGCAGGCCGCGAAGGTGGATTTGATTGTGCTGGCCGGTTTCATGCGGGTGCTCAAGGGCGATTTTCTGCGCGCGTTCGAGGGCCGCATCGTGAACATCCATCCCTCGCTGCTGCCGTCCTTTCCCGGGCTCGAAGCCTGGAGGCAGGCGCTCGACCACGGCGTGAAGGTTACGGGTTGCACGGTGCATTTCGTGGACGCGGGTGTGGACGCCGGGCCAATCATCGGCCAGCAGACCGTGCCGGTGCTGGACAACGACACGCCAGAAAGCCTGCACATGCGGATTCACGCGGTGGAACATGAGCTTTATCCCAAATGCGTCGCGGCCATCGCGCGCGGGGAAATTTGCGTGCAAGGCCGTGGCGTTATTTGGACGAAAAATTGATCCGCGGTTTCAAAAACGAAATCGGGAAAGAAGAAAGTGGCTTTTCCCCGCCGGACTTGGCAGATTAACCCCGTCACGCGCGCAAAACAGGATTTACGGAAGCAGCATGAGCAAGAAATTGAAATTTGGCCTGCCGAAGGGCAGTTTGCAGGAGGCCGCCATCCAAAAGATGGCCAAGGCGGGCTACAATATTTCCGTGAGCAGCCGCTCCTACGTGCCGTATGTGGACGATGACGAGCTGGAGATCCGGCTCATCCGCGCGCAGGAAATCAGCCGTTACGTCGAGCATGGCTATCTGGATTGCGGCATTACGGGCTACGACTGGATTGTGGAGAACGGCTCGGACGTGCATGAGGTCGGCGAATTTCTTTTCAGCAAGGCGACGCGGCAGCCCGCGCGCTGGGTTTTGTGCGTGCCGGATAATTCGCCGGTGAAATCGGTGAAGGATTTGAAGGGCAAGCGCATCGCCACCGAGGTCGTCAATCTCACGAAGAAGTATCTCAAGAAAAATGGCGTGAAGGCCGAGGTGGAATTTTCGTGGGGCGCGACGGAGGTGAAGGCACACGAACTGGTGGACGCGATTGTGGAATTGACCGAGACCGGCTCGTCGCTGCGCGCGAACAAATTACGCATCGTGGACACGCTGCTGGTTTCGACGCCGCGTTTGATCGCGAACCAGAAGGCATGGAAGGATTCATGGAAACGGCGGAAGATGGAGACACTGGCGCTTTTGCTCAAGGGCGCGCTCGAAGCGGAGGCGAAGGTCGGTTTGAAAATGAACATCGCCGAGAAAAATCTGGCGAAGCTGCTCGCGGAACTGCCCGCGCTGCGGAACCCGACAATTTCCAATTTAAGTTTGAAAGGCTGGGTGGCCGTCGAGACAATCATTGACGAGCATGTCGTGCGCGAATTGATTCCGCAGCTCAAGGCCGCAGGCGCGGAAGGAATCATTGAATATCCTTTGAACAAAGTGGTATATTGAAAAGCGAAATCCTATGGGTTCAATCAAAAAACGCCGCAAGGCAAAAATCAACAAGCATAAACGGCGCAAAAAGCTGCGCTTGAATCGTCACAAGAAGCGCACCTGGCAGCAGTAGGCTGCCGCGCAAGTTTCATGCGTTCGCGGACGGCGGCAATGGCCGTGCCGCGAATGCTTTTGTGCACGCGAAAGGTTTTCGCCGATGGAGCATCGTTTCGACAAACATTACACGCGCGAGGAGGCGCGGGCATTGCTGCCGCAAATCCGTGGCTGGCTGGGGCGGCTGAACCGGCTGCGTCAGGACTTGGAGCGTTTTGACAAGCGCTTGAGCGGTCTGGCGGAGCAGGGGAACGACATCGGCGGCGAGACGGTCAACAACTGGATTCGCGCGCTGGCGGACATGCAGGAAGCGCTCGCCGAATTTCAGCGCCGCCGGATTCTCATCAAGGATCTGGAGCGCGGCCTGGTGGACTTTCCTGCCATCATCGGTGGCAGGGAAGTCTTTCTCTGCTGGGAACAGGATGAGGAGGACATCGAATTCTGGCACGACCTCGACACGGGCTACACCGGCCGCGAACGCCTCTGACAATTTCAATTCGAATTCACCCGGCCCGTGTGACGTGCGTTGGCGCGGAACATTGGCCAGGAACTCCTTGCCGGCGGCGCCAGCCGGTTGGTGGTTGAATTGATCGCCGCGAGAAAACTGCCGCAACTGACATAGACGGTTCCTTCCGCGCCGATGACGGGCGAGGAAATGACGTTTTCCGGGGCTGTATCGGCTGTCCACGCCTCGACGCCATCGAATTTAACCGCCACCAGCCGGCGCCAGGCTGCCGGAAGATAAAGCAGCCCGTCGGCGGCGATGGCGGGCGTCTGGTCCACCGGCAACGCGGTGCACCACCCCCAACCTATTTTACCGTCCTTGGAAATACTGAAGCAGCATTCCTTCACTGCCAGAAAGATGTTGCCGGCTTCGTCCAAGACCGGCGACGCTGCCGTCCAACCGCCAGTGTGGACTCGCCAGCGTTCCGTGCCGTCGGGTTGCAACGCGAATAAATTTCCATCCGTCGAGGTGAAATAAATCGTTCCGTCTGCACCAATGGCGGGTGAACAACCGATTTCTCCTCCACTGCCGAAGGCCCATTTCTTCGTGCCGTCTGGATTGAGCGCGTAAAGTTTTTTGTCGTGCGACCCAAAGTAAATCGTCCCGTCCGCGCCAATCGCCGGCGAGGAATCAATGACATCGCCGGTGGGGAAGCTCCATTTCTTCGTGCCGTCGGGTTTGAGCGCATAAAAATTTGTGTCCCACGAGCCGAAATAAATCGTCCCTTCCGCACCGATGGCCGGCGATGAATCCACCCACGCGCCGGTCGGGAACGTCCATTTCAAATTTCCGTTGGTGGTGACCGCGTAAAATTTCCGGTCGCGCGACCCAAAATAAATTGTCCCGTCATCCGCGATGGCCGGCGAGGACTTGATTTCACGACCGGCTTGGAACGCCCATTTGAGCCGGCCCTCCGGCGTCACGGCAACGAGGTCGCCGAGGAAAGTCGCCTGATAAATTGTTCCATCGGGCGCAATGGCCGGTGACGAGCCGGCACATTCACCAGGCAAAACGAATCGCCACAGATTGGTGGTCGGCTGGGCATGGCAGGCGATTGACGCGCTCAAGGATAAAAAGCAAAAGGCGGCCCGGACTGAAAGCGGCAATCTCATTCGCCGGGAGTTTCAGCTTTCAGCTTTCAAGTTTCAAGTTTTCAGTTTGTGGCGGGGCGGCATTTTCGGCGACGTTCTGATTTGAACGAAGCGCGGATTGTCCCCAATCCGCAGCGGCTGGACGGTGCGGAGTTGCTGCGAGTAGGGACAACTCGCGCTCCGATGGGCAGCTTGAAATTCAAATCAGAAAACCGCCGAATTTTCTGGACGCTTGAAACTTGGAGATGGAAACCTCATCCTTCGCCCGCTTATGGAAAAAGTTGTTGTCATCGGTTCGGGTTGCG
>Ga0265337_1000018_pt1 | contig 76481 bp, 67 predicted proteins | sample 42122metaG_FD_192441 | JGI IMG/M metagenome (GOLD analysis project Ga0265337, IMG submission 192441) | Rhizosphere microbial communities from Carex aquatilis grown in University of Washington, Seatle, WA, United States - 4-21-22 metaG | ecosystem: Host-associated > Plants > Roots > Rhizosphere >... | reverse complement strand
AGAGTGCTGGCCGTGGCGACCGGCGGCGCAAAACTGGAGGAATTGCAGGAACACAAGCCAGATTGGGCGGTGGAAGACTTGACGCGGGTGAGCGCGAAGGGAATTTGCAGCGGCGCTCCGTGACCCGAAACAAAACAATTACAACCACGGATAAACACGCCTGCATTCAAATGCCAGTGTGGGCAGTCCTCTGCCCGCCGAACGTCTCCCTGCAAAAAGCGGCGCGCACGGCGTGACGCGCCCTACCTGTGGAAGCCCATCCGTGCTTATCTGTGTCCATCCGTGGTCAAAACTTCTTCTTTTTGGCGGGTTCGGTGCGGAATTCCAGAATTTCGCCGGGCTGGCATTCGAGCGTGGAGAAGCGGATGGCCTTGGCCTTGCCGGTTTTGAGGATGGACAGGTTTTGCGGTGTGATGTCCACGGCGGCGGCCAGATCGTTCAGCCGCATTTTCCGCTGCGCGAGAACCACGTCCAGATTCACGATGATGGGCATAATATCAAAGAAAAGCGGCGGAGGGCCGCCGCACTCCAAGACGCTGGCGCGAATGCTGATGGCGCACGAATCACGCTAAGCGTCTTGGACTGCGCCAGCCCTCTGGCGCTTTTGCCGCGCAGAAGCTGCCCGGCAATTTGAATCAGGTTTCGCTGTGTGTTTGATTGTTTGGGCAATCTGACTTACGCTATTCAAAATTTATGACCGATCCGCGTTACACCAAACTGGCCAGGCTGCTCGTGAATTATTCCACGCAAATCAAAAAGGGCGACCGCGCGTTGCTCGACATGATTGACGTGCCGGACAAATTTTCCGTCGAACTCATTCGCGCCGTCCGCGCGGCCGGCGGCACGCCGCTGGTCGAGGTGCGCCACACCCGCGTCTCCCGCGAGCTTTTGCTGGAAATGAGCGACAAACAAGCCGCGCTCGTCCGCGACATCGAAATGTTCCGCATGAAAAAAGTGCAGGCGTATATCGCCATTCGCGGCAGCGCCAACATCAGCGAAAATTCCGACGTGCCAAGCCAACGGATGCAATTGTATTCAAAAATCATCCGTCCGGTGCAGGATTATCGCGTCAACAAAACGCGCTGGTGCGTGCTGCGCTGGCCGACGCCGAGCATGGCGCAGGCGGCGGGCATGAGCACCGAGGCATTCGAGGATTTGTATTTCGCCGTTTGCACGATGGATTACGCGAAGATGGCGCGCGCGATGGTGCCGCTCGAACGCCGGATGAAGCGCGCTGACAAGGTTCATCTCAAGGCGACCGGAACAGATTTGAAGTTCAGCATCAAGGGCATCGGCGCGAAGATGTGCAGGGGAGACCGCAACATTCCCGATGGTGAGGTTTTTTCCTGTCCGGTGAAAAATTCCGTGAACGGTGTGATTCAGTTCAACACGCCGACAATTTATTCGGGAACCAAATTTGAAAACGTCCGGCTTGAATTCAAGGACGGCAAGATCATCAAGGCGGCGGCGAACAACTCAAAGCGGCTGAACGAAATACTGGACACGGACGCCGGCGCGCGTTATGTAGGCGAATTTTCGCTTGGCTTCAACCCGTTCATTTTAAGCCCGATGTGCGACATTTTGTTCGACGAGAAAATCGCCGGGTCGCTGCATTTCACGCCGGGCCAGGCGTATGAGGAATGCGATAATGGCAACCGCTCGGCGGTGCATTGGGACATGGTGTTGATTCAACGCAAGGAATGGGGCGGCGGCGAGGTCTGGTTCGACGGCGAATTGATGCGCAAGGACGGAATGTTTCTGCCAAAAGATTTGAAGCCGTTGAACCCGGCGCATCTGAAATAAAAAACGGGCGGCGTTTTGCGCCGCCCGCCTTCGATTCAAACCCGGTCTAGCGTGCCTCTTTGAGAAGCGCGAGGAACTGTTTCATGGCCGGCGAAAGCACCTTGTTCTTTTTGTAAAGGGCGGCGAGCGGGCGATGAAAGGCGCCGTCCTCCAGCGTCACAGCGGCAAGCGTCTGCTTGGCGACCTCCTGCGTGACCGTTCCCTGCGGAACGATGGAAATGCCCGCGTCAATTTCCACCGCGCGTTTCACCGTTTCGACGTTGTCGAATTCCATCACGTTGTTCACGCTGACGCCGTGTTCGCGGAGGATTTTGTCGAGTGCCTTGCGTGTGGGAATGTCCGGCTCGAAGCCGACAAATTTCTGTCCGACCAGCATCTTGAGCTTCGCGTTTTTCAGTTTGGCGAACGGATGGTGCGGATGGCAGATGAGCACGAGCGCATCCTTGCGGAGAGGAATGATTTCCAGCTTGGCGTCCTTGGTTGGATACGCGACCAGCCCCATGTCCACCACGTTGCCGAGCACGTCCTCATAAACCTGGTTGGCGCGGCGGTATTCGACATGCACGTTCACGGTCGGGTAGCTCCGCATGAATTTTTTGACATACGGCGGCAAGTCGTGCAGGCCGATGCTGTAAATCGTCGCCACCCGGATCGTGCCGGAGATGATGTCCTTCAACTCCTGCAACTGGCTGTGCAACGATTCGTAGGTCTGGATGATTTGCTTGCTGTAATCATAAAGCACCTGTCCCTCGCTCGTGAGGCGGAACCGTTTTTTGCTGCGCTCGATGAGCAGCGATTTGAACAGCCGCTCCAGCGAGCTGATCTGCTGGCTGACGGCGGATTGGGTGACCCCGTTGATTTGCGCGGCCTTGGTGAAACTTTCCGTTTCGGCCAGGTCGCAGAACACTTTCAAGCTCTCGATTTGCATAAGCTGGATTAAACAACAAATTCACTTATTCGTCAATACCCAGATTTGCGGTGATGACCTGCTTCACTTTGGCCAGCAATTCCACGCTCGTGAAGGGCTTCCGCAGATAAGGCGCGCCCGTCTGCTTGTCCGCCGACAGCGCATAGCCGCTCATGCACAGGATGCGGGTCCCCGGCGCCAGTTGCCGGATATGTTCCACCAGCTCGCGTCCGCTCATGCCCGGCATGACCAGATCCGTGATTACCAAATCCACGTTCACGTCTTCGCGCGCAAGAATCTCCAGCGCCTTCTGGCCGCTCTTGGCCGCCAGAGTTTTATAGCCGAATTCGGTCAGGATCGTTTCCGTCATGGACAACAACAGGGCTTCGTCGTCCACCACCAACACCGTTTCCGATCCGTGCAGATTGCCGCCGGCGCCCGTGCTTTCGCCGGCGAGCTGCTTTTCCGCCGGCAGATAAATGCGCACCGAGGTGCCCGCGCCTGGCTGGCCCGACACCGCTACGCCGCCGCCGTGATTGCTCACAATGCCGTAAGCCAGCGCCAGCCCGAGGCCGCGATGTTTTTTTCCCTTGGTGGTGAAAAACGGCTCGAAAATCCGCGGCAGCACGTCCGGCTCGATTCCGCGGCCATTGTCGGCGATTTCCACGCAGACGTAATTGCCCGCCGCCAGTTGCGCGTTCCGGTCCTGCGTCGGCTCGGTCAATTCCAGATTGCGCGTTTGCACCGTGATTTGACCGCTGCCGCTGGTGACGGCCTCGACGGCGTTCTCAAAAACTTGCGTCAAAGCCTGCTGCAACTTTGCCTCGTCGAAGCGCGCCGCGAACAGGCCCTTTTCCAATTGCAGCCTCCAGGCAATGGCTGCGCCGGGTGTGTTGCGGAAAAAATCCGTGCAACGGTTCACCACCGCGTTTAAATTTCCCGCCGTCGCGCGGGGCGTTTCCATTTCCTGCCGGCTGAACGCCGCGAGATCATTGGAAATTTCCGCCGCGCGCTCCGCCGATTTCTCCACCTCCAGCAGCGAATGCCGCCACGGGTGCCCCGGCTCGGCCTTGCCCAGCAGCAACGATGTGTGTCCGAGGATGCTCGTCAGCGCGTTGTTGAAATCCAGGGACACTGTCCGCGCCAGTTGCAGCGCGCAATCCAGTTTTTGTTTCTGCGCAAAACTGGTTGCCGATGCCTGGTTTTTCGCGTCGCCCGCGGCGGCGGCTTCCGGCGCCGCCTGGAAAACAAAAAACTTCTCCTCATCCTTGTTGAAGGAGCAAATCGAAGTTGAAAACACAGCGGTGCCGCCGCCTTTGACAAGAAATTTGAGCGCCACCGTGCCCGCCGGCGAAAGTCCCCAGTGCGTGAGAAACTGCTCCGGCGTCATCCCATTTTCGACGGACCAGATGGCCGACAGCGCCGGCGCCTCGCCCTCCAGCACGGGACCAAACGTTTTGACCGCCGCCGGATTGGCACGGAGAATCGTGCCGGAGCCTTCCAGCAGGAACGCCGGCCAGCTCGCATTTCCCAAAATAAAAACCAAATCCAATTTCATCAGCGGTGCCTGTTTCGCAACTTAAATCTTTGGCATGAATTCTAAGGAACCCGCGCAAATGCCGCCGGCAAGAGCTCTTGCACGGTGAATTCCCTGATTTTGCTCGGCGCGCGGCTGTCCGCAACGAAAACCTTCGCATCCGGCGCGTATTCTGCCAGCAGTTGGCGGCACGCGCCGCAGGGCATCGGCCCGCCGTCGCATCGCGCGACGACTGCCACCGCGACGAAATCCTTCTTTCCGCCGGTCAATGCCTTGAACAAAGCCACGCGCTCGGCGCAGCACGTCAAACCGTAGCTCGCGCTCTCCACGTTCGCCCCGCCGATGATTTCACCGGACTTCGTGAGCAGCGCCGCTCCGACCTTGAACTTGGAATAAGGTGACACAGAGCCTTTGCGCGACTGCGCCGCCGCCTGAACTAGTTTGTTTTTGGTAATCGCCATAAATTAATTATTTCCGCAAAGTTTTTAAGCAGTTTCGCTGCCAAAGCCTTCACTTGCTCGGCAGTTTCCAAAACTTCCGTGTGAGACAAATTTTCCTTGCTGATACCCGCGGCCAGATTGGTGATGCAGGAAACCGCCGCCACATTCATGCCGCATTGCCGCGCCACAATCGCCTCCGGCACGGTGCTCATGCCCACCGCGTCCGCGCCGAGTGCAGCGAACGCGCGAATCTCCGCCGGCGTTTCATAACTCGGCCCGCTTACTGCCAGATAAACCCCGCGTAGCAATTTTATTTTGGAAATTTTCCCAGCGCGGAACAAAAGCTCGCGCAGCCTTTTATCGTAGGTCCTCGTCAAATCTACAAAACGCGGCAGACCGGAAATTGCCGGGCCGCGCAGCGGATTCGCGCCCATGAAATTGATATGGTCGGTGAGAACCATGAAATCGCCCGCGCGGAATTTTTTGTTCAAGCCGCCCGCCGCGTTCGTCAGCAGCAAATCGCGGATGCCAAACGCCGCCAGAGCGCGGATGGCGAACGTGACGCGCTCCATCGGATGGCCTTCGTAAAAATGCGCGCGTCCGCTCAAGACCAGCACCGGCGTCTTGCCCAGATGGCCGAAATATAGTTCGCCCGCATGGCCGCTGACGGTCGGTTTGGGGAAGCCGGGAATCTTCGCGTAGGCAATCTTTTTGTCCACGCGCAGTTCCGTCAGGACGTGATGAAATCCGCTGCCGAGCACGATGGCGAGTGTCGGGCACAGCGGCGAAATTTTTTTGAGCCGCGCGGCGGTGGCTCTGGGATTGGCAGATTTCAGCGTCTTCACACCTTCGATTTTGCCCGAAGACCTTTGGCAGGCCAAAGCAAATCCGTGGCGGAGCAGGCGCAAAAATTACCGCTTCCTCGCGAGCGACTGGACGTGCCGCTCGATGCGGGTGCCCGCTTCAATGAGTTGTTCATAGCTCGTCGCAAAGCACGCGCGGCAGAAGCCTGCGCCGTTCGCGCCGAACGCCGTGCCGGGAACCATCGCCACCTTTTCCGCCTGCAACAAGCCGACGGCGAAGTCTTTTTCATTCAGCCCGGTCACGGAAACATCCGGGAACGCGTAGAACGAGCCGCGTGGCAGATGACATTTCAAGCCTATTTCATTGAACCGGCGCACGATGAAATCGCGTCGGCGATGGTATTGGTCGCGCATCTTCTTCATCGCATCCTCACCGCGCACGAGCGCCTCGATGGCGGCTTCCTGGCTGATGATGGACGCGCAGAGCATCGAGTATTGATGCACCTTCATCATTGCCTCGATGAGCGCCGCCGGGCCGCACGCGTAGCCGATGCGCCATCCGGTCATCGCGAACGCCTTGGAAAATCCGTGCAGGAAAATCACGCGCTCCTTCATGCCGGGAATGCGGGCGATGCTGGTGTGAACGCCCTCGAACGTCAGTTCGGAATAAATCTCGTCGCTCAATACGACCAAATCTTTTTCGACTACGAATTTTGCGATGGCCTCGATCTGCGCGCGGTCGCAGGTGCCGCCCGTCGGGTTGCACGGCAGGTTCAACATGAGCAATTTGCAGCCCGGCTGCCACGCGGCACGGAGCGCCTCCACGGTTAGCGCAAAATTGTCCTTCGCAAACGTCGGCACCGGCACAGCCACGCCGTGCGTGAGCGTGATGCTCGGATGATAGCTGACGTAGCACGGCTGGTGGAACATCACCTTGTCGCCGGGATTGATGAGCGCGCGGCAGGCAAGGTCGAGCCCTTCACTCACGCCGACGGTGATGATGACTTCGTCTTCGGGCCGGTAGCTGATGGAATAATTCTTCCCGACGTATTTGCTGATGGCGCGGCGCAATTCAATCAAACCGAGGTTTGAGGTGTAATGCGTCTTGCCCTTTTCCAGCGCGTAAATGCCGGCCTCGCGGATGTGCCACGGCGTGTCAAAATCAGGCTCGCCGATGCCGAGCGAGATGACATCCTTCATCTTAGAGACAATCTCAAAAAAGTCGCGGATGCCTGACTTGGGCAGGTTGATGACGTGCTTGGCGATGTAACGCGAGGAGTCCATGGAGAAATTTCAAATTCCGAATTTCGAATAACGAATTGAAATCACGGCGCGACCTTGAGTCGCTCATTTTCCTCGGCTTTGCCTTCGAGCAAAAAGCCGTTTTCCTTGTAGGAACGCAGCATGAAATGCGTGGCGGTGGAAAGCACGCCTTCGATGGTGGAAAGTTTTTCGGACACGAAGGCTGCAACCTTCTGCAAACTCGCGCCGTTGACGAACACGAGCAGATCGTAACCGCCGGACATGAGGTAGCACGATTCCACCTCGTCGAACCGGCTGATGCGTTCGGCGAGGCGGTTGAAGCCGCCGCCGCGTTCGGGCGTGATACGCACCTCGATGACGGCACGAACGATGCCGGAATCTTCCTGCGAAAGATTAAGCACCGGGCGGACGCCGAGCAGCACGCCCTCTTTTTTGAGTTCGTCGAGCTGGCGGTTTACTTCGGCCTCGGACAGCTTGAGCACCTGCGCCAGTTGCGCGGTGTTGAGGCTGCCGCCTTCGAGCAACAGTTTGACAATCGGTTTCATCGGACGGGCAGTGTCTCAAAAATCCGGTGCAAATCCACATTAAAAACTTGCGTCGGCGGTCTGAGGCAATGTTTTGGCTTCCATTTACAGGCCTTTCATAAAAGCGACGGTGACAGCCAGGCAAATGAAAAACACAATCAAAATGGTGAATGCGGTCGAGAAATGCCCGAAAAGCAGGCACGCGCCAAAGGCCGCAATGACCAGTTGGAAGAGCAAGAGCGCAAAAATTTCATAGTGGCTCCAGTCTTCAAGATGCGTGATTTTGTAAATGACTCCAACGATGAGGGCCGGGATGAACAACGCGCGTCCGGCAATTGCAACGTAAGCTGGTGGAACGAAAGTCACAACAACCCAAACGCTCACGCCTTCAATCAGCGCGGCGACGGCGGCTATCGCCGCCTCCCTGCCGAGGCTGTGCAAGGTGATGTCATTTTCAATCAAGGCAAAAAAAATCGCCAGCAGCGGTAGGGCAAGGCAAAGCGTCACAAACGCAAGCGCCCAAAGTTCCAAAATGTGTAACGCCGATTGCACGACTTGATTTATTCCGTTTCTGCCATATTATGACTGGCTCGAATTATGGAATTGAACAATGACGAAATCCGCCGGTATTCGCGGCACCTGATTCTGCCGGAAGTCGGTCTGTCCGGCCAAAAGAAAATCAAAGCCACCAGCGTCCTGTGCATCGGCGCGGGTGGCCTGGGTTCGCCCATCCAGATGTATCTGGCCGCCGCCGGCATCGGCAAGCTCGGCATCGTGGATTTCGACACGGTGGATTATTCCAATTTGCAACGGCAGATTCTTCATACCGACGCCGATGTGGGCCGGCCCAAGGCGCAATCAGCCAAGGAGACGATTCAAGGCATCAATCCCAATTGCGAAGTCGTCATCTACAACACGCGCATCACGTCGGAAAACGCGCTCGATCTTATCCGGCCTTACGACATCGTCGTGGACGGCACGGACAATTTCCCCACGCGCTATCTGACCAATGACGCCTGTGTGCTGCTCAAAAAGCCCAATGTTTACGGTTCGATTTTCCGTTTCGAAGGGCAGGCGAGCGTCTTCGCGCCACATCTCGGCGGACCATGCTACCGCTGTCTTTATCCTGAACCGCCGCCACCCGGGATGGTGCCGAGTTGCGCGGAGGGCGGCGTGCTGGGCGTGTTGCCCGGCATCATCGGCTGCATCCAGGCGGCGGAAATTTTGAAGTTCGCCTTTGGCAAAGGCAGTTCGCTCGTCGGTCGCTTGTTGCTGTTCAATGCGCTCGACATGAAGTTCCGCGAACTGAAGTTACGCCGCGATCCGCAATGCCCCGTTTGCGGCAAACACCCGACGATCAAGGAATTGATTGATTACGAAACGTTCTGCGGCATCGTGCCGGAACCTGACCCGGCGGCGAATCCCGACGAAGTGACGGTGCAGGACATGAAAAAGGCTTTGGACAATCCGAGCCTCAATATCAAGGTCATTGACGTGCGCGAACCGGACGAATACGAAATCGCGAAGGTGAACGGTGTTCCATTGCTGCCATTGAGCCAGTTGACGGAACGCTTCACCGAACTCGACCCGAACCAGCAGTATTATCTGCACTGCAAGGTCGGCATGCGTTCGCTCCAGGCCTTGAACTTTCTGCGCCAGCAGGGTTTCAAATACGTCAAGAGCGTCAAGGGCGGCATCAACGCGTGGTCGGATGAAATTGACCGAAACGTGCCGCGTTACTGACCGCGTAATTTTTTCAACGCCGCCAGGGCCGCATCGCTCTCGGCGGCCTTTTTGCTTTTGCCCCGGCCGCGCGCGAGTTCGACACCTTCGTGATGCACGGTGCATTCAAACACGCGGTCATGGTCCGGGCCGGTAGCGGAAATGGTTTGATATTCCGGCGCGAGCGGCGAGCGGGCCTGCAGCAGTTCCTGCAATTCGCCCTTTGGATTTTCAAGCGTCGGCAGCACGCTCAATTTGCCAAACGCCGGGCTGAACTCGCGCAAGATAAAATCTCGCGCCGCGTCAAAACCGCCATCCAGAAAAATTGCCCCCAGCAGCGCCTCGAACGCGTCCGCCAGCGCGGACGGACGTTCGCGTCCGCCATGCGTCGCCTCGCCATGTCCCAAAATCAGATGCGCGCCGAGTCCGAGCGCGCGCGCGTGTTCGGCCAGCGTTCGGCGGTTGACGAGTTTGGCGCGCGCCTTCGTCAGCGGGCCTTCATCGAACGCGGGAAATTTTTCGTAAAGCTCGCGCGTCAGGACAAGCTGCAACACCGCGTCGCCGAGAAACTCCAGCCGCTGATTGTGCGGCATCGGCGCGTTGCCTTCATGCGCGACGGACGGGTGCGTGAGCGCGAGGCGCAGCAGATTTTCGTCCCGGAATTTATAGCCGAGGCGGTCTTGAAATGCGACAAGTTCGGACACTGAATTTAATTCCCAGTCGGTTGTTCAGCAGGCTGTGAGGCGGTTTCACTTTCAATGGCGGCGGATTGTCGCGCCGAAGCAGATTCATCTGCGGAGGCGGGCGGATTCAAACCATGTTCGAGCAGCGCGGCCACGTCGCGCTGGACGGCTTCGAGCTGGTCTAGCCGCAAATCCGGGTCGGCGATGGTGAATATGTCACCCGTCCCCGGCTGCTCGTAAATGAACACGCGCTTGCCGTCATGGACGATTTGCTCCTTCACCTTGAGGATGCGTTTGCGTTCGAGCATCACGGCGAGGATGAACGCGGCGGGAGCGTAGCGGGTGTCGTTTTGCTCGATGAGCTTGCGCAGGAGCGTCTCGGCGGTCGCCTTCTGGATGGCGTCCACCATTGGCGGCGGCACCTCAAAAATGCCCTGCCAGTGCGAGATGAACCCGGCCCGGCTGGCGGCGTCGCCGGCGAAGGTTTTTTGCCAGCACGGATCGCAGATGTCCGAGCGCCGCAACTCGGGCGGCACGTCGAGGAGCAGCGTGTGATACGGCTGCCGGTCGGCAAACGGCTGGGCGCACGACTCGCAAGCCGACGCGCGGGACTGGATGTTCCATTCGTTCATGGGCGCGGAAATTTAACCACGAATGAACACGGATGAACACGAAGAAATTTAGAGTGGGTCAGGCTTCCAGCCTGACTGGGATTAAAGATGACAGGCTGGAAGCCTGCCCCACTCCCGGCATCGGCGCATTGTTCACCCGGCGAAATCGAAATCCGAGCAGCTCATGAAATAATGGCAGCGCGGACAGCGCAGCTTGCACTTCTCGTTGACCAACTCATGTCCGCACTGCGGACAAAACCGCCAGTGCTCGCCGGAAATGTTTTTATCCCTCGGTGCAAGGCAAGACTCATTTGAAGCAGGTGCTTCGGCTTTTTGTTGACTTGTTGAATCAGACTTGTTCAATGGTTTAATTCGTTTTGAGCAGGCTATAGATTGAATTCGCCAAAGCGTCATGTCCTTTTTGAGATAAATGCAATCCATCCAAAGTGCCACCCTTCAATCCAAACACATCTGACATGAAATGTTTTGGTATCAATATCACATTATATTTCTTGGCAAGATTTCTTTGGGCTTTTCCGAAAGCATTGCAGAATGGGAGAAGCGGAAGTTCAAATACGGCGACGTGATTGTTTTCGGCAGTTAACTTGCCAAGAAGCTGATCGAGTTGGATATAGAAGGTTTTGCTGTCGGTATGGCCAAGAAGATCGTTGCCCCCAATTTCAACCAAGACCAAAGAATTGCTTCCGACAACTCCCTCGATTTGATCCATGGCTGTTCCAACGGTTGCGGCTGGTTTTGCGAGATTGATTACTTTGAAATGCGAGATGTCAGCCAAGACATCCGGCCAAGCTTGCTCCTTTGCAGATACACCCGCGCTGATGGAGTCTCCAACGACAAAGACGGTTTGATTCGGAGAACCCTTAATTGTAGGCGAAAGATGATATGGAAGCTCGACCAGGCACATGGCAAGGGAGCAGATCAAAACAGCAAATGACGCCTGCAGTCGCCTTTGAAATGAAAACTTGTTGTTGAAGACAAACAGTGCGGCTGCCACACAAAGGCCAAACCACAACCAGTAAAACCCAATGGCCAGTGGTGTAGCCGAAAAAATCACAAAAACAATTCCTGCGATATAACTGATGCGTAAAACCAAACCCAGAATACGACCTTCAAACCAAAGCCGCAAAAACAGAGCGGCAACAATCATAACCAAGCCGACGAAGAACAAGTTCCCATTCGCGAGTTGAAGAACGATGGGATTCATAATTTTACTGCGTTCTCCCAAACTTTTTCTCCAACTCGCGGTAATTCATTTCAATTAGAGTCGGGCGGCCGTGCGGGCAGGTATAGGGCATCGCGCAGTGGCGCAAATCCTCGACGAGATTTTCCAATTCCGCGCCTCCCAGCGGGTCGTTGGCCTTCACCGCGTGGCGGCAGACGGTCTTGGCCACGGTGTGTTCGCCGAGCCGCGCGAGATTCACCTCGCGCCCGGCGGCGCGCAATTCATCCACGAGGTCGAACACAAACCGTCGCGGGTCGGCGGCCTTGACGAACGGCGGCAGCGCGTCCAGCAGAAATGTCCGCTCGCCAAATTCGTTCAAGCCCACACCGAGTTTGGTCAGCACGGCGAGCTGTTCGCGCAAAAACTGGGCGTCGCGTGGCGGCAATTCAATCGTCTCCGGCAGCAACAGTTTTTGCGACGGCACGGCGGTGTTCGACTCGATACGGTTCATCATCTGCTCGAACAAAATCCGCTCGTGCGCCGCGTGCTGGTCAAGCAGCACGAGTCCGCGGTCGGATTCCAGCAGCACATAAAGTTTGCCGATGACGCCGACGAGGCGGAGCGGGACGTTGAGCAGCGGGGTGGCGCTGTTCGAAGGTCGAGGGTCGAGAGCCGAGGGCTTTTCAATTGCCGGTTGGGCTTCCACTGCGCTTGTCGCCGGTTCAACTTTAGCCGGTGACGATGGCATGAAGCCTGTTTTCAAAGGCGTTTGCGCGGCGGACGGAGTTTGTGCTGGAGCTGCCGGAAACGGTTTTAATTTTTCAGGAAGGCTTGGCAGTGCGGGCACGGAAGCTTCTGGTGCAAACTTTAGTTCACTTGGCGGGCTTGGTGGCTTGACGGTTGCAGTCGGTTTCACCGGTTCGGAGTGAAACGCGAGCAGCGTGTCGCGCACGGCCTGGGTGACCAGTTTGCGGACTTCAAATTCGCGATGGAATTTCACCTCGCGCTTGGCGGGATGGATATTCACGTCCACGGCGGCGGGATCAATTTCCAGAAAGAGGCAGCAGACCGGGTAGCGGCCTTTCATCAGCGACGTGTGATAGCCCTCGATGAGCGCGTAATTGATGCCGCGATTCTCGACCGGCCGGCGGTTGACGAAAACGAACTGGCCGTCGCGCGTCGCGCGTGAGATGCCGGGCGAGCCGATCAACCCCCAGACGCGGATCTCGGATTTCGGGTTTTGGGCTTCAGATTTTTCCGGCGAGGCGTTCTCAAAAATGTCGGTTTCTTCCGGTGTGGAACGGTTGCCGTCGTCTTCAAGCAAAGCGGAAAAGTTCACGGACAAGAGCTTTTCATCACCGAGCAGCGCGCGAAGTCGTTCGCGCAGGGCCTCGACGCGGCTGGACGTGGCTGCCCCGGATTTGACGGCGGGCAGTTGCCAGACATTGCGCCCGTCCTTGACGAACGTGAACGCGACTTCGGGAAACGCCAGCGCGGCGAGCGTGAGGTAATGCTGGATATGCGCGGCCTCGGTTTCTTCCGTGCGGAGAAATTTCCGGCGCGCGGGCAGATTGTAAAAAAGCTGCCGCGCTTCGACGCTCGTGCCGGGCGCGCTGCCGGCGGCCTTGACTTCGGCGATGGTGCCGCCATTGACGATGATTTGCGTGCCTTCGGGCGACGGGTTTTCACGTTCGCGCGTGGTCAAAACAAATTTGCTGACGCTGGCGATGCTGGGCAGCGCTTCGCCGCGAAAACCCAGCGTGGCGATGGACGCCAAATCCTCGGCGCGCTGGATTTTGCTGGTGGCGTGGCGTTCGAGGCAGAGCAACACGTCGTCGCGACTCATGCCGAAACCGTCGTCGGTCACACGAATGAAACTGCGTCCGCCCGCGCCGATTTCGACGGTGATTTTTTGGGGACCGGCGTCGAGGGAATTTTCGACCAGTTCCTTCACGACGCTGGCGGGGCGTTCGACCACTTCACCGGCGGCGATCTGGTTGGCGACCTGTTCGGAAAGGAGGCGGATGCGGTTCATGCGCCTGAGTGAATCGTTGAGTGGTTAAATCGTTGCATCGTCAGACCAGTTTGTCCGGCGGCGGTTCACGATGCAATCCTTCACGATGCAACGCTTATTTTGCCAGCGGCAGCGCGAAGCAAAAAATCGCGCCGTGGTTCGGTTCGCTGCGCGCCCAGATGCGGCCGCGGTGGTCATCGATGATTTTTTTGCAAATGAACAGGCCAAGGCCGGTGCCCTGGTCCTTGCCGTAAGTGGTGAAGGCCTGGAAAAGCTTGTCAGTGATTTCAGGCGCGATGCCGGGGCCGGTGTCCTCGATTTCCGTGACAACTTCCTTCTGGTCGAACTGAAAGCGCATAAAAATCCTGCCGCCCTCCGGCATCATGTCGGTCGCGTTGTGAACGAGGTTGAAAAAGACGCGGCGCAGGCGGCTGGCGTCCAGCGGAACCCGGATGGACGGCGGTTCGTTTTGCATTTCGAATTGCGCGGACTTGGCCTCGGCTTCGGCTTGAAGGTCAGGCAGCATTGTCCGGATGAAATCCAGATAACTTGCTGAAGCCAGCGTGGCATCCGGCTGGCGACTGCGGGTGAATTCAATGATGTCGCCGGCCATGTCATTGATGCGCCATATTTGTTTCCGGATGCGTTCATGGGCCTGCGCGCGTCTTTCGGGCGTGGCGTCGGATGTGCAGGCGATCTCGGCGGAAAGCCCGATGATGGTCAGTGGCGTTTTCAGGTCGTGAATGATGGAGCGGGCAAATGTGCCGACGACGGCGAGGCGCTCGGCCTGCAGGACTTCACGAAGGTGGAGCTGGTCAAATTCGCGGAGACGGCGGCTGATTTCCTGCAAGACGTTGAAGGCTGACGCCGGTGAGCGTTGGAGCAACGCGAGCATTTCGTCGCGGGGAATGAAATAAACGGACGTGTCTTTCAACGCGGTCGCGGTGGCCGAGCGCGGGCGTCGTTCGATGACGGCCATTTCGCCGAAAATTTCGCCGGAGCCGAGTTGCGAAAAGACCCGGCGCGCTCCCCCGCTGACAAGGCCGGAAATTTCCACCAGTCCGTTGCTCACAACATAGACGCCATCGCCGGGATCTCCTTCGCGGAAAATTTCACTGCCGGCGGCGAAGCGATGCTCCTGCGTGATGGCGCGCAAGGCCCGCAATTCATCGGGAGCGAGGCTGCGAAATAAATTGACAGATTCCAGCGCGACCACAAAACGCAATGTAGTGCAAAGCCGGCGGGCGTAAAGCCAAGAGATGAATCGGCGCAAAATCGTCTGAAAACGCGGCTTATGGCATAACAAGCATGTTGCAAACTTTGTTGACAAAATGCTACAAAAACGTCACATTACATCATTCGGGTGGCAGTGCGTTTCTTCAGCGGGGTTCCCCACCCCCACCTCCTTGGCGTCTGCTACCCGAATATTCAAAACTCCCCAGCTGGAACCAAAACTTGACGCTCCACAGGAATTCCTTTAGTTTGTGCGTCCCCCTTGCGGGGGCGTAGCTCAATTGGTTAGAGCGCTGCCCTGTCACGGCAGAGGTTACGGGTTCGAGCCCCGCCGCTCCCGCCATTCCCTTATATCTGAACCGTCTGGTGTCCCGGTGGAGGGGTGCCTTCACAACAAGTTCACCGCACGATGCAATTCCGCGTCCGTATTGTAGAAATGCGGCGAGAGGCGAATGTAGTTTTGTCCCTTCCGGTCGCCGCGCAGCGAGGCGACGACTCCGGCTTCCTCCAGCTTTTTGTGCATCGCCGCCAAATCTTTTCCCGGTGAGAAAAATGAAATGATACCGCTGGCATTTTCCAGTTTCGCGTCGGCGTTCAAAACGGTGAAGCCTTTGGCCTGCAACGCCGGCACGAGCCACGCGCGTTTGCGGAGCAGTTCGGCGGCGATGTTCTCAATCCCGATTTCCAGTGCCAGTTCCATTGCGGCGATCAGGCCGACGAGGCCGATGAGATTATGCGTGCCGGCCTCGTATTTCACCGCGCCGCTGCGGAAGACGATCTGCTCCTGCGCGACAAAATTCGGGTTCTTCACGTTGTGCCAGCCGTAAATCGGCGGATTCAATTTGTCCTGAAGCTCGCGCCGGACGTAGAGCAAGCCTGCGCCGCACGGGCCGAGCAGCCATTTGTGCGCGTCGGCGGCCAGAAAATCAACGTGATCAACCATCGTTGGAAACGCGCCGAGCGTTTGAATCGCATCGAGGCAGAATAAAATCCCGCGTTCGCGCAGAAATTTTCCGATGGCCGCGTGTTCCAGCCGGAAACCGCTGATGAAGTGGCAGGATGCCAGCGCGACGAGCCGCGTGTTTTCATCCACCTGTCCCATCACGTCCTTTGCGCGGATCACGCCGAGGCCGCGCGTGTTGAGCAGGCGCACCTCGACGCCTTTGGCCGCGAGCGCCATCCACGGATAAACGTTCGATGGATAATCGTCGTGGTAAATGAGGACGTTGTCGCCGCGGCGGAATTTCAACCCGGCGGCGACGAAACTCAACGCGAGTGAGGTCGGGCCGACGAGCGCGATTTCCTCCGGCTGGCAGTGCAGCAATTTCGCGCCGAATTTGCGCGCGTCGGTTAGGCGGTGCTGCACGAAAACCTCCTGGTCACCGAGCGTGCTTTGGCGGGCGCATTCGGAAATGGCGTTGGCGGCACGGCGCGCCAGAGGGCAGACGCCGGCGTGCGCGAGGAAAATTTTGTCCCGTGCGACGGGGAACTCATTCCGGCGCAGTTCCTCGTCGGCGAGGATTTCAGCAAGTGTCATGGTTAAAAATAAAACCCGCCGCTGTCATTGCTCAATTCCCAAAGCCATGGATGGCATGGTCAAGTTCACTGCCACCGCCATAGAGATGTTGGTAGAAACTGATGATGAAGTAAGCGATGACCAACACGATGAGGAAATAAATCAGGCGTGGCACCCATGTTGCAAACGCTTGGAGCTTGAGTGTGCCCTCCTCATGATAATACGCGTAAAGCCGGCGCAGGGTTTCATCGAGCTTGCCGCTGACTTCGCCGCTGGCGTAAAGATTGGCAAACGTTTCGGGAAAAAGCCGGCAGGCGCGAACCAGTTCGGCGGGGGTCTGACCGGCGGTCAATTGCGGTTTCCATGCCGCCACCGCGCGGCGGAACGCAGGCGAACCGCTCGCCGTCGCGGCCAGGTTCCACGCCTCGACCACGTTCACGCCGGCGCTGATGAGCGCTTCGAGCGCGGCGGCCAGCCGCGACAACGCGAGGTAATGCCGCGCCGTGCCGAGCATGGGAACCGGGCGCAAAAGGGATTCGAGGCGCGCGCGCCAATGTTCGCCATGCTTGCTTTGCAGGGCGTAAATCATCAGGGCGACGACGCCATAAAGTGGCGCGAGGACGAGCGCGGCCTTGACGAACAGCCAGGTCAGGCTGGCATTGAACTGCGACCCGGCGAACGGCAGCACGATCAGGAAAATAAAGACGGCGAAGTGGATCAGCCCGACGGGATAAATGAGCTGGGAGATCGCCGTCTTGGTGACGCGGGCGCGGTCGTTGTAATAATCGGCGAGCAGGCGGAAACAGGCATCGAGTCGTCCGCTGCGTTCGCCGGCCTCAATCAGGGCGGTGTCAAACGCAGGCAGCCAGCCGCCGTGTTGCATGCTCTCGGAGAGCGTCCGGCCGTTGGCGAGTTCCTCCAGAAAATGCTGGAGCGGTTTGCGAAATGAGGAGGAGGGCGGATTCCGTTTGATTTGTTCCAGCGCGGGCACTACGCCGATGCCGGCGGACGTGAGCTGGGCGAGCTGATGATACAACTCGGCGCGATGGTTGAACTGGCCGGGCGTGACGATGAACGGCATAACGCCCGCACGGGGTCAGGCCGCGACACGGTCGAGGCTGGCCTTAAGGTCGCGCTTGCTCTTGGCGCCGACCATTTGTTCGGCAACCTGGCCGTTTTTGATCAGCAACAGCGTCGGAATGGCGCGGATGCCGTATTGCGCGGCGAGCGACTGGTGCTCGTCAATGTTGACCTTGCCGATTTTCACCTTGCCGTCGTATTCATGGGCGAGTTCATCGAGCAACGGCGCTATCATTTTGCACGGACCGCACCATTCGGCCCAGAAATCCACGAGGACGGGCGACGGCGATTGCAGGACTTGCTGCGCAAAATTTTCCTGCGTCAACGTGACGATGAGCGGCGAGGCCATAATAAAAACAAACCGGTGTGGGTGGCGCGCTTCAGCTTCCGTATTGGATGCCGAACATGAGATAAAGCGCGCTGCCGACGGCGAACAACGCGGCAATCATCGCGAAGATGGCCAGACCCTTGTCGAGCGCGCCGACGGTCGGCGCGGCGGCGGGCGCGGGCCGTTGAACGGCGGGCGCGGTGGTGGCCCGCGGCGCGGCAGTGGGGGCGGCACCCCGATACGCGGCAGGCGCGGCGGCTGGTGACGGCGCTCTTGCGGCAATGGACGGCAGGGGCGGCGCGCTGGCGGCTCCGGTCGGTCCGCCGGGCGGCAGCGTCGGCAGCTTGATGGTCGGCGCGGCGGAAGGCTTCGGCGGCAAATTGATGCGGACGGTTTCTTTTTTGGGCTGAACCTTGCCGGTTTCTTTTTTCGGCGGCACAGCGCCACCCGGCGCGCCCGGAATGCTTTGAGGAATGTCGGCCATAGTTTCGCGTTTAAGATAAATCGTTCTTGCAGGCTGTCAAACTCTTATTCCAAGGAAAAAACACACTGGCGAAAACGCCCAACCGTCCGTGAAAAAACAAAGGGTGCAGGCTACGGTTGTGCGCGCCGTTCACTGCGATAATCATCGCGGTCGCCGCGGTTCCCGCTCCAGCGCGGCGGGCGTTCCTCGCGGGGACGCGCAACGTTGACGGTGATGTTGCGACCTTGAAAATCCTTGTTGTGAAATTGCTCGATGGCCTTTTGCGCCTCGGCAGCCGTGGCAAATTCCACGAACGCGAAGCCGCGGGATTTGCCTGTGACCTTGTCCAGCATCAGGTTGGCGGACGTGACCGCGCCAGCTTGGGCGAAGTAATTTTGAAGATCGTTTTCCCCCGTTTGAAACGAGAGGTTGCCTACAAACAGTCGGTTTTCGTTCATAACATGGACGCTCAAAAAAACAAGTGGGAGGTCTGCACCGGCAGTTTCACTGAATGTCGCTTTCTCTTTTGATTGACTGACAATCTGTCATGTTGACACCAACACATGTTCGTTTTTTGAACGACATGTGGTTTTTTTAACACAACCGCCGCCGGAGTCAATCAGGTTTTTTCCTCGATCAGTTCCCGCCGCGCGCCGCCGAGCAGTTGCTCGATGAAGCCGGTGGAATAAACGCCGCGCCGGAAGTTCGGTTCCTGCATGATGGCCTGCTGGAACGAAACCGTGGTCTTGATGCCGGTAATCATGTATTCGGCGAGGGCGCGGTTCATCCGGTCAATCGCCTCGCGCCGGTCCTTTCCAGTAACGATCAGCTTGCCGATCATCGAGTCATACGTCGGCGGAATCGTGTAGCCGGCGTAAACATGCGTGTCCACGCGCACGCCACGACCGCCGGGCTGGTAATACATCTCCACCCGGCCGGGGCTGGGACGGAAATCATCAAACGGGTCCTCGGCGTTGATGCGGCATTCAATCGCGTGCCCCTTGATTTCGATTTGACCCTGCGAATGTTGCAGCGGCTCGCCCATGGCCAGCAAAATCTGATAGCGCACGAGGTCAATGCCTGTGACCTCCTCGGTGACGGGATGTTCGACCTGGATGCGCTTGTTGACCTCGAGAAAATAAAAATTTCCCTGGTCATCCACGATGAACTCCACCGTGCCGGCATTCGTGTAACGCGCGGCCTCGGCGATCCGGACGGCGGCCTTGCCGATTTTGTCGCGCAGCTTGCGGAATTTGGTGTCCAGCAACGGCGATGGCGACTCCTCAATCAGCTTTTGATTGCGGCGCTGGATGGAACAATCGCGCTCGCCCAGATGGATGATGCGGCCCTTGTTGTCGCCAAGAATCTGTATTTCGATGTGATGCGGATTCTCGATGTATTTTTCAATATAGACGCCCGAATTGCCAAATGACTTTTCCGCCTCCGAACGCGCCGTGTGATAGCCCTTCACGAGTGACGGGTCGTTATGCGCCACACGCATTCCGCGTCCGCCACCGCCCGCCACAGCCTTGATCATCACCGGGTAACCGATTTGTTTGGCGATGGCCAGGGCATCCTGTTCCTTTTCAACGACGCCGTCCGATCCCGGCGGTGTGGCCACGCCAGCCTTCTTGGCGAGCGCCCGGCTGACCGCCTTGTCGGACAGCGCCTGCATCGCGCGCGGGCTGGGGCCGATGAACCGGATGTTGCAGCTCTCGCAGACTTCGGCGAAATGCGCGTTCTCCGAAAGAAAACCGTAGCCGGGATGAATCGCATCCACGTCGGTGATTTCCGCCGCGCTGATGATGCGGTCAATGCGCAAGTAACTGTCCGCCGCCGCCGCCTTGCCGATGCAAACCGCCTCGTCGGCCATTTGCACGTGCATTGAATTGGCGTCCACCTCCGAATAAACGGCAACGGTGCGGACATTCAGCTCCTTGCAGGCGCGAATAATCCGAACCGCGATCTCTCCGCGATTGGCGACCAGAATTTTTTCAAACATGGGCTTTTGAACCGGACCGGGTTCAGGCGGACTCGCCGCTGTTATTTCATGCCGGACGCACTTTAAACAACGGCTGGCCGAATTCCACCGGCTTTGCGTTTTCGACCAGAACCTGTGTGACAACGCCTTTGACCTCGGCCTTGATTTCGTTCATTACTTTCATGGCTTCGATGATGCACACCACGGTTTCGGGAGTGACCGAGGCGCCCACCTCAATGTAATTGCCCGCTTCAGGTGATGGCGCCCGGTAAAATGTTCCGATCATTGGCGACTTTATGTCAATTTCGCCTGTCGCTGGTGGTGCTATGGTCGCAGGAGCAGGGGCGGCAATTAGCGGCTGTATCGGAGCTGGAATGGCCGGAATGGAATCGTCTTGTTGAACCGCCGAACCGCCGCCATTCAATCCCCGTTTCAACCTGATTTTCGAATCCTGACGCTCCAACTCGAACTCCGTGATGGAGTTCTTCTTCATCAGGTCTATGATGGCTTTGATATCTTTGATATCCACGCGCGTTTTCGTTAAAGGAACAATCGTTTCCCGGTTTTTAGCCTGCAATCGAAATGGCCGGAGCCGAATCGCGACTCCGCTTTGAGCATGATTGCGTTGGTGAAAAATCTATCCATGTTCTCAATCATAGTCAAGATGCAAAAAGAAGAATAATTTCAACCGCCAAAACACAGCCATAAATGGCAATAAAATGACACTTTAGCACATTTTTTTGTTTTCGTTAACGTGAACGGCAGCTTCCGTCGCCAAAACATAGGATTTTGGGCCAAAGCCGGTGATTTGTCCGCAGCAAACGGGTGCAATCAGGGATTTCTGCCTGAATTTTTCCCTGGCGTGGACATTGGAAAGATGGATTTCAATCGTCGGAATGCCCACCGCCGCGATGGCGTCCCGCAGCGCAATACTGGTGTGAGTGTAGGCGGCTGCGTTGATGACGATCACGTCGAATTTGCCATTGGCCTGCTGGATCCAATCCACCAGTTCGCCCTCCACGTTGGACTGCCGAAAATCAATTTTCGCCTTCAACTGCTTTGCGCGCTCGCGCACCTCGGCTTCAATGTCCGCCAAGGTCGCGCGCCCGTAAACCTCCGGCTCGCGCCGGCCGAGCAGGTTCAAATTCGGGCCGTTTAGGAACAGGATTTTCATTTGGTAAAAAGGTTAGCCAGCCGCCGGATTTTTGTCGAATTGATTTCCGGTCAGCGCGAGCGAGCAGCCCAGCAGCGTGAAGGCCGTCCAGGCCAGCGCCGGAATGTAGAGGCTGAATTCGCCGACTCCCTGGACAAACCAACCGAGCAGCCCGATGAAGATGGCGAACATGATTTGATTGCCGGCTTTCCAGACCCGTTTTCCGATGGTCGCGAGCGCAAGAACAATCCAGGCTCCGTATAAAATTCCGCCGGGAATTCCTGAATCTGAAAATTGTTCGAGATAATCATTGTGCGCGAGCCGGGCCATCTCGGCATCCGGCGATTTAATCTGCTCGTAAGGCCGCTGGAAAGTGCCCGGCCCGGTGCCGGCCAATGGATTTTTCACAGTGGTTTGGACGGCGGCGCGCCAATAATCCAGACGCGCGCCCGCGCTGGTGGCGCCCGCGGCAAAATAAGTATGAAAGCGAACCGCGAAAACGCCCAGACCAAGAATCGCGACGATGGCGAGCATGATAACTTTCAATCTGGCCGGCCAGTTCATGCGAAGCAAATACAAGCCACCGATGCCCATCGCAATCAGCCAGCCGAGCTTCGAGCCGGTCCAGAAAAATGCCGCGCCGCCCAGAAAGCAGGCCATCGCGATGACAATTACCCGAATCACCGGGCGCAACTTTTTTGTGCCGAAAGCCAGCGTCAGCGAAAGCGGCAGCAGCAATAGTATCGCCCCGGCCAGCGCGTTGGGATAAACCAGCGTGCCCATCACCCGGCCTTGCGCAAATTTTTTAAGAAACACCGGGTTCGCCATGTCCATGCCATTGGTGGTGATGACGACTTGTTCCCGCTTCATTTCCAGCAGCATCGCCGGCGGCACATTCGTCCAGCCGTTGCGTTCGCCTTCGACCAACACCTGGTGGCTTTGTGGAAATTCCACCAGTCGCTGGTCCACTGCCCGCACAAGACAAAACGCAAACGCCGCCATCACGCCAGCCAACAGCCACCGCAGTGCAGGTTCCCGGCCCAAAACGAACGCGCCGATAAAATAGCACGCCACGCAGCCAAAAAATTGCCAGAGCGTCGCCGCCGTCAGATCGGCATCCACGGTTTGTGTCGCGGAAACGAGTAGCCAGCCGAACCACAGCAGCGGCAGCAACCAGATCCATAGTTGGTGGCGCCTCCGCAGCGGCGCGCCCACCCCTTTGAAAATAAACAGCGCGCCGGCCAGCGCAACCGGCGCAAAAATCCAGATCGCCCAGTGCGCCGGCCACGCGTCTGCCCAGAATCCGGCGGGGGAAGCTGGCGTGATGATATTGTGGTCGAGGATGACCGGGTTGCCGAATTTCCAAAACGCCAGCCCGAGGAACAGTCCGAACGCGAGCGCGTAAATTTCGGCCGCGGCAAATTTATTTTCGGGGTTCATTCGCGGAAGTTTGTCCGCATCCGGTCAGAAATGCAATTTCAGCAAACCGACTTCGAGCGCGAGCGCCTCCTGCACGTTGGTGTGCAGCAGCCGCTGCGTTTGTTCGAGAGTCTGTAGATTTTCCAGCGCCTGGCGCGGCGAGAGGCGGCCCGCGACGGTTTCCGCGCCCGCAATTTTCGGAAAATTCAGCAAATCTTTTCCCGTGGCCAGCGTGTGCAGCCAGACGTCGCGCAGCCACCATTGCACGAGCAGGAGCAAATCGGCGCGCTGCCGGCGGTATTCGGCCTCGACGGCGGCGGTCAGTTCGTCCTCCCATTTCTCGCGCAAATCCTTTTCCACCTCGTCATATTTTTCGAGCGGCGAGCGCGCGGCCAGTGATGATTCCACGCGCGCCCGGATTTCGCCCAGCTTTTGAAGCAGCACGTCGAGCAAGCGATAGCGGCCCAGCAGGGTTTTTTGTTCCGACGCGGCCAGGCCGCCGAATTTTTCAAGCCATTCGGTCTCGGCGGAATTCAATTCGCGTTTGCCGTCGCCGTAAAAATTCAGGCGCAGGCACCGCGACAAAATGGTTTCCAATATCCGCTGCGGCTCGGTCGAAAGCAGAATCAAAACGGACCTGGCGGGCGGCTCCTCGAGCGTTTTCAAAAAGGCGTTGGCGGCCTGTGCGTTCAGCCTGTCGGCGCCGGCGATGATGGCGACCTTGTGTTCGGCCTCGGTTGGCTTGAGCTGGATTTCGCGCATCAACTCGCGCATCTGGTCAATGGTGACCACGCGCGATTTGGATTCCGGCCGCGCCCAGTGGATGTCGGCGTGAACGTCGCCGTCAATTTTGCGGCAGGCCGGGCAGACGTCGCAGCAATCCGTTGCCACGCCGCCAGCTTTGACCGGCTTCTGGCAGTTCAGCGTTTTGGCCAGCGTGCGGGCGAGCGATTCCAGCTCCTCCAGATTATCGCCGGCGAAAAGGTAGGCATGGCCGAGCCGCCCGCGGGCGAGCGCGCGTTGCAGCAGTTGCACGCCCTGCGCGTGCCGGGCAAAAAGTGTGAAGGCCATTGCGTTTCGGGGACAGCTTTGCGCATTCCGCGCCACGTTTCAAGTCCTCCGAAGGACCGGCAATGTCTCATTTTCGGAGGGACGAGCTCCGCGAGTCTCAAAAATGGAATTAAATCAGGGACTCGTGGAACTCGTCCCTCCGAATCAGGGCCGGACTATTCGATGATGAATCCCAATTGCCGGAACCGTTGAAGCTTGTAAATCAGCGAGCGCCGGCTGATGCCGAGGGCCTTCGCGGTTTCCGTCCGGTTGAATTTGTGCTGCTTGAGCGCGGCCAAAATCGCCTGCCGCTCGATTTCCTCCAGCCGTTCCAGTTCGGCGGCTTCCGGCGGCGCGGGCTGTTTCGCGGCGTCGCGCACGCGCGCCGGCAGGTGCTCCGGCAAAATCAGCTCGCTTTGGGAAAGCAGCGCCGCCCGCTCCATCGCGTTGCGCAACTCGCGCACGTTGCCGGGCCATGGATAATTTTCCAGGCAAGCGACCGTCGCCTCGGCCAGGCGCGCTCGGCCCCTGGCAAATTCCGCGACGAACAGGTTCGCCAGCGGCAAAATGTCCTCGCGCCGCTCGCGCAACGGCCGGATGTTCAGCTCCACCACGTTCAGCCGGTAAAACAAATCCTCGCGGAAACGCCCGGCCTTCACCTCCTCCTCCAGATTCCGGTTGCTCGCGGCGAGGATGCGGACGTTCGTGCGCACCTCGCGGTTCGAGCCGACGCGCTGAAAGGTTCCGTTTTGTGTCACGCGCAGCAATTTCGACTGGAGCGCCGGCGACATCTCGGCGATTTCATCGAGAAAAATCGTTCCGCCGTCGGCTTCCTCGAAACGCCCGATGCGCTGCGCCGTCGCGCCGGTGAACGAACCTTTTTCATGCCCGAACAATTCGGCTTCCAGCAGCGTTTCGGGAATCGCGGCGCAGTTGACCTTGGTCATCGGGCCGGCGGCGCGTGAACTCCACGCGTGAATCACGTCCGCCACCACCTCCTTGCCCACGCCGCTTTCGCCGGTGATGAGCACGCGCGTTTCCGACGGCGCAATCAGCGATATATCCTGATACAGCGCCGCCATGAGCGGACTGCGTGCGATGACCTCCGGCGGCAAAATCTTGTCCTCGCGATAACGCGGCGCGGCGGATTTGGCGACGCCCGTGGCCCGCTGGACGGTGACGAGCAGCTCGTCGAGGTCAATCGGCTTGGCGAGATAATTGACCGCGCCGTCGCGCATCGCCTCAACGGCGTCGCGGATGTCCGTGTAGGCGGTGACGAGCAGCACCGGCAGCGCGGCGAACTGCTGGCGGACACGCTTGAGCATTTCGAGACCGGTCATGCCGGGCATCCTGACATCGGAAATGATCATGTCATGGTGGCCGGCACGCAGTGCCTGCAGCGCGCGTTCGCCGGAATCCGCCGTGACAGTTTCAAAGCCCTGGCTGCGCAGGAAGGAATCGAGCAGGCTGCGCTGGCCCGGATCGTCATCCACGATGAGGATGCACGGCGGTTTGACGTGATTGTTTTTGCGCAGTTCAGTGGCCACGTGGGAAAAGTAGTCAAAACCATTGCAGGCAAAAAGGAATTTCCGTTTCAGAAAGGAACGCGGACAGCTTGTCCGCGCTTCGCAAAATCACACCGCCAATTTCAAATGGGTGATGCGGAAGATGGCGCCTTTGGGCGTGTTGGCGAGGCATTGGATTTCCCAGCCGTGCGCGAGGACGATTTGCAACACGACGGCGATGCTGACGGTGGAGGCGTGAAATGAAATTGGTAGGGACATCCCGCCGGGATGTCCGTTGGTGACCGTCCGCAAGGACCGGCGGACAGCTCGGCGAGCCGTCCCTACCAAAAACTATTTACAAAGGCCAAAGACAGGCATAGCGTCGTTCGCGTGAAGAAAATCGCACTGCACCCTGCGGTCGAATATCAATGTCAGTCGTTTCTACCATTCATCGTATGAGAACAATCTTGATAATAATTTTGTCGTTGCTGGCTGGTTGTCTCTTCGCTGCTGACACAAACCATTTGGGCTCTTCAAATATTCGAAAGTATTTGGATCCAGTAAAAGTGCTAGAAACTAATGGAGTGCTAACAATTACCGACGGTTCGTCGTTCTACGTATTCAGGACAAATGGCACATTTACCTCAGGGCCTGTTGATGGTTTTAGTGGCCGAACTTTTGTCGGCACTTGGTCGCCAGATTTTTCAAATGCCGTTGCTAAGTTTACGGTCGTAGCTCGAATGGGATGGATAAACGGGATTTCATCAGGAGACGAATTCAGGAAGATTGTTTTCTTCATTTACGTGGGGCACGAAAAACAGGCTGGAACTGATTATCGTTACTCACCAACTAAGACGATTTTCGATTGCTATTTCATAATTGACGAGCTTGTAAAAATTCCGAAGCCAGATAAATAAAGAGGCCAGTCCCAAGAATTCAACAACTCTGCCGCACTCCCAGCCTTTGAACGAATTTACACCGCCAGCTTCAAATGGGTGATGCGGAAGACGGCGCCTTTGGGCGTGTTGGCGAGGCATTGGATTTCCCAGCCGTGCGCGAGGACGATTTGCGACACCACGGCTAGGCCGAGGCCGGTGCCTTTCTGGTGCGTGGTGAAGTAGGGCTTGAATATCTCCAGCCGCTGTTCGGGTGAAACGCCCGTGCCGTCGTCGCGGATCTCCAGCGAGGCTTGGGTGGCGCTCTCGCGCTTGGCGGAAATCTGTATCTGCCCGCCATCGCCCACGGCTTGAATGGCGTTGATGAGGAGGTTGAACAGCACCTGCCGCAGCAACTGGTCGTCGGCCTCGATGATGAGCGCCGGTGAGCCACCGGGGGCCAATATGCCGTCGGTCTCGACGCGCAGTTTCTTTTCCTCCAAATCGTGGTTCAGCGTGCGCAGGACCTCGGCAAAGGCGGAATTGAGCGCGACCTTGGAGCGGCGGACTTCGCGGGGGCGCGAGTAGTTGATGAACTCGGTGAGTTGCGCGGTGACCTTGTCGGTCTCGTCCATGATGACGCGGGTCTTTTCGCGGATGTCTGGCGGGGCGTCGGTCTGCTTGGAAAGCATCTGCGAGAGGCCGCGGATGATGTTGAGGGGATTGCGCGTCTCATGCGCGAGGCCGGCGGCGGCGAGGTTCATTTCCTTGAGATGTGAATTGAGTTCGCTGGCGCGGACGAGGCGGATTTGCAAATTCGCCGTCTTGGAAATGTTGCGCAAGGCCAGCCCGGCCCCGACCGCGGAAACGCCCGCGAAAAAGATGATCATGCAGCGCAGCCAGAAGTCGTGGTCAAACGCGACGCGGAGGGGTTGGGCGGACATGACGATGACAAAACTATGCACACCCTTTTTTTGAAGCATGGCTTGATAATCTTCCTCGCTCATCCAACGGGGCCGGCCAAAGCGGGGCCGGCCGCCATCGCGCGGGCGTCCCGGGTTGGCGGAAAAATCCGGCGGCGGCGGCCCTCCGCCTTCAACGGAGCCGGGGCCGGGGCCGGCGTTGGTCGGATTCTCCGACGGACGCGGTCCTCCGGGTGGAGGTTCATGGGGCGGTTCGGAAGGCGGTCTTGACGGAGGCGGGCCGAAGCGGTTGGTAAATTCCTGGCGGGACAAAACAATCGGCAGATTCGTGCCTTCGATGTCGCGGGTCAGGTTGGTGCCCAAATCCACCGGAGTGAAGAGGGTTACCGTCTGCGCGCCCCAGTTCTCCGTTGTGCCGGCACTCGCCAGGATTGTAAAATTTGCAGGATCAATTGCCGATCCAGCGGAAGCCACGACCTCGCCGGCTTCGTTCAACAGCGCGATGCCGCTTAATTCGGTCTTCTCCTGATTGGCCAGTTCCTTCAGCGAGTCTTCGAGCCGTTCCTTGGAAACAACGCCGCCAAAGCGCCGCTGTGACCGGAGCACGATGCCCATCGTGGTGGAGATGTCCTTGGCCCGGTTCACCAGCCCGGCGCGGGCTTCCTCCCTGACCCGGAGATGTTCCTCAATCTGCCATGCGACGACCAGCAACCAGACCCCCAGCAGCAGGCCGTAAATCAAGGTGCTGTTTCGCCTAGGTTGCATTTGCGCGCTCGGTTATGAACTTGGTTGGCTGGAAAATCAATTCCGGCCCGTTAATTTTTCTTCACCGGCATGCGGTCGAGAAAACGATCCAGCTCCCGCTCCGGAACCGAATTGGTGATGAGCGGCGCCTGGGCGGTTTCGTGGGTGGACATCGCGGCAAGCTGCGACGGCATCCGGACGATGTGCGGCGTGAGGAAGATCAGCAATTCGTTCTTCTGGTTCGAATGGTTGCTGAACTTGAAAAGATTGCCGAGCACCGGGATGTCGCCCAGAAGCGGGATTTTGCTTTCGCTGGAGGATTTGTCATTGGAAATGAGGCCGCCGATGGCGACAGGCTGTCCGTCGGGCGTCACGACCACGGTGTTGGCGGAACGTTTGTTGAGATTGGGCGCAAACACTGGCGAAGTCGCCCCCACACCCCCAATTCCGGGGCTACCGCCTTGAATCACTTGTCCCTGTGAGGAGTTGTCAATGGAAGTGATTTGGGGCTGGAGAATCATTTGCACCAGACTGTTCGCCCCGATGAACGGCGTGACGTCCAGTTGGATGCCGACGTTTTGATAGTTTCCGTTGATGGTCGGAACGGTGTTGGCGCTGTTGCCGACAGACGTCAGGCTGACCCCGCTGGGCAAAAAGATGCTTTGGCCGACGACGATCTCCGCCATCTGGCCATCGCGCGCGAGAATGGATGGGCGCGAGAGGATTTGCGCCTTGCCAGCGGTGGCGATGGCCTGGAGCTGCGCGGTGAAATCGCTGCCCATGACTGTATATATCCCGCCGTTCCCGGATGCTCCCGACAGGGTCTGGGGCAGGCCAAAGCCGTTGTTCAAAGTGTAACTCTGGCGGATCGGGGAATAGCCCGAAGGACCAACTGTGCCAGGAGCGCCGCTTGCGCCGGGATAATAACTGTAATTGGTAATATAGCCGGTGATGGTCGAAAAGTTTTTGCTGAAACCGCTGTAATTGCCCTGAACGCCAAGGTCGAGCGCCTTGTTGTCGTCTATTTCGACGAAGGCAACCTTGATAAGCACCTGCGGTGTGGGCGCGTCGAGACTGGCGATGACCTTGCGGATTTGTTCCATGGTCGGCCCGTCGGCGACAATGACGAGATTATGCGTCGTGGGATCCACGGTAATGTTCGCGGTGCCCACCGCGCCGTTGTTGTTGTATTGGCCGCTGCCGCTGGTGCCGCCGCCGCCCCGGTTGATGACGGCGCCGCCACCGAAGCCACCAAATCCAGTGAAGCCGCCACCACCACCACCGCCGCCGCCGCGGCCACCACCAAATTGGGCGTGGAGTTCAAATGTGGCGCACAAAAGAAGAGCCAGAGCGCCACCGAGATATTTTGGGAAACAGTTTATTTTCATAGTTTGCCTTTTCATCGAAATAATTTTTATGTTTAGAATCCAGGTGCCGTCCCCCGTCCACCACCGCCGCCGATTCCGGTGCCTCCGCCAATTCCGCTGCCGGTGGTGGTGCCCATCTGGGTCGTGCTGTTTTGAGCGCGCTGTTGGAGCGCGCTGTTTGCGGACGAACCAGTGCCACCGCGCGAGGTGTTGCCATTGCCGAACATGGTTTGCAGCACCTGCGCCACCGCCTGTGGATCTCCGTTTTGCAACTGGATGGTGGCAACGTTCTGGTCACGGTCGGAAGGCACATCTAAATCCGCCATCATGAGCTTGATTTCGGTCATCAAATCTTTCGGCGCGGTCACGATGACCGCCTGGATGCGGGAATCGGCCACCGCCGTGACTTGCGTCGCCTTTTGGATGCGTTGCTGGGTGGGGTTGGCATTTGCGCCGCCACCGAAAAGGGCCGCGAGTCCACCGCCGCCAAATCCGCCGCCACGACCGCCGCCACCACCGCCACCACGGCCGCCACGGCCACCGCCGAACTGGATCGGCGCCTGGCTGCCGGATGAACTGGAGCTGGGGAACACGCTGGTCAACTCGTTGGCCACATCAATCGGGCTGGCGTATTTCAGACGGAACACTTGGACTTCCGTCTCCGACTCGGCGCTGTCGTCCACCGCCTTGATGATTTGGGCCAGATGCCGGATGTTGGACTGCGTGTCGGTGACCAAAATCGAGTTGCCGGCCTCATTGGCAACAATCGTCGCCTGCGCCGAGACAAACAACGACAAATCCGAAACCAGTTGCCGCGCCTCCACAAACCGGATGGGAATGATCCATGTCGCAATCACGGCGTCGTTCGGAATGTTGTCCGGATTGTTGCCTATCTTGACCGGGATGCGGCTCGTCTTGGCGTCGCTCTTGCTCACAATCGTCAGTATCCGGTCGTCGCGAATGGCGGCGTAATTATTCCGGTTCAACTCGCTGTTCAACAAATTCACCGCCTCATCCTTGGTCAAATGGGCGCCCTTGACCGTCACGGTGCCGTTGACGGGCACCTCTTGCACAATGATGAAACCCGCCGCGTCGCTCAAATAATTCAGCACCATGTCCAGCGGCGCGCTGTTGAAATTCAAATTCAAATCGTTCTGGTTCGTGCCAACGGGCTGCGCGGGTGGCGTGAAGGCCGATGCCACGGTTTCCGGCGCATTTCCCCTCGGCACAATGACCGTGGACGTGATGGGCTGGTTTTCCGCCGGGGTGGCCTCCGTTTGCGCGGGCGTCGCATCCTGCCCGTTCATCGCGCCCTGATCCTGCGCGGTCTGGGCCTGGGCCGCGCCCGTGTCCGGCGTGGCGGCGGCGTTGGCGTCCGTGCCGGTGGCGGTTTGCGGTGTGGATTGATCCGGCGTGGCGGTGGCGGTGTTATCGCCCGCCGCTCCACCGGTGGCTGGTTGCGCGGCTGCCGACAGCAGCAGCCCCGAAACGCAAATGGCGGTGAGGAGGGTTGTGATTGTGGTTTTCATTTTAATTCCTTTTCTCTTTGTTGCATGAGTTTTTTCAAAACGTCGTTTCCTTGAAGGGCGGGACTCGGAGCGGAAGTGGAACCCGCGTCCGGGCTGGAACTATCCGCCGCCGGGGCCGTGCCTTCCGTCGCGCCCGTGCTGACGGCCATTGCTCCCTGGCCGGCCGGCAACCAGCGGTTGCCTTCCTGCTGCATCCTTTCGCCGATTTTCATTGTCGCCGTTTCTTTTTTGTCGGCGGTCTGCAATTTGACGCTGGTGGACGTGATTTCGGTCACGACATAACCGGCGATGCCGTTGCTGTTCGATTGATACAGCACCTTCCGCAATTCAGGCTGGTTCCCTTCGAAAAACGCGAACATCCCTTTTTCGTAGCTCATCGTGCCGACGAGCGTGAATGACGGCGCGTAGGTCGGCCGCCGATTAGGCCGAACAGGCCGCGAGCCTACGATTGCATACCGCTGCGGGTCAAAAATGTTGCGCGTGGTGATGAACGCCGTGAACTGGTCGTAGTCCGTCGGGCCGGGCACGCGGTTCGGTTGCGCGCCGACGGACCAGCCGTTTGCCAGCGCCAGCGCCAGCACCGCCCATTTGATGTATCGCGTCGGTTTCATTATTTTGATGGCAGGATGAGTGCCAGACCGCTGATTTGCAGATCGAGCGTGAGTTGCTGGCCGGCGTCGTCGTGGGCGTCCAGTTGCACCGAGTCGAGTTTCAACGCCATCGGCCCTTTTTCAATCTGATAAATGAACCGGCTCAACGTGCCCATGTTGCCGGACGCCTGGACGTGGCAGTTGAAGGTCATGTAATTCGTCGAGTCGTTCTTCCATTGCGGCATGATGCTGGTCACCTCGGCGCCGCTGGCGCTCGACCAGTTGTCGAGCGCGTTGATCACCTGCTGTGCGGCCTGCGACGTGTTGGCCGGCAGCGCGTTGGCGCGCATGTTCTTCCATTGGTCGCGGATGGCGGCCTCGCGCTTGATCAAGCCATTTCCGTCCTTCACCTGGTTCCGCAGGTTGGTGATTGCCGTCGAACGCGACGACCACAATTTGCCGAGCGGTTCAAAGACGATCATGTCGCCCAGCCAAAGCGCGACGACGATGCCGGTCAACACGATCAAAAAATGCTGGCGATTCTCAATTTTCATTGCGCTCCTCCGTTTCCGTATTGAAATTCAAACGTGAACTGCCTCGGCGCCTTGCCGTGAATCAAATCCCATTTGAAACCACTCACGCCGTCCGCCGCGCTCAACTTCGCCTGCATCGCCAGCAGTGAGGCGTTGTCCTGCGCGTTGCCGGAGCAGTTCACCACGCCGCCCTCCTGGATGGCGATGGTCTTGGCCGTCACGATGCCGGTTTCGGGGAACGCCACCGTGAGTTGCCGCAAAATCGCCAGGTCGCGGAACGACGGGTCATACCACGGCTGGAATTGATGGATTTGGTCCTGCACGCCCTGCAACTCGGCCACCTTTGCCGACATGCCCTTCCACTGCGAGCGGTAATGCCAAAGCTCGATTTGCTGGATCAAAAACGCCAGGCAGACAATCGCCACGATTCCGGCGGCCACCGCGCCCGTCGTCCGCAATCGGCCCGATGAATATTTTGCGGCAAACTGTTGGATGATCGTCAGCTTGGGAGGCAAGAAATCAAACGCGGGCGGTTGCTCCGCCAGCAGGCGCGCCGCGAGGCTGAACGCCGCCGACACCGTCGCCTCCGGCGGAAGCTGCACGCCAAATTCATCCGGCTTGTAGGCTGTGACGACCTCCACGCTCAAGCCCATCGGCTCGAAGCGCAGTTCCATTTCGTCCGCGAGCGGCTGCGCCAGTTCGCGCGGGCCGAAAATGCGGATGCGCTTCACGGCGTCGCGCAGTTCGACGGGCAACTGGCCAAGCGTGATGCGCGATTCGCGGGCGACGAGGTCGGGCAGCAATGCCGGCCGGCCGTTCGGATTTTCAATCGCGCCTTCGAGCGCGCGCAGCGCCGCCACCCCGCCGCCGCAGGTGATTTGCAGCGACACCGTGCTTTCGCCGATGGCCAGCGCGAGCACGCCGTTGGATTTTTCCGACGCCGGCGGCTGCAACGCCGCCAGACCGAGCGCGAAGCTGGCCGGCTTTAATTTCGCCGCCGCCAGGACTTTTTCCAGCGTCGCGACGTGCGCGCTGGGGATTCCCGCGAGCAAAACGTGTTTTTTGTCCCCCGCCAGCGGGCAACTTGAGCTGGCCAGTTGCAGCGTCGCCACGTCGGTGGGGAAGCCGCGCTCGGCTTCCAATTGCAGCAGGCTCGCGGCATCTGCCTCCGGCAGCGGCGGCAATTCCGTGTGTGCCGTCAGCACCCATTTCAGCGGCAGGCCGAGGACGCAGTGGCGTTCGCGCACGCCGGCGGCGTCAAGCTGGTTGCGGATTTCGCGGCCGACGAGTTCCGGCGCGGCGGTGAGCGGGTCGAGCGTGAGCACGGCGGAAAAACTCTGCTGCAATTGCAGCGAGCCGTTCGTGCGCCGCAGCACCACGCCCTCGAGCCGGCTGCCGTCGAGCGCCAGGCCGAGCACGCTCGTCAATTTTTTCCGTTTCCGAAAGTTGATTTTCAGGATGTTGTTCATTGCGATGTGTTGTTCGCCAGCAACGTCTGCCGCGCCTTGTCACCCAGCGCCCAGCCGAGCCGGCTCAAGTCCTGGCGGTAAAGAATGATCGGCGAGCCTTGGCTGGTGTCGAAAATGAACTTCACGCGCCGGTAGCCGCGCCCGAACGGCCCGACCGCCGCGATGTCGGCGGTGAATTGAAAGCTCTTCGTGGTGACGTAACCGCCGCCGCTGTTCGCCGTGCTGTTTCGCAGCGCCGTGATCACCGGGTTGTTGTTGCCCAGCGCGTCCATGAGCCACCAGATGGAATTGAGGCTGCCCGGGTTCTGCTGGCGGTAGGTGATGAGCGTTTGCGCCGCGCCGGACGCCGTCTGCTCGTTAACGCTGTTGTTCAAGCCCATGAACAGGGCCGTCAGCACGTCGGCGCTGGCGGTGTTGACATTCACACGACCGCGGAAATAAGTGACGTTGGTGGTCGTGACATTGTTGTAAATCTTCGCGAAATCCGCCTCGCTCATGCCCAGGCTCTGGCATTGGAAAGCCAAATCCAGAATATTGTGGAAGGAGTTAACCCCGCCCGCGGCGCCCCCGGTGCCATGAACATAGCGATAAAGGGATTGGGCCAAGTTGGCGGAGTTGCCGACGCCGTTTTCGTCAAGCAACGCTTTAATCGTGGTCTGGGACGCCGTGTTCATGTTCGTCAGCGACGAGCCGTCGGAATGGAAATTCGGTTCGCGCGTCCAGACCGTCGTGTATTCAAAAAGGCCGGAATTCAACTGGCCCATGCCGGTTGAATCCTTTTCGTTCCCGTCGAGCACGCCGTTGCGGTTGATGTCGTCGCCGGCAAGCAAACTGACGTCCGAGCCATAGACGAGCCGCAGCTCGTCCACGGTCTCGAACGGGGCGTATTTGGGGTAATAGCCGAGCGTCGAGTAATCCAGCGACACCACCCCGTTCGTGCCGCGCCAGTCCAAAATAGCTTGCGCGAAATCCACCGTCATGTCCGGCAGATACGATAGGACGTTCGTGTTGGCGGTGTTCAAATTCAGCTTCGAGCCTTCGTCCACCAGGCCGAAATACGGCTCCGTGGAAGTGGTGCCGGAAAGGCCGGCGGCCGGGTCGCGTCCGATGAGCCAGAATTTCGCGTCACCCACGGGCACGGCCGCGCAGGAGAACTCCGTGTTGACCGGCACCGCGCCGTTCGTCGCGTAAAGCGAAAGGGCATAGCTGACGTAACGCGCCGCGCCTTCGATGGCCTGGTCCGCCGCGAGGCCGCTGACCCGGTTGTCCGACGCGCGCAGTTCATACGTCATCGAGTTGGCGAAATACAGCGCGATGCTCACCAGTCCGAGCGAAACCCACAACACAATGATGAGGACGGAACCGCTTTGGGCCGGGAAACGCCGAACACTGAACTTTGAACGCTGAACATCGAACAAACCGGTGTTCGGCGTTCGGCGTTCGGCGTTCGATGTTCGATGTTCCAGTCTGGTTTTCATTTCAGTTTCCGCCGGTCGTCGTGATGGTCGCGTTTGTGCGCGTTTGCGCGTCAATCGGCACGACCATTTCAATCGGCGTCGCGGTCGCGGCGTTGTTGCCGGCCATCTGGATGTCCACCCGCACGGCGAGCGGCAAGTTGGTATAAGTCGACGTCACGCCGGTCGTGTCCCAGGTTTCCTGCCATTGTGCGCCGTCGAAGCATGTGAACTTGATGTTCTGGACGCCGCTCAACATGAGCTGGTCCTGCACGTCCGGCGTCGTCAATGTCAATAGGTTCCGCACAACGCTGCGATACAAATCCCTGCCCACGGCGTTGCGGTCGGTCGGCTGTTTCAATTCGTAGGTCACCCGCTGGATGTCGCCCCACGGCGCGTTGGCGCTCAAGGCGCCGGTTGCGGTAAACATTTCAATCGCCACCGGCTCCGGCACGCCGGCGCTGCTCACGCTGCCCACCCGGAAACTGCCGGACAAAACCTTGCTCGTGCCGTTGGTCGGCGTGACGACACATTGCAGATCGCGGCGAATGAACGTCACCGCCTGGTCAATCGGCGTGGCGGCGTCCACCACGTTCGTCGTCGCGTCCCGCAGCCGCAGCGAGGCGAACAGCGCGGTGTTGACGGCAATCAACACCATGGCGGCGACGCCGATGGCCAGAACCATTTCAATCAGCGTGAACGCGTGCATTTTATTTGATTCAATTTTCACTATCGCAAACTCAACATGGCCGCGGCCTGGTTTGGCGAATTGGCCAGCGTGCTCAATTTCACCGTGTAATCCTTGCCCTGCGCCAGGAACGTCACCTGCGCCGTCAGCATTTCCATCGAAATCATCGAATTCACCGGACTCTGCGTCTGCGCCTGCGGCCAGCTCTGCGCCGACAGGGTCCACCGATAATCAATCGCGCCTTCCGCAACCGTGCCGTTTTGCGCGCTGCCGGTCCAATTGGTCGTGACGAGGCTTTCGTTCAGAACCCGGTCGGCGATGCGCATCGCCGCGCCTTTTCGCGCCGCGACCTCTCCCGCGAGGCTGGAGATGTGCAGCGCCTCGACCGCCACCGGAATGACGATGGCCAGAAACAGCATCGCCGCCAGCACCTCGGCCAGCGTGAATGCGGCGCGATTTCTAGTTCGGTTTGCTGTCGCTAATTTCATAGCCTGTCCGCAATTTGTTCAACAGCAGCCAGCGCATAAAACCGGCCGAATCGGTCAACTGCACCGTCTGCGGGCTGTTTTCGTCCACCGTGCCGTCCGGCAAAAAACGGATGGCCGGCAGATTCTTGAACGTCGTCGGCGTGCCCATGCCGGCATTCAGCACCGAGATTTGCAGCGTTGAATCCACCGTCAAATCTTCCGACTTCGGGTCGCCGGTCTTGCCGGGTGTTTCCTCCGAAAGGCCGTAGGCGTCCTGCTTTTGGTCCACCCATACGACCATCGGCATGCCTTCGGAAACCGCGCGGCTTTGGGCCCCGTGCATCAGCGCAAACAGCCGGCGCGATTCGGAATCCAGCGCGCGGCCGCGGATGAAATTCGCCATCCCCGGCGCCGCCAGCGACGTGATGATGACCAGCAGCGCCAGAATGAGAATCAACTCGATGAGCGTGAAGGCGGACGCGTGACGGGTGGCACGTGACGAGTGACGGGAAATGACCGACCGCGCATGGCGCGTTTTCGTGCCACTTGTCACCTGCCACTTGTCACTGTGCGTTCGCAATTTCATTTATGGCATCCAATTGCCGATGTCATCGTCGGTTCCCGGCTTGCCGTCCGGACCAACCGAAAGCAGGTCATAACCATTGGGATTGTGCTTGCCTGGAAAAGTGTAAATAAATGGATGCCCCCACGGATCCACCGGCAGCTTGGGCGGATCAAAATACGGCCCGTGCCAATTGGTCGCATTGCTCGGCTGCTGGATCAAGTCTTGCAGGCTTTTCGGGTAAAAACCGTTGTCCACCTTAAAGGAGTCAATTAAAGATTCGACTCCGGTTCGGATGTCGGGACCACCACCAATACGCGCACGGTCATTATGCGCACGCTCATAGCTGACGATTTTCGGGATGATTAGCATCGAGAGCATCGCGATTGTCGCAGCCAACAGAATGTATTCATTCGAGCGCACATGACTTCTTCAATTATGGCATCCAATTGCCAATGTCATCGTCGGTTCCTTCCTTCTGGTCGGGGCCGATTGACAGGAGGTCGTAGCCGCTGGGGCTGTGCTTGCCGGGATAATAATAGACGTAAGGACTTCCCCAAGGATCCAACGGCAGCTTTTCCAGATACGGCCCGTGCCAGTTCCGGGCATTGCTCGGCTGCACCAACAAATCCTGCAGGCTCTTGGGATAAAAGCCGTTGTCCACCTCGTAGGCGCCGAGGGCGGATTTGATGCCGCCGTTGATGTCGGCCCTTGCCGCGGTGTTTCGGGCGCGCTCGCCGGTTCCGGCGATTCTCGGAATGACCAGCGCCGCGAGGATGCCGATGATGGTGACGACCAGCAGCATTTCGACGAGGGTGAAGGCGCGCCGGCGGTTCCGGATTTCAGGTTTCGGATTTCGAATTTGTATTCTCATGATTTGTCAGGTGTTGAATTTTTATTTGATTTCGGTGGCCATGGTCAGCACCGGCAGCAACATGCCGATGAAAATGGTTCCGATGAAGCCGGCGATCAAAAACAGCATCGCCGGCTCGGCGAACGCCACGGCGGTTTTCAGATTGCGGTCCAGGTCCGATTCGGTGACGACGGCGATGCGCACCAGTTCGCCATCGAGCTTGCCGCTTTCCTCCGCGACGGAAATCATTTCCAGTGTCGAGCCGGAAAAGAGAATCTTGCAGTCCCCGAGGCTCTGGCCCAGCCGTCCGCCCTGCTGCACGCGCTCGATGGACTGGCCGACGGCATCCACGAGAATCTGGTTGCCGATGGAGCGGCGGGCGACGTTCAGGCCGTGGACGAGCGGGACGCCCGCGCCGATGAGCGTGCCGAGCATCCGGCAGAAGCGCGCCATGGCAAATTGCGCGATGAGCGGACCAACCAGCGGCGTTTTCAAGATAATTCCCTCCCACACGCGCTTGCCTTTTTCAGAAGCAAACCAGGTGCGCACCAGAAATCCGACGACCACGATGGCCACCCCGACGAACAAACCGTAGTTGCGGATCAGATGGCTGGCGCCGATGATGATTTGCGTGATCAATGGCAGCGAACCATGGATGCTCGCGAACACCTGCTGGAATTTTGGGATGAAAAATGTCAGCAGCACGACCAACACAACCAGCGCAAGCACCAGCAGAATGCATGGATACAGCATCGCCGTCATGACCTTCGATTTCAGGTCCTTTTCGCGCGCTTGAAATTCCGCGATTTGCGCCAGCACCACGTCGAGAAAGCCGCCCGCTTCGCCCGCCTCGACCATCGCGACATAGACGCGCGGAAAAGTCTCCGGCGATTTCGCCATCGCATTGGCCAGTGACATGCCATCCACAACCATGTCGTGAATTTCCTTCCACTTCGCCTGCGCCGCAGGCGTCGAGGCTTCCTTGTGCAGAATCACCAGCGCGCGGCTCAATGGCACGCCCGCCGCCAGCAAGCTCGACAGCAGCCGTGTGAAATTCTCCAGTTCCTTCGCCGAAACCTTGTGCGATTTGAACTTGAGCGAAAGGTTTCCCAGCCCTTGCAGCCCGGCGGGAAGGCCCGCGCCGTTTTTTGAAACTGAACCGTTTTTCGCGCCGGCCTTTTCCGCAAGGTTCACCGGACGCAGGCCGAGCACTTCCATTTGCCGCAGCGCGTCGGGCCGCCCGGGGGCGTCAAGCTGTCCCTCGGCAATCTTGCCGTCGGCGCGCAAACCCTTGTATGAAAACGTGGGCATCGGGAATTAGTTTAGCGGGCCACCGCAATGCTCGCGGCGGATCCTCCCGCTTGATTTTTTGTCGCGCTCTCGACTTCTTTCGCCGTCGTCACGCTCAAAACTTCCTCGACCGTGGTGACCCCGGCGGCAACCAGCCGCCAGCCGTCCTCGGCGAGCGTGCGCATTCCGGCCTTGCGCGCGGCGGCGCTGATCAGGTCGGTCGAGGCGTTTTCCAAAATCAGACGGCGGATGGCTTCGTCGGTGTCCATCCACTCAAAAATCGCGTGCCGTCCAAAAAATCCGGTGTTGCGGCATTCGCGGCAGCCGATGGATTTGTAAATTGTCTTGTCCGCCGGAATGCCGAGCTTGGCCTTGAATGCCTGCGCTGTCCCGGAATTGTCCGGCTGTTTGCAATGCTTGCAAAGCACGCGGACGAGGCGTTGTGCCAGCACGGCTTCGAGCGACGAAGCGACGAGATACGGCTCGACGCCCATGTCCACGAGGCGGGTCAGCGCGCCGGGCGCGTCGTTGGTGTGCAGCGTGGAAAAAACCAAATGGCCGGTGAGCGACGCCTGCACCGCGATCTGCGCGGTCTCGGCATCGCGAATTTCGCCGATGAGCACGACGTCCGGGTCGTGGCGCAAAATCGAGCGCAGGCCGCGCGCGAAGGTGAGGCCGGATTTTTCGTTGACCTGAATCTGGTTGACGCCCTTGAGCTGGTATTCCACCGGGTCCTCAATCGTGATGATTTTGCGGACGGCGTCATTGATTTCGTTCAGCGCGGTGTAGAGCGTGGAGGTTTTGCCGGAACCGGTCGGGCCGGTGACCAGAACAATTCCGTGCGGCAGACTCAAGACGTGCTGGAAATGTTCCAGTTCGCGCGTGTTCATGCCGATTTCGGCAAGGCCGCGCAGCGTGGAGTTTTGACGGAGCAGACGCATCACGACCGCCTCGCCGTGCAGCATCGGAATCACCGAAACGCGGATGTCCACGTCGGCGTCATCGAGGCGAATCTTGATGCGGCCGTCCTGCGGCAGGCGTTTTTCCGCGATGTTGAGATGGCTCAAAATTTTAACGCGCGAAACGATGGCCGGCTGAAAGCGCTTCAATTGCGCCGGAACGGGAATTTCCTGCAGCTCGCCGTCAATGCGGTAGCGGATGCGGAATTCGTCCTCGAACGGTTCGAGATGGATGTCCGATGCGCGCAGTTCGATGGCGTCCTTCAAAACCTGGTTGACGAAACGGATGATCGAGGCCTCGTCCTCGGCGGCCTCGTCGAGATTGGTGTCCTCGGCGTTTTCGTCAACGACTTGAAAACCCTTTTCCTCGTCGAGGGTGCCGATGGTGTCCGCGCCGACGCCGAGGCGTTTTTTGATTTCGCGCTGGATGGCTTCGCTGGAGGCGAGGATGGGCTTGAGGTTCAAGCCGGTCATGGTTTTCAGCGCGTCGAGTCCCTGTGTGGCGAAGAGCCGGCTGGTGGCGACTTCCACCGTGCCGTTGAGGCGCTTGAGCGGGAGGAGTTCCTCCTTCAGCAAAATGCGCGCGGGAAAAAGGGAGAGAAGCTGCCGGTCCGGTTCGACGTCATCCAGCGTTGTGAACGCCAGGCCATATTCCTGGGCCAGCCAGCGCAGCACGTCCTCCTCGCTTTGCACGGGAGGTTTCATGCCAGCCAAAGCCTTGGCGTCAATCGAAGCCAGTTGCTTGGCGGCAACCATGCGCTCAAGCAACTGCTTCAACGGAGAATCTTGGACGGCGGATTCAATCATAAATGAAACGTCAGCTTCTCTTTTGCGAATTGGATCAGTCGAGCAGTCCCGACAAAGTCGCCTGGGCCTCTTGTGGCACCGTGAGCACTTTGCGGAGATCGGCCTGTGCTGCAATCAACTTGGCCTGTTTCGCCTTTTGTGCGGCCTCGTATTTTGCCAGCAGGGCTTTTACTTGAGCCGCCGGCGCATTGTCATCCAAGGCCTGCTGCAAAGCGTCCCTATCCGGATTCGGCTGGCCAAATCCGCCACCGCCGCCGCCACCGCCGCGGTTGCGTCCGCCCATGCCGCGCATACCGCCGCCCATGCCGACGTCGAAACGTGCAGCCACGACTTTTTGAACGAGCGGCTGCACCGCCGCCCATTCGGTGTCATTGGTAAAACCGAGGCGATCCCGAACGCCGTCCACCATGCGCTGCTGCATTTGCGCCGGATCCATGTTGCGGAAACCACCGCCAAAACCGCCGCCACCGCCACCGCCACCGTTACCGCCACCGCCACCGCCGCCAGCCTGTGCGTAGATACTGCCGGTGCTCAACATCAGAGCAGCGGCGACCCCGCAGATTGTTAATAGATTTGTTACTTTCATCGAATTTCCTATTGTAGTTGGTTTGTTGATTTTGCTTTGTCGCGGGACAACACACCCGTGCTGTCCGTTGGTTGCGAATCAACCCAAGCAGGGAACATGCCAGCGCAAAAAACGCCGCTTTCCGCGAAAATAAAAACGCCAGCTGCGCAATTGATGCTCGACCTTCCATCCAGCTGCGCAGGTTTTGCGCGGCGCCGAGGGAAAGGATCATGAACATTTGCAGTATGCCGTCAGCGACGGGATGAAATCGGAGTCGAAACTCCATCCCTGGAAGCGCTCCTGTGAATTGGGCCGTGGATTATATTTTCTGGAAACCATCATTTTATGAATTAATTTCGTCTTACAAATTGAAACGCAGCTTGACCTTCTCTGATTGTAAAGTTATGAATGAGGCATGAAAAAGTTCGCTCCAAGCACTGTGTTTTGTTCGCGCCTGTTTCCGCTGCTGGCGTTTTTTCTTTTGCCGACGCTGGCGCAGGCCCATCCGGGCATTCCCGGCCACACCCACGGTTTTGCCAGCGGTTTGGTGCATCCGCTCACCGGCATTGATCACATGTGCGCGATGGTGGCCGTCGGGCTTTGGGCCGCGCAACGCGGTGGTCGCGCCCTCTGGATCGTGCCGTCGGTGTTCGTGTCGGTCATGGTCTTGGGCGGGGTGCTGGGCATGGCGGCGATTTCAATCCCATTTGTCGAGCCGGGCATTGTGGCATCCGTGCTGGTCTTGGGTGTTTTGGTTGCTGCGGGGGTTCGTCTGCCGCTGCCGTTGAGCGCGCTGCTGGTTGGCGTGTTTGCATTGTTTCATGGTTATGCCCATGGCGCGGAAATGCCCGGTTCAGCCTCCGGTCTGGCCTACGGCTTGGGGTTTGTCGCGGCCACCGCGGGCCTGCACCTTTCGGGAATCGGACCAGGCCTGCTCGCGCAACAGCTTGGTTCGGCGCGGCTGGTTCGTTGCGCCGGTGGAGCGATTGTCGCTTGCGGCGTCTATCTTTGCTTGTCGGTGTAACACTGAAAGATTGAAAAGAGCAGATGAGTGCCGGGAATTCCATGCCCATGGGAATTTTGCAGCGTGTGGGAACTGAAGAAGCAAAGGGGACTAGGGGTTTTTACTTATATGACTAACAGATTGTCCCCCTATACAATCAGGGAGGGCACCAATTGTAGTCATGCTCCACTTCGCTTAAATTGCTCTCATGCAAACAACATTTGTTGGACAGGATGCAAGCACCCAATCTCCCCGGTCCCGTTTTCGCCAGGATTTTCCCGTTCCACCGCGAGTCCAATCGCGCAACGGGATCGCTGCCGTTCCGGTAAACGGGGTTGCTGTCCGGGACAAGACTTCTCTTGCCGCTCCCAATGAACAGGGCAACGGCACCGGCAACCGCGCCTTGATCGGGGCGCTGGTCAATTCAAGAATCTACCGCGAATACGAACAGGCGTTCACGAATTTGACGGGGCTGCCGGTGGCGTTGCAGCCGGTGGAAACCTGGCAGTTGCCGCATCACGGCAAGCGAAACGAAAATCCGTTTTGCGGGTTGATGGCGCAGAAGAGCCGCGCGTGCTCCGCCTGTTTGCAGGTGCAGGAACGGCTCTGTGAAAAGGCGACCCACGAGCCGCGGACCGTTGCGTGTCCGGTCGGGTTGTGTGACATCGCGGTGCCGGTGCGGTTGAGCGACAAGTTGATTGGGTTTTTGCAGACCGGCCAGCTTTTCCGCAAGAAACCGGGCAAGGCCCAGTTTGCCCGGGCAGCCAGACTGGTTGCGGATTGGGGCGTTGATGTGAATCGGGACGTGTTGCAGAAGGCCTATTTTGCCGGCAAGGTCGTCACCGCCGCGCAGCACGATTCAACGGTCAAATTGCTTTCAATTTTCGCCCAGCACCTGGCGATCGTCAGCAACCAGGTGATCATCCAGCAGGAAAATGCCGAGGTGCCCGTCATCAAAAAAGCCAAGGAATACATTCGCGAGCATCAGTCCGAAAAGATTTCGCTCGGCACCGTGGCCAAGGCGGTCAACATGAGCGCCTTCTACTTTTGCAAGATGTTCAAAAAGGCCGCCGGCATCAATTTCACGGATTATCTCACCCGGGTGCGCATCGAGCGGGCGCAGAACCTGCTGCTCAACCCCAATCTGCGCATCAGCGAAATCGGGTTTGAAGTCGGCTTCCAGTCGCTGACGCATTTCAACCGCGTGTTCAAGAAAATCGCCGGTCAATCCCCCACGGACTATCGCGCGCAGTTGCTTGTGCCTTGAGCGCCGGCCATGGTTAAAATTCGCGAGCCCCGGCACTCCCGGCTCGCCGCCAGGAGCCGGATTGAGATTGGCAGCGGCGGGGTTTTTCCCGATATTCCCTTCATCTTGGAAATGAAGGACTACCGGAAAATGTCAAAGGCGGAATTGTTGGCTTGGATTGAGAAGCTCAAGTCCAAACACGCCACACGGACCCGGACGCAACGCGAGCGGGCCACGTCCGCCCTGCGCGACAGCGCGGAGCGGCTGCGCGCGATTCTGGAAACCGCGGTGGAGGGCATCATCACGATTAATGAACGCGGGACCATCGAGTCCTTCAATCTGGCGGCGGAACGGATTTTCGGTTACAAAGCCGTTGAGGTCATCGGGAAAAACGTCAGCACGCTGATGCCTTCGCCCCATCACGAGCAGCACGATTCCTATCTTGCCAACTACCGGCACACCGGTCATGCCAAAATCATCGGCATAGGGCGCGAAGTCTCCGGCCGGCGCAAGGACGGCACGATGTTCCCGATGGATCTGTCCGTGAGCGAAGTGCGGCTGGCGGAACGGCGGCTGTTCACGGGTTTCATCCGCGACATCACCGAACGCAAACGGCTCGAAAAGGAGATTCTGGAAATCAGCGAACGCGAGCGCCGCCGCATCGGGCACGATTTGCACGACGGCCTGTGCCAGCATCTGGCGGGGGTTGAAATGATGAGCCAGGTGTTGGAGCAAAAACTGTCATCGCGCTCCCGGGACGCGGCGCGGCGCGCCGGTGAAATCGCCAAAAACGTCCGTGAGGCCATCAGCCAGACGCGTTCGCTGGCGCGCGGCCTCTCACCGGTCACGCTCGAATCCGAGGGGCTTGTGTCCGCGCTCCACGAACTGGCCTTCAACACGGGAAAGATTTTCGGCGTTGCTTGCCGGTTTGATTCCGACCCGCCGGTGTCCGTGGCGGATCATGCCGTGGCCACTCATCTTTTTCGCCTGGCGCAGGAGGCGGTTGCCAACGCCATAAAACATGGCCGGGCAAAACGGCTTTCCATTCAATTGACAGGCGACCGTGGGCGCGTGATTTTGAAGGTGGACGATGACGGCGCGGGTTTCCCCGCCGAAATTCACCGGTCGAAAGGCATGGGCCTGCGCATCATGCAAGCCCGCGTCGGAATGATGGACGGCACGCTGGCCATCGAACGCAACGCGGACGGCGGCGCCAGCGTGATTTGCTCGGTCCCCAACCGGCCCGCGCCCAAGAAATAAAAATCATCATGGCCAAAACACCCCGCAAACAACTGCTCATCGTGGACGACCACCCGATGATGCGCACCGGCCTGGCGCAATTGATTGACAACACGCCCGACCTGAAGGTCTGCGCCGAGGCGGACAATGCCGGCCAGGCCCTCCACGCCGTCGCGGGCCGGAACTTCGATTTGATCCTGCTCGACATTTCTCTGCCGGACAAAAACGGCGTGGAACTCATCAAGGACATTCAGGCGCTGAAACCCGGCCTGCCGGTGCTGGTCGTTTCCATGCACGACGAATTGCTCTACGCCGAGCGCGTGCTGCGGGCGGGCGCGCGCGGCTACATCATGAAACAGGAGGGCGGCAAAAAGTTTTTACAGGCCATCCGCCAGGTGCTGGCCGGGCAGGTCTACGTGAGCGAAAAAATGTCCGCGCGCATCCTTGAAAGTTTTTCCGGCCGGCGCGCGGCAACGGCGGGGGCCCCCGTCCAGCGGCTTTCCGACCGCGAATTTGAGGTGTTTCAGTTGATCGGGCGCGGCAAGGGCACGCGGGACATCGCCGAGCTTCTGCATCTGAGCGTGAAAACCGTCGAGGTGCATCGCGCAAATCTCAAGAAAAAGCTGGAATTGAAAACGGCCCACGACCTGGTGCACTACGCCATCCGCTGGATCGAAGCGGAACCCCAGGGCTGACAGATTTTTCTAATTGGATTTCATTTGCGCCATCGCAGCAGCCGCAGCGCATTGCCAATCACAATCAAATCCGAGCAGCCCATCGCCGCCGCGCAGAAAATCGGGCTGATGAATCCCATCGCCGCCAGCGGCACGCCGAGCGCGTTGTAGAAAAATGCCCAGAACAGATTCTGCTTGATGGTCCGCAACGTCGCGCGCGCCAGACCGAGCGCCTCCGGCACGGCCTCAATCTCCGATTTCAGCAAGATGATGTCCGCCGCCTCGCGCGCCACGTCGCTGGCGCGGCTCACGGCGATGCCGAGGTCGGCCTGCATGAGCGCCGGCGCGTCGTTGATGCCGTCGCCAACGAATGCCACGCGCTCGCCTTGCGCCTGAAGTTTTTTCACGAACTCCGCCTTTTGCTCCGGACGCACTTCGGCAAAAATATTATTGCCTTCGATGCCGACCTGCCTGGCGATGCTCGCGGCGGTCAATGAATTGTCGCCGGTGACGAGATAAATCTTCAATCCCTGCCGCTGGAGTTGTTCAACGACTTGTTTTGCGTTCGTTTTTATCGCGTCGCGAACGGCGAAAAGGCCGAGCAATTTATTTTCCGATGCGAGGCCGACAATCGTCGCGCCCTGGCCCGACCATTCGGTGATGAATTTTTCACCCGTCACCAGTTCCACGCCGGACTCCTTCAGCCACCGTAGCGAACCCAGCTGAACGGTTTGAGTTCGGAGTTCGGAGTTCGGAGTTCGGAGTTCGATGTTTGCCTCGACGCCGCTGCCGCGAATTTCTTTCCAACCCGATATTTCTCGGAGGGACGAGCTCTGCGAGTCCCCAATTTTATCAGGGCGTCGTGTAACTCCGCCCTCCGAATCCAGCTTGGCAATCGCCTGGCTGATGGGATGAGTTGAATTTCGCGCCAAGGTTGCAGCCAGTTTTTCAACTTCAGCCTTCTGCCTTCCGCCTTCCGCCTTTGTTTCGGCCACCTCCGGCCGACCCATCGTCAGCGTCCCGGTTTTGTCGAAAATGACCGCCGTGATCTTTCCGGCTTTTTCCAGCGCCACGCCATCGCGGATCAAAATTCCCCGGCGTGCGGCGGCATTCGCGCCCGCCATGATTGCCGCCGGCGTGGCCAGACCCATCGCGCAAGGACAGGCGACAATTAGAACCGCGGCGGCAACCATCAGTGCCGCTCCCGCGCCCATCAGCAAATGCACGTGCCAGAGAAATTGGGCGAGCCAATCGTGGACATGGCTCGCTGATTCCGGCGCGAGCCCCCACCAAAGCGCGGCGGCAATGGCAATCGCGACGACAATCGGCACAAACACGCTGCTCACGCGGTCGCCGAGGCGCTGGATGTCGGCGCGGCTGGTCTGGGCGCGCTGGACGGCAGCGATGATGTGCGCGAGCGCTGTGGTTTCGCCGGTGGCGGTCACGCGCATGACGAGCCGACCGTTTAGATTCACCGTGCCGGCGAAAAGTTCGCCGCCGGATTTTTTATCGGCGGGAACGGATTCTCCGGTAAGCATCGCTTCGTCCACGGCGGAATCGCCTTCAACCACGATGCCGTCCACCGGCACGCGGTCGCCGGGTTTGAGAACGACGCGGTCGCCGATTTTCAATTCGGAAACGGGAACCTCCACTTCCATTTCCGATTTCCGGTTTCCGATTTCCGATTTTGAAAACGAAGCGGTTCTCAAATCGAAACTGCCCGCTGAACTCCGAACTCCGGACTCCGAACTCTGAACTCGTTTTGCCGTTTGCGGCGCAAGATTCAGAAGCGATTTCAACGCGCCGCCCGCCTTGTCGCTCACGCGGGCTTCGAGCCAGTGGCCGAGGCTGATGAGCGTGATGATGGCCGCGGCCTCCATGAAATACAGTTCGCCGCCCGCGCCGCTCAACAACGCCCACGCGCTGTAACCGAACGCGGTCGTCGAGCCGAGTGCGACGAGCGTGTCCATGTTGGAACCGCCGATTTTAAGCTGGTTCCATGCGCCGCGATAGAATTGCGCGCCGGCAAAAATCTGGACCGCGCCGGCGAGCGCGAACGAAAGCCATTGGAACCACGGCGTCATGGCGAGGTTGAAAACCCATTCGCCAATCATCAACGCGGCGGTGACGGCGATGCCGAGAATCAAATTCCAATGCCACCGTGACTGGCGATGACCGCCGTGGTCGTGCGCACCAGCTTCGACCGGTCTGGCTTCGTAACCGGCCCCCGCGACGGCGGACAGGACCGCCGGAACATTTGCCGGGGCGTTCGCGTCCCAACGCACCGTGGCGCGCCCGGCCTCCAGCGATACCAAAGCGCTGCGAACGCCGGCCACGCTTTGGATGGCCTCCGTCACATGCCGCGCGCAGTTCTGGCAAGTCATGCCACTCACCAGCAATTCCGTCGTCGAGTCGGCCCGGATTTCCTTCGCCTCGTAGCCGGCGTTTTTCACGGCTGCGATGACGGCGGGGATGTTTGCTGGCGCTCCGGAATTCCAGCGCACCGTCGCATTTTTGTTTTCGAGCAACACGGTGGCGCTGCGCACGCCGGAGACGGATTGAATCGCCTCGGTGACATGCCGCGCGCAATTGCCGCACGTCATGCCGCTGACGGACAATTCCGTCACGGCGGCGGAATGATTCGCGGCACGAGGCTCAATTGTTTGTGATGATGACATGCAACCCGTATGGACAGTATGTCATAGACTGGTTGTCCCGTCGAATTTGGATGGAAGGTTTGCATTTCTTGGCTTGAAGCGCGCAAGGAATGGGTGTAAATAAGGCAGATACCATTTGGCCGGTGATGAAAACCCAGTGTCTGCAATTGGAAGACACCCTTTTGACGTTTAGAAGGGAAGATTTGCGACAAGTTCTCCGGAAGAACCTTTCGAGGTTTTGCGTCTGGTTGCTGCTCCTGCCCGCCGCCGGTTTTGCCGCCTCCCCGCCCAGCATCACCACTCAACCGCAGAGTCAAAGTGTCGTTGCCGGTTCCAATGCCGTGTTCACGGTCGTCGCCAGCGGCTCGCCGGCGCCGGTTTACCACTGGTTCTTCAACAACACGAATCTCGCGAACGGCCCGCACATCGGGGGCGCGACGAGCGCAACCCTGACCGTCAGCAACGTGGTTGCGGGTGATGCGGGAAACTATCAGGTCGTGGTCACCAACAGCCGCGGCAGCGCCACGAGCAGCAACGCGACATTGACCGTGCGGTTTCGTCCCAGCATCACGAATCAGCCGGCGAGCCAGGCGGTGGACGTGGGAGCGCCCGTCACGTTTTCGGTTGGCGCCACGGGGACGGCGCCGCTGAAATTCCAATGGCGGTTCAATGGCTCGGCGCTTTCGGGGCAAACCAATTCGACGCTGTCCATCGCCGCGGCCGCGACCAACCAGGCCGGCATCTACACCGTGGCGGTCACCAATCTTTATGGTTCGGTGACCAGCTCCAACGCGGTCCTGCAGGTGACAAATGCGCCGCCGGTCATTTCGGCCATCGCCAGTCAGCACACTTTCCCGGCCAGGGCGACCAAGGCCATTGCGTTCACCGTCGGTGATTTGGAAACGCCGGCGGCAAGCCTGGCAGTGACCGGCGCTGCGGCCGACACCAATTTAGTCCCGGTCCAGAATCTTGTCCTTGGCGGTTCCGGCACAAATCGCACGGTGCAAATCACGCCGGCGTCCGGTGTGACCGGCAGCACGGTCGTCACGTTGACGGTGCGAGACGCGCAGGGCGCGACGGCCAGCACTGCGTTTTCGCTGACGGTGGGTGATTTCAGCGAAGTCATCACGAACCTGCCCGGCCTGGCTGGCGGCGTGGTCCGCTGGGTGGATTTTGACAACGACGGGTGGCTGGATTTGTTTCTGTCCGGCTCGGACTTCAATGGTGCGGCGCACACCCGCCTTTATCACAACAATGGCGACGGCACATTCGCCGAACTGCCCACGCCGTTGACGAACTGGGTGGCGACCTCGGCGGATTGGGCGGATTTTGACGGCGACGGCTACGTGGATTTGATCGCCAAAGTCACTCCGGATGTGGGTCTGAACTTCGCATGGACGTATGTTTACAAAAACAACGGCGGGACAAATCTGACGCAGGTGGCCAGCCTGCCGACCTATTACGTTGATGGCATTCTCCTGTGGGCAGACGTGGACAACGATGGCCGCCCAGACGTGCTGCAAATCACGATCAATTACACCTGGGTTTATCACAACAACGGCGACGGCACTTTTGGTTTTGTCTCTCTGATTCCGTCCGCCGCCTCTGGTGCCGTGGCGGATTACGACGGCGACGGCTGGATTGACATCATGTTGCCCGGCTATTCCTTCGGCGGCGGACTGGGATCGCGACTTTACCGGAATATCGGCACCAATGGCTTTGTGGACAGCGGCCTGAATTTCGCAATTCTGCAAGGTGGCTTCGCAGCGTGGGGCGATGTGAACAACGACGGCCGGCCCGACGTGCTGCTTACCGGTGCGACCGACACGACGTCCGACGGAACGCTGACGCGGCTTTATCGCAACGACGGCGGCACGTTCACAAGTATCGCCACCAACCTGCCGTCGCTGCGCAACAGCTTCGCGGCGTGGGGCGATTGCGATAACGACGGCAAATCGGATTTGTTCCTGACCGGTTTCGGTGGCGGCAGCTATCAGGGGAAGATTTTCCGCAACACCGGCAACGACACCTTTGCTGATCTGGGTTCCACGCTGCCTGGATTTAATCATGGCACGGCGGCGTGGGGCGACTATGACAACGACGGTGCGCTGGATCTGGTTTGCGCGGGAGCTTCCGGCTACATTCCGCCCACCACCAGGCTCTTTCACAACGTCGGCGCCATGCCGGACACGCCGCCCGCCGCTCCGGGCGGATTGAATGTCATGCTCGGCCACAATTCCGCGCTGTTGACTTGGACGGCCTCTTCGGACGCCGAACAATCCGGCGGGCTCACTTACAATGTCCGCATCGGCACCATCACCAACGGCATCAATATCCTTTCGCCGATGGCTGATCTCACCACCGGTTTTCGGCGTGTGCCACAGACTGGCAATGCCGGGTATCGGCAAAGTTTTCTGATCACCAACCTTCCCGCCGGCACTTACTTCTGGAGCGTTCAGGCGATTGACAACGCCTTCAAAGGCTCGCTGTTTGCGACGGAGCAAAGTTTCACTTTGCCGGCTCCCATCATCACCAATCAGCCGCAAAGCCTGGCGGTGTCCGCGGGTTCGCCGGCGGCGTTCACCGTCGGTGCCACCGGGGCGACGCCGTTTTCGTATCAATGGCAGGTCAACGGGACCAACATTTCCGGCGCGACGAATTCGAGCCTGCTCATCAACCCCGCCCAATTCTCCGACCAGGGCGCGTATTCCGTGACGGTGAACAACCAGTATGGTTCCATCGCCAGTTCCAACGCCATCCTCACCGTGCTCACGCCGCCGTCGTTCACGCAGCAGCCGCAGGGTGGAACCAATGTTGTCGGCAGCCTTGTGTCTTTTTCCACCGCCGCCACCGGCACGACGCCGTTTAGTTACCAATGGTTTTTCAACGGTGCTCCGCTTGCCGACACCGGCCGCCTTTTCGGCTCGACCAGCAACGTCTTCACCATCGCATCGGTTTTGAAGGGTGACGCCGGATTGTATTGGCTCGTGGTCACCAACAATTACGGCTCGGCCACGAGCGCCGTCGTGTCGCTGGCCGTGACCGCGCCGGATATTCTCATCAACGTTGATTTCGGCAGCGGCACGCAGTCGTTGAAATCCGGCCCCGCCGCCATCGGGCAGGGCGCGGCGGATTTCTGGAATTTTTACAGCGTAGGCATGGGCGCGCTGACCAATCTCCTGATGGCGGACGGCACGCCCACGATGGCGCGCGTCAGCGTCAGCGGCGCGGGCCCGGTCGCGCCGGTGAACGGGAATCCCGATCCGATGTATGGCCATTATTTGTATCAGTGCTGCCTTCCCGGCAACCTCACGGTGGTCACAACGAATCTGCCGCCGGGCGTTTACGATTTTTATTACTATGCCGGGTGCGGCGATTATAACTACGCATTGTCCATCAACGGCGTGAGCCAGGGGCAGCGGCAGGTGTTCGGCAGCGGCAGCGGTTCCACCAGCTGGCAGGAAGGCGTTCACTACGTCGTCTTTCGCGGCGTGACGCTGACGAACCCGGCGTCGTCCGTGCAGACCGTCATCACGTATATTGACTCGGTTTGTCTTGAGGCGGTGATTTCCGGGATGCAAATCGCGGAAACGTTCCCCGCCCCGGCGGCGCCGGTGTTTGTGTCACAGCCGACGAATCAAACGGTCGTTTCCGGTTTCAACGCCGGTTTTCAGGGCGGCGCGCTCGGTTCGCCGGTGATCGGCTATCAATGGTTTTTCAACAACGCGCCGCTGGCCGACAACGGGCACATCACCGGCGCGGGCACGTTTTCGCTGGCGATTTCCAACGCGCAGGCCGCCGACGCGGGGAATTATTTTCTCGTCGCCTCCAATTTCGTTGGGGTTTCCACCAGCCTCGTCGCCACACTGACCGTGCAATTGCTGCCGCCGGTGTTTGTGGCGCAGCCGACGAACCAGGTCGTTCCGCCCGGCAGCAACGTTGTGTTTTCCGCGCCCGCCACCGGCTCGATTCCCATCGGCTACCAATGGTTCTTCAATGGTGCGCCAGTCCCGGTCGGCGCGAACTGGATTGGTTCCACTTCGCCTTCGCTTGCCATCACGTCGGCGCAGACGAATAACACCGGCAATTATTTCGTGGTCGCGTCGAACAATGTCAACGTCACCACCAGTTCCGTCGCGCTGCTGTTCGTCGGCGTGCCGCCAAGCATCACTCAACAGCCTTCGAGCCAGACCAATTACGCGGGCACGACGGCGACCTTGTCTGTTCTGGCCAGCGGCACGCCGCCGTTGAGCTATCAATGGCTGCTGAACAATGTGGCGCTGGCCGACGACGCGCATCGTTCGGGCAGCGCGGCGGCGACCTTGACCATTTCCAACGCCCAGGGCGCCGACGCGGGCAATTACACCGTGGTCGTCACCAATGGCGCGGGGTCGGTGACGAGTCTCGTGGCGGTGCTCACCGTTTGGACGCCGCCGACGATCACGACGCAACCGCTCGGACGCTCGGTGCCGCCGGGATTGCCGACCGCGTTCAGCGCCGCCGCCTCCAGCGTGGCCTCGTTGGCGCTGACTTATCAATGGCAGTTGAACGGCACGAATATTCCCGGCGCGACGAACACGAGCTATTCCATCGCCGCCGTCGGCACAAACGATTTTGGAATTTATAATTTCGTGGCCAGCAACGCCGTTGGCCCCACGGTCAGCGCGGATGCCAGGCTTACGTTCGGCACCGTGGCGGCGTGGGGAAGAAACACGTCGAACGAATCCCTGCCGCCGCCGGATTTGACGAATGCCTTTGCGGTCGCCGGCGGCGCCGGCGTCAGCTTCGCGGCACGGACCGACGGAAGCCTGGTTTCGTGGGGCGGGAACATAATCACCAACATTCCCGCCAGCGCCACGAATGTGGTCGGCCTTTCCTCATCCGGCGGAACGGTGGTGCTCCGCAGTGACGGGACGATTACCGGCTGGAATTTTGGAACGGTTGCCAGCATTCCCGTGCCGCCGTCCAGCAACATCGTGTCGGTCGCCGCCGGTTACAGTTTCGGATTTGCCTTGCGCGCCGAGGGCACGCTCGTCGGCTGGGGCGGCAGTCCCTACATGAATGTCGTCTCCAATTTGAATCACGTCACGGCGATTGCCTGCGGTGTCGGTCACTCGCTGGCATTGAAGGACGACGGCACGGTGGTTTCATGGGGCAGCGGAGCGGTCACCAATGTTCCGTTCAATCTGACCAACGTCGTTGGCATTGCCGGGGGATTTTCCCACTCGCTCGCGCTGAAAGCCGACGGCACGGTGGTGGCCTGGGGCAGCGGCGCGGGAACCAATCTGCCGGCGGGATTGACCAACGTCGCGGCGATTTTCTGCGGCGGTTATCCGCAGGGACAGGCGGTGAGTCTGGCCATCCGCTCCAACGGAACCCTTGTGGCGTGGGGTGACAATTTCTTCGGCGAAACCAATCCGCCGTCCGCGCTGACGAATCTGTTTTCCGTCACCGGCGCGGGCGCGGCGTATCACGCGCTGGCCGTGGTCAACGACGGCAGTCCGTTGATTCTGCGTCCGCCCGCCGGGCTGACGGCTTTTACCGGACGCGACGTGACATTGCGCGCCGCCGCCGTCGGCGCGTCTCCGCTGAATTACCAATGGTTGCGCAACGGCACGAACCTGCCCGGCGCAACTGGCACGAGCCTGGTCATTTCCAACGTTCAATCCGCCAATGCCGGCAGCTATCAACTGGTCGTGAGCAATCTGCCCGGCGTGGCGGTGAGCCTGCCCGCGCCGGTCACGGTGATGGATGGCAAACCGTTTATCCTGACGCAGCCGGCCACCAATCTTTCCGTTTACCTCGGCAGCAAATTCGCCCTGCCAACCACGGTTGCCGGTTCAGGCCCGTTGCAATATCAATGGCGGTTCAACAGCAACAACGTTCCGGGCGCGACGAATGACACGATGCTTTTTGACCGCGTCCACATGACGAACGCGGGCAATTACGCGCTCGTCGCCAGCAACTCGTTCGGCGCCGTCACCAGCGCAGTGACCAGGCTCGCCGTGCAACAACTCGTTGTTTGGGGAAGCACTTCCGATAACGTGACGAACATGCCGGCCGGCCTGACGAACGCGGCGGCGATTTCCGCGGGTTTTAACGGCAACATCGTCTTGCGCCAGGATGGGACGCTCACGATCTGGGGCAACAGCGGCATCATCCCGACGAACTCGGTGGCGGGCATTTCCAATGTCGTCGAAGTCAGCGCGGGGAGCGGTTTCAATCTGGTCCTGCGGGCCAATGGAAAACCGTTCGCGTGGGGCTACAACATCAGCGCGGCTTTCTCCAATGCCGTTGCCGCCCAGTCAAATATCGTCGCCATCGAGGCGGGCAATTTCAGTTGCGCGTTGCTCAAGACCAACGGCTCGGTTGTTTTGATTGCTTCCAGCGGCGTCCAGACCGGGACTGCGGTGAACGGCTTGACGAATATTCTTTCTCTCGAGCAGTTCGACGATGGCTTCATTGCCTTGCGACCCGATGGAACAGTTTATGGTTACAATGGCGGTTTTACGCCACCGTCGAGTGTGAGCAATGTGCTGGCCATTTCGTCGGCACGTTATCAAGGTCTGGCCGTGAAACGGGACGGCACCATTCAGGATTGGCCTTTCCACCTGTTGCCAGATGGAACATCCAACATTATCGCGGTGGCGGCGGCGGGCGGGTTTAACGCAGGGCCGGAATTTGCCGTGCGCGCGGACGGAACGATCATGACCGGCGGAACGGGTGTCGCCACTAATGTTCCGTCCGGGCTTGTCAGGGTCTGGCGGCTCGACGGCGGAAACAACCATTGCCTCGCGCTGCTCTCCGACCGGGATTTCCCGCCGGTGTTTTTGCACAACGCGCTGAACACGTCCAGCTACGTCGTCAGCTCCAAGGGCGCCCCGCAATGGTTCGGCCAGACGAACATTTCCCACGACGGTGTCAGCGCCGCCCAAAGCGCGCCGATTGGAATCAATCTGTCGTCCTCGATGCGCATGTGGGTCGCCGGGCCCATCACCGTCCAGTTCTGGTGGAAGGTTTCATCGGCGGCCAATCACGGCATTTTGAGCTTCTCCACCGGCGGGACCGTGCTGACGAACATTTCCGGCGAAGTGGACTGGCAGCAATGCACGGTGAGCGTGCCGGCGGGCAACCAGATTTTGCAGTGGACCTACTCGAAGGACGGCAGCGGCAGCGCCGGACTGGACGCCGCGTGGGTGGATCAACTGCAATTGATACCGCAGCCGCCGGTGATTTCGACGCAGCCCGCCGGTCAGAATGTCGTGGGGCCGACCAACGTCGTGCTCAACGTCGGCGTCACCGGCACGCCGCCGCTGGTTTATCGCTGGTGGAAGGACGGCAGCCTCGTGCCGGGGGCGAATGCCGCTTCGCTCGCGCTGCTGAATGCCGTGCGCACGAACTCCGGCACTTATTGGGTGGTGGTGACCAATGCCGCCGCCACGGTGACCAGCAGCAACGCGGTGCTGGTCGTGCGCGTCCCGCAATTGCTGGCGACCCCGGCTTTTCAACCGGATGGAAGCATTCTCCTGTTCTCGACCGACGCCGGCGGCGGATTGCTTTCACCGTCCGGGCTGGCGAACTTTGAAGCGCAGGTCAGCACGAACCTGGTGGACTGGATGACGTTGACCAACGCCTTGAGCCTCACGAACGGGACGCTGCAGTTGCAGGACACCGGACAGTCGAACAGCCCGTCGCGCTTCTATCGCCTGCTGGAGCATTGATTGTCGCGGGCGGGGGACTCCGTCGAATTTTGTTTGGGCACCGCAGCGGGACGGACATTCACACCCGCCATGTTCCGGTGCGCTCCAGCCATCATTGTAACCCATTGTGAATAACTTCCTACATTTTTATATTTGACATACTTTTTTAATCTTGTATAACTTGTTGCCATGATTGCGACTCACAAGATTGAAACCGTCAATTTCGGCACGAAGGGGCAGGTGGTCATCCCGCGCCGTCTGCGCCGGGAATTTGAGATTGAGGAAGGCACCAGGGCCACCGTCGTCTCCACGCCCGAAGGCATCCTCCTGAAACCCATCACCCGCACCTACATCAGGAGCCTGCGCGGTTCCCTGAAAGGCACCAAGGCGATGGAAACCTTCATGGCCGAACGGAAGCGGGAAAGGGAACTTTGACATGGCCGCAAAAGAACGCAAAGCGCGCACAGAAGTTTTCTCCCTCTCCGCACCGAACGAGATTCCTCGCCCGTGGGAACGGGAGAGGATGTCCGCAGGACAGGTGAGGGTCGAAGGGGAAAATCCAATCTGAACGAATATGGCCACCAAAATATTGGACAGTTGGGCGCTTATGGCGCTCTTCAACGAGGAACCCGCCGCGGACGAGGTGGAAAAGCTGTTGTCGCAGGCCGCCGACGAACGGCACAAGCTGTTGATGAGCGTGGTGAATTGGGGCGAGATTTATTACTCCGTCATGCGCGGCGCATCGCCCGCAATGGCCGAACAAAAGGTCAGGGAGATTGCCGCCATGCCGGTGGAGATTGTCCCCGCCGACCAGCAGCAGACCCACCAAGCCGCCATCTACAAGGGCACGCACAAAATGTCCTATGCCGACTGCTTTGGCGCGGCGCTGGCCAGGATAAGGAACGCCGAATTTGTGACCGGCGACCCGGAATTCAAGTCCATCGAGAAGGAAATCAAAATCAACTGGCTGAAATGAAAGTGGCTTTCAACCCCGAAATCGAAAAACGAATCCGCAGCGGCGTAAAACCCGGCGACCCTTGAGTGTTGGATAGATTTATGGGACGTCGTTCAAAAAGTGAAGGTATTCCTGAAATGCTTCTGGAACTTCTCGAATTCGTGTTTCACCTCATTCCTCCTTGGACTTCCATTCCGATAGCCGCAGTCGGTTTCTTTCTGATTATGCTATTCTGGGATACTCAAGTTAAAATTCCAGTCCTCCAGATTTTTGGTTTAATGTTCGCTGCTGGCTTCGCCATCATCTGCCTGATTGCCGGATGGAAGGGAGCGGGATTCAGGCGGCGTCAACGGGAATTCTTGGAAGCAGACATTGACATGGAATGGATTCGTGGATTGAGTTGGCGTGGCTTTGAGCGTCAGTTGGCTGAAGTCTATCGGCAAAAAGGTTATGAAGTGGAGGAAACAGGTGGTGGCGGTGCGGATGGCGGAATTGACCTAAAACTTTTTAAGGACGACCGCACAACAGTTGTGCAGTGCAAACATTGGAAAACATGGAAAGTGAGCGTCAAACCCGTCCGTGAATTGTTTGGCGTGATGACTGCCGAAAAGGCTGATTCAGCCATTTTTATCACCAGCGGCGGATACACAAGCGAGGCGCTGAAATTTGCCGAAGGCAAACCGATAGAGTTGATTGACCAACATGGATTTCTTGAACTGGTGCATGGCTTCCAAAGGGGATTGCGGGAGCATTACGGCGTCGAACCACTTGGTGTTGACGACACCGAGGAAATCCCGGCGGCAGTGATTCCGCCGAGATGTCCCATCTGCCAAGGTCCGATGAAGCTGCGAACGGCAAGGAGGGGTAAAAACGCCGGCTCACAGTTTTGGGGCTGCTTAAGATATCCCGATTGTCGGGGCACCTTGGATTATCCGGCCTAGCACACCACACCGCTAAATTTTCATTCGACTAAAATCACTTGAGCACAGGAATGCTCAGTTCAGCCAGATAGTTGAAAGTCGAATCGTAGTAAGCAGGAGAGCGGGTTGGGTCCTTGGATTCACCGGGCGGAACAAAAACCACCATGCCCTGTCGGGCGCGGGTGAGCAACACACGATAGGCATTCCGCAAATAGTTACGGTTGTCAGAATTCCTGATGTTACACCAGCGTGAGCCCCTGAAGTCGTGATAATTCCAAGTCGTGCCATTAAAGCGATAATCGGCGTCCCACGTAACACACGTCCAATCGAGTTCCAACCCTTGCACTTGAAACTCCGTCGCCGCGTCTTCGAGATAGTAACTGGACCGGACATCGTCGCGGTCGTTTAGGAAGTAATGCACCGGGTTTACGTCTACACGAATGTCAATGGCATGTGGTTTGAGGCGCATTGCTTTGGACGACGCTAGTAAGCCGTAGCGCTCTGTGCCGCGCGCTTTCGAGCGAACCCATGCTTTGGCTTGGTCTAAGTCCCGCGAAAGCACGATGGGAAAGCGGTTTCGAAGTTGGGTAAACGCTTGCCGAGCGTTGTCCTTCTCGCAGTCCAGTAATGCCTTCACGAACGCCGAGACATTCTCTGCGCGGAACGACCTCATTGATACAGCGAGATGCAAAGAATCTTCCTGATGGGTCTGGGCGCAGTGTTGAGCACGTTCGAGGGTATTATTAGCGGCATACTCACTGTCATGCAGTCGGGAAGAAATGAACATTTTCCAATTCGGGAAATGTTCAATCACAGCATTTAACCAAGCTGAGATACCAGCTTCGCCGGTGTTGATCTCTTGACCGCCACCAACCAGACAAATAATCACCGCCCAATCTTGATGGCGATCCATATAGGAAATCAGAAACTCCGGCTCGGATTGGGTGAAGCCCGGACGACCTTTCTTTCGCTTCATGAAGTTGGCCGTCATCTGCGAATTCCACGCCCGCTGCGCTTCATCGAAGATGACGACATGTTCCGGCGGCGCTTTCTCGTCTGTCAGCCCTGCATCGCGGAAGTGATGAACGTTTTGAATGAAAGCTTTCACCGGAGTCGCGATTTTCTTCTTGGTGACCTTCTTATTATTAGTTTTCAACCGTAAGTATTCATCCCGCGTCAACGCTTCGCGCAACACGGCAACGAGCGGTCCATTGCCCGACAAGAAGACAGCGTGCGTAGGTGCTTTCTCATCGCGCCGCTTCGTGGCGATGTTTAATCCCACCAAAGTTTTTCCTGCGCCGGGCACACCGGTCACAAAGCAAATGAACTTCTGTCCGGTGCTGCGCGCCTCATCCACCAGCTCGTCGATACGCTTTGTTGTTGTGTGAAGATTTTGAGCGCCAGCATCAAAACGAGCAATGGCTTCAACGGAGTGCTGGGCATAGAGAGACCGTGCAGCTTCAATAATCGTCGGAGTCGGGCGATACGAGGCACGCGCCCAAGCTTGGGCGTCGAGGGCTGACCCCTTGGCAATGCTAAGACCCAACTCCAGCGCCTCCCGAAAGTTGCCGGCATTGGTCAAGACGGGTCGATAAACGTTGTCCGTGTCAGCCTCGAACTTGACGGTCATGGGCTTGGCTTCAGTTGCCACGAGAACCGGAGCGATGGCAACATTGTGGCTGGCCTCGTGAAAGTTTTTTAAATCAAGCGCGTAGTCCCAAACCTGTTCGATAGCCGTGCGGTCGTAGCTCGTTTCGCCGACCTTGAACTCCAACGCAAAGATCACCGAACCCAAAACAAGAATGACGTCCACGCGCCGTCCCATGCGTGGGATGTTGAATTCAAAGAAAATCCAACCTTCCAGACCTATGAGTTGCGCTTGAAGGAGGTCGATTTGCGCTAGCCAAGCATCGCGCTGGTCGGAGAAGTGCCCGTCGCCTGCGTGTCGGGAGAGTTTGCCGAGAATGTCGTCAGCATCGCTGGCCAGAAAGTCTGCAATGGCAGCCCCATACCAGAACTGCGCCAATCCGGAGTTGTTGACTACGCTGGGCATTCCAAGCGAAGTATGTGCGGAAGTGTTCCAAATGGAAAGCCTCTGAATCGGATTCCACTTGCCAAATTTGCTAGACCTGGCCAGGTATGTTTACCGTTATGAATCATCCAGCTTTTTGCATTTTCATTGATACAGTTTGTGAAGGGCGGATTCCCGCGTGGCACGACGAGAAGGGCTTGCCTGTTGTTTATCCAACAATTGAAGCCGCTCAGCGTGAAATCGCTGATGACGTGATGGAAAAATTGCATCAATTTCTCGAAGGCGAGCGTGATTTCGAAGATGCAATGACGGTTGAAGATTACATTTTGCCGGTGGACGTTTTACCAGACGGTTCGATTCTTGATGAAGATGACAACTGCTTCGGCAAAAAAGAGGTCTGATGTTTTCACCAAGGCGAAGCGGTCGGGAAACGAAGGCTGAATTCTAAAGGCTGAAGGCTGAAGTATGGCTGATGTCTTTTCCAAAACCAAATGTTCGGAAGTCATGTCGCGGATTTGTGTGGCTCTACGGCAACCACTCGGGCGTTCCGGCGAAATTGCGCCGGATAAGCCCGGGCCGCAACGTGTCGTTGCCATCGGCCTGATCAAGAATCCAGCCCGTCGTCGCGCCCACGTCGTGCATGGCCTTTTCCAGCACGCGGGCGGCGTGCCGCCAATTCCACATGCCCCGCAATTTGGAAGCATTGCTTCCAAAATCCGGGGCAATGTTTCCGGGGCGCAGCCCGCTGCGCCTGAATCTCTCAATCCCTTGGCGCGGCGAAGTAAAGCGGAGACGGCTCAACCCTCAACCCTCAACCGGTTTAATGGCTGATGTCTTTTCAAAACGAAAACGTTCCGAAGTCATGTCGCGGATTCGCGGACGCGGTCAGAACCCGAAATCTTGCGGCGTCAGGCCGGATTGCCGGACGATGGAGCGGGTGGTGCCAATGGGCAATTCCTTTTTTGGATGGGGAACAATGGCGATCCGACCGGCGGCATTCTTGTATTTGGCGTGGCTGCCGCGCTGGGTCACAAACGAGAATCCGTGTTCCTGCAGCACGCGGATGACTTCTTTGGAACCGAGGCGTCTAGGCATGAACCAGTTCCTGCCCCACGCTGGCTTCACTCACAGACGAAAAGGCGTCGGCGGTCTCGCCTTCAAAATAAAGTTCCACCGCCTCCTTCAGGTTGGCCACGGCTTCCTCCCGCGTGGATCCGAAACTGGACACGTCCACGTTGAGGCATTGGGCGACAAAAAATTCGTCCTCCCGGTAAATGACGTAGTTCATTTGTTTCACAGGATGAATCTATCAGCCACGGCGGAGGATTGCAACCATGCCTGACGTTTTCACCAAGGCGAAGCGGTCGGAGGTGATGTCGCGCATCCGCTCGCGCGGGAACAAGGACACGGAACTGGCGCTGGCAAAATTATTTCGTCGGCACAAAATCACCAGCTGGCGGAGGCACGTTCAAATGCGGATTGCGGAGCGCAGAGTGTGGAATAATTTCAAAAACCGGGCGGCGGTGGTGCCACTCCGCATTCTGAATTCCGAACTCCGCACTTTCGCCGTGCGTCCCGATTTCGTCTTCCTCAAATCCCGGACGGCGGTGTTTGTGGACGGCTGTTTCTGGCATGGCTGTCCCAAGCACGCCACCAAGCCTAAAAACAATCGCGCCTTCTGGCATCGGAAATTATCCGCGAACAAAACCCGCGACCAACTGGTGACGCGGACACTGCGAAGGGCCGGTTGGCGCGTCCTTCGGGTTTGGGAACATGAGCTTGCGCGCAAGAATGAGGCGCGGCTGGTGAAGCGGTTTCGGTCAGTGCTGGAATTCGACACCTCACCCCGGCCCTCGCCGCAATAAAATGTTTTTCCCCACGACCCTCACCCGGCTTCGCCGCCCTCTCCCGCTCCCGCGGGCGAGGGATCTCGGTCGAAGCGGAGAGGGTGCAGAGGCGCGGCGGTTAAACCGGATTCAACGGGCGCTGGGTTGATTCGATATCTCACCCCGGCCCTCTCCACATTGAATTGGTTTTTCGCTTCACCCCTCACCTGTCCTACAGGTCTGCGAGCCGCCCTCACCTCACCCTTGATCCCTCTCCCCTCCCTCGCGGGAGCGGAGAGGGAAATTATTTTGTGGGACGTGAACCCAGGGTGGCGTTCTGCGAACTTACCCTGGGCTAATATCTGTCAGCCTTACAGGCTTTCAATCGGTGTGAATTCGTGCAATTCGTGTCAAAGGTTTTTGTTTTGCGTTCTCTGCGCTCCTTTGCGGCCATGAATCCGCGGAATCTGCGGATAAAAAGTCAGCGGTTTGCACCCTTTGCGTCTTTTTGCGGCTGATTGATCTTCAATGCTTCAGGCGCACCGCCATGGCGTAGATGATGGCCAGATTGCGGCGGAGCGCGACAAAAATGTATGCGCCAGATTTAAGAATTCACGATTGCGACTTGTCCCGGCGTCAACCCTGGCAGAAGCGCAAGAACTTGAGGCATCAACGGCAAAGTTTTATTAAGCTGGGTGCTGCCGGCAACGAGCACCACCACCGCAATTTGAAATTTGGTGGTGTCCTGCTGGAAACTCAAGTTGCGGTCCGCTGTCAGGAAAACGTCAAATTTTTCCTGGGCCAGCGCGAGCAGCCTGCCGTTTTTGATGCCGCCCCAGCCCATTTTCTGAACGGAGACGCAATCATGCCCGGTCAATGCGCGGCCCAAACGCCAGTCGAGGCATTCGTCAATGAGAATGCGCATGGCCGACGGTTTCGAGCATTTTCAACTGGCCGGCTTCAATGACGGCGATGGCCTGCGAGCGTTTGACCGAGGGGAATCCCTCCAAAAAATCTTCAACGGATTCGCCGCCTTCCAGGGCGTCAATCAGATTTTGCAAGGGGACACGCGTTCCGACAAAAACGGGCGTGCCGCCCATGATTTCAGGGTCGGAGTGGACGATGCCTTTCAAATCTTCCAATGTCATAACATGGGTAAAATACTCCTGCCGGCGGAATTGTCACCTGCAAACAGGGACATGGGGCGTGCGCCAACCAATTCTGCGGAGTAACGAAACCTGGCCGTTGGAATGGAGCGGCAACCGGTCAATGCGTCAGGCGCACCGCCATGGCGTAGATGATGAGGAGCAGCAAAATCACGCCGAGACTGAAGAAAAAGTAGCCGAAGGAGCGCGCGATGTTCTTCCATTGCTCCCATTCGTCCTTGATGCGGAATTGATCGAGCCGGCCCGCGGCGACGAGGCGGTCATACCAGCGTTTGCGCTCGTGGAGCATTTCGGTTTTGGAAACGCGGCCGGAGAAGATGACCGTGTCCATCGGGAATTTCTCGATGCGGAAATGGGTGTTGAAGAAATGGATCGAGAAGATGAAGCCGGCGGCCAGCAACGCCTCGTCCGAATGAATCAGAAGCGCGATGTTGATGATCCAGCCCGGCAGGAACTGCGTGAAAAACGTCGGGAACCACATGACCAAACCGGATGCGCCGATGATGGCCACCCCCCAGAACACGGCGAAGTAATCGAATTTTTCCCAGTAGGTCCAGCGGTCGAACTGCGGCTTGGGCCCCTTGCCGAAGAACCATTTGTTGTGGGCGACAAAATCGCGCCAGTCCTGGAACGTGGGCACCATGGAATCGGGACCGAACAGGACGTTCCACAGCCGTTTGAAATGAAATTTGCCGTCCACCGGATTGCGCAACGAGGTCCGGCCCTTCCACGCTTTTTTGACCAGCGACGTCAGGTGCAGGCCGAAGTAGAAGAAGGTGATGATGGCGCCGAACCGGTGCAGGGTGCGCGCCGTTTCCGGCCCACCGATGACGCTGAAAATCGCCTTCGCCCAGCCGGTGTAATAGAACTTCAGCGGCATGCCGGTGACGACCAGCAGCAGGAAGCTCGAAACGACGAGGAAATGCAGGAACCGCTCGAACGGCACAAACCGCGTGAACCATTCGTCATCCGTCTGCGTTTTAATTTTCGCCTCGCGGAATTTTTTCGTGTCGTGCAGATACAGGTAAACAATGCGCACCAGCCACAGGACGGTATGCAGCCCGAAGAAGGCGAAGGTGCCGACGAGCAGGCCGGTCATGCCGAGAAACACCGCGTGAAGCATGGGATAATTCTTCGCGTCCATGGGGTTGGCGTGCGGTTTGTATCCGGTGAACCCGACGGTTGCGCCGGGATGACATTGCTGGCAGGTGGCCAGGATGTTTGTTTTCGAAAGACGCGAGAGCGGGTCGGAAGGAGGCAGGATATCGTGATAGCCGTGGCAGTCATAACAGGCGGCCACCGCCGGGGCGGCATTCGGTTTGCCCAGCGCCACGGCCTTGCCGTGGTAGGTGTCCCGGTAACCCGCCAGCCGGTCTGCGTGGCATTTGCCGCAGCGCTGGTCGCTGATGGCTTTGAAATTATTTCCCTCCGGATTGACGATGTCGTGCGCGGTGTGGCAATCGGTGCAGACCGGCCCGCGCGCGTCGCCCCTGGCCAGCAACTTGCCGTGAATGCTTTTATCGTAGGTTTGCTCGATGCCCAGATGACATTTGCCGCAGGTCGCGGCGATGTGCGTGTGGTTCACGGGCGAATCGCGGTCCACGGGGCGCTTGATGTCGTGGATGCCGTGGCAGTCGTTGCAGGACGGCGCGACGATCAAACCCATCTTCAGCAGCGCCTGGCCGTGGATGCTGTCGAGATATTGCGCCGCGGCTTCGGGATGCTTGATGCCGTATTCCTGCGAGAGGGCGTTGTTGTTGTGGCACTTCGCGCACGTCTGCGGCAGGTTCATTTTGAAGACCGGTGACGACGGGTCCTTCACCGGCAAGATGCCGTGCGCGCCGTGACAGTCCCAGCAATTGGCCGCGCCGGACGCGCCCATCGCATGGCTCACGCCGTGGATGCTCGTCGCATAATCCTTCGCCTCCTTGTCGTGGCAGCCGGAGCAGTCGGGAGGCGGCAATTTCGCGTCGTGAACCAGCTCCTTCACGCCCGTGTGGCAGTCCGTGCAATCGAGCATGGAATGGACGGACCGGGCGAAACTGTTGGTCGGGAAAATGGCGAGCGGGACCTTCTGCCCGTTCACCGTGCGGGTGTTGGACGGGTCGGTGTGGCAGTCGAGGCAATCCGAGTTGGCCAGCTTGGCGACGGCATTGGTTGCTGCTGACGCCGATGCCGTCAGCGAAAGGAGCGCAAGAAGGCAAAGCCATTTCATCCCAATTGCCACCCGCAACGGGAATTGGCGGTGCGCCGCCGGTGCGACATTCTTTTCGGCTGGATGCATCGGGTCTTTCAACGTCTATTGCCGGCCGGCTGCGCGGCGCAAAAAATCACCTGCGTTGCGTTACTTTTTGAAAGTGCGCATATACGCGACCAGCCCCTTGATGTCTTCGTCGGCAATGCCGTCGGCGGGTTTCATCTTGGTGCTGCCGTCCGCGCCCTTCAGGCCTTCCTTGATGGATTTGAAGGCGGCATCGTCCTTCAGCGCATCCTGCACGGCGGCGGTGGTGTAATCCTTCATGCCCAACTTCTGGCCCATTTTGGTGTCGCCCTTGCCATCCGCACCGTGGCACTTGGCGCAGCTATCAGCGTAAATGGACTTGGCGTCCCCGGCGCGCGCGGACAGGGTGGCCAACGCCATTGCCGCGATGCTCAACATGATTATTTTTTTCATAATAGGTTCGTTTTCAGTTGTCAGCCCGGCCCGATTGCTTCGAGCCGGTCGTGTCCGGCATGGATTCGAATTCCATTGCCGGATTATTACCTCGCCAATTTCATGTCGCCGCGGGTTTCTGGCATCTCCAATCTTGTCAAAGGTTGGACATTTTTTGGCTGATGCCAGCATTTCGGAAGATTAGGCGAACCATTAGCCCGCCAGACCCGGGCAAGATATCACCGTCGTGCCGCGACGAGAAAGCGCTTGGACAAAGCCCCATTTTCTGACACCTTTGAATCCACGTTAACCGGTGCAGCGGAACCCAAACTTGTCCCATGAAAAAAATCAAAACCGCCGTTTCATTGGCCGCAATCCTTGCGGCTGTTGCCATCATTGGCCAGGTGAAAGCCGGGCCGGTGACACTTTCCGCGCTCACCAGCAAAGTTCAGGAAGCAATCAAGTCCCAATCGGCAACCGGTTCAGTGACTGGCATTGATGAAACGATGGAGGATGGCAAAAAAAGTTTCGATGTGGTTTTCACAAAAAACGGGGTGGAACGCACCGTGACGTTTTCCGAAGAAGGAAAAGTCATCAGGACCCAGGTGTTCGAAACCAACCTTCCACCAGCGGTCCGCCAGATTGTCAGCGCCGAATTCAAGGGCATCAAGCCGGTCGAATTTTACCGCGTGACGGAAGATGAAGAACCGTATTACGACCTGGAAATTCCCGGCGGCAACGCGACCAATTCCCTGTCGGTGGCTGAAAATGGCCGGTGGTGGAGTTTGGAGATCGAGCTTGCTGATGTTCCCGCGCCGGTGCGAACGACCATCGAACGCGAACTCGGCGCGGGAGATTATGATTCAATCTGCAAGACCAAGGAGGACGGGAAGCTTTACTACGAAGCCGAAACCACTGCCAAGGACGGCCATGACATCAATCTCAACATCGCCCCGGATGGCAATCTGATTTTCCGCGAGGATGAAGTGAAGTTGGCGCAGGCCTCACCCGCCGCTCAAAAGACCATCAAGGCGCAGTTCAAGGAGGATCAGATTGACAGCATCACCAAGCACGCTGAAAACGGCGTTGTGACCTTCGAGATCGAGGCGCATCGTGACGGCAAAACCATCGAAATGAGTGTCGGTCGTGCCGGTCGAATCCGGCAATAGACCGCTCATTAATCCACGATTACCTTTGCCTGTGCGTCGAATAGCGAAACCCGCCCTGCCTGAATCGCGTCTGTAAATCATGCAGATTTGACGATATTGATGACCAACACAGACTGTCCTTACACAACAGCCCCGGAATTGTTGCGCCCGGAGTTGCTGCATGAATTATTTGAGCATCAGGCGGATTCCCGATCGGACGCGGTTGCGCTTGTTTTCGGGAACGAACGGATGACTTATGCGGAACTTGAAAAGCGCGCGAATCAACTGGCATATCACCTTCGCAGTCGTGGCGTAAAACGCGGCGATTGTGTGGCGCTGCTGCTGCCACGCTCAATGGAGGTTTACATCGCACTGCTTGGCATCCTCAAGGCAGGTGCGGCATATGTGCCTCTCGATGCGGGCTATCCGGCGGATCGCGTCGGTTTCGTGCTCGCTGATTGTCAGGCCAGGGCACTGGTGACGACGAAAACGCTCGCGGCCAGGGCGACAGCTTTTCAAAGCGAAATCATCGCACTCGACGAACGGCGGGATGAAATCGCTTCCCAACCAGACACGCGGTTGGGCCGCGCTGAAACCGGCGCCGCGCCCGAAGATTTGTGTTACGTCATTTACACGTCAGGCTCCACCGGCCAGCCGAAAGGCGTGCAGATTGAACATCGCAGCGCCTGTCATTTCGTGCGGGCGGAGGGAAACATTTTCGGAGTGCGGCCGGACGACCGTGTTTATCAGGGGTTTTCCATCGCGTTCGACGCGTCAGTCGAAGAAGTCTGGCTGGCATTTTTTGCGGGCGCGACGCTTGTCGCAGGCACCGATGAAATGGTCCATGCCGGCGCGGCATTGTCGCGGATGCTTGCCGACAACGCGGTGACGGTGCTTTCCTGCGTGCCAACCCTGCTTTCGATGATGGAAGAAGACGTGCCGTCGGTGCGGCTCTTGATTCTTGGCGGCGAACAATGCCCGCCGGATTTGGTGAAGCGCTGGTGGAAGCCGGGCCGCCGCGTCGTCAACACTTACGGTCCAACCGAGGCCACGGTTGTCGCCACCTACACTGACTGTCATCCGCACAAACCGGTCACGATTGGGAGGCCGCTGCCGAATTATTTCGCGTGCATTCTCGACGAACAAATGCGGCCCGTCGGTGAAGGTCGGTCGGGCGAACTTTGTCTCGGCGGAGTCGGCCTTGCGCGCGGCTATCTTGGAAAGCCGGAGTTGACGCGTGAAAAATTCATTCCGAATCCGCTGGCGAAAAATAGCGAGCTGCCACCCCTGCTCTATCGCACCGGCGACCTTGTGCGCTTCACCGCCGGCGGCGAAATTGAATTTCTCGGACGGCTCGATTCGCAGGTGAAGATTCGCGGTTTTCGCGTCGAGCTTTCCGAAATTGAATCCGTGCTGTTCGAATGCCCCGGCGTGCTGGCGGCGGCGGTGACGGTGCGTGACGACACGCCCGGCCTGCCGCAACTCGTTGCCTATCTCGTTCCACGCGGCGACGCAATGCCGGATGAGCAAGTCATCCGCGCACGACTGCGGGCACGACTGCCCGCTTACATGATGCCCGCGCTGTTCGAAATCATCCACGAATTGCCGATGCTTTCGAGCGGCAAGGTGGATCGCCGCAGTCTGCCGCCGCCGCAATCGCGCGCGGCGCAATCGCGGCTTGAAGCCGTGGCGCCACGGACAAAACTGGAGCAACGCGTCTCGATGGTGTGGGAAAAACTATTCGCTCCGGCTCAAGTCTCCGTGCGTGACAATTTTTTCCTCGACCTCGGCGGGCACTCGCTGCTGGCGGCGCGAATGGTTTCCGGGTTGCGAAAAGAGCACCCGTTTCAGGCTCTCTCGATGCTCGATGTGTATCAGCATCCGACCATCGAATCGCTGGCGGCGCAGTTCGAGAAAGGCAGCCAGGCTGAATCGCAACCGGCATCTGCGACTGTAAACTCCATTCCTTGGCTGAGGCATTTCCTTTGCGGCTGCGCCCAACTGGTCGGCTTGTTCCCCGTCATCGGCTTCTGCGCGCTCCAATGGCTTGCGCCATTTCTCACTTACACCTGGGTCATCGAGGACGACTACGATTACGACGTGGCCATTCTCGCTGCGCTCGGTGTTCTCATCGTTGTCTATCCGCTGATGTTGCTGGTGCCCATCGTCGTGAAGTGGCTCGTCATCGGGCGCTATCGGCCGGGCAAATATCCGCTGTGGGGCAGCCATTATTTTCGCTGGTGGTTCGTGACTTCCATTGAATCGTCCGTGCCGCTCGGCTATCTCGCCGGCACCCCGTTGCTCAACATTTATTTCCGGCTGATGGGTGCGAAGATTGGCCGCAATGTCCACCTCGATTCCGACGACTTCGCCATCTACGACCTGCTGACCATAGGCGACGACACAAGCATTGGCACTGACTCCGGCGCGCTGGGCTACACGGTTGAAAATGGAATGCTCATCATCGGCCAGGTCACGATTGGCAAGCGCTGCTTCGTCGGCACACGCGCGATTTTGCGCGAGAACACGGTGATGGAAGACGACACGGCACTGGAAGACCTTTCATTGTTGCCGCGTGGGGGGAAAATTCCATGCGGCGAAACCTGGCTCGGCTCGCCGGCCAGACCGGTTTCGCGCCCGCCAGCAACCCCGCCGGAGAAATACCCGACAAAACTGCGCAGGTTTGCATTCGGCCTGTTGCACGCATTGGGACTGCTCGTCTTTCCCGTGCTCGTCATCGCCGCGATTTTTCCCGGCATCATCGTGATGAACGAATTGAACTACGCCGATGATTATTACTGGTATTTGTTTCTGGCGCCGTTTGTGGGTTTCTCCTTTGTGCTGCTGCTCGCGTTGGAAATCGTCGTCATCAAATGGCTGCTGCTTGGCCGCGTCAAACCCGGACGCTATTCCGTGCACAGTTTTTTCTATTTGCGGAAATGGTTCGTGGATCAAACGCTCGATCTCAGTCTCGATGTGCTGGGCCCGCTCTACGCCTCGGTTTATTTGCCGCCGTGGTATCGGCTGCTCGGTGCGAAGCTCGCCAGGGACGCGGAAGTTTCCACCGCATCGTTCATCTCGCCTGATTTGCTTTCCATCGGCGAGCAAAGTTTCATCGCCGACGCGGTGTCGCTGGGTGCGGCGCGTGTGCGCGACGGCTTTATGACCATCGCAGGCAATCACATTGGCAAACGCTCGTTCATCGGCAACAGCGCCGTGCTGCCGCCGGGCACGGTGATTGGCGACAGTTGCCTCATCGGCTGTCTTTCCGTCCCGCCGGCCAATGCGGCCGATGCGACGCGCGAAGACACGTCGTGGATGGGGTCGCCCGCGATTTTCCTCCCGCAACGGCAACTGAACACCGCGTTTGGCGAGGAGCAGACTTTCAAGCCTTCGCAAAAACTTCGTATTCAGCGGGCGCTGATTGAATTTGTCCGCGTCATTCTGCCTTCCAGCAGCTTCGTTGTGCTGACGAGCTTGTTGTTTTCGGCGATGGTGCTGATTCAAGGCGAAGTGCCGCTGACGGAAACCCTGGGGCTGATGCTGCTGTTGCTGCCGTTGCTCTACACGGCTTGCGGCATCGTGGCGATTACGTTCACCGTGCTGATGAAATGGCTGCTCGTGGGACGCTATCGGCCTGGCGAAAAGCCGCTGTGGTGCACGTTCGTCTGGCGCAACGAACTCATCAACGCGCTGCATGAACATCTCGCGGACGCCTGGCTGGTTGGCATGTTGACCCGGACGCCGTTCGTCTGCTGGTATTTCCGGCTGCTCGGCGCAAAGATTGGCCGGCGCGTTTACATGGAAACCACCGACTTCAGCGAGTTCGATCTTGTCACCATCGGCGACGAGGTTGTGCTCAATGCCGATTGCACAATCCAGACACACCTGTTCGAAGACCGCGTCATGAAGACGGGAACCATTCACATCGGGGCGCGGTGCAGAATCGGCAGCGGCACGCTCGTGCTTTACGACACAAACATGGAGGATGGCGCCTCGCTCGGCGAACTGTCGCTGTTGATGAAAGGTGAAACGCTTCCGGCTGGCACTGGCTGGACAGGCATCCCCGCCCGGCGCGAGGAATCAAACCATGCATGAGCAAATAATAACCGGCTGACTCGTGTGGCACTGCTCACCCGCCGAAATCGTGGAAAGAAGCGGGGCTGTGCTCAGTCCGGTTTTTAATTCATCCCGGCGACTCATCTCGTCACGATTCAAAGAAACTTTTTAGCATTCGCAAAAGCCGATTGGCCGTCAGAGCCGCATCCCCCGGCTTGTCAATCGTTACCGCTTCGCGATATGGCTAAAACCGTGCATTTCGTTGTTCGCTTGAAAATGGACAAAGACAGGCAAGCCTTCACCTGCCTGTCTTGCGATTAACTTACGACTCAAGATCCTTACGGCTGTCGCAGGATGTAAAACAGCATATTCGTCGCCGATGAGTTGGTGAATTGATAATTGCCGGAGCCGGCAGGACTCTCGGTTGCGTGTCCGACGACGGGCCAGTTCGTTTGCGGAGCCGCCAGGTTGTTCGTCGCCAAAACACTAAAACTTGCTCCTGTTGCGTTGGTGAAGCTGAAATGGAAGGCCCCGACGCCACTTGATGATACCGCTGAACGCAATTGCGGCGGCGTGACCGCCAATGTGGTGAAACTTGAATCCGATCCAGACCTCACGCCCGCGACATTTGTTGCCACAATCTGGTAGTGATAAACTGTTCCTTGCAGCAGGCCGCTGATCAGATTGGTGACAGTTGCCGGGCTTGAACCTGATCCCACCGCGTTTGTCACGGTAAGGCTGCCATAGCTGGTGTTGGTGCCGTATTTGAACCAGTAGGCAGTTGCTCCACCGTTCGGGTTGACCGTGGCATCCAAGGTTGCACTGCTGGCAGTGATGTTTGAGACCGTCAAGATCGCCACCGTCGGCAGCGCCACCGTGGTGAAGGTTTGATCCGCACCGGCGCTTGTGCCCGCAATGTTTGTGGCCACAATCTGGCAATGGTAAAGTGTTCCCGGCAGCAATCCGCTGACCAGATTGGCAACAGATGCCGAGCCTGAAACGACCCCCAGGTTGTTTGTCGTGGTGGAGCTGCCATAACTGGCGGTGGTGCCGTAGTTGAACCAGTAAGCAGTTGGTCCATTGCTCGGATTGATTGTGGCATTGAACTGCGTATTGGTGGCGGCGATTTTTGTGGCCGCCAAGGTCGTCGCCAACGGAACTGTTGTGGGGACCGTTGTGCCTGAGACGTTCAAATTATCGATGGCATAGCCGTTGCCACTGCCTGCGCCGTAGTAGTTGATGGACCAAATCAGCCACAAGGCGCCATTGGTGGGCCACGGGCTGGACAGCGCCAGATTGTATGCGGCCAGGTTGGTTTGATTGGCCGGCTGGGTTCCGTCCACGACATTGAGGTTGATGCTGGTCGGGAAGCTGAAAGCCAGACCCGGCACAAGCGTGGAGTTGGATATTGACGACGACGTCAACACAAAGTTGGTCGCCGTGTTGTCCAACGTGTAGCCGAACGAAATGGTTCTTGCGCCGGAATTGTTGCGCCACAACTCGCCGAGAAAACTGAGGTTGATGCAGTTCAACGTGTTTGTAGAATTGTTGACCAGTTTCAACGCGAAGGTGGTTGGCCCCGTGGTGCCGGTTGAGAGCAGCCCAAGCGCGCGGTTTGTCCCGACGATTCCGCCGTTGACGTCATTGGGCCCGAAGCCAATCACGCCACCAGTGGACTGATCGCCATTTTGTGCGCCAAACCGCGTAATGCCGTCCACCCCGGCATACAATGTGTCTGCCGATCCATACCAGCCCTTCATTTGGGGCAAGCCCAAGCCACCCACGAAACTGTTGTTGATGACGGGATAAGTAAAGTCAAACGGATTCGCCAGCGAATAGACGAGACCATTGATGGCGCCGGGATCCTGCGGATTGTTGATGCTGTTGACCGAAACGCCGCCCGGATCAGGCAATGAATCGAATGTCTGAAAATAGAGCTGGTTGCTGTAGGAGACAGAGGAAAATGCCGGGGGAGCCAGAATTGTCACCGAGGCAGGCGAACTGGTCACGCTGCCTCCAGCATTGCTGACAACGATATAATAATTGGTGCCGGTATCGTTCGTGGTGGCTGAAGTGATCATCAAGGTGGAGGTTCCCGAACCGCTAAATTCATTGATGTCGGTCAAGGCGTTGGTTCCAAAATACCATTGATTGGTCACCGGAAGCGTCGCCCCGGACTCATTGGCGGTCAGCGAAGTTGTTTGGCCCACAAAAGTAGTGACCGATTGCGGCTGGCCGGCGCTGATGGTCGCTTTATGATAATTCACCGCCAGCACATCCACCAGATTGGAGGCATACCCTGCTGAATTAATGACCACAATATAATAGTTGCCGGCGTCAGTGGGTTGAAGATTGGTTACAGTCAACGACGAGGTTTGTGAACCGGAATAACCTGAACCATTGTCATTGGCTCCATCAGCAAGCGCGTTGGTTCCATAATGCCATCGGTAGGAGAACGGCTGGGTGCCAGTTGCGGAGACAGCAGCGAAAGTCGTCGCATTGCCGACATAGCCGGTTGCATTATTTGTTCCAGAGGTGATCTGCGGAGCCACAGGATTGAGCGTCACGGCCAGGATTGCCGGGGCACTGGTGACCGCTCCGTAATCGTTGGTCACCATGCATTGATAGGTGTAGTTGTTGAAGGAGGCATCGAGATTGTTCAGGGCCAACGAAACGTTGGTTGCTCCGTCCAGATTTGTGCCGTTTTGGAGCCATTGGCAACTCAAGGCATAGACTGATTGAGCCGTCACACTAAACGGCGCAGAACCACCGTTGGTCGTGGCGTAATTGGCCGGGTTCGAGATGATAAAGGGACGGAGATCCGGGGTGAAATCAATTCCGCCGAAAAACTCATTTGTGGTGGTGGCGATGGCCAGTGTCTGCGCCACCAGATTCGTGCCGGGATTGCTGCCAGTGTCCACGATACTTATCAAGCGGTTCTGGTTTTGATGCCCCTGCTTGGTGTTGACCACAGGGTAACCGTTTTCCATGGTGGTGGCATAGATGACGGGGTTGGTGCCGCTGAAATCCACACAGATGCCGAAACAGCCCTGATTTCCAAAACTCTGGGCGGTCGTGCCAAGATTGGTGCTGCCAAAATAATACGGAGCCTGCACCCATGTGCCCGCGTTGTTGGTAAACTTGACGATCCCGAAAGTCTGATCCGCGCCGTAGGCCATGGTGCCGGATGGGTTCATGTCAAAGTTGGCGATCTTTGTAAACGTGCTGCCCCAGTTGATGACTAGGTTGGTGAAGGCCGGGGCCTCGTAGGGATTGGGAACACCAGGATCAAACGGCAGCGGCACCACTGCCTGGCTGGCGGGATCCACAAAGTTATAAATGCCACCAGCAATCCCGGTGCCGGGAAGAACCGCCACATAAAGGGTGTCGCCAATGATTCGGGCTTCAGCAGCGGCCTGAATAAAGTTTTGCACTTCGAATGGCGCCTCCCCCTCGATCGAATTGTAGAACAGAGTCCCATTCAGTTCTTCGCTGGTCCCCGCAAAATTGCCGGTGCCCCAATAATTGGTTCCATCCGTCGAGGCTATGCCGGTTGGATTGTCCTGGGTGCCCGAGGCCGACCCGGCAGGGATGCCAAACCAATTGGCGAGGTCGGAATAAACACTCGCCGCATTTGTGAACGCGTCCAACCTCACAATGCCACGAGTCACAGTTTGATCCGTGGAAGGCTTGGCAGCGGTTGGGCTGAGAATATTACCGGTGTAACCTTCCAGCGCCAGGTAACGGCGGTCGGTGCTGCGTGAAAGGCCGCCACCTTCAGAACCGGCGTGATGATTGATCCAAACAGAACCAGGCACATTGACATTGGTGGACATGGCCACTGAAACCAGCGGCGATGGCTGGTTGGTCGTCACTGGATCAAATACCTGCACAAAACACGGCGCCACTCTGGCAGTGATCATGGGGTAAGCCCCGTTGGTGGTTCCAGCCTTGAACACGGCAATTTTTCCGGGAGGAATGATGGGTTGGGTGATTTGGGCTTGCGCTGCGAGCGCCAGCAATACGGTTAAGACTGAAGCGATGATGTGTTTTTTCATATTTTTTGATTTGCCGAGTTTCAAACTACTGGATTGATTTCAGTTCTCCAAAAACGTGGCTACCATTATCCAAAGCTGTGTGACAGCCAAACGACTGTGCAGTGACATTCCCGTGACTTTCAAAATGCGGGCTTATTCTTTAGAATCAGCGGGCTTATTTGTCGCCTGATTGTCACTTTCCCTCCACGCGTCCGTAACCTTGTCGGGCAATCATGGCCGAGTTGGAGTTTGAAGTTGGGAATTCCCGAAGGCTCAAACCTTAAGGTGTGCATTCGGTATTCAAGAAAGGCGAGGAAACAAATGATGAAATCAAAACGTGACTGTGGATTCACGCTCATTGAGTTATTGGTGGTAATTGCGATCATCGCCATTCTGGCGGCGATTTTGCTGCCCGCACTGGCAAAGGCTAAGGAAAAGGGACAAAGGACAATTTGCATCAATAACTTGAGGCAATGGGGACTGGCTCAAACCTTGTATGTGAATGACTATAATGAAACCTATCCCGAAACCAAGATACCCAATGGCACGCCTGGCGCGGCGCCGGGTTATAACGAGGACAATCCAACTTGGACGGATCTCTTTGATTTCTATTGGGCCAGCCCCCGCCAAGGACAAGATGCCTGGTTTAATGCCCTGCCGCGTTATGTGAGCCAACAGCCGCTTTCTTATTACGCCATCCAGAACGGCAATGGCGGCAAGGATTTGTTCAATAACATCAAAACGATTTTTAAATGTGCCACGGCTAAAATTGATCCGCTCATCAACGTCAATATACGGATTGCTTTTCAATATGGGATGAATTCCAAAGGTCTCGATGGAATGTCCTCCTCCGTCGTCAACCTCAAGTCTGGGATGATAAGGAGCCCTTCCAAGTTCGTCATGTTCAGCGAAGGCCGGACGCTCATCAGCGAAACTCCCTTCTACGGCAACACCCAAAAGGCGGGCGACATTTGCAAGCCTCAAGTTTATACCACTGCCTTCTCGTCCCGTCACAGTGATGGGGCCAGCATCACCTTCGCGGACGGGCATACCTCATGGTTCCAATACGAGTATGTCTGCGCGAGCGCCGGCTCCAAAGCCGCTGATCCAGGTGACCCTGACATCAGTTGGACTTGGGACAATCACGCGGTGCAATGAAAAATCCAACTCATTCCAAAATGAAAATATTCTCCCATCAACTCCGATTTTGCCTCGCGCCGGTTTTATTTTCCGTCGCGTTCATTGCCGCGCCGCTGCGCGCCGACGACCAGATGGCTCAACCCAGCCAGCCGGTTCAAACAAGCCAGCTTCATTATCTTACCGTCAAGAAACCCGACGCCATCGCCCTGCTCACCCCGCCGCCCCTGCCCGACTCCGCGGAACAGGCCGCCGACATGAATGAGGTCCGGACGGCTTATCACGCTGCCACCAGCAACGACATCGCCGCCGCCTATTCAGAAAAGAAATTCAACATCTTCAATTTCATGCCCGCCATCGGGAATTTTTTTACACCCGGCAAATTCCCCAAGACCGAGGCGTTCTTCAATCGCGTCCAGACCGATGCCACGACCATTACCGACAGCGCCAAGGATTTCTACAAACGCCCCCGCCCTTTCGTCACTGATCCAAGCCTGATCAACGGCAAACTGGAAAAAAGTTTCAGCTACCCCAGCGGCCATTCCACCGAATCCATGGTGCTTGCGCTCGTGCTCGCAGACTTATTTCCCGACAAGCACGATGCCATTATCGCCAAAGCGCGTTCGATTGGCTGGCATAGGGTCCAAACCGCCCGGCATTATCCGACCGACATTTACGCCGGTCACGTGCTCGCGCAGGCCATCGTCAAGCAGATGAAGAAAAGCGATGCATTTCAGAACGATTTCGCCGGGGCCAGGGCTGAAATCGCCGCCGCGCAAACCACCGCGAGCAATTGACAGGAGCGTGTTGTCGAAGAGGGTGCCATGCCAGCCATTTTGTTGGCTGCACAAAACCCTTCTATTCCGGAATGCTAAATTCTAATTAAAAAAATAAGATAAACTGGCGGAAGGAGTGGGATTCGTGCCCAAAAACGCCATTTTCTGCGCCAATATTACCCAGTTCGTTGAACAATTCAAGTATACTCCCGAAGAATTTGGCCAAACTCGACTATACAATCTACTGGCACTTTTACTGGATGCGACATGAGGTTGCTCGGACAGTTGTTTGTTATGGACACATCGTAAACAAACCTGCGGTTCCGTCCGCAGAGTCTATCGGCACCGGCGCGACTGGCA
>Ga0265337_1000015_pt1 | contig 80871 bp, 64 predicted proteins | sample 42122metaG_FD_192441 | JGI IMG/M metagenome (GOLD analysis project Ga0265337, IMG submission 192441) | Rhizosphere microbial communities from Carex aquatilis grown in University of Washington, Seatle, WA, United States - 4-21-22 metaG | ecosystem: Host-associated > Plants > Roots > Rhizosphere >... | reverse complement strand
CCGAAGCGGGAGCCAGGCCGACGGTCTGAGCGGGACGTCTTAGGAGACGATGATGACCTTCTCGGCCTGCTGTCCTCGGTCGCTCTGCGTGATCTCGAACTCGACCCGCTGGCCTTCTTCAAGGCTGCGGTATCCGTCCGCCTGGATCGCGGAGAAGTGAACGAAAACGTCCTTGCCACCGTCGACGGCGATAAAGCCGTAGCCCTTGTCCGGGTTGAACCACTTGACGGTGCCCTGAGCCATTCCAAACAACTCCCTAACTGCTGCTCGGGCTTCGAGCCCCGCCCTTGCAACCGCGGAACTCGTCGATCGCGACCCGGCGAGACGTGCCAACGCACGCTCTCACGCTCGCACTTTTGCCTTGCCGACAGCGACCAGAAATGACCTTACCGTGTGCGCGGGCATCATGACGCCAGATAAGTAGTTGTCGTCCGGGGCAAGCTCCTAGTCCAAGCCCGCGGCCTGGAAAGCTTCCATTGTGGGCTTGATAGCGGACGGCACGGTAACCGCCGGCGCCACCGCGGACAGGGTCTTGAGCCCGTCGCCGGAGTTGATGATGACCGTTTCCGCGTCCGGGTCGAGCTGGCCTGCCGCGATGAGCTTACGCAGCACGCCGACGGTGACCCCGCCCGCGGTCTCGCCGAAGACGCCCTGGGTGCGGGCGAGCAGCCGCATCGAGTCAACCACCTCGGCGTCGGAGACGTCGGCCACCGCGCCGCCGGTCCTGCGCACCACGTCGAGCACGTAGGGGCCGTCCGCCGGGTTGCCAATCGCCAGCGACTTCGCGATCGTGTCGGGCTTGACCGGCCGTACCACGTCCCAGCCGTTCGCGTACGCCTCGGACACCGGCGAGCACCCAGTCGCCTGCGCGCCGAAGACCTTCCACGGCTTCCCGTCGACAAGGCCGAGCTCGGCGAACTCGCTGAACCCCTTGTCGATCTTGACCAGCTGGGCGCCGGACGCGACCGGGACCACGATCTGGTCGGGCAGCCGCCAGCCGAGCTGCTCGGCGATCTCGAAGCCGAGTGTCTTCGATCCTTCCGCGTAGTACGGGCGCACGTTCACGTTGACGAACGCCCAGTCCTCGTGCTCTCCCGCCAGCTCAGAGGCGAGCCGGTTCACGTCGTCGTAGTTGCCGTCGACCGTGACGAACGTGCCGCCGTACACGGCGGTAGTGAGGATCTTCTGCTCCTCGAGGTTCGAAGGGACCAGGACTACGGACCGGATGCCGGCCCGGGCCGCCGCCGCGGCGACCGCGTTGGCCAGGTTGCCCGTCGACGGGCAGGCGAGAACCTTGAAGCCCATCTCGGTCGCCGCGGCGAGCGCCACGGCGACGACCCGGTCCTTGAACGAGTGGGTGGGGTTGCCGCTGTCGTCCTTGATCCACAGCCGCCGCATCCCGAGCTCCGCGGCGAGTCCGTCGGCGCGGATGAGCTTGGTGAAGCCGGGCTCGGTGGTGGGGCGGGTGGCGATGTCATGGGGGACCGGCAGCAGCGCGGCGTACCGCCAGATGTTCTGTGGCCCTGCCTCGATGTCGGCCCGGGTCAGCCGCGGGAAGTCGTAGCCGACCTCCAGCGGCCCGAAACACTCGGAACACGCGTAGAACGGGCCGAGCGGAACCGCGTTGCCGCACTCACGGCAGGTCAGCCCGGTGGCGTTGCCAAGTCGCAGGGCGCGGGGCGCGTCAGTCTGAGCAGTCATAGGGCGAGGCCTCTCTCTCCCATCTTTCCCAGCGGTCACCATGACCGCAGGCCGGACTTGGCACCAGTCACGCGCTTGCCTCGCCTTACTGAGGTGCGTTACCGCGATGGTTGCCGGGGCTTCACAGGGCCGATCCCTCCACCCCTCTGGATGAGGTATTCAGTTATCTCCCGGGGGGGGCGACCCCCCGTACCCCCCGGTGCGCGCCCGATCGCAAGCGATCGTATCGGGCGCGCCAATCGCGTGCCCGTGCCACGGAGGTGGGTTCCTTAACACTGTAACCGATCAGCCGCCGCCCCCGGCATCGGGGCAGGACGCCATTCATTTATCGTTGTGCCATATGACAAACGACCCGAGTCGGCTACTCATTGTCGCCTCAAACCGGGGGCCCGTCTCGTACAGTCACGCCGCGGACGGGTCGCTGACCGCCCGGCGCGGCGGTGGCGGGATGGTGTCGGGACTCATGTCCGGGCTCGGCGCGGTAGCGGCCGACGGCGGGGCGCTCTGGCTGTGCGCGGCGCTCAGCGAGGCGGACCGGGCGGTCGCGCGGCTCGCGGCGCGACCGCCCGGCCCGCCGGGCGAGGTCCCGGTCCGGATGCTGGACATCCCCGCCGGCCTGCTCGCCGCGGCGTACAACGGCATCGCGAACTCGGTCCTGTGGTTCCTGCACCACCTGCTCTTCGACACGCCGAACCAGCCGCACTTCGACGCGGCGTTCCGCGCCGACTGGGCCGCCTACGTCGCTTACAACGAGGCGTTCGCGGCCGCGCTCGCGCAGGAGTGCGCGCCGGGGACCCGCGTGCTGATCCAGGACTACCACCTCTCGCTCGCGCCGCGGCTGCTACGGGACCGCTACCCGGCCGCGCGGATAGCCCACTTCGAGCACACCCCGTGGGCGCCGCCCGGCTACTACCAGCTGCTGCCCGACGACGTTGCCGCCGCGATACTCGACGGCGTACTCGGCGCCGACCACGCGGGATTCCTCGCCGCGCGCTGGGCCGACGCCTTCCTCGACTGCTGCGACGAGGTGCTCGGCGCCCGGGTCAGCCGCAGCGGCGCGGGCACGGGCCAGGTCGCCTACCGCGGCCGGGTGACGCAGGTGGGAGTGCACCCGCTCGGGGTTGACGCGGAGGAACTGCGCGGCCGGGCCCGCGCGGCTGACGTCACGGAGCACGCGCGGCGGCTCGCGGAGCTGGCCGGCGGCAGGCAGCTGATCGTCCGGGTGGACCGCACCGAGCCGTCTAAGAACATCGTGCGCGGGCTGGCCGCCTACCGCGAGCTGCTGGCCACGCGGCCGGAGTGGCGCGGCCGTGTGACGCATCTCGCTTTCGCCTATCCATCGCGCTCCGACCTCCCCGAATACCAGGCCTACACGGCGCGCGTGGAGCGGCTCGCCGCGGAGATCAACGCCGAGTTCGGGACGCCCGGCTGGGAACCGCTTATCCTTGAGGTAAGGGACGACTACCCGCGCTCGCTGGCAGCGTGCGGGCTAGCAGACGTACTTTTGGTCAACCCGGTCAGGGACGGCATGAACCTGGTGGCTGAGGAAGGGCCGATCCTCAGCGAGCGCGGTTGCGCGCTCGTGCTTTCCAGGGAAGCGGGTGCCGCCGCGCTGGTCGGTGAGGCCGCACTGCTCGTTAACCCGTATGATGTCAGCGCTACCGCTGGCGCGTTGCATGCTGGCCTGGTCATGCCGGCCGCCGAGCGGCAAAGGCGTAGTGCGACTATCGCAGGCGCTGCCGCCGCGCGGGCGCCGGGTCGCTGGCTGGCAGAGCAGGTAGAGGCACTAGGTTAACTATACGTCACGATAAAGTTACACACCGTGTCCGGTCGTCCGGATAGGGGTAGAACGGTCTCGTGGTGGTAGTTGCCAGGAAGTATCGGACCTGCCAGGAACAGGCACGTGAGGGTCCGGCACCTTCTTATAATTCAGACGCCTACTGAGTACGCCGGCGTACCGCACGAGACTGGGATCAGCCCAGAGCAGATGGGTTCATTCTTTTGACCGTAGACAGCAAGCTTGACGCCGTCCGGCAGCACGTCGGCCCAGTGAAAGGCGATACCAGCGACAAGGCGGGACTTCTCCTCGGCCGGCTGACCGTCCTCCCCGCTCTGGTACTGCTGCCGTTCCTGCTGACCAGCTTCCCGTTGCTGCTTGTCGGCTACTTTAAGCCCATCCCCGTGATCGTGCTCTGGCTAGCGCTCACCGCGCTCATGGTGCCGTACGTGTGGCGGCGCGTGCCCTCGGTGACCGGTGCACCCGACTGGGGCACCGCAGGCGCGGGGCGGGCGAAGCCCACGCCGCGGTGGGTGCTGTGGTCGCTGGCGGCGATCGCGGTCGCGTTCGGCGTCTTCCAGGGGATCTACCACTCCGAGTTCGTGATCGTGCAGCTCGACGCGGCGTCGTACATGGAGTTCGCGACCTGGATCTCCAAGCACGGGTCGCTGCCGATCCCGCAGGACACCGCGGCATTCGGGCACGCGTCCGGCATCACCTTCTGGAGCGCCGCGTTCTACAACGTCGGCAGCTCCGTCGTGCCCCAGTTCATGGCCGGCCTGCCCATGGTGCTTGCGCTGGGCTTCTGGGCCGGCGGGGCGCAGCTCGCGCTGCTGTGGGGGCCGCTGCTCGGCGCGCTCGGCGTGTTCACGTTCGGCGGCCTGGTGGCCCGGCTGGTCGGGCCCCGCTGGGCGCCGTTCGCCGCGCTTGCCATGGCGATCGGCATCCCCGAGGCCTACGCGAGCCGCAACACCTACAGCGAGACGCTCGCGCAGGTCCTGCTCCTCGGGGCGCTGTCGCTGTGGATCGACTCGCAGCGGGCCGACCGGGGCGAAGAGGACGCCGGACGGTGGCGGGCCAATTGGCGGAGCCACGCGCGGTCCGCCTCGCACGTGCTCGCGGCGGTCACGGGGCTGGTGTTCGGCATCACCTTGCTCGTGCGCATCGACGGGCCGGCCGACATCCTGTTCGTGGTCCCGTACTGCGGCCTGCTGGTTCTGCGGCGGCAGCGGCAAGTCATCCCGCTGGTCGTCGGCATGCTCCTCGGCCTGCTGTACGGCACGGTTGACTCGCTGTTCCTGACCCTTCCGTACCTCAAGACGAACCTGAAGTCGGTCGTCTTGATGGCCGTCGCGTTCGCCATGTTCACGGTGGCCACCGTGCTCGTTGTCAGGTGGCTGCGCAAGCGCGGTTCCCAGCTGCGCACGCCGCCTGGGCCCGGGCTTGTCAGGGCCGTGACCGTGCTGCCGTTCATCGTGGTCGCCGCCTTCCTCATCCGGCCCTACGTGGAGCGGAACTGGCACGCGCTGCAGTACGCGCCGCTCAGCCTGCACTGGATTTACTGGTACACCGGCTTCGCCACCATCACGTTCGCCGTGATCGCCAGCGCCATGCTCGGCAGGCGGTGCCTCAAGGGCGAGGCGCCCGTCTGGGTGCTGCCGCTGCTGACGTTCGCCTGGGCGATTACCTGGTTCCTGCTCCGGCCCGCGATCACCCCGCACCAGCCCTACGCGAGCCGCCGGCTGGTTCCCACCGTGCTGCCCGGGCTTGTCCTGCTCGCGGTGTGGCTGTCCGCCTGGCTCGCCAGGCGGTCCCGGGTGGTGCACATGGTGAACGTGCCCCGCTACCTGGAGCGGTTCCCGCGCGTCTTCGTGGTTGCCTGCTGCGCCGGCGCGATCTTCCTGCCGCCGTTCATCGGCAACTTCGGCCTCGGGCTCAAGTCCGGCGGGCCGATCGGCGTCATGCCCTACTCGGACGGCCTCGCGTTCCAGCGCGCTTACGTCGGCGAGGTCGGCGCGGTCGAGCAGATCTGCCGGGCCCTCCCGGCCAACGCGTCGGTCCTCATCGCGGATTACACGCTGAACCAGCAGTTCGCGCAGGACATCAGGGGCACGTGCGACGTGCCGACGGCCGGGGTCGAATGGGTGGATCCCGCCGCGAACAGTGCCCCGGGCAATGCCATCGCCACGGCCACCGTGCTCGCCGACGTCCGGGCCGTCGAGCGGGCCGGGCGGCGCCCGATCGTTCTCGCGCCCCACGCCGCGTGGCTGTCCAGGCTGGGCAAGGGCACGGTGCAGCACGTAGTGAACCTGAATACCAGCATCGACGAGCACGTAATCTTTGGTACGCCGAGGAACACGTTGCCTGAGCAGTTCACGGTCTATAGTTGGGAGCCGGCCAAGTGATCGCCGAGTATGAAAGCACCGTGCGGGAAGAACGTTCCGCGCCTTACGTCACCATCGTCCTGCCTTGCTACAACGAGGAAGGGCACGTGATCGCCGAGATTGAGCGCATCACGGCGGCGATGGACGCGAGCGGCTACTCGTACGAGCTGATGTGCGTCGACGACGCGTCCACCGACACCACGCTGGCCAAGCTCTACGAGGCCGCGCCCCGCTTCCCCCAGATGGAGGTCGTGCACTTCCACCGCAACAGCGGATCGGGCACGGTGCGCCGTATCGGCACCCAGCGGGCCAGGGGCGAGATCGTCGTCTGGACCGACGCCGACATGTCCTACCCGAACGAGCGGATTCCCGAGCTCGTCCAGATTCTTGAGAAGGACATCACGATCGACCAGGTCGTGGGCGCGCGGACGAGCGAGCAGGGCACGTACAAGTTTCTCCGGGTGCCCGCCAAGTGGTTCATCAGGAAGTTCGCCGAGCGGCTCACCGGGGCCAAGATCCCCGACCTGAACTCGGGCCTGCGGGCCTTCAGGCGCGAGGTGTCGCTGCCCTACCTGCGGTTGCTGCCGGCCGGGTTCTCCTGCGTCACCACGATCACCGTCTCGTTCCTCGCGAATCACCACGAGCTTTACTTCCTGCCGATCGATTACTCCAAGCGGGCGGGCAAGTCGAAGTTCAAGTTCGTCAAGGACGCCTACCGGTACATCCTTCAGGTGCTCCGGATGACGATGTACTTCAACCCGCTCAAGGTGCTCATGCCGCTCGCGCTGACCCTGCTCGGCATCGGTTTCCTCAAGGCCATTTACGACGTGGTCGACCACCCAGTGAAGATCGCCACCGACACGGTGCTCATCTTCGTCACCGGCCTGCTCATCGCGTCCCTGGCGCTGCTCGCCGACCTGATAGTCAGATCAAGGGATAGCTAGGGCCTGGCGTGCTGCGGGAGAAGCCGGTCCGTCAGCGGCGCGACAACCTGCTCAGGCGTGAATCGCTGGGCGGCGAGCTGACGCGCCGCGTGGCGCAGCTTGAGCAGGTGGTCGCGGTCGGCGGCCAGCTGGAGCAGCGCGTCAGCGAGTGCCGCCGGGTCACCGGGCGGCACCAGCACGGCCCCGGACTCCAGAGGCACCGTGCCGAGCACCCGGCGCTGCGGCGCGGTGTCGGACGTGATGATCGCGCACCCGGCGGCGGCCCCCTGGAACACCTTGTTGGGTACCACCCGCAACGCCTTGTCGCTAGTACCGAAGATGCCGAGGCACACGTCGTGCGCGGCGACGAGCGCGGGCAGTTCCCTGGCTGGCACCCAGTCGAGCCAGCGCACCGACGCGTTGGCCGCGGCGGCCAGCTTGGTCGCCGCCTCGTCCTGGCCGCGGCCGATCATGGTCACCTCGACCGGCGCGCCGGCGATGCGGCCGAGTGCCTCGCCGATGACGGGGGTGCCCTGCAGCGGCGTGTACAGCCCGTAAAAGACGACCTTGAGCGGTCCGCTCTCGTCGTCCGCGGACGGCACAGTGCTGGTCGACACAGCGTCGGCCGGCCGTTCGGTGGCGGCGGCGTGCCACTCCTGCGACGCGCCGACGTACACGACGACGGCCTTGTGCCGGTACTTCTCCGGGACCGTCTCCAGGTGCTCTTCCGTATCCACCACGACAATGTCCGCGGCCCCCAGCGCGGCCGCGTCGATCAGCGTCAGCAGCCGCTGCTTCAGGCCGCCACCAGAGATCCGGCGGTCTCTGGCGGTGCCCGCCGCGCTTATCAGGTGGTCGAGCACCAGCGGCACCGTGCCCCGGCGGTAAAGCAGCCGCGCCAGGTGCACGTCGAAGTGCCCGAGGTAACCCACGACAACGGCGTCGGGCCGGCCGAGGCGGCGAGCCCGCGCCGCCAGCCCGAACCAGCGGCTGGCCAGCCGGGCAACGAGCGTGCCGGCCTTCCACGGCTTCGCAAGCATGTCAACCCGGTCCGCGGTGGACAGCCCGAGCGGTATGTTGCACTCGACGACGTCGACTCCCCTGGCGGCCAGGCCCTCGGCTATGGTCGCGATGCGCGGATGCATCGCGGTGTCGTAAGTACCGAAGATGATGGTGCGCATGATGTCCGTACCCTATCGGCAAGGATGAAGCCTTGAAGGCGCAAGACCTCGCTAAGCGCGTGCTCGGCAGCCGGCTGCTCAAGTTGGCCGTCGTGGTGGCCGCCGTGGGCATCGGCGCGTACGAGATCTCCAAGGAGTGGCGGGAAGTCCACCATGCGCTCGGCCAGATCGGCGTGCTCGCCTGCTTCGAGGCGCTGCTCGTGCTGCTCGTGATGCAGTTCGCCACGCTCCGCCAGTGGCAGTCGCTGCTCGCCGGGCTTGGCTCACCGCTGCGAACGACAACGGCCGGCCGTATCTTCTTCATCGGGCAGCTTGGCAAGTACATCCCTGGCTCGGTCTGGCCGATCCTGACCCAGATGGAACTGGGCGCCCGGGCCAACGTCCCCCGGTTGCGGTCGGGCAGCGCCTCGATCCTGACGATGATCCTGTCCCTGGCCACCGGCCTGCTCGTGGCTGCGGCGACGCTGCCTTTCGCGCACGTCTCCGCCGGTTACGACTGGGTCTTCGTGCTGGTTCCGTTGATCTTGGCCTGCCTCCACCCCAAGGTGCTCAACCCGCTGCTCAACTGGCTTTTCAAGCTGATCAAGCGGCCGGGCCTCGAGCATCCGGTCACGCTCACGATGCTGAGCAGGGCGCTCGCCTGGTCGTTGCTCGCCTGGATCGCCAACGGGCTGCAGATCTGGATCCTCGCCGACAAGCTGGGCGCCCCGGCCGGACGGACCATCCTGATCGCCCTTGGCGGTTACGCGTTCGCCTGGTGCGTCGGCTTCGTGGTCGTCTTCTCACCCGCCGGCGTCGGCGTTCGCGACGTCCTGCTCATCGCCGCCCTCGCGCCCGTGCTGCCCTATGCGCCGGCCCTAGCGGTAGCGCTGGTCTCCCGGGCGGTCAACACCATCAGCGACCTGCTCGTGGCGGGCACCGCCGCGGCGACGCGCGGCTGGGGACGGCGTGACCGCCCGGGCAACGCTCCGGGGGGAAAAGACCAGGCCGCGGTTCCGGCTGAGGCCGCCGCCACCCCGGTCAGCTCAGCGTCCGACAGCGGCGCGCACGGTTAGGTAAGTAAGCGGTCAGCGGCCGAGGACCTGGTACCTGGCCTCGGTGGCTTCCTTCTGCGGCTTCCACCACCATTCGTTGCCGCGGTACCAGTCGATGGTCGCGGCCAGCCCGGCCCGGAAGTCGCCGTAGACCGGCTGCCATCCGAGTTCGGTGCGGATCTTGCTGGAGTCATTGGAATAGCGCAGGTCGTGGCCGGGCCGGTCGGGGACGTGATCGTAGGCAGCTGGGTCCTGCCCGGTCAGTTCGAGGATGAGGCGCATGATCTGCTTATTGCTGCGCTCGTTCCCGGACCCGATCAGGTAGGTCTCGCCGACCTTGCCCTTGGACAGGATGAGGTGGACGGCGGCGTTGTGGTCGTCGACGTGCGTCCACTCGCGGACGTTCTCGCCTGCCCCGTACAGCTTCGGCCTCATCCCGCGCAGGATGTTGGTGATCTGCCGCGGGATGAACTTCTCCACGTGCTGGAAGGGACCGTAGTTGTTGGCGCAGTTGGATACCGTCGCGGCGATACCGAACGACCTTGCCCACGCGCGTACCAGCATGTCCGAACTCGCCTTCGTGGCGGAGTACGGGCTCGACGGGTCGTAGGCCCGGTCCTCCGTGAACTGCTCGGTGCTTCCTAGCGGCAGGTCACCGAACACCTCGTCGGTCGAGATGTGGTGGAACCGGCCGCCGTGCCGGCGGAGCGCCTCGAGCAGGGTGTACGTGCCGATGATGTTGCTGCGGATGAACGGCCCTGGATCGTGCAGCGAGTTGTCCACGTGCGACTCGGCCGCGAAGTGCACGATGAGGTCGGTGTCAGCGGCTACGCGGTTGACCAGTTCGGCGTCGCAGATGTCTCCGTGCACGAACTCCACCTGGCCGGCCACCGGGATGAGCGCCGTACGGTCGCCTGCGTAGGTCAGCGCGTCAAGCACGCGAACCTCGTATTCCGGGTGGTTCCTGACGGTGTAGTGCACGAAGTTCGAACCGATGAACCCGGCCCCGCCGGTGACAAGCATCCGTGTCATGGCTCCGTATCCTTCCTACGCGTCCGCTACGGCCGGGAAGGCGCGGTGCAGGCCGTCTTTCCAGTCGCCGATCGGTGCTAGGCCGGCCGCGTGCCAGGCGGCGTGGCCGAGCACGCTGTAAGCCGGGCGCTTGGCCGGGGTCGGGTATTCGGCGGTAGTGAGGGGTCTCGGAGTCAGCCGCCCGCGTTCTGTATCGCGATGTTGGTTTTCCGCGGCGTGGTGCAGCCGGAAAATCTCTTCCGCCAAGCCAAACCACGTGGTCTGGCCCGAACTGGTCGCGTGATAGATGCCTGCCGGGGCGGCGGAGCCGACGAGGTCGTAGATCTTCGCGGCGACATCGGCGGTCCAGGTGGGCTGGCCGTACTGGTCGGCGACCACGCCGGGGGCGACGTCGCTGCGGGCCAGCCGGAGCATGGTCTTGACGAAGTTCTTGCCGTGCGCACCGTACAGCCAGGCCGTTCGGACGACATAGCTGGCGTTGGGCAGGGCGGCGAGCACCGCCCGCTCGCCGGCCAGCTTGGTGCGACCGTACGCGCCGGCGGGTGCCGGGGCCGCATCCTCCGCGTACGGGACCGTCGCGTCGCCGTGGAAGACGTAGTCGGTGGACGGGTGAACGAGGACTGCGCCGAGGCTGGCGCACGCCGCGGCAAGGTTCGCCGGGCCCTGGCCGTTGATCGCCAGGGCCTCCGCCTCGTTTTCTTCTGCGGCATCCACGGCGGTCCACGCGGCGCAGTTGACCACGACGTCCGGCTTGACCGCCGAGACCGCCGAGGCGGCCGCGGTGCCGTCAGTGATGTCGAGGTCGGCCCGGGTCAGGGCGGTGAACTCCTCGCCCCGAGCGGTCAGCAGCGCCGTCAGGTCGCGGCCGAGCATCCCGGCCGCGCCGGTGACCAGCCAGCGGGTCATGAGCCGATCTGCACTTTGCTGTGGTCGCCGAGGACAAGCCGGTGCGCCCGCGGGACCCGGGGCGCGGGGGTTACCTCCGCGTAATGGCCGATGAGCGACGCCTCGATGCGCCGCACGCCGCGGATGGAGGCGTTCGACAGCACGATGGAGTACTCGATCTCGCTGTCGCCCACCGAGCAGTCCGCGTCGATGGCCGTGAACGGGCCGATGTACGAGCCGGTGATCCGGCTTCCGGCGCCGATGACCGCCGGGCCGACGATCCGCGACCCGGAAACCTCGGCGCCGGCCTCGACCACGACCCGGCCGATGATTTCGCAGGCCTCGTCGACGGTGCCGTCGATCCGCGGTTCCATGCCCTCGAGTACCAGGCGGTTCACCTCAAGCATGTCGGCGACGTTGCCGGTGTCCTTCCAGTACCCGGTGATCGTCGTCGACTTGACGGTGTAGTCGTCCTGGTCGATCAGCCACTGGATCGCCTCGGTGATCTCGAGCTCGCCGCGCCAGGACGGCTTGAGGTTCGTGACCGCCTCATGGATGGCCGGGGTGAACAGATAGACGCCGACCAGGGCGAGGTCGCTCTTGGGCTCCCGCGGCTTCTCCTCCAGGTTCTTGACCCGGCCCGTCTCCGCGTCGAGCTCGGCCACGCCGAACGACCGGGGATCGCTCACCCGGGCCAGCATGATCTGCGCTTCCGGCCGCGTCACGGAGAATTCCTCGACGAGGGCGGTGATCCCGCCGACGATGAAGTTGTCGCCCAGGTACATCACGAAGTCGTCGTCGCCGAGGAAGTCCCTGGCGACGAGGACGGCGTGCGCCAGGCCGAGCGGCGCCTGCTGCCTGATGTAGGTGACCTTGATGCCGAACCTCGAGCCGTCGCCCACGGCCGCCTCGATCGCCGGCGCGGTGTCGCCGACCACGATCCCGACGTCGGTGATCCCGGCCGCGGCGATGGCCTCCAGGCCGTAGAACAGCACGGGCTTGTTCGCCACCGGGACTAGCTGCTTGGCCGACGTGTGCGTGATCGGGCGCAGGCGCGTGCCGGAGCCGCCGGACAGGACGAGAGCTTTCATGGCGGAAAGTGACAAACCTCTCAGAGGTGGCCGGGCGTTCCCGGCCTGTTCTGTGCAGTGCGTGTTCACTCTACGCGTTGGCCGGGCCGTCCCATGCGGTATGCGCGAATGCCCAGCACGTGGCCTCTTCGTTTGCACTCTCCCTATGAGAGTGCTAAACATGGCGTTGGCACTCTCCGCATGAGAGTGACAACCACAACGGCGGGATCGGGCGATGAGGTACCGCCAGGCGGCAGGAAATGACTGCCGTGTGGCGCGTGCCGTCCGTCGCGGGCTTCGACCGGTCCTAACGTACGCCACGGAGGACTGGAACCAATGGCAGCGAAGATGATCGCGTTTGACGAGGACGCCAGGCGCGGCCTCGAGCGCGGCATGAATCAGCTTGCCGACGCCGTGAAGGTAACCCTCGGCCCTAAGGGCCGGAACGTGGTTCTCGAGAAGAAGTGGGGAGCCCCCACGATCACCAACGATGGCGTGTCCATCGCAAAGGAGATCGAGCTCGAGGACCCGTGGGAGAAGATCGGCGCCGAGCTGGTTAAGGAAGTAGCGAAGAAGACCGACGATGTGGCCGGCGACGGCACCACGACGGCGACGGTGCTCGCCCAGGCGCTGGTGCGCGAGGGGCTGCGGAACGTGGCGGCGGGCGCGAACCCGATGTCGCTCAAGCGGGGCATCGAGGCGGCGGTCGAGGCGGTGAGCGAGGAGCTGTCCAAGCTCGCCAAGGACGTGGAGACCAAGGAGCAGATCGCCTCCACCGCGTCCATCTCGGCCGGCGACACCGCGATCGGCGAGATGATCGCCGAGGCGATGGACAAGGTCGGCAAGGAAGGCGTCATCACCGTCGAGGAGAGCAACACCTTCGGGCTCGAGCTTGAGCTCACCGAGGGCATGCGCTTCGACAAGGGCTACATCGCGCCGTACTTCGTCACCGACCCCGAGCGGCTCGAGGCGGTCCTCGAGGACCCGTACATCCTCGTGGTCAACTCCAAGGTCTCGGCCAACAAGGACCTGCTCCCGCTGCTCGACAAGGTCGTGCAGTCCGGCAAGCCGCTGCTCATCATCGCCGAGGACGTGGAGGGCGAGGCCCTGGCCACCCTGGTGGTCAACAAGATGCGCGGCCTGTTCCGCTCGGTCGCGGTCAAGGCACCCGGGTTCGGCGACCGCCGCAAGGCCATGCTCGGCGACATCGCCATCCTCACCGGCGGCCAGGTCATCAGCGAGGAGGTCGGCCTCAAGCTGGACTCCGTCGACATCAACGTGCTCGGCCGGGCCCGCAAGATCGTGGTGACCAAGGACGAGACCACGATCGTCGACGGCGCCGGTGACGCGGACCAGATCGCGGGCCGGGTCAACCAGATCCGCACCGAGATCGACAACACCGACTCCGACTACGACCGCGAGAAGCTGCAGGAGCGGCTGGCCAAGCTGGCCGGCGGCGTGGCCGTCATCAAGGCCGGCGCGGCGACCGAGGTCGAGCTCAAGGAGCGCAAGCACCGCATCGAGGACGCGGTGCGCAACGCCAAGGCCGCGGTCGAGGAGGGTGTCGTGCCCGGCGGCGGTGTCGCGCTGATCCAGGCCGCCCGCACCGCCTTCGACAAGCTGGACCTGACGGGCGATGAGGCGACCGGCGTGCAGATCGTGCGCCGCGCCGTCGATGAGCCGCTGAGGCAGATCGCGATCAACGCCGGCCTTGAGGGCGGCGTCGTGGTCGAGAAGGTGAAGTCCCTGCCCGCTGGCGAGGGCCTGAACGCGGCGAACGGCGAGTACGTCGACATGTTCAAGGCCGGGATCATCGACCCAGCCAAGGTCACCCGCTCGGCGCTGCAGAACGCCGCGTCCATCGCGGCGCTGTTCCTCACCACCGAGGCCGTCATCGCGGAGAAGCCGGAGAAGGCCCCGGCCGCCCCGGCCGGCCCCGGCGGCGGTGACATGGACTTCTAAGTCCATCGTGCGGCAACGCTGCGAAACGGCCCGGATCATCACGATCCGGGCCGTTTCGTGTTGCCGAACCACGGCCTGCGTCGCTGCAGCGGGGAGGAGGTGAAACGATCGTCCTGTGACACCACCCGTGATCCAGGTCGAGGACCGGCTGGAGCGTCGGATCCGCAAGCCGGTCGACGCGCTGCGCTGCGTCGTGTCCTGTGCGTGGATCGTCGTGCTTGCCGTGGCCGCCGTCGCGGCGAGTGCGGCCACGACCGGGGTGGAAACCGTCATCGTGGACTGGAGCGGTAAGCTGCCGTCCACCCTGTTCACCGTGGCCCAGCCGATCGCGCTCTACGCGCTGATCATCCTGCCGCTCGGCCTCGCCGTCGCTCAACTCATCCGGCGCCAGGTGCGCCGGCTCATCGAGGCGGTCGCGACCGGCCTGGTGGCCGGCGCCGCGGCCCAGGTGGTTAACATCGCGCTGCAGCGCCCCGCGGGCACCCGTCTCTACTACGCGATCGTCATGTCCCACCCCGGCGTCACCCATGTCAATGCCCTCGACCCCTACCTGGCCGGGCTCGTCGCCTATGTCACCATGATCGGGCTGACCGGGCGGCCGGGCTGGCGGAACGCTCTAGGGCTCGCGATCGGCGTGTACGCCGTCGTCCAACTGGCGGCGCTGGCCACGATCGGCCTGTCGATCCTCCTCACGCTGCTGGCCGGGCGGGCTGTGGGCCTGGCCGTCAGGTACGCCGCGGGCTCGGCGTCGCAGCGTCCAACGGCGCTTGCCATCGCCACGGCCCTGTCCGCCGGCGGCCTGGCGGTCACGGCCATCCGGCGGGTCAGCCAGTCCCGGGCCGACGCGCCTGGATCCCGGTTTTACGCGTTGACGACGGAGGACGCCAACCCGCTCGACGTGGTGGTGTTCGACCGGGATCAGCAGGCGGCGGGCACGTTCTACCGGCTGTACCGGTGGATCCGGGTGCCTGGGCAGGTGGCGCGCAGCGCGCCGCTATCCCTCGACCGCACGGTCGAGCGCCGGGCCCTGCTTTCCTACGCGACCAGGGACGCGGACGTGCCCACGCCCCGGCTCCGCACCCTGATCCGGGTGGGCGCCGACGCCGCCGTGCTCGCCTACGAGCACTGCGCCGGCATCACGCTGGCCCGCACCAACCCCGGGTGCTCGGACGACGAGCTCGGGCGTATCTGGGACACGGTGACCCGGCTGCACCAGAACCACGTCACCCACCGCGCGCTCACCGCCGACCGCATCATGTTCACCCCCGACGGCCAGGTCATGCTCCTCGACCCGGGCGACGGCGACGTGGCGGCGAGCGACCTGCAGATCCGCCTTGACCTGGCCCAGCTCATCGTCGAGCTCGCGCTGTCCGTGGGACCGGACAAGTCGGCGAAGCTCGCGATCGAGAAGGTGGGCGCGAACGAGCTGGTGACCGTGCTGCCGCTGCTGCAGCCGGTCGTTCTTGTCCGCTCCACCCGGCACGCGCTGCGCCGCCGCCGCGACGTCCTGCCCGCCGTCCGCAAGTCGCTGCTCGAGGCGGTGCCCGAGGGCGAGGTCATGCCAGTGCAACTGGAGCGGATCAGGGCGCGCACCCTGGTGACGCTCGTCGCCAGCGTCGCCGCCGTCTACCTGCTCGCCGGCGAGCTCGCCCAGGCCAGCTTCGGGCACCTGCTGCGGTCGGCGGACTGGCGCTGGGCCCTGGTGGCGCTCGCGCTGTCCGCCGCGACCTACGTCGGCGCCACGCTGTCGATTTCCGGCTTCGTCTCCGAGCGGCTGAGTTTTGGCCGCACCCTCTTCGTCCAGCTGGCCAGCTCGTTCGTCACGCTGGTGACGCCCGCCGCGGTCGGCGGGGCCGCGCTGAACGTGCGGTACCTGCAGCGCAGGAGGATTCCCGCGGCAGTCGCGGTGGCCAGCGTCGGCGTCTCCCAGGTGGTGGCGTTCGTGATGCACATCCTGCTGCTCACGGTGTTCGCCGCGATCGCGGGAAGCAGCACCAAGAGCGCGATCAGGCCGCCGACCTGGGCCTACTTCGTGGTGGCCGGGCTGGTCGTGCTGGCCGGCGTGGTGCTCGCCGTCCCCGCCGGGCGCCGTATGGTGCGGGCGCGCCTGTCGCCGACCTTCGGCCAGGTGCTACCGCGGCTGCTTGAGGTCGCGCAGCGGCCGCGCAAGCTCGCCGAGGGGATCGGCGGCGTGCTGCTGCTCAGCCTCACGTACATCCTGTGCCTGAGCGCGTGCGTGGCCGCCTTCGGCGGTTCTGTGCCCATCGCGAAGGTCGGCTTCGTGTACCTGACCGGCAGCGCGATCGGCTCGATCATTCCCACCCCCGGCGGGCTCGGCGCGGTGGAGGCCGCGCTGACCGCGGGGCTGACCGCCGCGGGCGTGCACGGCGGCATCGCGGTCAGCGCGGTCCTGCTGTTCCGCCTGCTGACCTTCTGGCTTCCCGTGCCCATCGGCTGGGCGGCAATGAATTACCTGGAGCGCCAGCACGAGCTCTAGCACCCCGTTAACCCCACGCGCGGGTGCATCTGGGCGGGGCCGGCGACCACGCCAGAGGACAGGGAGCGCTTCTTCGGGCAGAGTGCCACGGGCCGGGTCCACGTCATGGAGGCGGGCTGGCTGGGGCGCATGCGGGAATGTCGTCTGTACGCGTACCGCCTTCCTGCCGGGGTCTTCCGGCCGCACGAGGCAGTTGGCGGCTACTGGGTGGCCGCGGAGACGGTGGACGCGATTGAGCGGGTCGCCGTCGGCGATCTGCTCGGCCGGCACTCGGACGCCGGCATCGAGCTGCGGATTACGCCGTCAATCTGGCCGTTCTGGCGGCGGGTGGCGAGTTCGACCGTCCTGTTCAGCGGCTCCCGGCTGCGCAACAGCGCGCCGCACCCGGACCGGCTTGGGTAGCCATGCACGCTACCTGGCCCCACCTCTTATCAGTTTCGGTCATTTTGTGCCTGTTATGTCCCGATATGAGACGCGGAAACTGATACGAAGTCGTACCGGGGTGCGGGAACTGATACCAAGTCACGACCGACCGGGGGCCGGCTAGGTGGCTAGCGGCTCTTGCCGTTCAGCGGGATCTCGAACCAGACCGCCTTGCCTTCCGGGGTGGGGCGGGAGCCCCAGCGGGTGGCCAGCTGCTCAACTAGGTACAGGCCCCGGCCGCCCTCGTCGGTGGCCAGGGCGGTACGCAGCCGGGGGAGCCTGAGGTCAGGGTCGAAGACCTCGACCCACACCGACTCCGCCCCGCGCCGCAAGCGGAGCGTGAACTCGCGCGGCCGGTAGACGGGGCTGTGGTGCGAGACCACCGGGAAGCCGCCGGCCGGGGTGAGCGCGCCCACGGTGACCCCCGGAGCCGGCGCGTCGGCAAGCGGTTCAAGTTCCAGGTCGAAGCGGCGGCCGGCCGGGCTGGGCGTCACGGACGCGTGCAGCACAGCGTTGGTCACCACCTCGGAGACGAGCAGCAGGGCTAGGTCGGCCTGGTCGGGGTCCATGCTCCACGCCGCGAACGTGGCCGTCGCGACGCGCCGTGCCTCGGAGACCATGATCGGCTCGGCGGGGAAGGAGCGCTCGGAGGTGGCCAGATCGTCGGGCGAGGAGCGGAACACCAGGATCGCCATGTCGTCGTCGATGTCGCCTGGCACGGCGTTCTCCGCGGCCACGGCGAGCGCGTCGGCAGACGCGGGCGCGGCGAGCAGCGCGGCGCGCAGCATGTCCACCGCCTCGGCCTCGGTGTAGTGGCCGTTGCCGTCCGCCCGGGTCCGCCGGTCGGTAAGCCCGTCGGTGTAGAGCACGAGCGCGGCGCCTGGCGGCAGGGTGACCGTCTGCTCGCGGTAGGTCGGCAGCCCGCTGATGCCGCGGCCGCGCACGCCGAGCAGCACTCCCTTGTGCCGCACCTCAAGCGGCTTCACCTTGCCGTCGTGCGCCATCAGGGGCGCCGCGTGGCCCGCGTTCGCGAACGTCAGCGACCGGGACCAGGCGTCGTAGATGAGGTAGATGCAGGACACGGTGGGCGGGTCGCCGCCGGCGCCGAGGGGCGCCGTGGAACGGACCCACTCATCCAGCTTGCGCATGATGTCCGCGGGTGACTTCTCGTCCTGCGCGTACGCCCGCAGCGCGGCCCGCAGCTGGCCCATCGTCGCCGCCGCCCGCGCGCCGCGCCCCTCGACGTCGCCGATCACCAGGCCGACCCGTCCAGCGGCGAGCGGGATGATGTCGTACCAGTCGCCGCCGACCTGTGTCTGGATGCCCTGCCCCTGGGTCGCGAGCGGCTTGGCGGGCACGTAGCGGAACGCCACCTCGAGGCCGTCGAGCTCCGGCACCGATTGCGGCAGCAGAGACTGCTGGAAGGCGAGCGCGGTCCGCCGCTCCGCCTCGAACAGCATGGCGTTGTCGATCGCGACCGCCACCCGGCTGGCGATCGCGCCGATGAGGTCGCCGTCCGACAGGTCGTAGTGCGGGTCGGGCCGGTCGGTGATCCGCGACAGAGCCAGCGAGATGCCGCCGAGCAGCTCGCCGCGCGCGTATAGCGGCGACGCGAGGACCGAGGTGAGCCCGGCCTGATTGGCGGCGGACATGGACTGCTCGCTCGGCGCCGGGTAGTAGTCCGCCTGCAGGTCGGGGACGACGATCGTCTCAAGCCGCGACATGGCCTGCTGCAGGAAGTGGCCGGGCGGGTAGTGGATCGGCTCGCCGACCCGCGCCCAGGTGCCTGGCGGCGGCTCCCACCCCCCGGCGTGCGCCGCGGCCCGCCTGATCAGCTTGTCGCCGCTGAACAGGTCGATGAAGCAGTGATCGGCGAACCGGGGGACGAGGATCTGCGCGATCTGGCGCAACGTCGCGTCAAGCTCGAGCGAGCCGGCCAGCCGCTGCCCGATCCGCTCGAGCAGCCGCAGGCGGTCCGGCTCGCGCTGCGCGTCGCGCCGCCCCGCCTCGGTAATGAATATCACGATGCCGTCGACCTCACCCGCCGGGTTGCGTAGCGGCACCGCGAGCTCCCTGACAAACAGCAGGCTGCCGTCAGCCCGGTGGCCGGCGAATGTGTCCTCCCAGGTCACACCGCTCAGCACCTGCCGGGCGATCTGCGCGGCCCGGCCGGTCTCGGTGTCCGGCAGCAGGCCGAGCTCGCCGAGCGGCTTGCCGAGCAGCGAAGAACCGGGTCCCTCCAGGCGCAGCAGGCGGGCTACGTACTCGTTCGAGAACACCACGTCGCCGTCTCGGTCCGCGACGATGACACCGATCTCGGCTTGCCTCAGCACGAGTTCTGCCGCCAGGCTCTCGCTCCAGCGCGCCATGGTCACGCTCCGGTCACCGAACAGGTCTCCTGGTCATTCCCTGGACACGAACACGTGTGAGGCGACGTCTGCAGGCAGGTCCTCGGCCGCCGTGTCCGAGCCGCTGACCCGGACTCCGCCTGCCACCGCCCCGAGCAACACCTCGCGTCCGGGTTGTATCCCGGCTTCCTTGAGTTTAAGCATCAGCTCAAGATCACTTTGAAGCTGCTCGGTAATCCGCGTCACAGTTACCCGCACAGGCTCCTTCGCCCCGTGGGTAACGTCGGTCATTGTCTCATCGCGGGCCGCCGGCACGGCGGCGGCTTCGGTGAAAAGCTCCTCAACGCCGGGGATGACGTTGCCGTGCGGGCAGCGCTCCGGGTGGCCGAGCAGCTCGTACAGCCGCCGCTCGACGGATTCGGAAATGACGTGCTCCCACCGGCACGCCTCGATGTGCACCTCTTCCCACGGCATCTTGATCACGCTGACCAGCAGGCACTCGGCCAGCCTGTGCTTGCGCATCACCCGGGTGGCCAGCTCACGGCCGGCATCGGTCAGCGCGAGTTGCCTGTCGCCCGCCACGTGCAGCAGGCCGTCACGCTCCATCCGGGCGACCGTCTGGCTGACCGTCGGACCGGACTGGGCAAGACGCTCCGCTATCCGCGCCCGCAGCGGGACGATGCCCTCCTCTTCAAGTTCGAACACGGTGCGGAGGTACATCTCCGTAGTGTCGATAAGCCCATGGGCAGTCACGGCAACCCTTCCTCCTGAAGGTGATGCTACGCGCTCGCACCACCACCGTCAGAAACCTCCGGACACCGGTTTCTTATGCCTACGGCGACCAGCGTTCAATGACCCAGTTGTCAGCCGCGCGCCGGTAGCTCAGCCGGTCGTGCAGCCGGTTCGGGTGCGACTGCCAGAACTCGATCCGCTCAGGCACAATCAGGTACCCGCCCCAGAAATCCGGCATGGGGACCTCGGTGCCCTCAGGCCACCTGGCGGACAGCTTGGCGACGCGGTCGTCGAGCTCAGCCCGGGAGGCGAGCACCGTCGACTGCCGGGACGCCCAGGCACCGATCTGCGAGAGCCAGGGCCGTGAGTGATAGTACGGCTCGCTTTCCTCCGTTGAGAGCGGCCGCGCCGACCCTTCCACCGTCACCTGGCGGCCCATGGCGTACCAGGGGAACAGGGCGCAGCAGCGCGGGTCGGCGGCGAGGTCCCGGCCCTTCCTTGATGTCCGGTTCGTGTAGAACATGAAGCCGTCGTCGTCGTGGGCCTTGAGCAGCACGGTCCGGGCGTGCGGCCCCTCGCCCATCGTGGTCAGCACCATCGCGTTGGGCTCGGGCAGCCCGGCGGCCGCCGCCTCGACGAACCAGTGGGTGAACTGCTTGATCGGAGACTCGTCAAGCATCTCTGGTGTCAACGCCTTGTTCATAAATGGAAATCTTTACACGGCTGCGGCCTGTCACGACCCGGCACGGCGGAGTTTGAATTGAGCCGACAGTGAAGCCGACAGCCAGTAGACGCCGGCAAATGTGCCTGACCAGGGCGAGTAGGGCCTCCCCACCGGGAGGAAGAAAGTGAGCAAAAAGTGTCCGATTTTAAGCCGGGGCTCGAAGGCGTCGTGGCGTTCGAGACGGAGATCGCCGAGCCGGACAAGGAAGGCGGGTCACTCCGCTACCGGGGCGTGGACATCGAGGAACTCGTGGGCCACGTGTCCTTCGGGCACGTCTGGGGGCTGCTCGTAGACAACGCGTTCGCTCCCGGCCTGCCGACCGCCGAGCACCAGGGGCTCCCGCTCCGCACCGGGGACGTCCGCGTGGACGCGCAGAGCGGCGTCGCGGCGCTTGGCGCGCGCTGGAACCTGCGCCCGCTGCTTGACATCTCGCCGGAACAGGCGCGGCAGGACGTCGGGCGGGCCTGCGCGCAGCTGCTCGAGTTCGTCGCGCAGTCGGCGCGCGGCGCGGACCTCCCCGATGTGCCTCAGCGGCTCGTGGACGAGGCACAGACGGCCGCGGAGGCGTTTCTGGTCCGCTGGCGCGGCGAGCCGGACCCGCGGCACGTGAAGGCCCTTGACGCCTACTGGGTGAGCGCCGCCGAGCACGGCATGAACGCCTCGACGTTCACCGCGCGCGTGATCGCCTCCACCGGCGCCGACGTGGCCGCCGCGCTGTCCGGCGCGATCGGCGCGCTGTCCGGCCCGCTGCACGGCGGCGCGCCAGCGCGCGTACTGCACATGATCGAGGATGTCGAGCGCGGCGGCGACGCGGATGCCTACGTGCGGTCGGTGCTCGACTCGGGCGGCCGCCTGATGGGCTTCGGCCACCGGGTGTACCGGGCCGAGGACCCTAGGGCGCGGGTGCTGCGGCGCACCGCCAAGGAACTCGGCGCGCCCAGGTACGAGGTCGCGCTCGCGCTTGAGAACGCCGCGCTCGCCGAGCTGCGCGCCCGCCGGCCGGACCGGGTCCTTGAAACCAACGTCGAGTTCTGGGCGGCGATCGTGCTCGACTTCGCGCAGGTGCCCGCGGACATCACGCCGTCCATGTTCACCTGCGCGCGGACCGCGGGCTGGGCCGCGCACATCATGGAGCAGAAGCTGACCGGCCGCCTCGTCCGCCCCTCGGCTCGTTACATAGGCCCAGGCCCGCGCCCGATCAGGGACGTGGCCGGAGCGGCGGAAATCCTGTAGCAGGCACCACCGTGTCGGGGACTACCCTTGGGGCGTGACCAGCATCATCATTCCCGCCAACATCAAGCCTAGGGACGGGCGGTTCGGCAGCGGCCCGACTAAGGTTCGCGCGGAGCAGGTCGCCGCCCTCGCGGCGGCGACCGAGCTCGGCACATCCCACAGGCAGTCCCCGGTGCGGGAGGTGGTGCGCCGCATCCGTAGCGGGCTGACCGAGCTCTTCGGACTGCCGAACGGTAGCGTGGTGGCACTTGGCAACGGAGGCACCACCGCGTTCTGGGACGCGGCCGCCTTCTGCCTGATCCAGGAACGGTCACAGCACCTGTCGTTCGGTGAGTTCTCGTCAAAGTTCGCCACGGTGACGGCGCGCGCCCCCTGGCTCAAAGAGCCGTCGGTCGTCGCGAGCGAGCCCGGCACGCACCCCCTGCCGAAGGCCGAGGCCGGGGTGGACGCCTACGCGCTCACCCACAACGAGACGTCCACCGGGGTGCGGATGGACATCCGCCGCCCGGCCGGCGCGGACGACGGGGCGCTCGTCCTCGTCGACGCGACGAGCGCGGCGGGCGCGCTCGCGGTGGACCCGGCCGAGTTCGACGCCTACTACTTCGCGCCGCAGAAGGTGTTCGGCGCCGACGGCGGCCTGTGGCTCGCGCTGCTGTCGCCGGCCGCGCTCGCGCGGATCGACGAGATCGCCGCCAGTGGCCGGTACATACCGGAGTTCCTGTCCCTGGCGGCGGCCGTGGACAACTCGGTCAAGAATCAGACGCTGAACACGCCCGCCGTCTCGACGCTCGTGCTCCTGGCTGCCCAGCTCGACTGGCTGCTCGACCAGGGCGGCCTTGCGTGGGCGGGGGAACGCACCGCTCGTTCTGCGGGCATTCTCTACTCCTGGGCCGAGAAGTCGCAGTTCGCGGAGCCGTTCGTGGCTGACCCGGCGATGCGCTCGCCCGTGGTGGGCACCATCGACTTCACCGGCGAGGTCAGCGCTGACGCGGTGGCGGGCGTGCTGCGGGAGAACGGGATCGTAGACACCGAGTCTTACCGGAAGCTGGGCCGCAACCAACTGCGGATCGGCACGTTCCCCGCGGTCGACCCCGAGGACGTGGCCGCGCTTACCAGGTGCATCGAGTACGTGGTGGAGCGGCTCGCGTTAGTGAACTCTCTTCTTTTGACGGCACCGTCAGGCCCCAGTTGTGGGAAATGGCAAAAGAAGAGAGTTCAGTGGACCACCGAGCCGATGAGCACCGCGAGCAGGAGCAGCCCGAGCACGGTCGGCAGCAGCCAGCGGGGCACCCTGTTCACGTCTTTAGCGTATGTGGCATAGGTGGCTGATGCGGCTCTTCGTCGGCCTCGCGCCGTCCGCCGAGGCACTCGATGACCTGGACGCGGCGTGCGCGCCGCTGCGGCCGGGGCGCGGTGACCTGCGGTGGACGAGCCGTGAGCTGTGGCACATCACGCTCGCCTTCCTCGGCGAGGTGAGCGAGGAAAGGCTGGCCGGGCTGCTGCCGCGGCTCGAGCGCGCGGCGCGGCGGCACCTGCCGTTCGGCCTGAACCTGGCGGGCGCGGGCGCGTTTCCCAGCCCGGCGCGGGCGAACGTGCTGTGGGGCGGGCTGTCCGGCGACCGGAAGGCGCTCGGCGACCTGGCGATGTCGGTCAGCGCGGGCGCGCGGCGGGCCGGGGCGCCGCCGCCTGACGAGGGGCGGCACTACCGGCCGCACGTCACCCTCGCCCGGTGCCGGATGCCTGCGGACGTCCGCACGATCGTCGGGGAGCTGTCCGGCTACCAGGGGCCCGCCTGGACGGCCGGGGAGATCTACCTCATCCGCAGCACGCTTGGCGGTCAGGTCAGGTACGAGACGCTCGAGGCGTTCAACCTAAGGACTGGCTAGTTTCGTCCGGGGGGACGACCCCCGGTGCGCACCCGATGGCAAAACCCGCCAAGTGTATCGGGCGCGCGATTTAGCTGGTCATCACGACTGGCTGATTTTCTCAAGTATCGGGGCGGCGTCGCGGAGGACCTGGCGTTCCTCGGGGCTGAGCTCTTGGAGGCGCTGCGCAAGCCAGGCCTCGCGGCGGCGGCGAACCCGCTGCACTAGGTCCCTGCCCTGCGACGTCACGGTCAGCACGACCTGCCTGCGGTCGGTCGGGTGCGGTGCCCGGCGTACCAGCCCGCGCTCCTCGAGCACCGCGATCACCCGGGTCATGGACGGCGGCTGCACCTTCTCGTGCTCCGCGAGCTCGCCAGGGGTCATCGACCCGTGGCGCTCGAGGGCCGCGAGCGCGGCGAGCTGGATGTCGGAGAGGGCCGTCTCGGTCCCGCCAAGTCCAAGGCGCTCCACGCGGAGGCGCCGCGCGAGCCTGCTGATCGAAATCCGCATGGCGGTGGCTAGCCCCGCGTCCGTCTGCATACCTGGCTCAGGCATCCACCAAGTACATCATGCGCAGGCAGGTCATATAAGACGGGTCGGCTAGCCTTGTTGCGTGAGCCACAGTCGGCACGTCAGCCCCGAAGAGCGGCGCCCGGCGCCGCCGCCAAGGGAGGCGGACGACCGCCAGGTAACCCTCGTCATCACCACGGGCTGGGTGCTCGCCCTGATTATCGTGTTCTGCGTGCGCAACGAGCTGCCCGCGGACGTGCGCTGGTGGGTGTGGACATGCCTCACCGGCGTGCTGATGGGCCTGTTCGGGCTCTGGTACGTGCCGTTCCTCAAGCGCAGGCGGGCCAGGCTCGCAGCGGAGCGGGCACGGCCAGCCGAGGCTCAGCTCTCCTCAGGGTACGAATCCCGGGATAGCGGCTCGAAGACGGTTTCCTCGACCGACACGCCTGGCAAGTCCACCAGGTCGTAGCCGAACTCGTCGATCACCGGGGCGGTCGCCTGCGCGGCGGAGCCGCTGAGCACGGCCTCCGAGTGCGCGCCGCACCCATGGTCCGCCGAGACCACCCGGCCGTCGTCCGGTGCGAAGGCGTTGCCGCAGGCGCCGAAGATCCGGCCTAGGCTGCCGCTCAGCGGGACGAAGAATCCGCAGCTCGTGCAGTTGGCCGGCGCGGCGTGGGACAGCGGGGTGCGCGGTCCGTGGTCGCTTTCGTACCAGCGCTCCGCCGTGTCGTCGCGGCCGAGGGCCGACAGCACGCGGGAGCGGCCGGGTGAGGGGAGCTCCTCGGCGAAGCGCGGTCCGGCGTCCACGTCTTCCGTGTCGGGCCTCGGCTCGAACCAGTCGGTCACCGCGTCGTCACCGTCAAGCGTCACGAAGGGGACGAGGCGCTCGTCATCCGGGCTAGCGGGCAGCAGGTCGCCGATCCCGACGTCGCCGGGGCGCAGCCGGTCCTGCCAGGGCACCCAGGCCGGGGCGAGCAGCGCCTCGGGGCCGGGCAGCAGGACGCTCTCGTCCACTGTCACGATCTTGGCTCTCGGCGCGCGCGCCACCGTGACTGCCCACCGCCATCCCGCGTAGGCGCGGTCGGTGCAGTCGAAGAAATGCGTGACGACGCGCTCGCCACCGGGCTCGGCGCCCAAGTGGTCACCGATCATGTCCGGACTCACGCCAGACTGCTCGGCCAGGGACTGCCTGGCCAGGTCAACGGCGTCCGCACAGATCTGGTCTGGTTCCTTCGCGCGGTTTCTGATCGTGCTCACGACTGCCAATTCTCGCTCCCGGAGCGTCACACCGCGAGGGCAGGCCCGCCAGGATCTCCCGGATAGGGCTCGTCGCAGTGCCGCGGACCAAGAATACTGTGAACATGCGGATGTCGGACGCGGTGCGAGGCATGGGTAATGCTGCCCAGGCGACCGGTCGTGCCTTCCGCTCTGGCGGCCGGGCCTCAACCAAGGCGACCAGGCGGACCGCGGTACTCGTGCACCGCGTCACCGGCGCGCAGGGCGCGGCCCGGACCGGCCTCGGCACGCTGATCGAGATGACCGCGGTCAGCGGCGCCGCCGACGCCTTCGTAACCGTCGCGCTCGCTGGCACGATCTTCTTCAGCACGTCCGTGGATCAGGCGCGCGGGCGCGTGGTGCTGTTCCTGATCATCACGATGGCGCCGTTCGCGGTGCTCGCGCCGTTCATCGGGCCGGCCCTTGACCGGATACAGCAGGGCCGCCGGTTCGTCCTTGCCGGGACGATGCTCACCCGTGGGCTGCTCTGCTACGCCATGTCAGCGAACGTGACCAGCTCGGTGACGCTGCTGCCTGCCGCCTTCGGCATCCTGGTGCTGCAGAAGGCGGGCGGCGTCGTCAAGGCCTCGGTCACGCCGCGCCTGCTGCCCGCCGAGACCACCCTCGTCAGGGCCAACGCGCGGACCGGGCTGATCTCGCTGGCCGTCTCCACCGCCGCCGCGGGCCTGGCGGCCGGCGTCCAGTTCGGCGGCGGCGCGGCCTGGACCTTGCGCGTCGGCACGCTGATCTACCTGGCGGCGATGATCCTGGCGTTGCGGCTGCCGGAGCAGATCGACGTGCCCGCGGCGGCTCCCGCGCCGGCCCGTGAGGCGCCGGCTGGGCCGCCGCCGACCCGGCCGGAGATGCCGCGCCCCACCCTGCCGCTGCCGCCCGCCGAGCAGCCCAAGAGCGCCCATGCCCGCTGGCGCACGCTGGCCAACGTCGGTCCCGTCGTCGCCGAGGCGATGAAGGTCAACGCGGTGCTGCGCGCCTTCTCCGGCTACATCCTGTTCTTGCTGGCGTTCCTGCTGCGCAGCGTGAACCTGGGGACGATATTCAACCACCCGGTGTCGCACAACTTCGCCCTCGGCGCGCTCGCGCTCGGCTTGTCGGTCGGCAGCCTCGCCTCGATGGTGGTCGGCTCCTTCTTCCGCGGCCGGGCCCCGCAGCTGATCATGTTCTCCGTGCTGTGCGTGGCGCCGGTGGTCACCGCGCTGTGCGCCTGGGGCTTCGGCCTGTTCGCGGCCGTCATCGTGATGGCCACGGCGATCTTCTGCGCCAGCCTCGCCAAGCTGGCGCAGGACTCGATCGTCGGCCGCGAGATCGGTGATGAGATCCGGTCCTCTACCTTCGCGGTCTCGGAAACGCTGAACCAGGTGGCGAACGTGGCCGGCGGCCTGGCTGGCGTGCTCGTGTCCATGCTCGATAACGGCCAGGCGGCCCTCGCCATCGCCGCGGGCGGCCTCACCGTCGCACTGGTGCTGCTCGTCGCCCAGCGCAGGCAGCGGGTCCGCCTCGCCGAGCGGCACGTGCCGCCGCCCGCGCAGGCCGCAACTACCCGCTGAAGACGGGTGCTGGCGGGCACGCGCGGGCGGGCGCTCGCGGTCACGCCGGTCCCGTGGGCGGCCGGCGTGAGTGCCCTTGTCATGAGCCCGTGCTTCGCCTGGCGCGGTCCCTACCCGTTCGCGGAGCGGGGCCGGCCGCCGCGCTCTTCCGGTGCGAGGTCGTCGGCGACGGCGCGCAGCAGCTCGGCGATCGGCTTGGCTTCCTTCGGCTCCGGGTGCTTGCCGCGGCGGTAGGCGTCGGAGATCCCGTCGAGCAGCTTCATCAGGTCCTCGATGATCGGGATCATCTCGTCTGGCTTCTTGCGGGCGTGCTTGGCGGCGGCGGCCGTAACGTTGGGCGGCGCCTCGAGGAGCCGCACCTGCAGCGCCTGCGCCCCCTTGCGTCCTTCCACGATGCCGAACTCGACCCGCTGCCCCTTGCCAAGGGTGTCTGTCCCGGCGGGCAGCGCGGAAGAATGCACGAAGACCTCGCCCCCGTCATCGCGGGCGAGGAAGCCGAACCCCTTTTCGGCGTCATACCACTTGACCTTGCCGGTAGGCACTAGCAAGACCTCACGTCAGTAGAGACTTGGGCACCCAGGCAGGCGTGAGTGCCGCGAGGGTGTAACGGGCGCTTTCTAGGCTATCGGTACCGCGAGGGTAATGGCAGCAAGGTTATTCTGCCGTCAGCGCAGCCGCATCCGCTTGGGGGAGTAAGGGGGGGTCACGGCCTCGCACGTTCGGATGGTGCTGGGACGGGATCGCGTGCAAGGCCGTGAGTCCGTTGGCGGATCCTGATAAGCGCCTGCCCACAAGATCGCACTAGGGCTATACCCAGGGGTTATGTGCGAAAACCTGTCGCTTTCGCGCCCTGGCCAGGCGCCCCGGGGCCAGGGCGGAGCGTGCTAGCGCGGCGACACGTGACCGCTGGCGCCGTAGGCGATGGCCAGCACCAAGACGACGGCGACGATGATCCACGCCCAGATCTTGCCGGTCACCGGAAGCTTCATCTTCTGCCGGCCCCTGGTCACCAGCCAGGCGACGAGCACGCCGATGAGCACGAGCAGAACCAATCCGCCCACCTGTTGGTCTCCACGTCATCTGGCGGGCGTTGTCGGCCCGCGACCTGAGATTCGCTCCCTATCCGAGACTACGCCAAGTCGCTCGTTTCGTCTCGGAACGTCATGGTGATGACGCGCTGGTCCATTGGTCGTCCCCCCTAGTGCCGCGGCGCGGGAACGGGCGCGGTTGTGGTGAACCCGTGGCGGGCCAGTTCCTCGGCTTCGGTCAGCGGCATCGGCATCGCCAGCAGGAACCCCTGCCCGTAGTGGCAGCCCATCGAGGAGAGCAGGTCGCGCTGTACCTCGGTTTCGATCCCCTCGGCGACCACGTCTAGGCTGAGGGTCTTCGCTATCTGGATGATGCCCTCGGCCAGGGCCAGGCGCTGGCCGGAGTCGGCGATGCCATCGACGAACGACTTGTCCATCTTTACGACGTCGATCGGCAGGTCACGCAGGTAGCTGAGCGAGCTGTAGCCAGTGCCGAAGTCGTCGATGGCCAGCTTCACCCCGATGCCCTTCAGCTCCGCGAGTTCGGAGTGCAGCCGCTCATCCCTGCGCAGCAGGGCGCTCTCCGTGAGCTCGAGCATGACGGACTGAGGTTCGAGGCCGGACGAGGCGAGGGCCTGCCGCACGATGCCCGCGAAGCTGGTGTCGTCGAACTGGCGGGCCGACACGTTCACGCTGATCCACAGGTCGCGGCGCCCGGCCGGGCGCTCCTCATCGCCCGGCGGCCCTTCCCTGGGAGCGTGGCGCTGTCTGGGCGGTGCCGTCGCCGCCTGGCGCAGCCGGACGATGTCCACCATGGCCTGGCGCAGCACCCAGGTCCCGATGGCGATGATCTGCCCGGTCTCCTCGGCCAGGGTGATGAACTGGCTGGGCTGCATCATGCCCCACTGCGGGTGCGGCCAGCGGATCAGCGCCTCGAAACCGGACAGCTCCCAGGTATCCAGGGCTACGATCGGCTGGTAGGCGAGGGAGAAGGCGGATGTCGCGATCGCCTCCTCGAGCGCATCCTGGAGTTCCCGCCGCCGCAGCAGGCCGACGCTGAGCACGGGCTGGTAGAGCCGCCACTGCCGTTTGCCCGCGGCCTTGGCCGCGTACAGTGCCAGGTCCGCGTGCCGCAGGAGCTCGTCGGTGTCCGTGCCGTCCACGGTGGTGGCGACGCCGACGGTGGCGGTGGCGGTGACCAGTCCCGTGGGGAGTGTGAACGGCTTGCTGAACGCGTCGATGATCCGCTCCGCGGTCGTTTCCACGGCGGCGACGCTCTCCGCGTTGCCGACGAGCACCGCGAACTCGTCGCCGCCGAGGCGCGCCGCGGTGTCCGAGTCGCGGACAAGGGCGGTGAGGCGGCTGGCGGCGGCCACGAGGAGCTCGTCGCCGATGCTGTGCCCCTTCGTGTCGTTGACGACCTTGAAGTCGTCAAGGTCGACGAACAGCACGCCCGTGATCCTTCCGGTCCGCCTGGCGGTGGCGACCTGCTGGGCTATCCGGTCCTGGAACAGCAGCCGGTTGGGCAGCCCGGTCAGGGCGTCGTGGAAAGCCCGGTGCTTCAGCTCCTCCTCGAGCTGGTGCTGCCCGGTCACGTCCCTGAGAGTGAATACAAGGCCGGCCACGTTCGACTCGGCGCGCAGGTCGCTGCACCTGGCCTGGATGTGCACGATCCTGCCGTCGAGCCGGGTGATCCGAGCTTCCACGACGCGCGGGCCGGACCGCGCGCGTTCCCGCAGCCGCATGAAGGTACGGGCGAGGTCCTCGCGGTCTTGCTCCGCGACAAGCTCCCAGAAACGCTTGCCTACCGCGGCGACGTCACCGAAGATCGCGACCGTCGATGGCGTCGCGTACTTGACCGTGCCGTCGTCGTCGGTGATCACGATGGCGTCAGAGGCGTCCTGGACCAGGGCGCGGAAGTAGGCCTCGTTGCGCTGGCGGATCACCTCCTGGCGGAGCATGACGCTCTCAAGCGTCAGCGCGACCTGGTGCGCCAGCAGGTCAAACGTCCCCGTCAGGTCGGACAGGACGCGCTGTTCACCGAATACCGCGATCAGGCCGGTCGGGATGTCTCCCGACTGCCTGTCCTGCTGCGTCAACGGGCAGAGCAGCATCGCCTCGGCCCGCGGGCGGGCCGTCCGCGCCTGCTCCGGCAGGCGCCGCATCGGCGTGAGGACCGGCGCCGTCCCCTTCACTAGCGACAGCCAGGTCTCGGCCAGCCGCCCCAGCTGCCGGCTCTCGGCCGGCTGCGTGCCGTTGCTCACGGCGAGCAGCGTGCCGTCGATCTGTACTCCGAGCAGCGCGTCACCTTGCGACTGGCCGGGGAGCAGGGCGGCGGCGGCGCTCTTCACGGCCGCGGCCACCTGTGACACGTCCGCCGTGGTCACCAGGGACAGGCTGGCCTGTCGCAGTACCCGTTCCCGGTCGAGCGCCCGGCGGTGGGACGCCGCCGCGTCCCACAACCGGGTCAGCACAAGCAGGTAGAGCACCGCAGAGAAGACGGCGATGACGGCGACGTCCGACCCGGCTCCGGCAGGCACGACGGTGAGGAGCATGACCGGGGCGATCAGCGAAGCGAGCATCAGCAGGGCGAGCCTGGCGGGCGAGACCTCGACCTGCTGCCTCGGGACCGGATCGGTCAGCCGGGTCATGGTGGGGTGGAGCGCGGCGGCGCCCCATGCGCAGTAGAACAGGGCCCAGCCGAGGTCGACGATGGTCCCGTTGTGGAACGTGCTGTGCAACTGGATGGCGCCGTAGGCGGTGTCCGACACCAGGCAGGCGACGGCGCCCAGGGTGAGCAGCTGCACGGATCTCGTCCCGCCGGCCCCTGGTGCGAGCAGTCTCGCGAGCAGTGCGAGCACCAGCACGTCGCCGAGCGGGTAGGCGATCGCGACGGTCTTCTGCAGCCCGGTCAGCGCCGGGTTGTTGACGTAGGGCTGGATCAGGAAGGTCCATGACAGCAGCCCGAGGCCGGCGGTGAGCGTCAGTGCGTCGATCAGGCTGCGCAGGTCGCCGTCCGGAGTGCGCCAGTAGATGAATATGAGCAGCCCGACCGCGTACAGCGGGTAGGTAGACAGGTAGAGGACGTCCGCGAACGACGGGAACGGCAGGGCCACCTGGAGCTTCGCGGCGATCAGGAAGCTCAGCTGGCCGGCCGCGAAGCAGGTCAGCCCCGCGGCGATCAAGATCCACGGCGCCTTGCGGGCGGGCCGGTTGAGTACCAGGCCCGCTACGATCGCGCCGACCGCGCTGAGGCTGATCAGCCCCCAGGCCGCGATGCGCAGGCTGTCAATCCCGTAGTAAATCCCGATGAGCAGTGCGACCCAGACGGCGTATCCGCTGAGAACATACCGCTTTTGCTCCACGGCAATCCTCTCGTGCTCGCCGGATTCCGGCGCACTGCCCGAACTCTTGTAAACGCACTGTACCCACCATCTGCAATCCAACTACCTGGGAGTTTGCGTAATTTGTGGGGAAATAAGGTAATTGATCGGAGTGTTGCCGCAGAATAACTCGGGATAACTCGGGGAGGAGTGAGACGTAATAATATTTGCCCGTGCCCATTTCGGGACATTACCTAGGAAATTATTCATGACTAGCATGAACCAGGCGAGAGAGGCGGCGTCCGATGTTTTTGTCGTCGTGGCCAACCGTCTCGGCCAGCACTCCTTGTGGGATTCGGCGCTCCCGGTGCCGCGAGGCTGGCGGCGGCGGTCCGGCGTGATGTCAAGAAGCGACTGCCTGAAGGCCATCGAGGCGGCATGGCCGGACATCGCCCCGGCCAGCGTGACCGCCCGGCCCGGTAAGCAGCCACCGGGCGGAGACCGGTTCGTCCACGAGGTCTTCGCCGATCAGGCCGCCGCCCGGCCCGGTGCGGTCGCCGTCGTGGCCGGCCGGGCGCGGGTGACCTACGGGGAGCTTGACGAGTCGGCCGGCCGGCTCGCCGGCCACCTGCGCGAGATCGGGGTGGGCCCGGAGGTAGCCGTCGGCGTCCACCTGGAGCGGGGCATCGACCTGATCCGGGCCATCCTCGCCATCATGAAGACGGGCGGCGCCTACCTGCCGCTCGACCCTTCCGTGCCAGCGGAGCGGCTCAGCCGGATGTGCGCCCAGGTAGGGCCGGCCGTGGTGATCACCGGGGCGGCAGGCTTGTTTCCCGGCCGGGCGACCAGGCTGCTGCCACTCAGCGAACTCGCCGCCGACCGTGGGCCAGGACCCGCGGCAGGCCTGGATACCCATCCGCATGCGGAGAACCTGTGTTACATCATCCATACCTCGGGCTCTACCGGCGACCCCAAGGCGGTCGCCATCAGCTACGGCAGCCTGGCGAGCGTGATCGGTGCGCTGGCGGCCGATTACCAGATCGGACCGGAGGACCGGGTTGCGCAGATGGCCGCTATGGCCTTTGACACGTCGGTCGAGCAGATATTCGTCGCGCTGACCCGCGGGGCAACGTTGGCGCTACCGCCGGCGGGCACCTTGGCGCCCTCTGACCTGCTGCGCGGCATCGAGTGCAGGGGAGTCACCGTTGTCGACCTGACGCCCGCCTACTGGCATCAGTTGCTCGCCCTCACCAGGCCGGCCGATGAGCGGCTGCGCAGCGTCCGGCTGATGATCACCGGCGGCGAAATGGCGGATCCGGCTGACTGCCGGTCGGCGCTGCAGGCGGCGCCCTGGACCCGGCTGCTTAACGCCTACGGGCTCACCGAGACGACCATCACCTCCGCCCTTTTGGATGTGAGCGGCAGACGGCAAGCGGAACAGTGGTCCGTCGTGCCCGTGGGCCAGCCGGTCGGCCCCGCGCGCGTCATGGTCCTGGACGGGCAACTCAACCCGGTGCCGCCCGGGGGGTCGGGTGAGGTGTACATCGGCGGACCCGGGGTCGCCCGCGGCTACCTCGGGCGCCCGGTGCTCACCGCGGAACGGTTCCTGCCCGATCCAGGCGGTGCCCCTGGGAGCCGGATGTACCGGACCGGTGATCTTGGCCGCTGGCTTGGCGACGGCAGCCTCGAAGTCGCGGGAAGGATGGACCGCCAGCTCAAGGTGCGCGGCTATCGCGTCGAGCCGGGAGAGATCGAGAACGTCCTGGCCGGGCACCCGGACATCGACCAGGTGTCGGTCGTGTCGTCGTCGCATCATTCGGGCGACGCTCGCCTTGTCGCCTACTACACCCCGACGCGCGCTGCGGCGCAAACGGCCCTGCATCACCCGCGGGCGGCGAGCCTGCGCCGCTACCTTCTCGACCGTCTGCCCAGCTACATGATTCCCGCGGCCTTCATCGCCCGGCACCCCCAGCATGACCCGATGGCCGGGCCCGGCGCGGCAGCCAGCCATGTCCCATGGGGCGAGCGGACACGGGCGGTGCCCGGACAACGTCGGCGCGGGCACTCCGGACGCGGCCAGGGCGAGGAGCTTACCCCCACCCAGGCGGGATTGTCAGCCTTGTGGGCCAGGCTGCTCGCCCATGACCAAGTGGGCCTCGACGATGAGTTTTTCGCCCTCGGCGGCGACTCACTGCACGCCGCGGAGATGCTGGCGCACACCGGCGCCCTGTTCGGCGTCCCCGCGGAGTCGTCACGCTGGCTTACCCGCTGCCTGCTCCGCCATCCCTCGTTGCGCGCTTTCGCGGCTGCCGTGGAAGATGCCCGCGCTGGCCGGCTGAACGCCGACGCAGACCAAGCCGAGGTCGACTTCGGCCGCGAGACCAGGCTCAGCATCAAGGTCGGCGAGCATAGCGCGGCGGCGGCCTTGGCACACGATGAAGCGGTACCGTCCGGCGGTGAGCCCGAGTGGCGCAACCCGGGCGAGGTGCTGCTCACCGGGGCGACCGGGTTCCTCGGTGCTCACCTGCTGAGCGATTTGCTCGCCGCGACCGGGGCCCGGGTGCACTGCCTGGTCCGGGCCCGCGACGAGAATGCAGCGCTAGCCCGGCTTAGGCATGCCGCCGACCGGTACGAGCTGCCGGTCCCCCGGGGCGAGCGCGTCGTGCCGTTGCCCGGTGACCTAGGCGAACCGAGGCTCGGGCTGTCCGACGCGAAGTTCCGGGACCTGGCCAGGAGCGTTGACACGATCTACCATGCGGGCGCGCAGGTCAACTTCATTTACCCGTACCAGGAGCTACGGGCAGCGAACGTGGGGGGCACCCGCGAGGTGATCAGGCTCGCCGCCATGTACCGGGCCATCCCAGTCCATTTCGTGTCGAGCACCGCGGTACTCGCGGGCCTGGGCGTGGCCGGCATCCGCGAGGTGACGGAGGAGACGCCGCTCGCGCATCCTGAGCTGCTGCGCATGGGATACGTCGAGACGAAGTACGTGGCTGAGGAGCTGCTGCGCGCCGCGGGCGGCGCGGGCCTTCCGGTGGCGATCTACCGGCCGTTGGATATCGTCGGCAGCGTCAGCACCGGCGTGTGGAGCACCTCGACCGAGATGGCCGCGGTGATCAGGTTCATCGCGGACACCGGCCTGGCGCCCGATATCGACCTTCCGCTGGACTTCGTGCCCGTCGACGCGTGCGCCGCGGCGATCCGCCATATCTCCGTCACCTCGGGGGCGGTCGGCCGCACCTACCATCTGGCCAGCCCCGAGATGACGCCGCTCGCTACCCTGGTCGGACGGCTGCGGGACAAGGGGTACCGGATCACGGAGGTACCCTTCGACGACTGGGTGCGGGAACTCGCGCGGCAGGCCGCCCGTGACCCGTCGCACCCCATGGCGGCCTTCCTGGCGCTCTTCGCGGATCGCGGAGCGGGCGGCCTCTCAGTAGCCGAAATGTACCTTTCACACGTTTTCCCAGTCTATAGCCGGTCTAATACCGAGCATGCGCTGCTCGGCAGCGGTATCGCCTTCCCTCCCGTCAGCGGGGAACTGCTCGACCGCAATGTCGACCGGCTGATCCAGACGGGCTACCTGCCGGCGACCCAAGCCGGGCAACGGCCAGCGCATGTCGGCTAACCGCTACCAGGACTGGGAGTCGTTCAGGTTCCCCGGCGGCCAGGCGGGCCCAAACCTGGACAGCACGGGCCCGGGCGGCGAGCCCGTGGCCTTCTGCGCCGACCTGAGCCCGGCGAGCGTGCTCGGCGCCTACCAGAGGGGCATCGTCCCGATCCCCGCGGCGAGTGAGTTTTCCCGCACGATCAATGAGGTGAAGTACGAGGACCAGGTGGCGGCCGGGACGATCGCCGTCGTCGGCGGTGAGCGCGAAGACCCGTACTGGGCGGCGTGGTGGTCGCCCGACCCCAGGCTGCTGATCGACAAGGATGGGGTTCACCTGGGCAGGAACGTCAGGAAGCGGCTGCGCAAGGACGGGCTCGTTACCACGGCGGACACCGCGTTCCGCCTGGTCGCCGAGGGATGCCGGGCGGACCGTGAACCACGCTGGCTTACGGACGCGCTGCTCGGCTCGCTCACGGAGCTGTACAGCGCCGGCTGGGCGCACAGCATCGAGGTGTGGCTCGATGATGACCTGGTCGGCGGGGCGCTCGGCATCGGCATCGGCGGCGTGCTCAGCGGCGACTCACTGTTCGGGCGGCGGCCGGGCGCGGCGGCGATCGCTGTCGCCGACATGTGGGCCCGGCTCGCGGTGGCCGGCGGCGCGGCCATCGACGCGCAGTGGGACACCCCGTTCCTCCGCTCACTTGGCGCCGCGCCGGTAGCACGAGTGGATTACCTGGCGCTGCTCGACCGTTCCGCGGCGCCAGTGCGGCTGGCCAGCGAGGCGCTGCCCGCGCGGCGGCTGCTGCCCGCACAGGCCTGAGGCGCCGGCCTACATCCGGTCGGGGAGCGGAACGCCGAGCAGATCGAGGCCGGTGGTCAGCACGCGCAGGGTCGCCGCGCACAAGGCCAGCCGGGACTGCCTGGTTTCCTCGTCGTCCGCCTTGAGGACCGGGCACTGCTCGAAGAACGTGGTGAACAGGCTGGCCACCTCGAAGACGTACGTGCAGAGCCGGTGCGGCTCCGCGGTGTCCGCGACCTGGGTGACGACCGCGCCGAACTCGAGGAGCTTGCGGGCGAGTTCCCGCTCGGCCGGCTCGGTGATGACGATGGGACCGCGCGGTGTGTCCGCGTCAACCCCGCCCCTGCGGAAGATCGACCGGATCCGGACCGTCGCGTACTGGAGATACGGCCCGGTGTTCCCCTTGAACGAGATCATCCGGTCCCAGTCGAAGATGTACGCGCTGTCCCGCGCGGTCGACAGGTCGGCGTACTTGATCGCGCCGATGCCCACGTCCTCCGCGATCGCGTCGAGGTCTAGGCCCTCGTCGTCCCGCTCGACCTCATCGAGGATCGCACGGGCCCGCTCGACGCCCTCATCGAGCAGGTCGCTGAGCCGGACCTCGCCTCCCGTCCTGGTCCGCAGCCGGCGACCGTCCTTGCCCTGGACCATGCCGATCTGCGCGTGCTCGAAGTCGTCCCTGTCCGGTAGCCAGCCGGCCTCACGGGCGACGGCGAACACCATCTTGAAGTGCAGTGCCTGGTCGGAGCCGACGACGTAGATCGCCCGGTCGCAGTTGACCTTGTCCACCCGGTACCTGACGGTTGCCAGGTCGGTGGACGAGTAGTTGTAGCCGCCGTCGCTCTTGCGGATGATCACCGGCAGCGCGGAGCCGTCCCGGCTGGTGAAGCCGGGCGGGAAGGCGCACAGCGCGCCGTCGCTGATCCTGGCGAGGCCCTTGGCGACCAGGTCGTCGGCGACGCCGGGCAGCATGTCGTTGTAGAACGACTCGCCCCGGATGTCGTCGTCGGTCAGCGTGACCCCCAGCCGGGCATAGGTGTCCCGCAGGTAGGCCTTGGACAGCTCGACAAGCTCCGCCCAGAGCTCCATCGTCGGCTGGTCGGTGCCGGACTGCAGCTTGACCACCCGCTCCCGCGCCCGGTCGGCGAACGCCTGGTCGGAGTCGAACTTGACCCGCGCCGCCTGGTAGAAGGCGTTCGGGTCGGTGCGTAGCAGGCCCGCCTGCGGTGAGTCCTCGCCCACGTCGACCAGGTGCTCGATGAGCATGCCGAACGGCGTGCCCCAGTCGCCGACATGGTTGTCCCTGATCAGGTGATGGCCCACGAACTCGGTCACCCGGGCGATGGCATCGCCGACGATCGTCGTGCGGAGGTGGCCGACGTGCATCTCCTTGGCGATGTTCGGCGAGGAGTACTCGACGATGACCGTCTTGGGGTGCGCGGTGGCCGGCACTCCGACGCGCGGGTCCGCGAGGACCTCGGCCGCCGCCCGGGCGATCCAGTCGTTCCTGAGCGTGAGGTTCACGAACCCGGGCCCGCTGACCGTAGGCGGCTCGGCGATGTCCGCGATGTCAAGCCGGGCGGCGATCTCGCTGGCGATGTCGCGCGGCGCCCGGCCGAGCCGCTTGGCGAGCGGCAGCGCGGCGTTGGACTGGAAGTCCGCGAACGCGGACGGGCGGATCAGCGGGTCCGCGTCAGCGTAGTCCGCGCCGTACGCCGCTACGAGGGCGTCGCGCACCCGTGCGCTGAGGACCTGCTGTGGATCTGCCATGTAGCAAGCCTATCGGCCGGTATCCGCGTGACCGAACGGATTAGGCCGGTGACGGTCCCCGGCCGGCTGCCCGCGTCACCGCTCCCGGTCACGGCGGAGGAAGTGCGTGCCGCGCCGGGCCTCGCCGCTGCCGATGCGCTCCTTGATCCGCTCGGTGATGTCGCCGCGGGTCAGGTTCGCCGCCAGCGCGCACGCCGCGGTGACGGCCCGGGCGGTGGACGCGCCGTGGGCGATCACCACGGTGCCGCCGAGCCCGAGCAGCGCCGCGCCCCCGTAGCTCTCCGGCTCGAGCCGGTGAGCGAGCTCCCTGAGGCCGCGCCGCTGCAGCAGGGCGCCGACCCGCGCCGACCTTGAGCTGGTCAGCGCGGTCTGCAGCTCGCCCGCGGCGAACCGCATGGCACCCTCCAGGGTCTTGAGCGCCACGTTGCCGGTGAAGCCGTCGGTGACGATCACGTCGATCGCGCCGGCCATCAGGTCGCCGCCCTCGACGTTGCCGACGAAGTTGAGCGGCAGCGCGCCGTGCTGCGGCTCGGCGGCGAGCAGCTCGTGCGTCCTCCTGGTGAGGGCGTTCCCCTTGCCCGGCTCCGCGCCAATGGTGAGCAGCCCGACCTTGGGGCTCGGTATGCCCAGGGCGATCTGCGCGTAGGCGACGCCGAGCTGGCCGAACTGGACGAGCATCTCCGGCTTGGGGTCGGCGGTCGACCCCGCGTCGATCAGCACGGTCGGCTTGGGATGGGTGGGCAACAGAACGGCCAGGCCCGGACGGGGCACGTTGGCGAGCGGCAGCAGCCGGTGCCTGGCGCTGGCCACGATCGCGCCGGTAGAGCCGGCCGAGACCACGGCGTGCGCCTGGCCGTTGCGGACCAGCTGGCAGGCGACGGCGATGCTCGACCGCGGCCGGCGGAAGCCGGCCAGTGCGCCCTCGCCCATCCCCACCACGTCCTCGGCGGGCACCACCCGCAGCTCGGTCCCGCCCCCGAGTTTGGCGATCACCGGGCGCAGCCGGGCCGGCGGGCCGGTCAGCAGGGTCGTGACGCCGTGCTCCCGCTGCGCGGCAAGCGCGCCGGCCACGATCTCGTCCGGCGCGTAGTCCCCGCCCATCGCGTCGACCGCGATCACCGGGTCGCGTGCGGACGCGCGGAGTCGCTCAGGGACGGTCACCGGTACCGCCGGCTGATCTCGCGCCGGGCTATGCCGCGGCGGTTCGTGGGCGCCCTCGCGGCCCGGCGGCACATGGCTCACGCGTGTCTCCGTTGGCCTTTCCTAGATCCCTGGGCCCTGCTGTCGCCAAGAGTAAACGGCTTGCGCGGCCATTATCGCCTAGCCCGCCAGCGACGTCCGCAACCGGGAGATGAACCTTGTCACCGCGACCTGCCGTGACTCGCTGGCTGAGCCAGGACTGGCGTGACGCAGCGAGTTCACTATGCTCACAGCATGGAGCTGAATAGATCTTCCGCGATAGTCACTGGCGGCGCCAGCGGCCTGGGTGAGGCGACGGCGCGCGTGCTGGCCGCCGCCGGGGCGCATGTGGTCATCGCCGACCTCAACGAGGAGGCGGGCAAGCAGGTCGCCGACGAGATCGACGGGCAGTTCGCCATGACCAACGTGACGGACACCGACGCCGTGCTTGCGGCCGTGGGCCTCGCTGAGGCATCGGGACGGCCGCTGCGGGTGGCCGTGAACTGCGCGGGGATCGGCTTCGCCGCGCGCACTGTTAACCGCGACGGGTCGCCGCATGACCTGGCCGGCTTCACCAAGGTCATCGCGGTCAACCTGACCGGCACATTCAACGTGCTGCGGCTTGCGGCCGCGGCGATGGCGAAGACCGAGCCGGTGGACGCGGACGGCCAGCGCGGAGTGATCATCAACACGTCCTCGGTGGCCGGGATCGAGGGCCAGACGGGGCAGATCGCGTACTCGGCGTCCAAGGGCGGGATCATCGGGATGACCGTACCCGCGGCCCGTGACCTGTCGGTCATCGGCGTCCGGGTCAACACCATCTGCCCGGGCGTCATCCTCACGCCGATATACAAGTCCATCGCCGGCGACGACAAGGGCGCGCAGGAGTTCCTTGCCCGGCTGGCGTCACCGGTGGTGTTCCCCAAGCGGCTCGGGCGGGCCGATGAGTTCGGGCATCTGGTGCGGTCGCTGATCGAGAACGACTATATGAATGCGGAGGTCGTCCGGTTCGACGGCGGCATCCGGTTCCAGCCCAAGTGAGAGCGGCCATAGGGGTGGTATGTCGGGGATCGCGGGATGCCTTGCCCTGGCCGGGGGGAGCAGGCCGGACGCGGACTGGGTGCTCCACGCCGTCCGGCAGATAGCGCACCGGGGCCCGGACGACGAGCAGGTGGCTTCTGACGGCCCAGTTACGCTCGGTGCCCGGCGGCTGGCGGTCATTGACCCGTCGGCCGCCGGGCGCCAGCCCATGCGATCCGCCGACGGCCGGTACGTGATCGTCTACGACGGGGAGATCTACAACTACGCGGAGCTGGCGCAGCGGCTGCAGGCGCGCGGTGTCGCGCTGCGCGGGCGCTCCGACACTGAAGTGCTGCTCGAGACCTACGCGGCTGAGGGCAAGGACGCGCTGCGCAGGCTGCGCGGCATGTTCGCCTTCGCAATCTGGGATGGCCGGACCGGAGAGCTGTTTTGCGCCCGCGACCCGTTCGGCGCCAAGCCGTTGTACTACATGCTTGCCGAGGGCGGCACGCAGTTCAGGTTCGCATCAGAGCGCAAAGCGCTGCTCGGCCCGGGCGAGGTGCCGGTGATCGACCCCGACGCGCTGCGCAGGTACCTGTCCTTCCAGTACGTTCCCGCGCCGTCGACGATGACGCCGCCGGCGGTGTGCCTGCCGGCCGCATGCAGCCTGCTGGTCCGGCCGGGCGCACCGCTCGAGCGGCCGATGCGGTACTGGCGGCCGATGCTGCGGCCGGCCAAGTCGCCCTCACCGGAGACGCCAGAGCGCGTGCTCGCCGCGCTGCGCGGCTCGGTTGCCGCCCACCTGCGCAGCGACGTGCCAGTGGGCGCGTTCCTGTCCGGCGGCGTGGACTCGGCGGCGATCTGCGCGATCGCCGCCGAGACCAGCCCAGGCATGCTGACGTTCACCGCCGGGTTCGCCAGGCCCGGCTACAGCGAGATCGAGGAGGCGCAGGAGACGGCGGCAGCGCTTGGCCTGCGGAATGTCTCGTACGTGATCACCCCGCAGGAGTTCGCCGCCAGGTTGCCGCGGATCATCTGGCAGCTAGACGACCCGCTCGCGGACGCGGCGGCCGTGGGCCTCTGGTTCGCCGCGCGGGAGGCGCGGCGGCACGTGAAGGTGGTGCTGTCAGGTGAGGGCGCCGACGAGCTGTTCGGTGGCTACGGCGTGTACTACCAGCCGGGGGTGGTCCGGGCGGCCACCAAGCTGCCGGGCTCGGGCCGGTCGCTCGCCCAGGCGATGGCCCACCGGATACCGCCGGGTCAGCGCGGCAAGGGGCTACTGGAGCGGATCGCCACGCCGCTGCGCACCAGGTACATCGGCAACGCCAACATCTTCGTCAGGGACGAGGTCGACGCGCTGACCAGGTACGGCGACGGCACGGTCTTCGACGTGACCGGGCCGGTCTTCGACCAGGCGCAGGCCGCGGGGCTCGACGACGTGGCCACGATGCAGCTCGTCGACATCAACACGTGGCTGCCCGGCGACATCCTGGTCAAGGCGGACAGGGGATCGATGGCGCACGGGCTTGAGTTGCGCATGCCGTTCCTCGACCGTGAGGTGATGAGCGTGGCGGCCCGGCTGGCCAGGGCGGAGAAGACCGCCGCGGGCACGACCAAGTTCGTTCTGCGCGAGGCGGTCGCCCCGCTGCTGCCGCGCGACGCCGCCGAGCGCCGCAAACTCGGGTTCCCCGTGCCGCTCGGCCCCTGGCTCCACGGTGAGCTGTCCGGCTACGCGGAGCAGGTGATCACCGAGGCGCGCACGGAGGAGTGGCTTGACCGGCGCGCGGTACTCGACGTACTGCGCCGCTTCCGGGCCGGCGACCCTGACATACGGTGGCGACAGGTCTGGACGTTGCTCGTCTTCTCCCTGTGGCACCAGGTCTACCTGGAGCAGGTATACGACGAGCAGTACCTGCGCGGGGGAGACCCGCTGTTAGCGGCCTTCGACGGGTGCGGGCGGGAACAGGCCGCTGTCCGCGAGCTGCTCGCGGATCTTGCGGCGGCCGCGGTGCAGGCGGGACATGACCGTTCCGACCGGGGTGCCCATGATCTCCGCGATTTCCCGGTACGGGTAGCCCTCGATATCGGCGAGGTAGACCGTGGTCCGGAACTCGTTCGGCAGGCCCCGCAGCGCGCGCAGCAAGTCGGAGTCGGTCATGCGGTCCAGGGCCTCGGCCTCCGCGGAGGGAACCGGCGGGGCGAGCCGGTCGGCGGACATCTGCCATTCCTGCAGGTCGCTGCCGAGCGCCTGCTGCGGCTCGCGGCGCCGCTTGCGGTAGACGTTGATGAACGTGGTGGTGAGGATGCGGTTGAGCCAAGCCCGCAGGTTGGTTCCGGGACGGAACTGGTGGAAGGCGGCGTACGCCTTGGCCGACGTCTCCTGGACCAGGTCTTCGGCGTCGGTCGGGTTGCGCGTCATCCGCAGCGCCGCGGGGTAAAGCTGGCTGAGCTGCGGCACGACCTCGCGCTCAAACCGGGTGCGACTGTCGTCGTCTTCGATCGGGCTCATCCCTGGCTCCGGGGGTTAGTTGTTTCCCTGGTCACTCATATAGACGTACGAAACGGCTCGGACGGTCCAATGTGTGACCTAGATCACCTCAAGATATGTCGCGACGTCGCGAATAGCCTTAACCTACCCTGAAAAAACCCTCATAAGCCGGAACGGCCGGGGATGCGGGAAAGGTTCCTCGACCGGTGAGAGCTAGATCCAGCCGCTGTACCACATGTGGCTCAGCCAGTCCGAGTACGGGATGATCTTGCCCGCGAGTATCGGGTAGAAGTACCAGAACACCACCAGCACGGCGAGCACGTAGCCACCCGCTAGGGCGGAGCCGACCAGCCTGCGCTGCACCCGGGCGGTGGCCGGGCCGATGATCAGCCCGAGGCACAGCACGATGCAGATGATGAAGAACGGCTCGAACTCAAGCGCGTAGTAGTAGAACTTGGTCCGGGACACGAACGGCAGCCAGCTCACCCACCCGGCGGCGACGCACAGCAGCGCGGCCCCGGCCCGCCAGTCCCTGCGGGTCAGCCACCAGCCGAGGCAGAACGCCATCGCGGGGAGGGACATCCACCAGATCGCCGGGTTACCGATGGCGAGCACCTCTTGCACCCACGGCCCCGTGGTGCCCGCCTTGGCCACATGCAGCCCGGCCTGGTCGGTGTAGCTGTTCCAGTAGAAGGCCACGGGGCGGGTGATCACGAACCAATCCCACGGCTGGGACATGTAGGGGTGCCGCACGTTGAGGCCCACCCCGAACTGGACCATCTCCCTGTGGTACACGAACAGCGAGTACAGCTGGGAGATGACCGGGATGTTCATCCCGTGCTGCTGCGCGTAGTCCCGGTCGTACCCGGTGCTGGTGACCATCCACCCCGTCCAGGTGAGGGTGTAGGTAACCAGCGGGATCACGCCGAGGGTGAGCGGCAGCCACTTGCCGTCCCGCACCAGCGCGCCGCGCACGTAGGCGCGCAGCCCGACGGTACGGCGCGCGCCGATGTCCCAGGCGATGCACAACCCGGCGAAGGCGGGGACGTACCAGACCCCGTACTGCTTGGACGCGCAGGCGAGGCCGATGAGGATGCCCGCCGCGACGCGCCACTTCCTGATGCCGAGGGCCGGGCCCGCGTCATCGGCCGGCTGGAGGACCATCGCCTCGGCAAGCCGCCCGCGCGAGACGTCCCGGTCGACGACGAGCGCGCCGAAGGCCGCGAGTACGAAGAACATCAGGAAGATGTCGAGGATACCGGTCCGGCTGAGGACGAACTCGAGGCCGTCAAGCGACAGCAGCAGCCCGGCCGTGCAGCCGAGCAGCGTAGACCGGGTGAGCCGCCGCGCGACCCGGCACATGACGAGGACGGCCAGCGTCCCGATCAGCGCGGGAGCGACCCGCCAGCCGAGCGTGGTGAGGCCGAAGAGCCACTCGCCGACCGCCATGAGCAGCTTGCCGAGCGGCGGCTGGACCACGTACTCGCCACAGCGGGTGCCCGAGCATGTCTGGAAGATATTGAGATGCCCGTTGTGGGCGATGATCAGGTTGTTCAGCCAGTTGGAGTTGTTCGAGGGGTTGGGGAGCGTGTACCACTCAACCCCGTGCCTGAGGATCGACCACGCGTCCTTCGCGTAGTACGTCTCATCGAAGATGACCGCGTTGGGAACCGATAGCCTGTTGAAGCGCATGAAGCCGGCGAACAGCGTCACCAGGAGCGGGCCGATCCAGCCCCACAGCCCGTCGTCGGGCATGGGCGTCATCAGCCGGGCGCGCAGCGCGGCGATCCGTTCGGCGGTCCCGCCGCCTGCCCGGCCGTCGTCGTCGTAAGTTAGCCGGGTCACGCCGGTCCGGGCAGCGCCGAGCTGTGCGGTGTCGTCCTGTGCGGCACTGGTCGTGACAGTGCCATCGACGTCCGCCCCGCCGTGGGCGCCGTCGTCGGGGTCCTTGGCCGGCTGGCCGGCCTGTGTAGCGGTCATCGAACGCAATGCTATGTGGAGGGGAGCACGCGTGGGGACTAGAATTGTGCCCGATCGCGTACCCGGTGAGGAACGTGCAGGTAACGGCGGACCCGGCGTCCTCACGCTGGCCGGCGTTCCCATCGGCCAGGCGGAGGATGCCCCGGCGCGGCTGGCGGAGGCGCTGGCGAATGCCGACGTCATTGCGGCCGAGGACACTCGCCGGGCCCGGCAGCTCGCCGTCGCGCTCGGCGTGCGGCTGGCCGGACGCGTGGTCTCGTACTACGACGTGATCGAGGTGCGCCGGGCCGCGGAGCTGGTGACCGAGCTGACAGCGGGCAGTGACGTGCTCGTGATCACCGACGCGGGAATGCCCGCCATCAGCGACCCCGGCTACCGGCTGGTCGCGGCGGCGGCGGCCGCGGGGATCCGGGTCACCGCGGTCCCTGGCCCGTCCGCGGTGACCACCGCGCTGGCGGTATCCGGCCTGCCCACCGACCGGTTCTGCTTCGAGGGGTTCCCGCCGCGCAAGAGCGGGGAGCGGGCGCGGCGGTTCGCCGAGCTCGCGGCCGACCCGCGCACGCACGTGCTCTTCGAGTCGCCCCGCCGGGTCGCGGCGACCCTGGAGGAGCTGCGGGCCTCGCACGGCGATGACCGGGCCGCGGTCGTCTGCCGGGAGCTGACCAAGACCCATGAGGAGATCGTGCGCGGTTCGCTGGCCGAGCTTGCCGCCTGGGGGGCCGGCCGGGAGGCCTCAGGCGGCGTCCGCGGTGAGATCACGCTTGTCGTGGCCGGCGTCGGCCAGGCGGCCGTCCGGGCCGCCGCTCGCGCCGCGGCGCGTGAGGCTCGCCGTGCCGAACGTCATCGCGGCGGCTAGGCAGGCGAACGGGACCGCGGTGGTGACGTAGCGGTAGTCGAACTCCGCCGTCGCCGCGGGCACCACGATAAGCGCGAGCGAGCACGCCCAGGGAAGCAGCGCCGCGCTTCCCGCGCGCCGCCACCGGCGCGCGATCCCGAACAGGCCGACGAGCAGGATGAGCCCGTAGACCGTGCCCGGCAGCCAGACGTACCGCTGGTAGCCCCGGATGACCTGGGCGAACGGGCTGACGATGACGGTCGCCGGGTTGCCGCGCACGTAGTACGCGGCGGCGGACGGGTACCCGCGGTACGGGGTGACCGGGATGACGTGCGACTGGTACCCGAACAGGTAGGCGTCGTAGGTGTCCGGGTTGGGGAAGACGGAGCGGTTCCACTCGAAGCTGCGCACCGTGTCGTCCCACACCGCGCGGGCGTAGTCAAGCGGCTGTGCCTCGATGGCCCGGGCGGCGAACCGCTCGGCAAGCTTGTCGACCGCGGGCGAGAACATCGGCTCGGGCAGGCGCAGCAGCGGGCTCGCCGAGGTCCAGATATAGGCCTGCGCGATCGGCCGCTTGTCCGGCGGCACCGACGTGCACAGCGGCAGCAGGTCAGCCGTCAGGGACATGCGCGGGCAGTCGGCGAACGTCATGACCCGCGAGTAGAGGAAGACCCCGGTGGAGTCGGTCATCGCGTACTCGCCGTGGGCCGACTTGTACCAGCCCTCGTAGCCGGCCACCGGCACGGCGAACGCCAGCGCGCACGCGGCCATGGCGGCCACCACGGCCAGCACCTGCTGCCGGAGCGGGCGCGCGGGCCGGGGTATCAAGCGGACCAGCAGGTAGACGAGGAACACGGCGAGTAGCGGCAGCCCGGTGGGCCGGACCGTGGAGGAGAGCCCGAGCAGCAGGCCGGCCGCCACGCAGGCCCGCCAGGACGGGCGCGGCGACCACAGCATGATGGCGACGGCGGCCATCGTCAGGAAGAGGAACAGCGTGTCGGCCATGATCAGGTGCTCGAGCTGGATCTCGAAGCCGTCGTAGAGCACCGGCAGCGTGGCGAGCACCGCGGCCCAGGCGGGCACGGCGAACCGGTGCCGGGCGAGCGCGTAGATCATTACGGCCACGAGCAGCCCCATCAGGTGCTGTGACGCCGTCACGAGCAGGTAGCTGTGCGCCGGGGACAGCAACCACAGGTACACGGGGTAGCCGGCGGGCCGGGTGGTGCCCGGGGTCAGCGTCACCGCCGCGCGCATGTAGCTGAACGAGTCGTTGAACCAGGACTGCCAGCGGTAGCCGAGCTCGGCGTCCGCCCGCAGCGCGATCGCGGGCACGAGCACGGCGGCGAACAGGCGGTTTCCGGCGATTAGCCGGGTGATCGGCCGCCATATCACCGCAGGCATTCCCCTCAAGCCCGTATCCTCCTACTTCTAGGGCGCCGTGGCTGACCGGGCGCCCCGAGTGCCTAACGTGCGTGCAATCTACGGCAAAACGGGCGCTAACTGTTCAAGCGTCACCGTAATACGGCGAATGGAGTCCACGTGGAGTTGACGGTCGTCATGCCCTGTCTCAATGAGGCGGAAACCGTGGCAACCTGCGTGCGGAAGGCAGTCAAGTTCATCGCCGACAACGGGATCGACGGCGAGGTCGTGGTGGCCGACAACGGCTCGACCGACGGCAGCCGGGAGCTGGCTGCGGACGCGGGCGCCCGGGTGGTCCCGATTTCCGAGCGCGGCTACGGCAACGCGCTCATGGGCGGGATCATCGCCGCCCGCGGCGAGTACGTGATCATGGGCGACGCCGACGACAGCTACGACTTCACCAACCTGATGCCATTCGTCACCGAGTTGCGACAGGGCTACGACCTGGTGATGGGCAACCGGTTCAAGGGCGGGATCGCCCCCGGCGCGATGCCGCCGCTGCACCGCTACCTCGGCACCCCGGTGCTTTCCTTCATCGGCCGGCTGTTCTTCCGCTCCAGCATCGGCGACTTCAACTGCGGCCTGCGCGGCTTCCGGCGAGACAGTGCCATCGCCCTCGGCCTGCAGGCCACCGGCATGGAGTTCGCCAGCGAAATGATCGTGCGCTCCGCCCTCGCCAAGCAGAAGATCTCCGAGGTGCCGACCACCCTCGCCAAGGACGGCCGCAGCCGCCCGCCGCACCTGAACACCTGGCGCGACGGCTGGCGCCACCTGCGGTTCCTGCTGCTGTTCAGCCCCCGCTGGCTGTTCTTCATCCCCGGCCTCGTGCTGCTTGTCCTCGGCCTCGGGCTCGGCGCGGCGGTCGCGACCGGGCCGCTGACCATCGGCGGGGTCTCCCTGGACGTGGACACCCTCGTCGCGTGCGGCGCCATGGTCGACATCGGGTTCCAGGCGGTGCTCTTCTGGCTGTTCACCCAGGTGTACGCCAGCGCGGAGGGGTTCCTGCCGACCTATCCCAGGGTGCAGACGATGCTCGGCAAGCTGTCACTCGAGCGTGGCGTGCTGGCCGGCGCCGCGGTGGGCCTCGCGGGCCTTGTCGGCCTGATCTTCTCGCTGACCTACTGGCAGGGCCACGCCTTCGGTCACCTGAACTACGAGCACGCGCTGCGCCTGATGGTCCCGTCAGTGACCGCGCTGGTGCTGTGCTGCCAGATCATCCTCGGCACGTTCTTCCTGTCGATCCTTGGCATCAGGCAGACGCGCCACGTCCCGGTCGGGGCGAAGGCGGAGCTCAATGTCAGCGACGAGCCCTCTTCTCTTGGCCCTCGGACCAGGTAAAGCCATGCGGCTACGGCAAAAGAAGTGGGCTCGCAGACCACGCCACAGCCCGTAGGCTTTAACCATGTCACCCGCCAATCCGAAGCACATCCTGACCGCGGCGGCCTGGCCCTATGCCAACGGCCCGCGGCACATCGGCCACGTCTCCGGCTTCGCCATCCCGAGCGACATGTTCAGCCGGTACCAGCGGATGGCGGGCAACAACGTGCTGATGGTCTCCGGCACCGACGAGCACGGCACCCCGATCCAGGTCCAGGCGGACCGGGAGGGCGTCTCCGCCCGGGAGCTTGTCGACCGGTACAACGGCGTCATCGGCCACGACCTCGCCAACCTGGGCGTGAGCTATGACCTGTTCACCAGGACCACGACCGCTAACCACTACGCGGTCACCCAGGAGATCTTCCTCACCCTGCTCAAGAACGGGTATATCTTCCCCAAGGTCACGCTCGGCGCCATCTCGCCGTCCACCGGCCGCACGCTGCCCGACCGATACATCGAGGGCACCTGCCCGATCTGCGGTTACCCGAGCGCGCGCGGCGACCAGTGCGACAACTGCGGCAACCAGCTCGACCCGACCGACCTGATCAACCCGGTATCGAAGATCAACGGCGAGACCCCGCAGTTCGTCGAGCAGGAGCACTACTTCCTCGACCTGCCGGCCTTCACCGACGCGCTGAGCTCGTACCTGAAGTCCAAGGAAGGCCACTGGCGGCCGAACGTGCTCAGGTTCTCCCTGAACCTGCTCGACGACCTGCAGCCGCGGGCGATCACCCGCGACCTCGACTGGGGCGTCCCCGTGCCGCTCGACGACTGGCGTGACCGCAACGACAAGCGGATCTACGTCTGGTTCGACGCGGTGATCGGCTACCTGTCGGCGTCGATCGAGTGGGCCCGCCGCAGCGGCGACCCGGACGCCTGGCGCGCCTGGTGGAGCAACGAGAACGCCGAGTCCTACTACTTCATGGGCAAGGACAACATCGTCTTCCACTCGGAGATCTGGCCGGCGATGCTGCTCGGCTACAACGGGGAGGGCGACAAGGGCGGCTCCCCGGGAACGTTCGGGCCGCTCAACCTGCCGTCGGAGGTGGTGAGCAGCGAGTTCCTCACCATGGAGGGCCGCAAGTTCTCCTCCTCGCGCCAGGTGGTCATCTACGTCAAGGACTTCCTCGAGCGCTACGACGTGGACGCACTGCGCTATTACATCGCGGTGGCCGGGCCGGAGACGCACGACACCGACTTCACCTGGAGTGAGTTCGTCCGCAGGAACAACGACGAGCTGGTCGCGACCTGGGGCAACCTGGTCAACCGGTCGGTGTCCTTCGCGGCGAAGAACATCGGCTCGATCCCGTCCGCCGGCGAGTTCACCGACGCCGACCGGGCACTGCTCGCCGCCACCTCCGCCGCGTTCGGCTCGGTCGGCGAGCACCTGGCCCACTCCCAGTTCAAGGCCGCCGTCAACGACGCGATGCGCGCGATCGGCGAGGTCAACAAGTACTTCTCTGAGCAGGCGCCGTGGAAGCTGCGCACCGAGGACCCCGAGCGGATGAAGACGGTGCTGCACGTCACGCTCCAAGCGGTGGCGGACGCGAAGACGCTGCTCACCCCGTTCCTGCCGCGCTCGTCCCAGGCCGTGCACGAGATGCTCGGCGGCACCGGTGACTGGTCGGGCATGCCGCGGATCGAGCAAGTGGACGAGGACGGCGGCCCGTCCTACCCGGTGATCACCGGCGACTACGACTCCACGTTCCGCTGGGAGTCCCGGCCGGTGGCGCCGGGCACGCCGCTGGCGGTGCCCACCCCGCTGTTCACGAAGCTTGACCAGTCGGTGGTCGATGAGGAAATCGCCCGGCTCGCCCCTAATGAATAGCCCGAACGAGAGCACGGCTTCGTCTCCACCGCCCGACCGCGCGCCCGATACGATGGCGGCAGCCATCGGGCGCGCGGCCCTCCGGGGGGCACTGCCGGATCCGGGCGGCTTCGACGCGCACACCCACATGGACATACTCGGGTTGCCGGTCGACGGGGTGCTCGACGCTGCCCGCGCCGCCGGCATCACCCGGGTGGTCAACGTCGGCTGTGACCTGGCCTCGTCCCGCTGGGCGGTGTCGACCGCCGAGGAGTACCCGGACGCGTACGCGGCGGTGGCGATCCACCCCAACGAGACGGGGGCGGTTTACCGGGAGCGTGAGCCGGTGCTCGCCGCGATTTCAGCCTTGGCGGAGTCCCCGAGGGTCGTGGCGGTCGGCGAGACAGGGCTCGACTACTACCGGGACTACTCGGCGCACGAGGTACAGCTGGCGTGGTTCCGCGCGCATATCGAGCTCGCGCGGCGGACCGGCAAGGCCCTGATGATCCACGACAGGGACGCGCACGAGGACGTGCTGTCGATCCTGGAGGACTACGCGCCGTGGCCGCCGTACTCGGTGATCTTCCACTGCTTCTCCGGCGACGCCGCGATGGCGGAGCGGTGCGCCGCGGCCGGCTACCTGATGAGCTTCGCCGGCAACGTGACGTTCAAGAACGCGGACGCGCTGCGCGGGGCCGCGCACGTCGCGCCGCCGGAGCTAATGCTCGCGGAGACTGACGCGCCGTACCTCACCCCGGTCCCGCACCGGGGCAAGCCGAATTCCCCGGCGATGACCGCCTACACGATCCGCTACCTAGCGGCGCTCAAGAACCTGGACATCGCGGACTTCTGCACCATCTTGCAGGCGACGGGAAGCCGTGTCTTCGGCTGGTAGCGGCCGGCCGACCACTTTCCGGCGCGCTGAACTCAGGATGGTGGACATTTGGGTACACGGGAGTGTGCCTAAATGTCCACTCAGTCGCGGCGCAGGGGCGTGCCGGGCGTGAACGGCGTCGTCCGGCTGCTCGGTGCGGGGGACATCAGGGACATAGCGGGCCGGCTTGGGGTGCACCCGACGAAGAAACTCGGCCAGAACTTCGTCGTCGAGCCGGGCACCGTCCGGCAGATCGCGGCGCTCGCCGCGGTGCGTCCCGGCGACGTGATCCTTGAGGTCGGCCCCGGCCTCGGCTCGCTGACCCTCGCGCTGATCGAGGTCATCGGCGCGACACCCGGGATGCTGAACTGGGGAAAGGTCTGCGGTACCGCGGTACGGGACGGGGCGGTGATGCCGCCCGCCGGCTCGTGGCCCGTTCCCGTGCAGCTTGTCGCGGTCGAGATCGACCCGGTGCTCGCCGCCGAGCTGCCGAAGACGATAGCGGCGCGGGCGCCGGAACTCGCCGGCCGGGTCACCGTCCTGGCCGCCGACGCGCTGGCTATCGGGCCAATGGCGATGGGTGCCGCTGTGCCGACGGTGCTCGCGGCGAACCTCCCTTACAACGTCGCGGTGCCCGTGGTGCTGCACCTGCTCGCGGTCCTGCCCTCGCTGCGCCACGGCGTCGTCATGGTGCAGGCCGAGGTCGCCGACCGGATGTGCGCAGGGCCGGGCAGCCGGGTGTACGGAATCCCGTCGGCCAAGCTCGCCTGGTACGCGGAAGCCAGGTCCGCCGGGACCGTGCCGCGCGGTGTCTTCTGGCCGGTGCCGAACGTGGATTCCAAGCTCGTGGCGTTCACCCGCCGCGAGCCGCCGGCGGCCACGGCGAGCCGCGAGGAAGTGTTCGCGGTGGTCGACGCCGCCTTTGGCCAGCGCCGCAAGACGCTGCGCGCGGCACTCGCCGGCTGGGCCGGGTCCGCCGCAGAGGCTGAGCGCGTGCTCCGCGCGGCCGGCGTCGACCCAGGCGCCCGCGGCGAGACCCTGGCTATTGCCGACTTCGCCCGCATCGCCGACGCGCGTGGCGCGTAGGTCGCCCATCGTTAGACAGCGCTGAGCAGGTCGGCGAGCGGCCGCGGTACCTCGTCCAGGTCGATCGCCTCGGTCAGCAGCCGGGCGTAGCGTGACTTGCGCTGCGCGCCGGCGCCGAGGAAGCGCCGCAACTGGGCGGCCTCGCGCCTTCCCCGCCAGGCAGGCTGCCGCTGGATGGTGCGGAACGCGCGCAGGTCCCCGTGCGCGCAGAACAGCTCCGTCACGAGTACGGGCCCGGCGGCGCGGATGAGCTCGTCTTCCAGGTCCTCGACACAGGTGAAGAAGCCAAGCCGCTCCAGGTCCGCGCGTACACCAGGCTCGCCAAGCCCGGCCGTGGCCAGCCCGCGCCTGACGATGTGCGCCTCGCCGGCGTCGCAGAGTCCGGCGAGCCGCGCGCCGACTCCCGTCGGGCCGAAGCGCCGCAGGTAGCGGCCGAACCCGTGGGCGCCGCCCGTGGGCAGCACGGCCACTCTCTCGGCGGCCAGGTCCCGCCCGAGCCGGACGGCGAGGGTCTCGACGGCGATCTGGTCGCTGATCCCCTCGACAAGCACGACGGTGCGGGCGCCTGCCGTCCGCGCCAGCGCCACGGCGGTCGCCTCGGTCGCGGCCGCTGGCCCGCTCACGTAACCGGCGAGGGGGCTGCCTGCGTCGCCTGCCCGCATATCCCCACTGTCGGCCATGGCCACGGCCGGCGCCACCCGGTTTCGCCGCCGGCTAGGCCCCTTTGCGTCCCACGAGGTGGAAGACGCGGCTGAGCTGGCGGTAAGGGTCTCGCCGGCTGGCTTCCAGTTCGACCGCGGCGGTTGCCGCCACCTGCTGCGCGTTGCCCGGATCCAGCTCCGCGCCGCTGAACTCGAGCCAGTCGACGAACAGCCACACCCCGTACCAGCGCACCGGCTGCACGCCGTGGCCGCGGAGGAGCTCGCTGAGCTCCTCAACCGTGTCGGCCCGGCCCGGCACGCCGAGTACCCCGATCTCGGTCCTGGCGTCGAACGACGCGAGTGCGTCGGCCCAGCGCCGTTCCATGGCCGGGCGCACCGCGCCCGCCCTGGCGTTGCCGGTCATGATCGACACGACGCCGCCGGCCGTGGCGCACCGGCACAGCTGGCTGACCAGCGGCTCTGGCTGGTCCAGGTAGCCGAGCACGCCATGGCACAGCACCGCGTCGAATCGCTCGCCGTTGACCGCCTCGTCGGCGTTCTCCCCGCCCGCCGCAAGCAACGCCACCCGCCGCTGGGCCTGCGCCGGCAGCCGCTCCAGGCGCTGCCGCGCCTTGTCGAGCATCGCCGCCGACGAATCGAGCAACGTCACCTCGTAACCGGCCTGGGCCAGCGGAAACGACTGATGCCCCGCCCCGCCGCCAACGTCGAGCACGCGCGCCGGAGGCGGCGGCAGGTGCTCAAGCAACTGCTGGTGCATCACGTAGGTGCGCACCAGCCCCTTCACCGAGGCGTACGCCTTATCGGCGAACTGGTCAGCCAGACTGGCCCAGATGTCCTCGCCCACCCCGCCACGATAGCGGGGGCGAGGTTCGGCATGCCGCTCAGCATCGCGGCCGCCCGTAAAGTCGGCCGCCGCAAAGCCGGCCGCCCGCTGTGAGCGGGGCCCGGGGCCGGGCGGAGCCTCGTTTGAAGGGGGACAACGGGGCCTGCGAGGACCGTGATCAGCATGGTATTCTCGGATAATCGCAGGCAGAATCATTATTATGAAGACTTTTAGTGTTATGAAGGGTTTATGGTGCTATGACACGAAAAAGTCTTCATTATCATGGTCGCCAACTGCGGCGATGGTGCCTTTGAGATTGATGATGCCCTAGTTGTTCGTCGCGCGGCGTCCCTGGCCACGCCCGCTCTGTCGCGGCAAAGTAGGCTTCCGTGTTCGTGACGAGTGTGACGGTCCGGGTCCCCGCGAAGATCAACTTGCAGCTAGCGGTCGGCCCGCTGCGCCCGGACGGCTACCACGGCCTGGTAACCGTGTTCCACGCGGTGTCCCTGTTCGACGACGTGACAATCACCCCGGCCGAGGCCGACAGCGTCACGGTGACGGGTGAGGGGGCCGGCTTGGTGCCGGAGGATGACCACAACCTAGCGCTGCACGCGGTCAGGGCCCTGCGCGAGGCGATCGCGCGCACTGCGGGCACCGCAGCGGGACTTGGCGGGGTCGCGGTGACCATCGCCAAGCGGATCCCGGTCGCTGGCGGCATGGCCGGCGGCAGCGCCGACGCCGCCGCCGCCCTCGTCGCCTGCAACGAGCTCTGGGGCGGCGGCCGGTCACAGCAGGAACTGTGCGCGATAGCCAGCGAAGTCGGCAGCGACGCCGCGTTCCCCGTCCTCGGCGGCACCGCGGTGGGGCGAGGAAGGGGGGAGCAACTCGCCCCGGCGCTGGCGTCTCCCGTCGAGTTCCACTGGGTCCTCGCCTTCGCCGACGGCCACCTGTCCACCCCAGCCGTCTTCCGCGCGCTGGACAAGCAGCGCGCCGGCCAAGAGGTCCCGGACCCGGAACTGAGCACCGAGCTGATGACGGCCCTACGGAACGGCAACGTCGAGGACCTAGGTGCCGCGCTCTCCAACGACCTCCAGGAACCAGCGATAGCGCTGTTCCCAGCCCTGCGCAAAACCCTGGACGCCGGGCTCGAAGCAGGCGCTCTTGGCGCGCTGGTCTCCGGCTCAGGCCCAACGTGCTACTTCCTGGCTAACGACGAAGCCCACGCTACCCACCTGACAACAGCCATCTCAGGAGCGGGCGCCTGTCGAGCTGTAGCGACCGCCACGGGCCCGGCCGCAGGCGCTTCCGTGATAGCGAGTTAGCCCGGGATCGATCCTCCGGACGTTTGAGTGCAACCGGGCCCGGTGGCACCCCCAAGCCCCGCGCAGCGCGCGGCACACCCAGACGAACCGAATAGCCTGGAAGCCGATATGGCGCATCTCCTCGGGGCGGAAGCCCTGCACCTTGAGTTTCCGACGAAAGTCGTCTTCGACTCCGTCACCCTTGGCCTGAACGAGGGCGACCGGATCGGCGTGGTCGGCAGGAACGGCGACGGCAAGACCAGCCTGCTCGCCATGCTCGCCGGCCGGCAGCAGCCCGACGCCGGGCGGGTCACCGTCCGCGGCGGGGTGCGGATCGGCGTGCTCGACCAGGGCGACACGCTCGATGACTCGCTCACGGTCGAGCGCGCGGTCGTCGGCGACACGCCAGAGCATGTCTGGGCCGGCGATGCCCGGGCCCGCGACGTGATCCGCGGCCTGCTCGACGGCATTCCCTGGGACGCTCCGGTGACCGTGCTCAGCGGCGGCCAGCGCCGCCGGGTCGCGCTTGCCGGGCTGCTGGCCGGCGAGTGGGAGGTGCTCCTGCTCGACGAGCCCACCAACCACCTGGACGTCGAGGCGATCACCTGGCTGGCCGGGCACCTCAAGCGCCGCTGGGCGGCCAACGCCGGCGGGCTGCTCGTCATCACCCACGACCGCTGGTTCCTCGACGAGGTGTGCACCGCCACCTGGGAGGTGCACGACCGGACCGTCGAGCCGTTCGATGGCGGCTACGCCGCCTACATCCTGCAACGGGTCGAGCGGGACCGGATGACCGCCTCCGCCGAGGCCAAGCGGCAGAACCTGGCCCGTAAGGAGCTCGCCTGGCTCCGCCGGGGCCCGCCGGCCCGCACGTCTAAGCCCAAGTTCCGCATCGAGGCAGCCAACGCGCTGATCGCCGACGTACCAGAGATCAGGGACAAGGTATCGCTGCAGTCCCTCGCTGTCGCCCGGCTGGGCAAGGACGTCGTCGACCTGCTCGGCGCCTCGGCCGGCTACGACGGCACCGAGGTGCTGCACGGGGTCGAATGGCGGATCGCGCCCGGCGAGCGCACCGGAATCCTCGGCGTCAACGGCGCCGGCAAGTCCACCCTGCTCGGCCTGATCACCGGCGCGGTCGCGCCCACGGCCGGCACGGTCAGGCGAGGTAAGACGGTCAAGGTCGCCGCGCTCACCCAGCGCCTCGGCGACCTCGAAGACCACCTGAACGAGCCGGTCAGGGTCATCATCGAGCGGCTGCGCACCAGCTACACGATCGGCGCCGGCTCGAAGGCGCAGGAACTGACGCCGAGCGCGCTGCTCGAGCGGCTGGGCTTCTCCGCGGCGCAGCTGTCTAGTCCGGTCAGGGACCTCTCCGGCGGTCAGCAGCGCCGGCTCCAGCTGCTACTCATCCTGCTCGACCAGCCGAACGTGCTCGTGCTTGACGAGCCGACCAACGACATGGACACCGACATGCTCGCGGTCATCGAGGACCTGCTCGACTCGTGGCCGGGAACGCTCATCGTGGTCTCGCATGACCGGTACTTCATCGAGCGGGTGACCGACCAGCAGTACGCGATCCTCGGTGGACGGCTCCGTCACCTGCCTGGCGGTATCGACGAGTACCTGCGGCTGCGGCTAGCGCAGGTGCAGCCGAGCGCGGCGGCCGCGCGTCCCGCGGCGCCAGCGGCCGCGCTGGCGGGCAACGGGGTCACACCCGGCTCCGCGGCCGAGCGCGCGGCGAAGAAGGAGCTCGACCGGCTCGACCGGCAGATCGCCCGGGCCGGCGAGCGGGAGGCAACGCTGCACGCGGAGCTGGCCGCCAACGCGGCGGACTACGCGAGGCTGACCGAGCTCGGCGCTCAGCTCGCCGCGGCGGAAGCCGACCGGGCCGAGCTTGAGGAGCGCTGGCTTGAGGTCGCCAGCTCCCTTGACGGGTGAAATCGCCGGTCAAGGGATAAAAACTGCTGCTTTCTCGGATATGTGAAGCTTCTTGTGGACTTAACTGTTCCAAATGGCTTGACCCATACATTACCGAGGAGTAACTTTCCGGCAATGCCACGGTGTGCGCTGCCTCACACCGGCACAGGCCCGCCAATGGTGACGGCGTCGCGGCCCGGCCCCGGGAGGACGCGCACCATGCACACCCGAATGGGAGCGTCATGTCGTTCGGTAAGAGCAGCAACTCGGCAAGAGGCAAAGTCAGCTGGCGGCGGTTCGCGATCGTCGCCGTCCCCGCCGTCGCGGTCGCCGGCATCCTCGTCGGGCTCACCGCCGAGGGAGCACTAGCGTCTAGCATCTCGGTTTCCGGCCAGGAGTTCGTCATCACCGCCGACCAGCTGAAGGGCACCGGGTTCGCGCAGTTCGGCGGCGCGCTGCCGAACAGCAAGGGCGGCCAGACCCCCGTCATCGTTTCATCCATCAAGGACGCGACGATGACCAACCTGTGCCAGAGCGTCACGGTCCTCGGCATGACCGTGCACCTGACCGCCGGCGGCAGCGGCTCCCCGGTGAGCGCGTCCGACCTGGTGGTCGACGCCAGCGGCCAGACGGCGAGCTCGGCGGTCTTCGACAACATCAGCATCGGCCAGGACGCGGGCACCCTCGGCGGCCCGGCGGGCACCTTCGGCGAGGCGGCGTCGCAGGTCACCATCAACAACCTGGTCCAGCACACCTGGTACACCACGGCGGGTACGTTCACCCTGCCCAACCTGAGCCTCGGCTTCGGCGGAAGCTGCTGACGCCATGACAGCAGACGACGCGGGCCGCGTTCCCCAAGCGGGTTCCGGCCCGGCCGTGGCGGGACCCGCGCCGCGGCACCGGCGGGCGCGGATGAAGCAGTGGCAGGCCTGGCGGCGCAGCCGCCCCTTCTGGGGCGGCTTGCTGCTTGTCCTGTCCGGCCTTGAGCTGTTCGCCCTCCCGCTGAGCGGCGTGCTGGTCCACGGCGCGATCAGGCTCGTCATCTACATCGGCATCGGTGGCGTGTTCGGCGTGCTGATCGGGGTGCTGCTGATCGTGGCCGGGCTGGCGACATGGTTCAATCCCTTGCACAAGACCTTTTACAGCATCGCGGGGATCGTGCTTGGCCTCGTCTCCTTTCCCGCGTCCAACCTGGGCGGCCTGTTCGTCGGCATGCTGCTGGCCATTATCGGCGGCGCGGTCGCGTTCGCCTGGACCCCGGCCGAGCCCGCTCTGACCGCAGAGCCGCAAGGCGAGGCCGCGCGGTCATGAGGCGCCTGGCCCTGCTGGCCGTCATCCCGCTGCTCGCCGCCGGGCTCATCGGGTTCACCGGGGGGTATGCGCGGGCCGATTCGCAGGCCCCTGCGCCGACGCCGGGTCAGATCTGCATCCTCATCATCTTCTGCTTCCCTTCGGCCCCAAGTCCCGGCCCAAGTGCGCCGGCGACCTCCTCGGCGGCCGCGCCTTCGCCGTCCGCGGCCGCGCCCCGGCCCACCGGGACGGCCGCGCCCGTCGCGCCGACCCCGGGCGCCGGCCTCACGCGCACGCCGTCCGCGGGCGGCCGGTCTCCGTCCGGCAGCCCGTCGCCGTCGCCGACGACGCCAAGGGACGCCACCGCCGCCCCGGGGCTCGTGGTGTCCAGCGCCACGTGGACGATGGCCGTCGGCTCCGCCACGATGACCAGGTTCACTTACAAGGGCAACATCAGCCTGCCCGTGGCGGGCGGCGGGACCGTCCAGATGATGGAGTTCACGGTCGATTCGATGACCATGACGCACGCGGTAACGCAGATCTCGGAGGCCGGGCAGACCGGCACGGAAACCGACGCGTCGTTCTCCGCGAGCGGTGTCACCATGTACGCGACGCGGTTGTCCGGCTCCATTCTCGGCGTACCGGTCACCTTCACCCCTTCGACCACGAGCGCGGTGCTGCTCAGCATCGCGAACCTGGCCACCGGCCTGGTGCCGATCACGATGACCAGCGTCACCGCGGACCAGGCGGTCATCCTCGCCGGCCAGGCGCAGAAGACGGCCGTGGGGGTAACCAGCTAGGCCGGGCGGCCATACCGGGAGGAACACGTGCGCGGCCCGGCTCACCTCCCGCCGGGCGGGCTGCCCTCGTCGAAGGGGACAAGGAGGGTGCGGAGCAGGCCGGCGAGCACCTGGTGCTCGTCCGGCCCAAGGCGGGCAAGCAGCACCCGCTCGCGCTTAAGCAGATCGGTGAACGCGGCGTCCACCGCGGTCATGCCGTGCTCCGAGAGGGTGACGAGCACGCCACGCCGGTCGCGCGGGTCAGGTTCGCGGTAGACGAACCCGGCGTCGGCCAGCCGGTCGATGCGGTTAGTCATCGTGCCCGAGGTGACCAGGGTGGCGCGCAGCAGCGCCCCGGGAGTGAGCTGGAACGGCGGCCCGGCGCGGCGCAGCGCCGACAGCACGTCGAACTCCCAGGGCTCGAGACCGTGGGCCGCGAACGCGCCGCGCCGCGCGATGTCCAGGTGCCTGGCCAGCCGGGAGACCCGGCTTAGCACCTGCAGGGGCCCGACCTCGAGGTCGGGTCGCTGCTCGCGCCACGCGGCGACCAGGTCGTCGACCTCGTCGCGCTCCACGCCGGTGACTTGCTCCATCGGCCCAGCTTATCTCTTGACGTCAAGATGCTTAACCTGCTAACTATATCTCAATATCAAGATTCTTCACGTGGAGATGATGAATCATGTGGGATGCCGGGCAGTACCTGCGGTTCGGCGGCGAGCGAGCCCGCCCGTTCTTCGACCTGATGGCACAGGTCGGCGCGACCAGCCCGCGTTACGTGGCCGACCTCGGCTGCGGCCCGGGCAACCTCACCGCGGCGCTCGCCGAGCGCTGGCCGGGCGCGACGGTGACCGGCGTGGACAACTCGGCGGAGATGATCGCCGCCGCGCGGGCCAAGGTACCGCCCGCGGCCAACCTCTCCTTCGAGGTCGGCGACGTTCGGGACTGGCGGCCCCGGGGCCCGGTTGACGTACTCGTTTGCAACGCCGTGCTGCAGTGGGTGCCCGGCCACGACGAGATCCTGCTGCGCTGGGCGGACCTGCTCGCGCCCGCCGGGTGGCTCGCGTTCCAGCTGCCTGGCAACTTCGACCAGCCCAGCCACGAGATCGTCAAGGAAATGGCCCGCTCACCCCGCTGGCGCGCGCCGCTCGCGGACGCGGCGCTCAATCGGCAGGCGGGCGACCCCGCGGAGTACGTGGCCCTGCTCGCCAGGCCCGGCTTCGAGGTGGACGCCTGGGAGACCAGCTACCTGCACATCCTGCACGGGGAGAACCCGGTGCTCGAGTGGACCAAGGGCAGCACGCTCCGGCCGGTGCTTTCCGTACTCGACGCGGAGCAGGCCGACGCCTTCCTCCGCGAGTACGGGGAGCGGGTGCGGGACGCGTACCGCCCGCACTCGTTCGGTACCGTCTTCCCCTTCCGCCGGGTGTTCGCGGTCGTGCACCGGGCCGGGCGACGCGCGGGCTGACAGGGACTCTTTCCGCGCTACAGGTTGCGCGGCCACCCACGGCTCAAGATATAGTCGAGATATACTCGCTATCGAGTAATCGACATCGAGCAGGTGGTCCGGATGAGCGACAACCGTCAGCGCAGGCACCCGCGCCCGCTGCCGCGCACGCCGGCCGCGCTGTCCGTGCTCAGCCTCCTCAACGAGCGGTCGATGCACCCGTACGAGATGCGCAGCCTGATGCGGGAGCGGGGACATGACCGGGCCTTTCGCATCAGGGAGTCGTCGGTGTACGACACCGTGGCCCGGCTCGCCGAGCGCGGCTTCATCGAGCCGGTCGAGGTGAACAGGGAGGGCCGGCGGCCCGAGCGCACGGTGTACGCGATCACCGAGGCGGGACACGACGAACTGCTCGTGTGGCTGTGGGAGCTGACGAGCGAGCCGCCCGCCGAGTACCCGGCGTTCGCGGCGCCGCTGATGTTCATCTACTCGCTCGGCCGGGACCGCGCGATCGCGGCGCTCCAGCAGCGGGCGGCGCGCCTGGAGGCGGAGATCTCGTCCGCCGAGGCGTTCCGCCGGGCGGTCCTCGCGGACATGCCCCAGTTTCCCCGGATCTTCGGGATCGAGGACGAGTACGCGCAGGCGATGCGCCGGGCGGAACTCGCCTGGGTGCGGGCGACGGTCGCGGAGCTGCGCGACGGCAGGCTCACGTGGCCAACCGACGACGAGCTCAAGGAGGACGGCTTCATGAGCTGACTGGCCAGAAAAGATGCGGTCTCCGGGGCGGCAACCCCGGAGACCACTTGGAAATCCATGAGCGCGCGGCTGGGCCGGCTACCCGAGGACTTTCGCACCTTCGAGGATATGCCCTCACCCCCGCGCGTGACGTCACCGCAACGCAGATGAGGAGTTACCGGCATGTCCGCACCACCAATGCCCGCAGTCCAGGTCACCGGGCTGCGCAAGTCGTTCCGGGCCGCGGGCGCGGCCATCGAGGCCGTCAGCGGCATCGACCTGAGCGTTACCGCGGGGGAGATCTTCGGGCTGCTCGGGCCTAATGGCGCCGGGAAGACGACCACCCTGCGCATCCTTACCACCCTGCTGCCCGCCGACGCGGGCTCCGCCGTCATCGCGGGAGCCGATGTCTTCCGCGCGCCCGCGCAGGTCCGGCGCCGGATCGGCTACGTGGGGCAGCTCGGCGGGGCCGACAAGGAGGCGACGGGGGATGAGAACCTGCTGCTCGCGGGCCGCCTGTACGGGCTGAGCGCCGTGGACGCACGGCGGCGCTGCGCCGAGCTCTCCGCGGTCTTCGACCTGGAGGGGCTCGCCGCCCGGTCCGTCCGCACCTACTCGGGCGGGCAGCGGCGCCGGCTCGAGGTCGCGCTCGGCATCATGCACCGCCCGCAGGTGCTGTTCCTCGACGAGCCGACCACCGGGCTCGACCCGCAGAACCGGGCCAACCTGTGGGAGCAGCTGCGGCTGCTGCGGGACGGCGGCACCACGGTCTTCCTCACCACGCACTACCTGGACGAGGCCGACCAGCTCTGCGACCGGGTGGCGATCGTTGATCACGGCCGGGTCATCGCGCTCGGCCGCCCGGACGAGCTCAAGCAGCGGTACTCGGCCGACACCATCGTGGTCACCGCGGAAGCGTCGCCGGCCGTGCTTGACGCTGTCGCGAGGGAACTGGCCGACGACCCCGCCGTCTTGTCCCTGACCGTCGAGCAGGGGACCATCCGGGTGACGGCCACGGACGCGACGCGGGCCATGGCGGCGGTCTTCGGCGCGCTGTCGAGTCGGGAGGTACCGACGCGGGCCGCGTCGGTCGCCCGGCCGTCTCTTGACGACGTGTTCCTGCGGGAGACCGGGCGGTCGCTGCGGGACGCGGGTTCCCGGCCGGCTAGCGCGGACGGCGGCGTCGCGGAGGTGGCGGCGTGACCGGGGTGGCCGTGCAGTTCGGCCTGTTCTTCCGGCGAAAGTTGCTCGAGACGCTCCGCCAGCCGGTCTGGATCATCACCGGGCTCACCACCCCGGTGCTGTACCTGGCGCTCTTCGCGCCCCTGCTCCGGTCGCTGGCCGGCGGTCCCGCGTTCCCGCCTGGGCACGTGCTCGACGTGTTCGTGCCGGGGATCCTGGTGCTGATCGCGTTCGGGGCAGGCATGGGGGCGGGCTGGCCGGTCATCTGGGAGCTGGACTCCGGCGTGATCGAGCGGCTGCGGGTCACCCCGGCGAGCCGCCTGGCGCTGCTCCTCGGCACGGCGGCGCGGGACATCGTCATGTTCGTGGTGCCCGGCATGGTGGTGATCGCGGTTGGCGCCGTCTTCGGCTATCACGTGCACTGGGGCGGGCTCGCCCTGCTGTTCTTGCTCCTCGCGCTGCTCACCGCCGCCTGCTCGGCGTCCTCGTCCGCGCTCGGCCTCAAGCTGCGGCAGATCGGGTCGCTCGCCGCCGTGGTCACCGGGGTGCAGTTGCCGCTCACGCTGCTGGCGGGCATCCTGCTGCCGCTGTCGCTCGGGCCGGGCTGGCTCCGGGTGCTCGGCCACCTCAACCCGATGTACTACGCCGTGCAGGCGGCTCGCTCGCTGGCCGCGGGCTCGGTCGCCACTGGGACCGTGGGCGTGGGCTTCCTCGTCACCGGCGCGGTCGCGGCGCTGGCGATCTGGTGGGGGACGCGCGCCTACCAGGGGGCGATGGCGTAGCGGCGCACGCGACTCACAGCCAATAACCAGACTATTCCAATTGAATTACTAGGGAAAGCGTGGCATGATTTCCTGGTGCACCAGACGATCACTACTGTTAAGCAGCGGCTTCTCACGCCGCAGCAGCTCGCCGCGGAGGTGCGGCGGCTGACCTCCGTTCCCGCCGAGTGGGTGGCCCGGGTCCGCCTGGACCCCGAGGGCCGCTGGTACGAGCAGATCAGGGTGAACGACTCGTGCGAGCTGTGGCTGATCAGCTGGCTACCGGGCCAGTCGACCGGGTTCCACGACCATGGCGGCGCCAACGGGGCGTTCGGCGTGGTGTGGGGCGAGCTTGACGAGCAGATGGTGGCGCGCGGCCCCGGGTCAGCTAGCTCAGGCGGGCCGGCCGGCTCCGTCGGCACGGCCGTCCGCGCGGTGTCCGCCGGGCAGGTCCGCGCCTTCGGCGCGCACCACGTGCACGACGTGCGCAACTCCTCAGCGGACTCGGTCGCGGTCAGCGTGCACGCGTACTCGCCGCCGCTGTCCGCGATGACCCGCTACGACCTGACCCCGGGCGGCCTGGTGTCAGTCCGGACGGAAGGGGCTGAGGACTGGTGACGCCCCGGCCCCCCGGCGCGCGGCCCCCCGGCGCGCGCTCCGTGCACGAGATCCTGGCGGCCGCCCGCTCGCGGCTGACCCGCGTGACGCCGGACCAGGCGTTCGCGGAGACCCGGACGGGCGCCGTGCTTATCGACATCCGGCCTGCCGCGCAGCGGGCCGCCGAGGGCGAGATCCCGGGCTCGGTGGTAATCGAGCGGAACCACCTGGAATGGCGGATCGACCCGGAGAGCGATGCCAGGCTGCCCTGGGTCACCGGGTACGGCCTGCGGCCGATCGTGATCTGCGCGGAGGGCTACACGTCCAGTCTCGCCGCCGCCGCGCTGCAGGAGCTTGGCTTCGACCGGGCCACCGACGTGGCAGGCGGCTACCTGGCCTGGCGGGCAGCGGGGCTGCCCACGGCCCGTCCTGAGGAAAGCACCGTAATGATCGCGCCCGGGGCGTCCCGCGCGTACTGAGCGGAAAGTCCCGGCCGGCTAGGCCTTGGCGTCGAGTTGGGCGAGGCCGTTCCAGGCCTGGTCGATCAGGTTCGCCGCGACCTGCTCGAGCCTGGGCTTGCGCGCGTCCAGCCACCACTGGGCGGTGAACGCCACCATGCCGACCATCATCTGCGAGTACATCGGGGCCAGCTTGGGATCGCGGCCGCGGGACTTCAGGAAGTCGGCCATGATGTTGTCCACCTGGCCCGCGATGTCCGCGAGCAGCGTCCCGTAGGTGCCGCTGTTGGCTCCCTGGCTTGAGTCGCGGACCAGGATGCGGAAGCCGTCGGCGTTCTCCTCGATGTAGCGAAGCAGGGAGACGGCCGCGGCCTCGAACTTCGGCCTGGAGTGCGGTCCCTGGAACAGCAGCATGGTCACCGTGGTGAGCCGCTCGACCTCACGGTCCACCACCACGGCGTACAGGCCCTCCTTGCCGCCGAAGTGCTCGTACACGACCGGCTTGGACACCCCTGCCTGCGCGGCGATCTCCTCGATCGAGGTGCCGTCGAATCCCCGCTCGGCGAACAGCCGCCGGCCGATGTCGAGCAGCTGCTGCCGCCGTTCCTGGCCGGTCATCCGCTTTCTGCTGGTCTTGGGGGATTGGTCGGTCACCGAACCATCATGACTTACGCCGCCGCCTTGTCAGCCTGGTTGTCGGCCTTCGCCGCTCTATCGTTACGCTTCGTCATGCTCCCGAAGCTACGTGTTGCGTCCGCCGCGCGCTTGGCGTTCAGGCGTGCCTCGTCCGGCCAGCGCACGTCGTAGGCCCAGCCAAGCTTCTCGAACCACTGGATCACCCGGGCGGACTGGTCGATCTGGCCCTTGAGCGCGCCGTGGCGTGCGCAGGTCGGGTCGGCGTGGTGCAGGTTGTGCCAGGACTCGCCGAAGGAGGCGATGGCCAGCCAGGAGACGTTCACTGACCGGTCGCGGGACTGCCAGTCCGTGTTGCCCCAGGTGTGGCAGATCGAGTTGGTGGACCAGGTCACATGGTGCAGCAGCGTGATGCGGACCAGGCCAGCCCAGAAGAACGCCTCGATGGCCAGGTGCCAGGACCAGATCCCGGTCGAGGTCCAGAAGCCGCCGGCCACGGCGGGGGCAAGGAGCGAGAACGCGACGAGTCCGGGGAACCAGGCGTCGACCAGGTGGATCTTCCGGTCGGCGAGCAGGTCGGGCACGAACTTCTCCTGGGAGGTCTGGTGGGGGTCGAACAGCCAGAGCACGTGCGCCCAGGCCAGGCCCTTCGCCAGCGCCCTCGCGTTGTCGCCGTAGCGCCAGGGCGAGTGCGGGTCGCCCTCCTTGTCGCTGTACTTGTGGTGCCGCCGGTGGTCGGCGACCCAGGTGGCGACCGGTCCCTCCATCGCCAGGCTGCCCGCGATCGCAAGCGCCACCCGCAGGGCGGGCTTGGCCTTGAACGAGCTGTGCGTGAAGTACCGGTGGTAGCCGACGGTAATGCCGAGCCCGGAGATCCAGTAGAAGACCGCGCCGATCACGATGTCGTGCCAGCCGAGGCCCCAGCCCCACGCGAACGGTATCGCGGCGAGCAGCGCCAGCATCGGGGCGAAGACGAACACGCCGGTAATGACCTGCTGCGCCCTGGTCGTCGGCTTCTCGTCGATTTCGGGCATTACCTTGCGCAGCAGCGGCGCGGCGCTCGGATCGAGGGACAGCGCGGTGTCCTCACTCGGCGCGAGGGCGGCGCTGCTTGCTTCGCGTGTGGACGGAGTCGTTGCCATGTTCTCCCCTGGGGTAGGGCGCCCGCGGGCGGCGAGCTTGTACGCTTACGTAACCGTAGCCTACGACACCGTAGGTTGCGCAAGAGCCTGAGATGAATTCTTGGATATGCGCCGGTAAAGGACCGCTGACGGGCCCCGGGGTCGAGCCCCGCCGGGCTCTCCGCCAAGCCCACTACCCGAGCCCGCCGCCCAGACACCTAGGCTGGCCGGGTCCTGCCGGGCGCGCGAAGTCAGCGTCGGCCCGGTAGTTCCCGATAGACTGGGGACCCGAACAGTCCCGGATCGTCTAACCAGGCAAGACAGCGGATTTTGGTTCCGCCAATGGAGGTTCAAATCCTCCTCCGGGAGCCTCAGCGAGGCCGGATCCCCTCCCTGCTCCCCGCCAAGGGGCACCTGCCTGCGCCGGGACCGCCCTATACGGAGGCGGGCTCCGGTGAGTTATGGTTGGTTGAGGGCAAGCAAGTTCTGAGCCTGTGCATAGCCTTTAACTGTTCATGACTAGGTGGGGGGCATTTCCGCCCATGACGGGTACCTCCGAGGTGACTGGCCTGCCCAAGTCGCCCGCCCGCGCGCTCGGGCCGCACTACAAGTGGATCGCCCTGTCGAACACCACGCTCGGTGTGCTGATGGCGACGATCAACCAGTCCATCGTGCTGATCGCGCTGCCCGACGTCTTCCGCGGCATCGGGCTCGACCCGCTGAGCCCCGGCAACACGAGCTACCTGTTGTGGATGTTCATGGGCTTCCTGGTGGTGTCCGCGGTGCTCGTGGTCGCGTTCGGCCGGCTTGGCGACATGTTCGGCCGCGTCCGCATGTACAACATGGGCTTCGCGATCTTCACCGTGGGCTCGATCTTCCTGACCGCGACCTGGATGCACGGCGTGGCAGGCGCGCTGTGGCTGATCATCTGGCGCATCATCCAGGGCATCGGGGGCGCGTTCCTGTTCGCGAACGCGACCGCGATCCTCACCGACGCGTTCCCGGCCAACCAGCGCGGCACGGCGCTCGGCCTGAACTCGATCGCCGCCATCGCCGGCTCGTTCATCGGGCTGATCCTCGGCGGCGCGCTCGCCCCGGTGAACTGGCACCTGATCTTCCTGGTCTCGGCGCCTATCGGCGTGTTCGGCACCGTGTGGGCGTACTTCATGCTGCGCGACATCGGCCTGCGCAAGCACGCCAAGATGGACTGGTGGGGCAACATCCTGTTCGCCGTCGGCCTGATAGCGCTGCTCGTCGGGATCACCTACGGCCTGCAGCCCTACGGCGGGCACGCGATGGGCTGGACCAGCCCGTTCGTGCTCACCGCGATGATCGGCGGCGTGGCCCTGCTGATCATCTTTGCCTGGGTGGAGACCAAGGTCGCCGAGCCGCTGTTCCGCATCTCGCTGTTCAGGATCCGGGCGTTCGCGGCGGGCAACATCGCGAGCCTCGCGATGGCGATGAGCCGCGGCGGCATGCAGTTCATGCTGATCATCTGGCTGCAGGGGATCTGGCTGCCGCTGCACGGCTACAGCTTCAGCCAGACGCCGCTGTGGGCGGGCATCTACCTGATACCGCTGACGATCGGCTTCCTCATCTCCGCGCCGCTGTCCGGCATCCTGTCGGACCGGCTCGGCGCCAAGGCGTTCACCATCGGCGGGGCGCTGCTGACGGCGATGACGTTCCTGCTGCTCGTGTTCCTGCCGGTGAACTTCAGCTACTGGCAGTTCGCACTGCTCGTGGGCGTCAACGGCTTTGGCAACGGCCTGTTCACCGCGCCGAACCGCGCCGAGATGATGAACTCTGTCCCGGCCAGCCAGCGGGGCGCGGCCGGCGGGATGATCGCCACGTTCATGAACTCAGCGGGCGTGCTGTCCATCGGCATCTTCTTCTCGCTGATGGTGGCGGGCCTGTCGAGCAGGCTGCCGTCGGCCATGTTCGGCGGGCTGACCGCGCAGGGCGTTCCGGCTTCCGCGGCCGGCTCGCTCTCGCACCTGCCGCCGATCGGCGTGCTGTTCGCCGCGTTCCTCGGCTATAACCCGATGCAGCAGCTGCTCGGCCCGCTGCTTTCGCACCTGTCGCCCGCGCACGCCGCGTACGTGATCGGCAGGCAGTTCTTCCCGAGCCTGATCACCGGCCCGTTCCACGACGGGATCGGCGTCGCGTTCGGGTTCGCGATCGCGGCCTGCGTGGTCGCGGCCGTCGCCTCGGCGTTCACCGGGCGCGCGAAGGGCAGCGCGGGCGCTGCGGAGCCGCTCGGCGCCGAGCTGGCGGGCGTAGTGGGCGAGGGCACGTTCGAGCCCGCCGAGCTCGTCAGCCCCGACGTGGCGCAAGACACGCCAGAGAAGGCCGACAAGCCGGGTATATCCAGCTAGCATTGCGCGTCAAAGGCACGTCCGGCGCGGCGCGAGCGCGGTGCTGGATGCGGGTCCGAAGGAACCATGCTGTGGTTCCGCCCGTCCGGGGCGGCCCACCCGACGTCGGTACCCGCCGTCGGGCCCGTCCCGGGCGGTGCACCCCCTGCGGTCATGGCGAGCCGGCGACGGGCAGGTATCCTGCGAATGAGGATCTGGTTAACAGGTTTTCGTGACTTCGGCTTTCAAGAGGGTACGGAAGCTTAGCTCCGGTACCGCGGGAGACAATGGCGACCTACCCGTCCGTCCGGTACGTTGGCCGGCCCTGTCATCGCGGCTCTAGCCGCGGGCAGGGCGTTTTCCCCCGGGAGACAACAGTCGGCGTGCGACCCCGAGGAGATGCGTTAATCGTGAGTGAAACTGCGAGCACTCCAATCTTGCGTCCACTGGACGGGAGTCATGCCTCTGGCGAGGGCAAGATTGGAGTACTCGCCGCGGTGGTGATCCTCGCTGCCGGCGAGGGGACCCGGATGAAGTCCCGGACCCCCAAGGTGCTGCACACGCTGGCCGGCCGGTCGCTGCTCGGCCACGCGATCGCGGCGGCCGGCGACCTTGCACCGCGACAGCTGGTGGTCGTGGTCGGGCACGCCAAGGAGCAGGTGACCGCGGCGGCCGTCGCGGCCGCGCCGCAGGCGGCCATCGTCGTCCAAGACCCTCAGCTCGGCACCGGCCACGCCATGCGGATGGTTATCGAGTCCCTGGGCGTCATGCCAGGCACGGTGGTCGTCACTTACGGGGACATGCCGCTGCTGCGCGGTCGCACGCTCAGCGAACTGGCCAGCCGCCACGCCCACGCGGGCAACGCCGTCACCGTGCTGACCGCGCGCGGTGAATTTCCCGGCTTCGGGCGGATCGTGCGCGACGCCGACGGCGAGTTCCTGCGGATCGTCGAGGAGCGCGACGCCAGCGAAGCCGAGCGGGCGATCGACGAGTTCAACTCGGGGTGCTACGCGTTCGATGGCACGCTGCTCGCCGACGCCATCAAGCGGGTGACCGCGAGCAACAGCCAGCACGAGGAGTACCTCACCGACGTGGTGGAGATCCTGCGCGGCGACGGGCACCCCGTCGGCACCATGCTCGCCGCCGACCCGGCGGAGATCAAGGGCGTCAACGACCGGGTGCAGCTCGCGCAGGCGCGGCGGGCGCTCAACGACCGGATACTCACCGACTGGATGCTGGCCGGCGTCACCGTCGTCGACCCGGCCTCCACCTGGGTCGACGCCACCGTCACGATCGGCCGGGACGCCGAGATCGGGCCGCAGGTCCAACTGGCGGGCACCACCGTGATCGGCGAGGGAGCCAGCATCGGGCCGGGCTGCCTGCTTGAGGACACAACCGTGGGCGAGGACGCCGTACTGCTGCACGCCGTCTGCCGTCAGGCGCAGATCGGCCCGCGGGTCACCGTCGGGCCGTTCGCCTACCTGCGGCCGGGGGCGAGCATCGCCGCCGACGCCCACATCGGCACCTACGTCGAGCTCAAGAAGGCGTTCGTCGGGCCCGGCGCGAAGGTCCCGCACCTCACTTACGTCGGCGACGCGACCATCGGCAGCGGGTCCAACATCGGCGCCGGGACGATCTTCGCCAACTACGACGGGGCGGCCAAGCACCATACCGACGTCGGCGAGAACGTCTTCATCGGCAGCAACACGGTGCTCGTGGCGCCGGTCGCGATCGGCGACGGCGCCTACACCGCGGCCGGGTCCGCGATCGCCGAGAACGTCCCGGCCGGCGACCTGGGGGTGGCCAGAGGCCGGCAGCACAACTCCGACGGATGGGTCCTGCGCAACCGGCCCGGTTCGCGGTCGGCGGCGGCAGCGGAACGCACCCGCTGCGAATAATTCCATTGGTAGTCCGGGCCTAAGGGAGACTTGACCAGGTGAGCGGCATGACAGCGCCCAGCAGAAAGAAGCTGATGTTGTTCGGCGGGCGGGCCTTCCCCGAGCTGGCCGCCGAGGTCGCCGATTGCATGGGTATCGAGCCGGCCCCGGCCAGGCTGTACGACTTCGCCAACGGCGAGATCATGGTCCGGTTCCTCGAGTCGGTCCGCGGCTGCGACGCATTCGTGCTGCAGAGTCACACCGCGCCGATCAACCAGTGGATCATGGAGCAGCTCATCATGGTCGACGCGCTCAAGCGCGCGTCGGCCAAGCGGATCACCGTGGTCATGCCGTTCTTCGGCTATGCCAGGCAGGACAAGAAGAGCCGCGGCCGCGAGCCGATCTCGGCCCGCCTGGTGGCCGACCTGTTCGCGACCGCGGGCGCCGACCGGCTGATGGCGGTCGACCTGCACACCGCGCAGATCCAGGGCTTCTTCGACGGGCCAGTGGACCACCTCTTCGCGCTCCCGATCCTCGCGGGGTACCTGGAGAGCAAGCTGAACGTGCGGAACGTGACCGTGGTCGCGCCCGACGCGGGACGGGTCCGGGTGTGCGAGCGGTGGACCGACCGGCTCGGCACGCCGCTCGCCATCATCCACAAGCGGCGCGATCCGGACGTGGCCAACCAGGTCAAGGTCTTCGAGGTGGTCGGACACGTCGAGGGACGCACCTGCATCCTGGTGGACGACATGATCGATACCGGCGGGACCATCGTGAAGGCGGCCGACGCGCTGTTCGAGCAGGGCGCGGAGCGGGTAATCGTCGCGGCGACCCACGGCGTGCTGTCCGGTCCAGCCATTGACCAACTCAAGAACTCGCGGATCAGCGAGGTGGTCATCACCAACACGCTGCCGGTGCCTCAGGAGAAGCGCTTTGACAAGCTGAAGGTGCTGTCCATCGCGCCGCTTATCGCCCGCGCCATTCACGAGGTATTCACCGACGGCTCGGTGACCAGCCTCTTCGACGGCCAGTCCTGAGAAACGGCAGTTACTGCCCGGTGACGAGAAGGCCCCGTCCCGCCTTTCCCCGGTCGGGCGGGACGGGGTTCTCACGACGGTCCGGGACCGGCCACCCCTCGGTCCCGAACCGTCAGCTCCGCGGGCTGTCTACACACATCCCGCGTCTTACCGGACGATGCCCCGGTTATCGTCTGGTCCGACGCGGGCTGTGCCCGGTGCCGTTCCATCCGGTGAGAAGATCATTGCAGGCACCTATTGAGCGGGGATTGAGCCGACCGGCGGGCGGCTGCATAACCGGGTTCAGCCTGGTGGCTTCAGCCGGGCCGGGTGACATGCGATTTACCGTGCGGTTGAGTCGTGATTGAGTAGGGTCAAGAAAACCCTTCACCCATGGCCCAAATAGAGAGCGGGCGGCACCCGGCCAGCCGGACACGTGTCATCCCGAGGCGGAGGAGAACGTGCGTTCGGACGGCTCGGCCTGATGCGCTTTCGCATCCTCGGTCCGCTTGAGGTGCTGTCCCCCGACGGGTGGACGGCGATCAACGCCGCCAAGTGGCGATCGCTGCTCGCCTGCCTGCTGCTGCGGCCTGGGCAGCTCCTGCCGACCGAGAGCCTGATCTACGAGCTGTGGGGAGACAACCCGCCGGGCACCGCGAACAACCTGGTCAGCATCTACGTACATCGGCTGAAGAAGGTCATCGGGGACACCGAGGGCAAGATGCTCGTCTACCGGGCGCCCGGTTACATGCTCCGGGTCGCGCCGGGGGACCTGGACATCGAGCACTTCGAGTCGCTCGCCGCCGAGGGCGCGGGCGCCCTGGTCGCCGGCCAGGAGGAGCGGGCCGCCGACGTGCTCGGCAAGGCACTCGGGCTGTGGCGCGGCCGACTGCTCGCCGACGTACCGCAGACATCGCTGATCGTCAATCAGGCCGACCGGGCCGCCGAGCTTTGGCTCACCACCACGGAACTGCGCGTCGAGGCGGACCTTGCCTGCGGCCGCGCGGTCCAGGTGATACCCGAGTTGCACGGCCTGGTGAGGGAGCATCCGCTGCGCGAGCGGCTGTGGGCCTCGCTGATCCGGGCCCTTGAGGAGGCGGGCCGGCGGGCCGAGGCGCTCGAGAGGTACGCGCAGGCGCGGCAGGTGATCGCCGATGAGCTCGGCGTGGATCCCGGTGTCGAGCTGCAGCGGCTGTACGCGGAGCTGCTCGCCGCCGACGCGTCGCCGTCGTCAGTCGCGCCGCCCCGGCCACGGCCACGGCCACGCAGGACCCCAGTCATCCCCGACCCGGCCGCCGCGGCGGCGGCCACCATGGCCCCAGCGGTGCCTAGCGGAACGGCTGCGGGACCGCTTGTCGCCGATGACACCACTGGCGGCGCGGGCCAGGAGCCGGGAACCGAGCCACCGGGCAGCATCGCGATCGGCACCTTCGCGGAGCCGACCCTGGCCGCGGTCGCCGACCTGGCCGAGGCCGGGCTTGCGCTGCCCGGTGGAATAGCGGGTGCCCCGGCGGGCATCCTGCGTCCGGCGCAGCTTCCGGCCGACATCGGCGACTTCACCGGCCGCGAGGCGCACGTGGCGCACCTGCGCACCCTGCTGCTTGGGGGCAGCGTGGCGAGCAGCCCCGGCGTGGTCCGCATCGCGGTGGTGAACGGCGCGGGAGGCCTCGGCAAGACCACGCTCGCCGTGCACGCGGCGCACCAGGTCAGCTCGGAGTTCCCCGACGGCCAGCTCTACGTGGACCTACTTGGCGCCAGCCCCCAGGCGGCGACACCGGGCGAGGTGCTTGCCAGGTTCCTTCGTGACCTCGGCATCGAGGGCGACAAGATCCCCGCGCGAGACGACGAGCGGGCCACGTTGTACCGGTCGGCGCTCACCGGCCGCCGGGTGCTCGTCCTGCTCGACAACGCCAAGGACGCGGCCCAGGTACGGCCGCTGCTGCCGGGCAGCTCGTCGTGCGCGGTGCTCGTCACGACTCGTAACCGGACGTCCGACCTGGCCAGCATGCGCTTCGTCGACCTTGACGTGCTCGAGGACACCGAGGCGCTCGCGCTGTTCTCACGGATCGTGGGCGAGGAACGGGCCGCGGCCGAGCCGGACGCCACCGCCGAGGTGCTTGTCGCCTGCGCCGGGCTGCCGCTGGCGATCAGGATCTGCGCGGCGCGGCTCGCGAAGCGCAGGCAGTGGCGTGTCGCCACGCTGGCGGGCCGGCTCCGCGACCAGCACCGCCGGCTCGATGAGCTGACGACAGGAGACCTCGCCGTCCGGGCCAGCTTCCAGGTCAGCTACGACAGCCTCAGGCCGACCGGGGACGGCGTGGATCCGGCCCGGGTCTTCCGGCTGCTTGGCCTCTGGCAGGGCGCGTCGATCAGCGGAACCGCCGCCGCCGCGCTGGTCGGGGCGTCGGCAAACGATGCCGCGGAGGCGCTCGAGGCGCTGGTCGACATCAACCTGCTTGAGTCGCCCGCTCCCGACCTGTACCGCTTCCACGATCTTCTCAAGGTGTATGCCATGGAGCGCGCGCAGTCGGAGGAGACGCAGGACGCACGGGAAGAGGCGGTGAGCCGCCTGCTTTGGTGGTACCTGAACACCACGCAAGCGGCGGCGGACGCCGTGTCCCCGCGCCGCTACCAGGTGCCAAGGCACGGGGCGGTGCGCCATCCCGCGCCGCCGGTCTTCGCCGGCCTGGATGAGGCGATGGGCTGGTATGACGCGGAGCGTGGCAACCTTGTCGCGGCCGCACGCCAGGCCGCGGACGCGAGCCTCCACGAGATCGCCTGGCGGCTGCCTCCCACGTGGTTTCCCGCGTTTAACCGGCGGAGCAACTGGGCGGACTGCGTGACGGCGAATCGCATCGCCGTGGAGAGCGCGCGCAAGGGAGCGGACCGTCCCGGTGAGGCATGGGCGCTCAGCATGCTCGGCTTCGCGCTTGCGAAGCTGCGGGACCCGGAGGCGTTCGGCCACCTGGAAAAGGCGCTGGCCCTCCGCCAGGAACTCGGCGACACCCAAGGGGAGGTGCAGACCGCGCTCGCACTTGGCGAGGGGTACCTCAACATGAACGGGCCGGGACCGGCCGCGCTGGAAAGCATGCGGCGCGCAGTGGACCTGCTACGGCCGACGGGCGCGTCACAGTTGCTAGCGATCGCGCTGAACAACCTGGGTGAGGTACACCTCGGCCTCGGCGACCTGGACTCGGCCGCCGAGTGCTACCGGGAGTCTTGCGACATCTACCGGGAGATCGGCGGATACGGCCTCGGTCACGCTCTGCATAACCTCGGGCGGGTCCACCTGGCCCTGCGCCGGATCGCCGACGCGAACGCGTGCTTCACGGAGGCCGTCAGCATTCATCGGAGGTCGGGGGACCTGGTCGGTGAGGGCATAGCGATCACGAACCTCGGGCACGTGCACGCCTCGACCGGCGACATCGCCGGGGCGCGAGCCGCGTGGCTCACGGCACTGGCGATGTTCGAGCAGATCAATGAGACGGTCGAAGCGGCGGACGTTATCGCCGCGCTGGCTTCGCTGCCGGCCGAGGACCGTGAAGCGAAGTGAATAACCAGGGGATTCCCTAGCAGCTGGTGATATTGGCGACATGCGTGGCCGGCCACCCTCTAAGCTCGCTACCGTGAGCCTGCGACGGCAGGCGACGAATCAACTGGCGTCTGAAACGTCCGGGGCTGTTGTGACGTTTCTGGGCCAGATCAAAGCAATGGACGGGAGCGAAATGAGCGATTCAACGCCGGAATTCGCGCCGGAGTCGACGATCGGTCCGGAGAGCACCATCGGTCCGGAGTCGACGATCGGTCCGGAGAGCACGATTGGTCCGGAGAGCACGATTGGGCCGGAGTCGACGATCGGTCCGGAGAGCACGATCGGTCCGGAGAGCACGATTGGGCCGGAGTCGACGATCGGTCCGGAGAGCACCATCGGTCCGGAGTCGACGATCGGTCCGGAGAGCACGATCGGGCCGGAGTCGACGGAGAAGTAGGCCGGTTTTCCCTGGACTTCCTTGGTCATGTGCGTGCGGATCCCCGATTTTCCATCCGCACGCACATGCCTCCGTCTGCCGCGGAACGTAGGCTCACGCGCCATCGAGTGCGGCCGTCTCTGGAAGTTCGCGCAGCTTGCGTATTGGGGAGAAGAAAAGTATGGCGCTGGCGGCGGCCACGATTCCGCACGTAACCCACAGGGCGGCTCTGACTCCGAGGAATGTTCCAAGCGCTCCGCCGAATACCCCGCCTATGGCCATACCCGAATACGTCATCGTGTAGTAGGTGGCGCTAATCCTGCCGCGCATCTCGACGGGGCACCTGGCCTGCCTGAAAGACGCTGAAATTATATTACCTGAGGCGATGCCGGCATTCACCGTTAGCCATCCGGCGCTGAATAGCAGGCCTACGCCGCGGGTAGTGAGCGGAAGCAGGAGCGCGGAGGACAGCAGCACCCGGCATATGATCATCGCGCGAGCACTGCCGTATCTCCGGACCAGGCGTGCCGAGATAAAGGCGCCGGACAGCCCGCCGACGCCCATCAGGCCCAGTGCGATGCCGGTTACGGTTGAGCTAACCCCAAGGGTGCGTACGAAGAAGATGATCATCAGGGAGTCAGAGCTTGAGACCCCGAGGCTCAGCGTGGAGGTGAATGCGGCCAGTGGGAGCAGGTAAGGGTCGTGCAAGAGGAACTTCACCCCGTCCCTGATCTCTTGGCCGATGCGCCGCCCGGGACTCGCCGTCCTCGACGCCGGTTCCGCCGAAGGCGTGGCAAGCAGGCACACCGCCGATACCGCGAAGCTAGCGGCGTCGAGAAGGACACCGGTCGCGATACCGAGGAACTGGGCCACGGCGCCGCCGATTCCAGGTCCGCTCACCATCGCGAACGCCGCGCTTGACTGCAGCTTGGCGTTTCCGTCGATCAACTCGTCTCTTTGGAGTACCTGCGGAATATATGCCTGGAATGCCGCCTTAAAGAATACGCTGACAAGTCCGGCGAGCAGGGCCACCAGCAGCAACTGCGCAACTGTGAGGATCCCGAGCAACTCGCTTACCGCTATGCTCGCGAGCAGTATTAGGGATACCAGGTCGCAAGTGATCATGAGCGTGCGCTTACGGTACCGGTCGACCCACGCCCCGGCCGGCAGTCCGAATACAAGCCAGGGCAGCCATACTGCCGAGGTGAGCAGGGCTATCTCGAACGTGTCAGCGCGAAGAACGCGGACACCAACAAGGGGAATGACAACCGAAGATATGGCACTGCCGACCTGGCTGGTAGTCTCACCGATCCAAAAAAGCCTGAAATTTCTCTTGCCAAGCGTCCCGGCGACACGCAGCAGGCGTCCTTGCCGTGACCCTGGCACTTCGATGCCGGATGCCGACTGCTGTTCGGCTGTCACGGAGCCTCCAAATAGATAATCTGGTTGGCGGGCACCTGCCCTGGTGCCGCGAATTGCCTCTTAATTCGCCGAGGGGTGCACGGCTTGTGCCGCGCACCCCTCCGGAGATACGTTATTAAGTTGGCTACCAAGAATTACCGATTAGGCTGATCAATCCGGAACCATGGTCCACATTGGAGTGCTCCTTTCTGCAGGGTGGCGCTGGTGCGCATTTGATGCTCCTGGTCCGTGGGCGGTTGTCGCTGGGGGCGCTGGGGGTCTACTCGGGGGTGGCGCTGGTGCGCATCTGAGGCTCCTCGGGGTCTGTCTGCGGCGGTCCCGGTCGGGAACCTGTAAACAAGACTGACGGGCGGCACTTGCGTTCTGATTAAGCCGAGCGGCCCGGGTCGCCGTCGTTGACGTCGCACCTCACGCGGTTGCGCCGACTATGCCCGGCCCCGATTTACGGTGTGCTTAAGTCATGATTAAGTGGGGTTTGCACTAGCCCCGGATGCTCCATCCGTGGCCCAGGACCCCGCCTGGCAGTTCCTGCCTAACTAGACGTTGCCTTTTACCGGAAGCGGAGGAGAGCGTGCGTTCGGACGGGTTGACCTGATGCGTTTTCGCATCCTTGGACCGCTTGAGGTGCTGTCCGCCGACGGGTGGACAGCCCTTGAGGCCTACTCGCAGGCGCGGCAGGTGATCTCGGATGAGCTCGGTGTTGACCCGGGCAGCGAGTTGCAGCGGCTGTACAGGGAGCTGCTCGCGGCCGACGCGTCCGCTGCTTCGACCACGCACCGCCCGAGCCGGTCACCCGTCGTCGCCGCGGTGCCTGATCCGGTGGCTCCGGTGTGGCGTGACGGATACGCGGACAACGGCGGGGCGGACTGGCCCGCCGACGCTACGGCGACACCGGGCCGGGCGGCCGCCACGGGGCCGCGGGCCGAGCCGCCGGGCACCATCGCGATCGGTACCCTCACCGAATCTTCGCTGGCTGGGCCGGGGGGAGAGGCCGGGGCGGCCGATGCCGACGGGAAGGCTTCGCCGGGCATTCCACGTCCCGCGCAGCTTCCCGCGGACATCGGGGACTTCACCGGGCGCGAGACGCATGTCGCTCACCTGTGCGCGCTGCTTGTCGGCCAAGAGGCGGCGGGCAGTACCGGCGCGGTGCGGATCGCGGTGGTGAACGGGGCGGGCGGACTCGGCAAGACCACGCTGGCGGTGCATGCCGCGCACCGGGTACGGGAGGAGTTCCCCGACGGGCAGCTTTACGTCGACCTGCTCGGGGCGAGCGCGCAGCCGGCCGAGCCGGGCGAGGTGCTCGCCAGGTTCCTACGGGACCTTGGGGTGGCGGGCGACAAGGTGCCGGCCAGGGATGACGAGCGTGCCGCGCTGTTCCGCACGCGGCTGACCGGACGCCGCGTGCTGATCCTGCTTGACAACGCTCAGGACGCGGCTCAGGTGCGGTCGCTGCTGCCGGGCAGCTCGTCGTGCGCGGTGCTTGTGACCACCCGCAACCGAACTCCAGACCTGGTGAGTACCCGCTTCGTCGACCTGAACGTGCTTGAGGACACCGAGGCGCTGGCGCTGTTCTCAAGGGTCGTGGGCGAGGAGCGGGCGGTGGCCGAGCCGGACGCCACGGCCGAGGTGCTCGTCGCCTGCGCCGGGGCTACCGCTTGCCATCCGTATCTGCGCGGCGCGGCTCGCGGCGCGCAGCCAGTGGCGCATCGCCACGCTGGCAGGCCGGCTGCGCAACGAGCAGCGTCGCCTCGACGAGCTGAGCATCGGCGATCTCGCGGTCCGGGCGTCGTTCCAGGTCAGCTACGGCAGCCTCAGGTCGTCCGCGGGCAGGGTGGATCCGGCCCGGGTCTTCCGGCTCCTTGGCCTGTGGCAGGGGCTGTGGATCAGCCAGGCGGCCGCGGCGGCCCTTGTCGGCGCACCGGAAGTCGATATCGCCGACGCGCTCGAGACACTGGTGGACGCCAACCTGCTTGAGTCACCGGCCCCGGACTGGTACCGCTTTCACGACCTGCTGCGGGTGTACGCCACCGAGCGCGCCCAGGCGGAGGAGGCGGAGGAGGCGCAGTCCGAGGCGGTCGGCAGGCTCCTGCGGTGGTACCTGCGCACCGCTGAAGCCGCCGCCGACACCGTCTCGCCGTACCGCTACCGGGTCGCTCGGGAGCCGGCGGCGGAAGGCACGGGTGCACTCGACTTCGGCGGCGTGGAGGAGGCGCTGGCCTGGTACGACGATGAGCGCCAACCTGACGGCCGCCGTGCCTCGCTGCTCGCGTCACTTAAAAGCGAGTCAGCCCAGCAGAGTTAGGGATGGCGACGGCTTGGAAAGGCCGCGCCTGCGACGCGGATGCGGAACGCTCCCATCCGCGCGCATGCCGTTTGCCGGCTAGACTTCGCTGGCGCATCGAATACCCAATGAGGAGTGACAGACCGTGCCTGAGGTCCGTATCGACGCCGAGCCGCGCACCGAGTTCGGCAAGGGGGCGTCCCGTCGTACCCGCCGGGCGGGTCGTGTGCCCGCCGTGATGTACGGCCAGGGCGCAGAGAACCGGCACTTCACGCTGCCGGAGCACGAGCTCATGATCGCGCTCAAGACGCCGAACGCGCTGATCAGGATCGAGGGCGTCGGCAAGTCCGCGCTCGCGCTGCCCAAGGCCGTGCAGCGCCACCCCATCAAGGGCGCGATCGAGCACGTGGACCTGATCGAGGTCCGCCGCGGCGAGAAGGTCACCGTCGAGATCCCGGTCCGGGTGCACGGCACCGTGTTCTCCGGCGGCCTGCTCGACCAGCAGCTTGTGCAGATCTCCGTCGAGGCCGAGGCGACGCACCTCCCCGACGGCGTGGACGTGGACGTCGAGGGCATGGAGATCGGCACGGCCGTCCACGCCAAGGACATCGCGCTCCCGTCTGGCACCACGCTCGTGACCGACCCCGATGCGCTGGTGCTGCATGTCACCGCCCAGCAGGCCGCCGACCTCGGCGAGACTGAGGCCGAGGCTGAGGCCACGGCCGACGAGGCCGAGCCCGCCGAGGCCGCCGAGGCCGAGTAAGACCACGCGACGACTGGCCGGACGCGGCGAACCCCGCGCCCGGCCAGCACGCTTGGAGCCCCCTGCATGGCTGACGAACGCTGGATCATCGCGGGCCTCGGCAATCCGGGCCCGGAGTACGCGGGCACCCGCCACAACGCAGGGGCCATGGTCCTCGCGTTGCTCGCGGAGCGGATAGGCGCGCGCTTCAAGGCGCACCGCACCCGCAACGACATCGCCGAGGGACGACTGTCCGGCCAGCCGGTCACCCTGGCCCGGCCGCACTCGTACATGAACCTGTCCGGCGGTCCGGTGGCCGCGCTCGCTGCTTTTTACAAACTTTCTCCCGAACGAGTGGTGGTTATCCACGACGAGCTCGATGTCCCCTTCGGCGGGGTGCGCCTCAAGCTCGGCGGCGGCGATAACGGGCACAACGGCCTGCGCTCCATCACCGCGTCACTCGGCACCCGCGACTACTACCGCGTCCGCGTCGGCATCGGCCGCCCGCCGGGCCGCATGGACCCAGCCGCGTTCGTGCTTAAGGACTTCTCCTCGGTAGAGCGCAAGGAACTCCCCTTCGCCCTCGACCGGGCCGCCGATGCGGCGGAAGCCTTGATCACCGTGGGACTGGTAGAGACCCAGAACGTGTACCACACCGACCCGGCCTGACTCCGCCGGCGCCGTCGCCGGCGGAAAACCGGTTGGCCGGGCCTGCCTGGGGTTCGTACCGTATCCCCATGTCCCGGGAAGCGGCGGATGTCCGTCTGGTTAACGTCGGCGCTGGCGCGATCGCCCTGACCCACCGCCCGAAGGTGAAGGCGCTGCCCGCGATGCGCGCCGCTGGCGTGACCCACCTGGTAACGCTGCTGTCCAGGCGTGAGGGCGCGCCGGCCTTGGGAGAGGCGGCCCGGGCCGCCGGGCTTGAGTGGGCCTGGGTCGAGCTGCCGGACGGCCAGCAGCCGCCGCCGGAGGCCCGCGACGAGATCGCGGCCGCGCTGGCGACGATGGCGACGCTGGTCGGCGCGGGCGCCCGCGCCGCCATCCACTGCTCGGCCGGCATCCACCGGACCGGCATGTTCGGGTACGCGCTGCTGCGGACCTGCGGCCTGGCGCCCGCGGCCGCGCGGGAGACCCTGGCCACGCTGCGCGCCGTCACCGCCGAGGGCGTCGGCAACCAGCGCCTGGCGTGGGCCGAGGACCTGGCGGCAGCCGCCCGGTCACGGCTGGAGGTCGTCAGCTGGCCTGCCGGCGGAACATCAGGCTCTCCGCCGTTGCCTGGGCGTTCGGCGGGTCAGTGAAGTAGGCGAACACGTCGCAGCGGTAGGGGGCGCCGTCGACGGTGACCCGGTAGCAGACGGGGTAAGGCTGGTCGAAGTGGACGCGGGGGACTTCGTCGCCGCGCCCGAGCATCGCGTCCAGGTCGGACCGGCTTGGCCCGGGAGCGGTGAGCCGCACCCGGATGGTGAACACGTCCTGGTGGTCCTCGGCGATCTCAAGCCGGCTCGTGCCCGGCGGGGGCGGGTCAAGTACCTGATGGCCGATGCCCGCGGCGAGCGCGCCGTCCAGGTTAAGCGCCGACACGACGTCCCCGGCCCGCCCGCGCGGCAGCGCGCACAGCGCGCTCGCCCACCCGTTGGCGACGATGGCGTCGACCCGGCCGCGCCGCGCCTGGACGACGGCGGCCCGGCGCAGCAGGTCGGGGGGGATGCCCGGCCGTACCCACCGCCCGGGCCAGTCCTCCAGGTCATACGCGAGGCGGCCGTTGACGAGCAGGCTGTAGAGCGGTTCGGCG